>Ga0310344_10001306_pt1 | contig 19125 bp, 5 predicted proteins | sample HC15DNA20200_MG_FD_203801 | JGI IMG/M metagenome (GOLD analysis project Ga0310344, IMG submission 203801) | Marine microbial communities from station ALOHA, North Pacific Subtropical Gyre - HC15-DNA-20-200_MG | ecosystem: Environmental > Aquatic > Marine > Oceanic | place: Pacific Ocean: North... | reverse complement strand
CGCGGGTGCCGACACGCTTGCTGGTGGTACCGGAAATGATTCCCTGGATGGTGGAGCCGATGATCTGGGAGCCGATGGCGTGGTGGGTGGTGTCGATGACAATGCAGACACCAACTGGGTGGACTTGGTCATTCAGTCAGCCGATGCAAATCAGGATCTGACCGATGCTCAACTAACCGGTGCCGGTACGGATGTTCTGAACGGTATTGAAAGTGCACAGCTGACCGGTGGTGATGCAGCCAACGCAATCGATGCCAGTGCCTTTACCGGTTCGGTAACGATCGATGGTGGTGCGGGTGCCGATGACATCAAAGGTGGTGTGGCAGCAGCCTCACTCATCGGTGGCGCGGGTGCCGATACGATTCTTGGTGGAGCCGGTGATGACACGCTCTCCGGTGGTGCGGACGACGACAATCTGGACGGTGCAGCTGGTACTGACAAGGTGGTTCAGTCGGCCGATGCCGATCAGACGCTTGCCGACGCTTCGTTGTCCGGGCATGGTGCCAATACACTTGCCAATATTGAATTAGCGGATCTGACCGGTGGTGACGCGGCCAATACGATTGATGCCAGTACCTTCAGTGGTTCGGTAACAATTGATGGTGGCCTGGGTGACGATGTCCTGACTGGAACCGGTGCGAATGACTCACTGACCGGTGGTGGCGGTAACGACTCCCTGGTTGGCGGACTCGGTGACGATGTCCTCGTAGGTGGAGATGGTACCGACAAGGTAACCCAGTCGGTCGATGCCAGTCAGACACTGACCGACAGCGCACTGAGTGGTCAAGGTACCGATACGATTTCTGGAATTGAACAAGCCGATCTGACCGGTGGTGCTGCCGATAACAATCTGGATGCCAGCGCATTTACCGGTTCGGTGACGCTGACCGGTGGAGCCGGTAACGACACTCTGACCGGTGGCTCCGGTGCCGATTCGATCGTTGGTGGCGATGGTACGGACTCGATTTCCGGTGGAGCCGGTGCTGATACCGTCTCTGGAGGCGACGGTATTGATACCATTGACGGTGGAAACAACATTGACCTGATTATCCAGTCGATTAATCAAGATCAGACCTTGACTGATGACGCGCTGAGCGGTGAAGGCCCCGATGTGCTTTCCAGTATTGAAGCCGCCGATCTGACCGGTGGTGCGGGCGACAACACGATTGATGCCAGTGGTTTCTCCGGATCTGTCACGATTGACGGTGGAGCCGGTGCCGATACCCTAACCGGTAGTGCCGGCAACGACTCGCTGGTTGGTGGAGCCGGTGCCGATTCGATTGATGGTGGAGCCGGGGACGATTCGATTGATGGTGGTGCGGGTGTCGATGCGATCGATGGTGGTGCAGGCAGTGACAAGGTCAGTCATACTGCTGTTGACGCAGCTTCGACACTCACGCTGGCCGATGCCACGCTGACTGACGATGATGGCACAAATGCGGCCGTGATCGACACGCTGGCTGGTATTGAAAGTGCTGAACTGACCGGTGGTACCGGTGCCAACACGATTGATGCCAGTGCCTTTACCCTGGGTTCGGTGACCCTCAACGGTGGAGCCGGTAACGATATCTTAACGGGTACGGCGAATGCGGATTCTCTGGACGGTGGAGCCGGTACCGACAAACTGGTCCATACCTCCGACGAAGCAACGCAGTCCCTGACGGACAGCCAGATGACGGCCGGCGGCGTGACCGACACGATCGCACAGACGACCGATGAAACTCCTGTGAGCACGATTGAACAAGCCGATCTGACCGGTGGCGATGAGAACAACACAATTGATGCCAGTGGTTTCAGTGGTGTTGTGACGATTACCGGTGGAGCGGGTGACGATGTACTGACCGGTGCAGCCGGTGCCGATGTGCTCAATGGTGGAGACGGTGCCGATGTGCTGACCGGTGGTCTTGGTAACGATACGCTCAACGGTGGTGCAGACGATCTCGGTAACGACAATGCAGTCGGTGGTACCGGTGACGATGCAGACACCAACTGGGATGACAAAGTGGTTCAGTCGGCCGATGCCGATCAGACACTGACCGATGCTCAGCTGACGGGTGCCGGTACGGATGATCTTAGTGACATTGAGCTTGCCGATCTGACCGGTGGTGATGCGGCCAATACGATTACTGCCGCCACCTTCAGTGGTTCGGTAACGATTGATGGTGGTGCCGGTAACGATACGATTACTGGTAGTGTGGCGGCGTCATCGCTTTCCGGTGGAGCAGGTGACGATGTGCTGACCGGTGGTGTGGGTGCCGATACGCTCAACGGTGGTGCCGACAACCTCGGTACCGAGGGTGGTGTGGGTGACAAGGTTATTCAGTCGTCCGATACCGATCAAACTCTGACAGACAGCAGTTTGACCGCGGGCGAGGTGACCGACACCCTTTCTGACATTGAAACTGCGGATCTGACCGGTGGAGCCAGTGACAACGCGATTGATGCCAGCGGATTTACCGGATCGGTAACGATGACCGGTGCGGCCGGATCGGACACGCTGAGCGGCAGTTCGGGTGCCGACTCGCTGGTTGGTGGAGCCGGACAGGACTGTCTGCTGGGTGCCGGTGGTAACGACACCCTGGAAGGTGACGCGGGCAGTGATGAACTCTACGGTGGTGACGGTGACGATTCCCTCTCTGGTGGTGCCGACAGTGATCAGGTTGATGGTGATGACGGTAACGATGTGATTTACGGTGGAGCTGCTCGCGACTGGCTCACAGGTGGAACCGGTGCGGATACGCTCTTTGGTGACGCCGGTGACGATGATATCCGGGGCAATGATGGTGATGATCGACTTGACGGTGGTGCTGACGACGATCGGACCGATGGTGGAGCCGGCAGTGATGTCGTCGCTCAAGAGGTCGATGCGAATCAGACCCTGACCGATAATTCTTTGACCGGTGAAGGAACCGATACGCTCATCGGAATTGAAGGTGCGGATCTGACCTCTGGTGCCGGTGCTCAGACACTGGATGCCAGCGCCTTTACCCTGGGTTCAGTTACGCTTTCCGGTGGAGCCGGAGCCGATACCCTGATCGGTGGAGTTTCTGCCGATTCACTTTCCGGTGGAGCCGATGACGATTCACTGACCGGTGGTGATGGTAACGATACCCTGGCCGGTGGTCTTGGTGACGATACCCTGGCCGGTGGCGATGGTACCCTTGATATGGCGATCCAGGAGGTCGATGCGAATCAGACCCTGACCGATACGGCTTTGACCGGCGAAGGAACCGATGTGCTCTCTGGTGTTGAAAGTGCATCGCTGACCGGTGGAGCCAGTGACAACACGATTGATGCCAGTGCCTTTACACTGGGTCCGGTAACCATTGCCGGTGGTGAAGGTCATGATGTGATGACCGGTGGTGATGGTAACGACTCGATTTCCGGTGCAGCCGGTAACGACACCCTGACCGGTGGAGCCGGTGACGACGCGTTGGATGGTGGAGCCGGTAATATTGCAGCGGTTGCCCAGGTGGATACGGTCACGCTTACCGTAGGTACCGCGAACGACACCTGGAATGTGACTGTCGACGGAACCGCGCTGGCGACAGCCGTTGTGTTCAATACCGATCTGGCAACGACCGCAGCGGATCTGGTTACTGCGATTAATGCCGATGCGACGATCGGTGCAGTGGTTACCGCAGCCGACTCCGGTGCGGGTGCCATAACCTTGACCGCGAAAACGGCAGGAACGGCCTTTGTTGCCACGGTCACCGCTACAGATGGTGACGGTGACGGAGCCGTTGCTAATGATGCAGCCGCTACGGCGTCGACCACCACGGCCAATGTGGTGGAAGTCATCTATACCGATATCGTAACTCAGACGTCCAATGGCGATCAGACTCTGACCGATACCGATCTGGTTGGTGTTGGTAGCGATACGCTCACTGGAATTGAAACGGCAAGTTTGACCGGTGGTGCTGCGGCCAACACGATTGATGCCAGTGGTTTCTCCGGTTCGACAACACTGAGCGGTGGTGACGGTGCGGATTCACTGATCGGTGGTTCCGGTACCGATTCAATTCTCGGTGAAGCCGGAAATGATTCTCTTATTGGTGGTGCCGGTGATGACATTCTCTCCGGTGGTGCCGACGATGACTCGATAGCCGGTAGTTCTGGTACCGATAAGATCGTCCAGTCAATCAATGCAGATCAGGCCCTGACCGACACTTCACTGACCGGACAAGGAACCGATACGCTTTCGGGTATTGAAAGTGCCGATCTGACCGGTGGTGCTGCGGCCAACACGATTGACGCCACTGGATTCTCGGGTACCGCGACAATTACCGGTGGAGCTGCCAACGATACGCTGACCGGTGGGTCGGGTAACGATTCCCTTCTCGGTGGAGATGGTGAAGATGTACTCAATGGTGGAGCGGGTGACGATGTGATTGACGGTGGTGCCAACGACGACAAAGTGACGCAGACCGTCGATGGTGATCAGACGCTTGGAGATACGCTGTTGACCGGACAGGGTACCGATACGCTTGCAGGAATTGAAAGTGCGGAGCTGACCGGTGGAGCGGGTGCCAACACGATTGATGCCAGTGGCTTTGCGGCCGGAAGTGTTACGATCGATGGTGGGGCCGGTAATGATACCCTTTCCGGTGGAACGGGTAACGACTCGATCACCGGTGGCGAGGGTACCGATCAACTCAGCCAGACGGCCAATGTCGATCAGACGCTGACCGATGCCCAGGCGACCGGACAAGGTACAGATGTTCTTGCAACCATTGAAACGGCAAGCCTGACCGGTGGTGACGCGGCCAATACGATTGATGCCAGTGCCTTTACTCTTGGGGCGGTTACGATCGACGGTGGCGCTGCCAACGATACGCTGACCGGTGGAGCCGGAGCCGATTCCCTGGTTGGTGGAGCAGGTGACGATTGTCTGACCGGTGGAGCCGGTACGGACGCCCTTGTCGGTGGTGACGGAACGGATAAAGCGGTTCAGTCGGTAGATGCCGATCAGTCGCTTACCGATAGTCAGCTGACAGGAAACGGTACCGATTCGCTTTCCGGAATTGAAACAGCACAGCTGACCGGTGGAGCTGGCGACAACGCGTTGGATGCCAGTGCCTTTACCGGCCAAACAACGCTCGATGGTGGAGCCGGTGACGATGTGCTTACCGGTGGCTCGAACAATGACAGCCTGGTGGGTGGTGACGGTGCCGATGAAATCGATGGAGGCGCAGGCGTTGACACCCTGGAAGGCGGCCTTGGTAACGATACACTGAGCGGCAGCGAAGGCAGTGATGATCTCGATGGTGGTGGTAACATCGCAGCCGTTGCCGCGGTGGCTCAGGTAGACACCATCACGATGGACGGCGGTGACGCTGGGGACACATGGACGGTGACCGTAGACGGAACCGATGTGGCGCAGGCATTCGATACCAATATAGCAACCACGATTACCGCCCTTATTACGGCAATCAACGCCGATGCGACCGTTGGTGCAATTGTCACTGCGGCAGCTGGTGGAGAAGCCGATGAAATTACCCTGACGGCAGAGGTGGCAGGAACGGCCTTCACGGCCACGGTTGCGATTTCTGACGGAGGTGGTGTCGCCCCAACTATCTCGATCGCAACGACCACTGCCAATGTTGCTGAAGTGACCGCAGTCGACTATATCGATCAGGTAACCCAGTCGGCCGATGCGGATATGACGCTGACCGATGCCGAGCTCACAGGACAGGGTACCGATGCACTTAGCGGAATTGAAAGTGCTAACCTGACCGGTGGCAGCTCGGCCAATACGATTGACGCCAGTGGATTTTCTGGACCGGCAACGATTTCCGGTGGAGCGGGTGCTGATGCCCTGACCGGTGGAGCCGGAGCCGATTCGATTTCTGGAAACGGCGGTGCTGATACCCTGGTTGGTGGAGCCGGTAACGACACGATGCTTGGTGGAGCCGATACCGATAGCCTGACCGGTGGCGATGGTACTGACAGAGTGGTCCAGGCAATCGATGCCGATCAGACGCTCACCGATGTCTTGCTGACCGGTGAGGGAGATGATGTTCTTGCGACCGTTGAAGAAGTCGATGTGACCGGTGGAGTCAGTGATAACACGCTCGATGCCAGTGGCTTTAGCGGTGCAGTAACTCTGACCGGTGGATCTGGCAACGATACCCTGACCGGTGCCGATGGCAATGACAGCCTTGATGGTGGTGTGGGTACCGATCAGGTACTCCAGACTTCAAACGAAGCGACTCAATCGCTGACTGACGCCCAGCTGGTAGGCGAAGGGACCGATGTGGTTGCGAATATCGAAACGGCCGTGCTGACCGGTGGAGCAGGTGACAACAATATTGATGCCACCGGGTTTACCGGGACGGTGACAGTGACCGGTGGTGCTGGTGATGACACACTGGCCGGTGGAGCTGGAACCGATTCCATCGATGGTGGCGACGGAACCGATAAACTGGTTCAGTCATCCGATAGCGATCAGACCCTGTCCGAAGCAGATGGTGTGATTACCGTAACCGGAGCTGGCAACGATGTGATTGCCAATATTGAAAGTGCGGAACTGACCGGTGGAGCCGGCAACAATACGCTGGATGCCAGTACTTACGGGGGACAGGTGACCCTCAACGGTGGAGCCGGAAACGATACCCTGACAGGTAGCGCCCAGGCCGATGTCCTGAATGGTGATGCCGGTGACGATTCGTTGGTCGGTGGAGCCGGTGCCGATACCCTGGATGGTGATGCCGGTGCCGACATTCTGGTTGGTGGAGCCGGTGCCGACGATCTGACCGGTGGTGCGGATCGAGACGCTGTTGCTCAGGTCGATACGATCACGCTGACTACCGGTGAGGACGGTGACACATGGACGGTAACCATAAACGGTACCGCAATTACTGCAGAGGCATTCGCTACCGATCTGGCGACAACGGCGACCAATTTGGCGGCTACGATCAATGCCACCGTAGCGGTTAGTGGAGCTGTCACGGCAGCAGCCGATGGCACCGCCGTTACGATTACCTCGGATGCAGCAGGAACGGCCTTCACAGCCAGTATCGTCTCTACAGATGACGGGGATGGTGCGGTTGCTGCCGCTACCATCAGTACGACTACCGCTAATGCCGTTTCGGTTGGCGACACGGTCAAGCATACGGCCAGTGCCGCAGCTTCGACACTCACGCTGGCCGATGCCTCGCTGGCTGACAATGACGGCGCTGCGACCGTGACCGACACACTGGCCACTATTGAGTTAGCGGACCTGACTGGTGGCGACGGGGACAACACGATTAATGCCAGTAACTTTGCCGGTGACGCAACACTTTCTGGTGGAGAGGGTGACGATACCCTGACTGGTGGAACCGGTGACGATTCGCTCGACGGTGGAGCCGGAGCCGATTCGCTGGTTGCTGGAGCGGGTGACGATGTACTGACCGGTGGAGCGGGTAACGATGAAATGGAAGGTGGTGACGGAACGGATACAGCTGCCCAGACGGTCGATAACGATCAGGTACTGACCAACGCTGTGCTGACCGGCCAGGGCACGGATTCACTCGCGACCATCGAAAGTGCTAACCTGACCGGTGGCGAGTCGGGTAACATTCTCGATGCCAGTGCCTTTACACTTGGAGCGGTGACGCTTTCTGGTGGAGCCGGTGCCGATACCCTGACCGGTGGCTCAGGCAATGACTCGCTCGACGGTGGTGCGGATACCGATATCGTAAAACAAACGCTCAATGTGGATCAGACGCTGACCGATTCCTCTGTGACGGGAGCCGGTACCGATTCACTCGCCAATATCGAAACCGCTAATCTGATTGGCCAAGGTGGTGATAACACGCTCGATGCCAGTGCCTTCACCCTCGGGACCGTGACGCTTTCCGGTGGAGCGGGTGCCGATTCGCTCTACGGTGGATCCGGTGACGATTCGCTGGATGGTGGAGCGGGTGACGATACCATTATCCAGTCGGGTGACATCAATCAGACGCTGACCGACGCCTCTTTGACCGGAAAAGGTACCGATACCCTGGCCAGTATTGAAAACGCCACTCTGACCGGTGGTGACAGTGCCAATACGATCGACGCCGGTTCCTTTACCGGTTCGGTCAATCTGACCGGTGGCCTCGAAGCAGACGTCCTGACCGGTGGAACCGGTGCCGATACGCTGACCGGTGGAGCGGGTGCCGATATCCTGACCGGTGGTGGCGGAGCCGATGTGATTGATGGTGGAGCCGATGATGATCAGCTCTCGATAGGTGATGCGACCTTTGCGGATGTCGACGGTGGAGCGGGTACCGACTCGCTGGCCATAACGGGATCTGCTGTTTCGCTGGATCTGACCGCCGTTGCCGCAGATGACTTGACCAACATTGAGTCCATAGACCTCACCGGCAGTGGTGACAACATCCTGACAGCAAGTCAGGCTGAGATTCTGGCTATTGGTGACGGCGATGTCCTGATTGTAAACGGTAATGCCGGTGACAGCTTCACGCTCGGAGCCGAAGCAGGCTGGACGTGGACAGGTACCACTGGCGGTACCCATCACAAACTGGTCAACGGTAGTGCCACAGCACAGATTGCTTTTGCAGTCAGCGCGACTCCGGATGTTGCCGCCCTTGAGATAGAAACGTTCTCAGCCGTTGCGGGTGAGGGATTCCAGATCAACGGTGTTGCTGCCAGTGATTACTCCGGATACTCGGTGAGTTCGGCTGGTGACATCAACGGCGACGGTTTTGACGACATGCTGATTGGTGCAACCGGAGCCGATCCAAATGGAGCCGATTCGGGTGCGACCTACGTGGTACTCGGTAAGTCAGCCGATTTTGGGGCGACCAATCTCTCGGCACTTGACGGCAGCGATGGATTTGTGATTAACGGAATCGATGCCTGGGACAACACTGGAAATTCAGTGAGTTCGGCTGGTGACATCAACGGCGACGGTTTTGACGACATCCTGGTGAGTGCCAATAAGGCTGCTCCTAACGGAAATTCCTATGCCGGTGAAACGTACGTGATCTTCGGACGTGACAATACCATTGACGGAGACAACGATGACGGAGATGACAACACGGCCACTCAGGTAGATGCCTTCCCGGCAAGCTTTGATCTGGCCAGTCTGGCCATCGGTACGACCGATGCGGTCAATGATGACGGCACGCGACCACTCGATGGATTTGTCATCAACGGTGTTGATTCCTACGACGAGTCCGGAATTTCAGTGAGTGCCGCTGGCGACATCGATAACGATGGTTACGATGACATCATCATTGGTGCCAGAAGCGCCGATGTCAGTGGTAACAGCAACGCCGGTGAAGCTTATGTGGTACTGGGTAAAGCGAGTGGTTTTACCACGAGCCTGGATCTTTCCAGCCTGAACGGAAGCAACGGATTTGTTCTTACGGGAATCAGTGCCAGCGATCAAACCGGATACTCGGTGAGTTCGGCAGGTGATGTCAACGGCGATGGTTATGCTGATGTCGTGATTGGTGCACCTTATGCCGATGCCGGTGGAAACAGCAATTCCGGAGCAGCCTATGTGGTCTTCGGACAGGGATCTACTTTCGCCGCGAGTGTTGATCTGGCGAGCCTGGACGGCAGTGACGGATTTGCCGTTGCCGGAGCCGCTGCAGGTGATCAGGCTGGCTGGTCGGTAAGTACAGCCGGTGACATGAACAACGACGGTTACGACGACGTTGTGATTGGAGCTCATCAGGCTGATCCCGGTGGGGATTCGGGTGCAGGTGCCAGTTACGTCGTCTTCGGTAAGTCCGGCAGTTTCGCCTCGAGTGTAGACCTGTCTGCCCTGGACGGTAGTGACGGATTTGCTCTGACGGGAGCCGATGTTAATGACAGTACCGGCCATGCAGTGAGTGATGCCGGTGACATCAATGCAGACGGCTACTCGGATATCGTCATCAGTGCCTTTAAGGCCGATGCCAATGGTGACAGCAATTCCGGAGAGACCTATGTGATCCTCGGTAAGGCAAGTGGTTATGACGCAAGTGTTGATCTGGCCACTCTGGCTTCAGGCAACAATGGCTTTGTTCTGCGAGGTGTTGATGCGGGTGATGAATCCGGTGTTTCGGTAAGTGCAGCCGGTGACATCAATAATGATGGCTACAGTGACATCATTGTGGGTGCCTACGGTGCTAATACCTATAAGGGTGAGACGTATATCCTCTACGGACGTGACTTTACCGGTGACGAAACCATCACAGGCGCGGCTGGGGTTGACCCGGTTGATGGCCGAGGCGATGGAAGCGATCTGGTTATCTCCGGTGATGATGACGACGACGATCGTTAAACCCTTGTTGAACTGAAAATGACAACCGGGTTCGCGATGCCACTGTGGCAACGCGGCCCGGTTTTTTTGTCTGCCAGGTTGTGTCGTAGGCCAGCTTCGATGATGACCGATATGGCGTCATCATCGGTCGGCACACACGTCCGGGTGGTAGACACGGGATCGTGCCTGATCGTGCGCGGGTAAAACGGGAACACGCAGCGCAGCTCCAGTTATCGCTACAGACTGTGAGGCTGCAATATGAGGGGCTAGTAGCCGGGTATCCGGCAGTCAGGAACCGACATCGGATTTGCGAACCGGTTGCCAGCAAAGCCAGGATGGACCGGTGTTCGATTTACCTAGCCCGGGTGCTCACAGAGACCTTTAGCCACCTGGACGGTACTCGGCCGTCAGTTCACCGGAGAGGTGCATCGTGCGGAAGGTACGCAACGCGTGGCGGATCCCTTCTTCCATCGAAGTTAAAGGCATGTCGGGAAAGGCCGCCAGGGAATCGGTATCATCGAGATCATTGGCAAAAGGCATGGTCTCTGCATCCCCGGCGATGTCGATGTTCACCTCAGGGATACCCAGTTCGGCTGCGGCCGACTCAATCATCGCAATGAAGTCCGTTGTGTGCACCGTCGTACCTCTTAGATTAAATACGCCGTACCCATCAAACGGCGCCTGGGCCGATTCGGCGAAACCTGCGCCGACATCGTCCACAAAATGAAAATGCTCACGACCCTGGTAAGGCATCGAAAACGGCGCTTCAGCCGCTACGCACTTCAGCATGGCCGTGGGTGCCGAGGTCATTCCGAGATCGCGGCCGGGGCCATAACAGGTAGACAGGCGGATACTCACCGTTGCAATACCGGTCTCGCTGTGAAAGGCCTGTGCCATGCCTTCATTCGCCACTTTCCAGTAGCCATAGAGGTTACGCGGCGCGTAGGGAACATCGGTTGCGATCCGCGGTGTCTGATAGAGGTCACGTTCTCCGTAAACGGCTGATGAACTGGCAATCACCAATCGCTTGAGGGAATCACCAAGCTCACGTGCGGCCAGCACGACGTTGCGGGTACCGGTGACATTGACCTCCATACCCATGATCGGATTCGCCACGCACTCGGGTGTCTGAAAGGCAGCCAGGTGAATAATCGTTTCGGGACCGGCAGCCTGAATAACCTCGGAAACCTGCTGACGATTGGTGATGTCTCCTTCCACCAGGTCAAGGCGATCGCGGTAACCTTCGTTTAGCCGACTTAAGTCCCGTTTGCGACTCATCCCGACTACCCGGTCGATGCCATGCTCCAGCAGGTACGCAACGGTTGCGGCGCCGATACAGCCTGTCGGGCCGGTTACAAAAGCGGTGTTGAACGCCATAGGGTCCCTTCCTCTCCGGGGGATGTCTTGTAATCGGGTACGGATCGTCTGTTATCCATGACCTGTATCGTAATCATGGTGCCGTAATCTGATCCAGTGCATCCTGTAACCAGCGGTCGGTTCGATGGTAGTTTAACCCGAGGAGGCATCCGTATCGCTTGTTCCTTTTTTACAGGCCGGTCGAGTTATCAGTATGACGAGGAGTACCGGTGCGGGTACGGGTTTCTGTCCTGGTTTTCGATCATACGGCAGCGTTGTTCCACCGGTATCAGAGATCAGTGAAACGTTCACAGGAATAAATCGAACCAGGACTTCAATAACGGACAAGGGAGAGTGATAATAGGGTACGCGATACTTCCGATGGTAACGGGAACCGGACGGAATACCCGTTACCTGTCACACTGGAAAAGCCCGCAAACAGGAATCCCATGAAACCCTTCTTGCTGCTGTGTACGCTCAGTAGTCTGTGTTGCGGCCTTTTGGTTCCCCCTGCGATCCTGGCCGAAAGCACAGTAGAGACAGACGTGGTGCGAGTTTTTATCTTTGCTGGACAGTCCAACATGGTTGGTTCGGACTCAAAAGTCGATGACATTCAGCGGTTTGCTCCCTACGCCGGACTGGAAAAACCGCAGCGCCATATCCGGTTCTCTTATTCGATCGGTCGTGAATCCAGACACGAGTCCGAGGGCTGGGTGGCCCTTCAGCCGGTGAATCGTGGATTCGGCCCGGAACTGAGTTTTGGAAAGCGAGTTGCAGCCGCTACGGGCGCCCCGATTGCAATCATCAAGTGTGCTGCAGGGGGAACCGATCTGGGTGCAGACTGGAACCCGGATGAACCCGGGGGTTTGAGAATGTATCCCCGGGCACTGAAACGGGTACGGGATGCACTGGCCGTACTGGACCGGAAAAATATCCCGTACCGGCTCGAAGGATTCTTGTGGCACCAGGGTGAAAATGACATGTTCACTGAATCCTATATGGCCGACTATGGTGATAACCTAAAGCGTTTTCTAAAGCAGTGGCGAAATGATCTCAAGGCCCCCGGACTGACCTTTTATATCGGTGAACTTTGCACCAATTCCATCTGGGGCATGGATCTGCGAAGCCGTATGTACGCCATCAGCCTGGGGCAGCGAGCGGTTACCGACATCGATCCCCTGGCCGAGTATATTCGCACCTCTCACATCGCAGTCGAAATCGGAACTGAAGTGGGTCTGCATTACCATTACGGCACACTGGGACAGCTGGAGCTGGGTGATAATTATGCTGCCTCTTACCTCGCCGGTATCAAAAAAACACAACCAGCGGCCCGATCGATTGATCCGTGGCCTTACCTCGGAGGGAGCCACGTCCGGCTGTTTGTGCTTGCCGGACACCGTAACATGGAAGGGGAACGCGCCTTTGTCGAGGAGCTGCAAACACAACCAGGAGGCGTTCACCTGGGACAGCCCGATGGTGGGATTGCCTACCGCTACAGCACCGGCGGTGGTTACCACGTATCGAACGGGTGGGAACCCCTGATGCCATCGGGACGCTACGCTACGTTCGGTCCGGAACTGAGTTTTGCAGCGACACTCTCACGGAAGCGTTCGGGGAATATCGCCATTGCCAAATTCACGCACAGTGGCAGTCAGTTGATCGACTGGACGCCGGAAGGAAGTTCCGCCAGAACACGCCATATCTACCCACGGTTTATAGCCTTTATCAAAACCGCTCTGAAAGATCTGACGGAAAAAGGACATACCGTAGAACTGGCAGGTATTTTTTATCATCTGAGTGAAAACGACATGTCTTTCGGTCCCTATCGCCGTCGCGCTGCGACACGTCTGGAATCAACCATCATGGCAACTCGGCGGGATCTCGGGCTGGATCAGCTTAAATGGTATGTCAGTCAGCAGGCACCCACCGATCACGAAGATCTCAACCGGATCGATGTGATTGGTGCGATTGCTGAACTGGCTGCCGCAGATGCCAATCTGATTCACCTCAAAGTGCTCGAACTTCCCGGGCGAGAAGAGAAACTGGTGATTACGACCGAAGGGATCATCAGACTGGGTGAAATCATCGCTCAGCGATATATTCAGGATCACGATGCGCCGCGCGTGCCGTAACCGATTCCAGGTAGAGAGAGGATCCATGCGATGAACGGTTCTGGTATAGGGAAAGCCAGTGGGTTTCTTTGGATGATTATGGGTGTTGCGCTGTCACTGGAAGCGCAGGTTTACCGTCCCATTGCCAATAACAATATGTGGGATTCGTATCTGTTCAGGCAGGGCGATCAATATCATCTGTTTTATCTTCAGAATGAAAACTATCCACGCGTTGAAACCGATCGGCCCAGCTGGTTGCTGTCATCGGTGGGGCGCGCGGTTTCGACGGATCTGGTGACTTGGAAGACGCTGCATCCGATCAATTTTCGTTCCTATGTCAATCGTCATACCGACCAACAGCGGATGTTCATTGGCCAGGCAACGGCCAGAGTGAACGACGAGTACCGGTTTTTTTTTGATCCACGGCCACGTAGTTTCGGGGCCGGTTCTCCGACAGAAATGCTGACTTCAAGAGATCTGGTCCACTGGAATCAAAAACAACCAGGGTCCGTTCTGGAGGTAACCGCACCGCATTACGGTGGTGGCAGCTGGCGGGATCTGTTTCTTTCCCATGACCAGGGCCAGTCCCTGTGGCACGGTTACCTGTGTGCGGAAACACGTAAGCGAGACAAGTTGCCGCCGCCCTTGAGTGACATGACGGTCGCCGTCTGGTTGAAGTCGCCGGCAGCGCAGCGAAACGGCGGGGTTTTTTCTATTCAGTTTGCGGATTCAGGAACCGCTTCATTTGAAACGCTCTATATCGACCACCAGCGCCGTTGGGCGGTTGTTTCCGACCAGCACCGGCAGCGGGTAACTACCCGCCCCGTGCAGGAAACCGCGGGGATTGACCAACCGGTCATGATCGCCCTGGTCTACCGACAGGGTACGCTGCGCGTGTATCGCAACGGCCTGTTTTATGCCGAGTATCAGGGCGAGCCGCGCCGGTCACTGGATATTCTCCGTATCACGATGGGCCAGATCATCTGGCCTGAAGGAACGGATTCGATCAACCATTTTGTTGGGTCGATTGACGAAATGCGCCTTTATGAACAGCCGCTCAGTGCACACCAGGTGGCGGCACTCAGGCCCGGACGGATCGAAATGCCGGAACCGATGGCCGCCTGGACCTTTGAGGATACAACAGCTGACGATGTGATGGGTACTTTCGTCATGCCGGAACTTAACCTTGGCGCCAGGATCGAAGACGGTCAACTGCAGCTCGACGGACGCTTTGCACATCTTTACCAGACCGCGATCAGTACCCAGGGAATGGCCTGCATTGCGCACGTGACGTCCGACGATCTGGTTCAGTGGGAATACCGCAGACCGGTTTATGCCAACCGGCGGTTCTGTAACATGGAGTGTCCTGACTATTTCCAGATGGGTGACTGGCACTATTTTCTGTTTTCAACCGTACGAACACGGATGGATACCGGTGGACGCAAAGATGCCTCCGGCACCTATTACATCATGTCACGGGATCGTGATGGGCCCTATCACCTGCCGGAAAAACCCCTTTTGTTCGGATCCGGACGGGGACGAATGGACAACTATGTTGGTCGCTCGATTGCCTTTGGTGATATCCGTTTACTCTACTATCACACCGTTTACGGTAATATTGCCAGCTGCATCCGTGAGCCGGTAACCTGGGGCGCACCTAAACGCATGGTTCAGCACCCAGACGGCACCTTGTCGTTGCGCTACTGGGACGGACTGGAAAAGCTCCATGAAGCACGCATTTATCCTGTGGAAGATCCAAAACAGACAGCGGCACAACTGCCGTCACAGGGCCCGGGCAAGTGGCAGACCGGGAATCGGCAAATAGCCGGGCTGGCAGAGAAGGGTGAAGCATCCATTCTCTGGCTGCCGGTCGAGGCGGGTGACGTGACCGTTACCGGCCAGCTCAACATCGAGCGTGGCATCGGTGGTATCGTATGGCGATTTGCAGAAGGTGCAGGGCGCAGCGTGTTGCTGGACCCGGTTGAAAAGGTCTGCTCGATCGAATCGGTCCAGATCCGTCAGGCAGGCAGTATCCATACGTCACGGGTCGACGATTTTGCGGATCTGAAAAAGGGGGGCCAGTATGATCTGCGAATCATGCTTCGCTCGCATCGGGTGGACATCTACATTGATAAAAAATGGATTTTCAGTACCTCGGTAATCGATGCTCCGCAGAACGGAAAACTGGGGCTTTATGTGGCGGATGGCCGTACCCGGTTTACCAACCTCGAACTGACCCGGGTTAAACCGCTCGAAATACCACAGCTGCCCTGACACGTTCTACCGAGCAGTGAGCGAAGCGGGCCGCTTCACGTTGTACGTGGTGGGCCCCTTTTTATTCAGGTGATTCCGCTGCGCTTACTGTGGGAAGCAGCCACCAGGGGCCGCGATGTCATGCACCTACACAACCACACCGGGTGATCGGAGCGTGATCCCCAAACCGTGTTCGGGTCCAGGTCAGCTGGACCCGAAGTGTTCATCCGTTTCCGGAGCTAGTTCGACTCGGGAACCGGCTGTTCGAGCAGCTCGGCCACGGCAGGGTCAAGCTCTTCGCCACGGACATTGAATTTGTGGACGTTGCCGTCACGTCCAACCAGAAACGTAGCCGGAATGCTGAAGATCCCGTACTGCTGTCCCAACGGATTGTCCCAGCCTCGCTTACCTTCTTCATCGAAGAAGACATGTGTCCAGGGCATGTCGTTGGTTTTTAAAAAGTTTTCGAGTTCCTCTTTGGTGTTGTCAAAGCTGATCCCAAACACGTCAAAACCCTTGTCGTGATACTTCTTATAGACCTCCTGGACATTGGGTAGTTCTGAGATGCAGGGGCCGCACCAGGTTGCCCAGAAATCGACCAGTACCACTTTTCCCTTGTATTGGGCCAGGTTCACCTCTGTACCATCCAGTGACGGCCCGACCAGTTCCATTGGGTTGCCGAGCAGCTCGAATCTCTTCAGGTCTCCGGATGCCATCTGGCCGTATTGGCTCGAAGGGTCCCGCTCTATCAGAAAACGGAGTACTTCCATAGCGGTGTCGTACTGGCCGTCCATTTGCGCGTTCTGACCTATCATGTACAACGCCGCCGAAGCACGTGGGTCGGATGGGAATTTTTCGACAAAGTCCTTGGACATCGCATACAGACGCTTGTTAATCTCAGGATCCTCAGCGCTGTCCTCTCGTTCCAGGTTCAGGTGGACCATCGTTTTGTAGAACATCGCCGATGCGGCCATGTCGCCTTCGGTGGTTTCGGCGAGGATGTCGGTTGCCAGGGTGTCGATCGATTCGAGCAGATCTTTGCGGGTGGCATCGTATCGCGTGATTCCATAGGCTGCAGTGAGTACCGCTTCACGAGCTTGATCTCTTGCATCCACGTCTGGATTAGCCGCCAGGACTTGTTGTGCCACCTTCAACAGCGACCCCTGATTCTCGAGCAATTCTTCTACCGTTCGGAAACGAGTCTGCTCACTGAGTCGTTTGATTTCAGAGAGCAGGTCAAAATAGGAGTTTGTCGACGCGTCGGTCTCAGAGGGTTTGTCCTGAGAAGTGTCGGTTTCGATGGGTTCGCTCTGGGCCGTGTCGGTTTCAGAGGGTTCGTCCTGAGAAGCTTCGGTTTCGATGGGTTCGCTCTGGGCCGTGTCGGTTTCAGAGGGTTCGTCCTGAGAAGCGTCGGCCTCGGAGGGTTCAGCCTGGGACATGTCGGATGTGGCATCCTCATCGGTCGCCGCTTCCGGTTGGGTGCTGATATCGGGCTCGGTACTTTCTGTCGGAGTGATCGAGTCCGACTGGCCGCCGCAACCGTACAGCAGAATCGAACAGGCCATCAAAGCCAGGCCACACAATTGAAAATACTTCATCGAAACCCCTCTCGATCATCAGCCTGAGAAACAAAACAGGATCTGGCGCTGCCAGAATCCAGACGGAATACTAGGCATTGTGGACTAGAGTCGATCTGAATGCTATGGAAATGCTTCGAAAGAAGTGAAAACAACTTTTATTCAAGCAGTTTGCTGACGGCGGTATGATTGTCGGCGGTTAGCGGAGTCAGACCACGGAAAAGCTAGGGGAGTCCAGTTACCGGCTTTCAGAGGAGCATGTCGTCCCGCCGCTTCGGTTGCCGAGCTGCTATCACCGGGACCCAGGACCCGTTCGACACCTGGTTTGCGCGCAGCTGCGCACCGAGTCTACCCGTTCAGAAGCCTGTGTCTGCAGGTGCGCAAGGCCTCCGAACAGTTCGGGGGCCCCGGCGACAAACAGTACAGCATTACAGATTCTGGCGTCTGGTCGAGGAGGCGGACAGTATCTACCGGAAAGTCCGCCCACCAGTACATCCAGTGTCAGTCCGAAGACGTGTCGGATGTGGCACCTTCATCGGTCGCCGCATCCGTATCGGGCGCGGTGCTTTCTGCCGGAGTGGTCGAGTCCGACTGGCCGCCACAACCGCACAGCAGAACCGAACAGGAAATTAAAGCCAGGCCACACAATTGAAAATACTTCATCGAAACCCCTCTCGATCATCATCCTAAGAAACAAAAAAAGATCTGGCGCTGCCAGAATCCATACGAAACACTAGGCATTGTGGACTAGAGTCGATCTGAATGCTATGAAAATGCCCTGAAAGAAGTAAAACAACTTGCATTCAAGTAGTCTGCTGACTGCGATAGGTGTGTCGGTGGGTAGTAGCGGTAAACGCAAGCCGGGGTAATCAGACCACGGAAAAGTCAGGGTAAAGTTTTGTGCTTGTGACCGGGTGCAACCGGAAACAGGTTGTCGTATAGGATTGTTTTCCGGTCCCTGGTCGGCAGGCGCATCGAACGAACGCGACCGGCTGCCTTGGTTCGATGCGCTTCGGACGGTGGGTCATCGGTCAGCGGACAGGGGGCTGGGAGTAGCTACGTTCAGAGTCTCGGCAAGTTCAGCCAGGGAAGTCCAGTTACCGGCTTTCAGGGGAATGCCGTCTCGCCGACGCGTCGCTTCGGTTGCCGAGCTGGTATCTCCGGGAACCTGGATCTGTTCGACACCTGGTTTGCGCGCGCAGTTGCGCACCGAGTCCAGCAGTTCAGTAGCCTGTGTCTGCAGGTGCGCAAGGCCACCGAACAGCTCGGGGTCCCAGGCGACAAACAGTACGGAATTACAGTTTCTGGCATCGGGTCGAGGGGGCGGACAGTATCCACCGGAAAGTCCGCCCACCAGTACGTCCAGTGTCAGTCCGAGGCCGAATCCTTTATAGGACATGTCCCCACCCAGCGGAAGCAGTGTACCGGTAGGCTGGGCGTGCAGAACGTGAGGGTTGGTCGTGGGGTTTCCGTCAGAATCCTGGAGCCATCCCTCCGGGCACTGCTGATCGGCGAGTTGACGGACCAGGACCTTGCCCTGGGCGACGGCACTGGTGGAACCGTCAAAGACCAGGGGGCGTCCACT
>Ga0310344_10001305_pt1 | contig 19131 bp, 14 predicted proteins | sample HC15DNA20200_MG_FD_203801 | JGI IMG/M metagenome (GOLD analysis project Ga0310344, IMG submission 203801) | Marine microbial communities from station ALOHA, North Pacific Subtropical Gyre - HC15-DNA-20-200_MG | ecosystem: Environmental > Aquatic > Marine > Oceanic | place: Pacific Ocean: North... | reverse complement strand
CGATCGATCATGGACTTTGCCATCCGACGATGGGCATTAAGCCACTTCAGATCATCTGGTGGTGGTTGGGTAGGTATGACTTCCCAATTTTGGTCGTTAAGAAGCTTCGGGGCAACTTGCGGATGAAAATAGATATCCGGTGTGCTGCTCATTGGCCCGTCCAGCGAGATGGTCCCCTTGGTTCCGTGTATGTCTATGCGATAGGGGAGTTCCCTATGATGGTCACCTTCGTAGGCTTCAAAGTCAGCAGCAAAATCATTGAACTGGTAGTACGCCCTAAAACCGTTACCAGCAACAAGACCCATGCCCTCTACGCCATCTTTCAGATCATCAGGCGTTGCATCGCGACCGTCTACGGTGATGTGGGCGTGGCACCAAGAAGGATTTCCCCAGACCTGACCAAGGAAATCGAAAAAGTGAGGGTAAAGATCCAAAAACATCTGATTGCCACCATGTGGTCCGTTTCGTCCATAAATCCTAGCGAGGCGTGGTTCTCCGATCTTCCCCTCTTTCAAAAGGGGAATGGCAACGTGCTGGATTGGAGGATGTCCCCGCCACGGGCAGGCAACAATCAAGAGTTTTCCATTAGCATCACAAGCTTTCACCATTCTGTCCACTTCAGCTGGTGTGGCAGCCAGGGGCTTTTCGATGTAAACGTGCGTACCGATTTCCTGGGATGACAAGACTAAGTCTAAGTGATCGCCTATTTCGCGGGACGCAAAGACAGTGATGTCAGGTTTTTCCTTCTCCAACATTTCACGGTAGTCAGAGTAGGCAGTTTTCGCACCTGTTCGGACTTGCGCCTCAGCCCGTCCATCGTGGTTGGGATCAGCAAGAGCTACGATGTCTGCTCCTTCGACACCAACGAATGCCATGTCCATAAAGTGACCGTAGCGGCCGCGATTTGTGTTTCCGACGATAGCTACTGTTTGCACGAATGTGCTCCGATCATGAACTGGTGACCCAAGGATAAGGACATTTGCTTACTTTGTGGCGGAATGTTCTGTTTCTTAACACCGCCTAAGATCCAAGTGGCACCCATTATATTGTTACCGCTCTGCGAGTTTCGAATGATTCGTATATAGCGTCGATAGTTCGCATCTGGTTGATACTATCCAGCGGTGGGATGCGGTGATTTGTTTTGCCGTCTAGGACGTCACAAAGGTGCTCTATTTGCAAGATGAACTGATTGACAGGCGCGAAGTGAAAGAGGTCTGTTTTGTCCTTTGAATTGTACTGTAACTCAACCGGAATATTTTCATTGTTCCAGGCAAGATCTGCTTCGATGCTACCTTTGGTACCGAGAATATTGAACTTTTGGCTACGCCAAGCGTCAAAGCCAACCGTAATTTGAGCAATCCCGTTATCGGGGAAAATTAGTTGGATGTCAGCCCCATCATCTACCTCTAGGCCTGGGCGTTGGGTAGCTATTACTTCAATAGCATTCTCCCCGAAAATCCAACGCGCATGGTGGATGTTATAGCAAGCAAGATCGTAAATGCTGCCCCCACCTTTTTCTTGGCTATATCGCCAGTTCAACTCGGGTTTCCGGGCTGATAAGGGTGCGCCGGAACCCCAGCAAAAGGTGCTAAGAACAGATCTAGGCGAGCCGATAACGCCTGAGCTCAAAAGTTCTTTTGCTTTGAGATGCATTGGATGATGACGGAACTTGAACGCCTCAGCTATTAGAACACCATTATCTTCAGCTGCCTCGACCAACCTAACTGCTTCTTCAGCTGTCTGTGTAAACGGTTTCTCGCACAGAATAGCCCTTGGGCATCTAGATTGAGCAATTTGCCGTCCCACGGATTCGTGGAATTTTCCCCAGGTGCAAATGATGACAATATCGATATCTTCTTCCGCTAGCATTTGATCGATATCCAAATACGTGTGTTCAATCTTGAATTGCGATTTGAATCGATCTATAGAATTTTGCGATACATCACACGCAGCAACAAGATTGACGCGATCTGTTTGTGACATGGCTTTTACATGTGCTCGCGCAATGCTACCCATTCCGACAATTGCAACACGATATTGTTCTTTAGGCATATTAGATTATAGTATCCCGGGTTTTCTGAGAACTCAATCCTCTTTGTCACCATAGTGTTGTTTAGCCACAATAGGGTGGAGCGGATGTTCGAAGGGACCCCCGATTTCTAAACCGTCGTAGGACCCAGCTGGGTTTTCACCTACCCCAGTGAACCTGACATTGTTTGGGATGTAAATGACTGCAAAAGCTCGACGCGGTTTGTTTGTCTGGTTGGGCCCGGCAAAGTGGAAGTTGCAACTGTGGTGAAAAGTAACTCCCCCTGCTTCGAGTTCGATTGCTTCGGGTTCAGAAACATCAAAACCACGGTCTCTCATTTTTGCGACAATGTTGTCTTCATCAGATGCTAAATCAATATGTTCCTGAGGACCAAACTTATGTGAACCCGGTATGAAGTGTAAGCAACCATTCTCAATAGTGACGTCGTCTACCGCAATCCATGCACTGAATGAATTAACTGGATCCATTGGCCAGTACGGTGCGTCTTGATGCCAGTTTGTTTGACGGCTTTCTTGTCCACCCGGCTTCACCATTGCGTGATCAATGTAAATACGGATGTGTTCAGCCTGAGAGAGGCAACGACCTGTTTCTGCAAGTCGTTTGGAGAAAGCGAACTCTTTTGCTGCCGGTGAGTCGACCCAAAGGTTGATCATTTGGTTAAAGACCTTTTCGGACTCCTTGCCATAGTATCTACCACCTTGTTCCGCTCCCAGAATGCGGTCCCGGTTTTCTGCCACAGCATGATCAATAGCAATTCGCAGCTGGGTCATCTCGGTTTTGGAGAAAAAATTTTTGTAATGGATAAAGCCCTGCGTTTGGTACGTTGCAATATCTTCTTTGGTGATACTCGCACTTAGGGTTCGCATGGGCCGACCTCCCAGACAACACTCTTCTAATCCTAACTAATTTAGGAGAGAAAATGTTTTGACAGCGCCGGAAATTTATTAATTACATTAGTGTCCAATAATGGGCTAATGACGAGAAGAAGATGCTCCCTAACTAGTTATTCATGTAGGTACGGCCCTAGCTTTTATAAAGAGTATTGGCGATCATTAGTTGTAGGGGAATCTTCCCAAGCGGAACCAAGATGATGGATGCGAAGATACGTGATCTTTATCTCGCCTTTAGCAGACTTTAATTTTATTGCGTTATCTTTTGCTTCTGGGAAGATAACCTTGGGAATATAAACGCGACCATCGTTTCCGTAAATCTCAATAGATGTCCTGTCCAGCAATATTCGAAGGTTTATCAATCCTTCAATCGGAAACAACTTTGCGGAAACCCCACAAGCTGACAATGTTTGTTCCTGCGCGTCGTATGACACTTGTGCACCGCGAATCAGGAAAAGAATCGTTGAGGCCTTAAGCGGTTCAAATTCAATTTCTAAATCAAGAAGATTGGCCTGGATGTTGCGCAGGAGATCATCGTTCTCCGAGAGATTAAAATCTGTCCATTGATGCGTCTCCTTCCGAAGCCCTTCTAGCTCCCTAATAGGATTCATTCTCAAGCGAGGGCCGCAATTTGTTGAGTGGAGAGTGAGTTCTGATGGAACTGTCATTTGTTGGTTGAAGGCCATGCCAGGATATGTTTCGTAATTGCGCATCCAAGCAATTTGTACACGTCGATCTCTTGGCATGTTATGCCACGTCATAGTGCCGTAATAATCTCCTTGAACAACTAGAGATGAAATCCGATCATCGGTTGTAGCTGATTTACCATAAAGCGTGTAAAAGGTAGTGCCGTCAAAATCTCCTACGATGTAACTTCCGTCAATTAATATCATTACCCATTTCTTGTTGTGCGGGTTTTGATCAACAGGTAGTTCGAAGAAGTCAACGCAACCACACAGCTCGTCACCCCAGCCATCCTGTTCTACCCTACTTTCGAATCGCCACTCCGTGAGGTTTGAAGAGCTGTAGAAGCCAACGCACCTACGTTTCTCTCCGCTGGAGTTGATGAAGAAGTCGTAAGTAGGAGCAACCCATCGTTTTGTGGGTTCGTGCCAGAAAGGCCTGGGGGTATCGATTCTTGCGCCCTGATGGTTCAGGACAGGATTGAGTTCGTAATCGGTGAATGTCCGACCTCTGTCGTTTGAATAGGCTAAACACAAGCCGACCTCAGTTCGCAAATAGAAGGCAACCAGAACATCTTCGTCGCCAGTTTTTTTCCTTAATTGGTTTTTACTATCAATAAATGTCGCACCCGAGAAGCAAGTACCGGTTTCTGGATTAGGGAAAAGCACTTTCGGTAGTTCCCGCCAACGTATTAAGTCATGGCTAATTGCATGGCCCCACGTCATATTTCCCCAAGATAAGCCTGTAGGATTGTGTTGGTAGAAAAGGTGGTATTCGCCTTGGTAATAAATTAATCCGTTTGGATCATTCAACCAACCAGTTCGTGATGTGAAATGAAATTGTGGGCGGTATTTTTCTACGAATAAGTCGTTTTTGCTTGGGATAGAATTTGACTGTCTGATTAGGTCAAATCCTTCTTCAGTCACGTTTAAGCCAGTTATCTCGGCCTGCATACCTCTAAAACATTCGAGGGAGAAGAAGGCATACCAGTCAACGGTATCGATTGTACTTGCTAAGTTCGTGTTGTACTGAAAAATCACTTCATCGTTAACACGGAGGGACAATTGTCCTTCGGGGCCGTCATTTTGTATAGGGATGATAAGGTATGCGTCGGATACAAAAAGACGCTTTTCAAGAAGCAATAACCCATTGTGTTCTCCTGAAAGCTCTTTACGCTCTGTCATGCTAGTAGTTACTCTAGCCGAAAATCTAATCTGAGATCTTATTAACCATTAAGGGTAAAACTTTTGGCGAGACAGACTGTTTCCACTCCAGGGCATTCAGGTAGGCCCAGAGTAGCGCCTTAGACGCAGAGACTAAGCTTGCGCTGTGACGTTGGCCTGCTTGTATGACGCTGGCTTCGCTAAGTCCACGAGCGTAGGTGAGTCGCCAGTGCATCTCGTGTCGTGATAGTGCTCCTTGCACGCAGCTTTGTATAATGGCATATTCAAGGGTTTTATTAGTAGTTTCTTTAAGCTCGTACCAGAACTGCTCACAGGGAGTCTCTAATTTCAGAACGTAAGCTGTTCTGTCGTAAACAGAGTCGTGAATAGAGCGGCATATTTCAGGTTCGAGCTCATTCCAGCGCTTAAGAAGACTCTTTAGTGAGTAGTGACTCTCTTTCGAAGCAGGTATGGATGAGATTGTCATGCGGTACTTACGTCCGTAGCATCGGTTAAACCTGCGTCTTGTAGAATGGTACGCATTAACAGCGGAAGATAAAGCGTTGCGCTAGCTAATGTGTTGGCTGCGTGACCTGCTCTGGTCAGGGCGTGCACGCCCAGCGGGTAGATAGGAGGTAAGTTTTTCCAGCGTCCGGCGTCGTCCAGGATGGGGTAGTGGCGTGCTATACCGCTCACGATGATGGGCGCTTTATAGTTCCGCGCAGCATCCGTCAAATAGGGCAAGTTGCGCAATCTGGGACTTGCGCCTGTGGTCGCCACAAGGTGATCAAAACGCTCTGCTTGCATGCCTTTGGTTGTTTTGTAGGATAACTGCACTTTGCCCCATAATTCTGTGGCGTATTGAACGCGGGCGTGGTGTAGTACGCGTACACCTATCGCTTTGGCCCTAGCGGCCATGCCCGGCATGGCTGAGGCGGGTATACGGGGCTTTTTGAGCGAGCGTTTGCGCTCTCGCCAAGATAGCTGGCTAAAGGATTGTATGAACTCTTTTTGAAACCAGAAAGGCGCAAAAGGTAGTTGACGCTCGATAGGGTTCGAGTAGCGAGACAGTAGTGTAACCTTTGCTCCTGCTTCGGCAAGCTTGATGGCTGCTTCCCAAGTGGCGACGTTACTCGAACCTAGAATCGCTATATTGGCATCTTTAAAATCCCCGTTTGCATAGTCGAGCTGAAAAGCGTGGTGTGCCTGCTCCTGTGGTAAATGCTGCCACCAGACGTGCCAGGGTCGGGGGATGTATAAGTGGGGTGTAAGCCCGGTAGCTAGCAGTACCACACGGGTGCTGAAGCGGCAGCCGTCAGAGAGATGAACCTGCCAGCCGTGCTGAAGAGGCTTGAGTTGCGTTACGCTGGCCCCAATGACTTGCTGGTCAGCTTTTGCACGTTTGGCAACGTAGTTAGCGTAGCGCCAGAAGGCGGCGCGAGGAGCGCGCTGTGATTCGGTGGTTGTCTCGTTAAAGCGGTCGCAGGAGGCGTCCTGCAAACTGTAAACGTTCGCAAGGGGTTGGCTGCCGTCCTCGTCAACAAAAGCTGTCATGGCGCGCTCGGTTTGCCCTAGGCTGAAGTCCAGCTCTCTTGGGCTGCGCAAGAAATCCGTTGCTTGCATCGGCCCGTCCGGGCCGTAAAGCGGTAGCCAATGGGGTGCGGGGTCCACCAAGGCATAATTGCCGTTCCCTCGTGCTTGCATCAACATGTGCAGGACAAGTCCGTGGGGGCCGCGTCCGCCGACTACTGTGATGGGGATATCTAACTCGGGAATTGCGCCAACCTCGGTGATAGATGGTTGTGCCGAGAATAGCCAGGTTTGCTAGGGGATGAAGCGTTAAATCCAGCGTCAAGCTGCGGTGAAACGCGAAAGTCCGCTAGCGTGGCTTCGTAGCTCTGGTGTGTCTTCGGGTTAGTAATGAAGCAGCAAATTGTTGTCCCTTTAACGGTGTCGAAGGTGACGACCCTACTTTGAACCTCAAGGTTAGATAAGTCTGTGTTTGTCATGAAAGAACGTTCCATCGAAATTGTCGTTAAGCTTTTGTTTCTTTGAATAGAACGTGTTTGCGCACCACCGGGTCGTATTTGCGGAGTTCTAGCTTTTGGGGGGTGTTGCGCCGGTTCTTTGTTGTGGCGTACGCATAAGCGCTCAAGCTCGATCGCATGAGAATCTTGATGCGTGGCCCATTCTTTGCCATGGTTACCCCTATCCTGCCTTAATGAGAATTGTTTCTCAATAAGGCAGGAGTAATACTAACCTATTAGATGGTCGATGTGTCAACCTAGCGCCAGAAAGCTAGGCTTAATTCAGACCGCTACCTCTCAAAGAACGGCTGCACAGTAATGAAGCCGAGGCTTACAAAAGAAAGGCAGTAGGTTTTCCAGCTGTCGTTACTCTGGAGAGCTGCATTCGGATAGCACTTATCGATAATTATTCTCAAAAGGGACAAATGTTTGTGGCATTTATCTGTAGAAACTGGAGCTATGAAACGTGATACTTCACACCGCCGGGCCTTAAGGCAAGCTTTGGAAGCTACACGGGGCCACCTAGTTCCCAGGTGGCTTTAAGGTACAAGACCATGAGTTGACTCTCTACGGACGTTATCCTACCTACCAAGCAGCTTAGATTTCGCGGAGTATCGATACGTTGATCGTGAGTCGTGATGTGAGAGGATCTCATGTTCTCTTGCGTATCCAATATCGGTAACAAAGGTAGTGAGTAAAGCACACACGTCTCTGGGCGTCATCAACAAACACCAAAAGAATGTTAAGAGAAGAATTAGTTGCTGGTACTTATATTAGGCTAATCGATTTTATGCATCGGCACGGAAAACCTCGTTAAAAGCAAATTAGATATTTGGGCCCAGCCTGCCTATTTTGTGAAAGCTAATATTGGAGATGGGTCTCGCAGGTCGTCTAAAACGACTTCTGCTCCTGCCATTTCAAGTGATTTACGACCCCATCTTCCAGTTGCAACAGCAATTGCCATACAACCGTTAATATGAGCACACTCTACGTCACGAGGGGTATCACCGACCACTATGATTTCCCCAACTTCGATTTCGGAATCGTGCAATTCGAGGTAACGCTGACGTGCTACTTCTATGAGGCCTGGTCGGGTAGAGGCTTCGTCTCCGAAAGCCCCGACAGGAAACCACAAAGGATTCAAACCAGCACTTTCGAGCTTGTGTGGCGCTGCAGCTCGATAGTTACCTGTTAGGAGTCCTAAAGACACTCCGTTCATAGCCCGGAGTGTCTCCAAAAGCGACACGACTCCAGGGAGGGCAACAATAGGTTTCTTCTTTAGTTCAGAGACAAGGATTTCTAGGTAAACCTTTTGGAAAATGTCATGGTCATTCCAAGAAATGTTTGTGTGGTCGTTAACTGCAATGAGTTCACCAAAGATCTGAGGGTCAATTTTACCAGAGGAGTCTATATCGCCAAAGCTAAAGTCGTGACCAAAAATTTGTTGACCTGCAAGCTTCATGGCGCGAGAGCCCGTCCCTTGGGAAGCGAGGAGTGTGCCATCAATATCAAACAGGAAGAGCATTAGCACCTAACTGATTAGACGAATTCACAGAAAATATTGCGAAACACGGTTGGTTTATGATTTGGCAGAAGGTATGGGTTAAGCTACCTGCCAGAACTGCGTTTACAAGAGACATCTACTGATAGCTTAACAGTGGTTCCGGACGTTAAATTGTAGTATGCCAAAGTTTCGAGGCCAGGTTCTCTCCTAAAATGATTTTAGTTACCTTTAGCTACTTCTGTAATGACTCATTGGATGGCATATGAGCAGGATCTTTCTAGGACTTTCCCGACTCATAGTTATAGTCCTAGTTTTTTCATTATTCGCTTTCGGCCACGAAGGTTTTCAGGTTCGACTTCAGGATGCCGATGTAGACGGATACACAGTTACGGTACTTGACGATATCCACGAGAATGGATCTGGGCTCGTGGTGGTTTTCGTTGAGATTGACGGTTCCCCTGCACCTAAAGACACTGCAGTTTCAGTGAAACTAAAGCCATTTGGGGGTGAGGCTTTCGATTTTATACGTGCCGATTATCGGGGTTCCCCTTTTTACCTTGAACGGAAACGTGCAATGTATATGGCTTTACCGCTCATACTTGTACAGGCCGATACTTACCAGTTGCAGGTGTACCTGAGCGGCAAGGCAGGGCAGACCGAGATTTCTCTAGATTTGAGCTTAAACACGGAGGTCCTTAAGTAGACTTGAGTTATACATGTATTAACCGGGGGTGTTGATAGCGAGTGAACCCACTAAAACCTACGCGAGTAAGACACCCAAGCTAAGCTCAAACGAGATGCTTCGTCTATATGACGATGTAAGATTATCCTAAATAAAGTAATGCTCAGTGAGACTTTATTATAAAGCTTTTTCATATAGAGATAGGGCCAGAAACAGTATGCTGAAAACTCTCTACGGGTTGTCACCCACGGAAGTTTGGGTTGGGGAGTAATCGTGGCCAAAACCCAAAAAATGGATGAAATGTATCAAGAGCGTGAGTGTTTCTTATCTGAACACCACTTTTCTCAGAATTGGACCACAGTATTCTGATGCAGGTAGGGACTACCTTTTCGGGTTCCTGAGGCCCTACTTCTGGAGGTTTAATGAAACGCAATTGGTTGTTTGTTTCTCTAGCCGTGTGCGTTCTTATGGTTGCCCTGGTCAAGGCCCAGCTTTCCAGAGATATTGTTAATGAATTCTTGGCGACTGATTTCGGGAGAGCCTTCCTCGAGACTTACTCTGCCCTAAAGACCGATTACCTTACAGATGTAGAGGACGAGGTGATTATCCGGGGCGCGATTAACGGAATGCTTGAAGCTCTCGATGACCCCTTCACGAGTTACGAGGATGCTCAGTCCGCAGAGCTTGATGCTGAGACCCGCTCAGGCTCTTTCGGTGGGATTGGAGCCACTCTTTCTGCCCGAAATCGCAAAGAAAATAGCCTAGTCGAGATCATTACCGTTTTCCGGGATAGTCCTGCTGCCAAAGCTGGTATTAGACGGGGCGACATCTTCAAAGAGGTTGATGGAGTAAATGTTGAGGAGTCAGACCTAAGTGAGATTGTAAGTCGAGTACGGGGTCCAGAGGGTACCCAAGTCGAACTGAAGATGCTTCGTCCATCGGAAAGCGAACTAATTGAATTGGCATTTACAGTGATTCGTGGCGAAATTGAAATAGTTTCGGTTGAATCAACGGTATTGCCCCAGAACGTTGGTTACCTGAGCATAAATACCTTCTCAAACGAACGTGTGCACGAACAGCTTGTTGAGCAGATCACTTCCCTCGAGAGGCAGGGCGCAACTTCGTTGATTTTAGACCTACGGAATAACGGTGGCGGTTTACTAAGTCAGGGAATTTTAGTGGCTGACACATTTTTGAAATCTGGCGACATTGTGTTTCAGCGTTCCCGTGGGGTAACCAGACGACTAGCCTCAGCGGATTCCGACCATTCTAGTCTTCCGTTGGTGGTATTGGTTAACGAAAATTCTGCTTCGGCGTCCGAGATAGTTGCTGGAGCACTACAGGAGAATGGACGTGCTCTAGTAATTGGTGAAGAAACTTTCGGCAAGGGCGTTGGTCAATCCGTCAGCCGTTTAGCGGATGGTGGTCAGCTAGTGCTCCTTAATTTTGAATGGCTTACTCCTAACCGCCGTAGCATTAATAAACAGGGGATAACCCCAGACATTATTGTGGATGATGTTCTTTCCAACCCACTAATCTCCGTTGAAGGCGAAGGAGCGTCGGAAGGGATGACCATTGAGTTCTTGGTTGATGGTGAGGTCATAGGTAGTGCAACTGCTAACGAAGAGGGAAGCTTTAACTTCTTCCAACCGTTCACCCGGCATGATGGAAGTGATATCCAAGGTGAAGCTATAGTGGACCTAAATTCCGATCCCGCACTACAAGTTGCTTTTGACACCCTTGTCAACCAGGTAGGGACACGGGTGGAAGATGACTGATTCAAAGCCTGCTAGATACTTAATCGCGGACTTAAGCCCCGTGCAATTTAGGACATGTCGAAAGTACGCTGATCAGATAAGGAGAGAGAGATGAGGAAACATTTAGTCGCGATCATCATTATCGTGCTTGTGGGTGCCGGAGCTGCTTTAACGCAAGGAGTTTCTCCCATAAATTCAGCTCGGTCTCTGTTAGAAGACGAACGCAACACCATCGAGATAGTACGTGAATTCGGGCCCAGCGTAGTAGCTGTTAATGTAATCGCTCCCCTGTCTCGTGGCCAAGGGTTTAACGGTCCGCTAGGTGATTTATCCGATCGTCTGCGTGAGCGCTTACAGAGAGATCCCAAAGGCGGCTTTAAGTTTGAATTAGATGCACCTAAACAGGATCGTCCTGCGCGACAGGGGAGTGGTAGTGCATTCTTGCTTGATAGTGAGAAGCACATGGTAACTAATTTTCATGTGATTCAGGCCGCCCTTCTCCCTGAAACTAACGAGCTTCGGGATGGCGCTGAAATCAACGTCATTTTTCCTAATGTGGAAGATCCCATCCCAGTGAAGGTGTTGGGTGCCAACCCATCTTTCGACCTTGCCATATTGGTGCCCCTAGACGGAAAATTACCTGAAGGAGCTACTCCACTCCTGTTGGGAGACTCTGATCTTGTGGAGGTTGGCCAGAAAGCTGTTGCAATCGGCAATCCTTTTGGTCTTGCCTCCACGGTCACAACAGGAATTGTTTCGGCAGTTGGCCGGACTCTACCCTCAGTTGGTCAGATCCCAATTTCAATGATCCAGATAGACGCAGCTATCAATCCTGGTAACTCTGGTGGGCCGTTACTAAACTCCAGTGGTGAGGTCGTGGGCATAAATACCGCAATAGTTCCCGGTAACGGCGGCCCCTTCAGCCGGGGTGCATTCGCTGGCGTTGGTTTTGCCATCCCCAGTAACCTCCTAGCAGATAATCTCGAGATTCTTCTTTCTGGTGGCTTTACTGACGTGTTTGAGTCCCGACCGAGAATTGGGATTACAGTCCGTAACCTCCGAAGCTATCCCGAGAGTGTGCGACAGAGCCTCAGTCTTCCTGATGAGGGGGTGATGGTAGTGGAAGTCCAAACCGGTGGTCCAGGTGACCTTGCGGGTCTACGTGGAGCAAATTTCACGGTTAACGTTGAGGGACAGGAATTTCCTGCAGGAGGAGATTCTATAATAGCAGTCAATGGTCAACCTTTAGAGGATGCAACAGGTTTACAGGAGTTAGTGTTTTCCCGGGCTCCAGGAGACACTGTTGTCCTCACTTTAGTAAGAAATAACGAGATAATGGAGACGCCTATTGTCCTAGAGGTGGTGCCTCGAGAGTAACGGTCTTAGTCGTTACTAGGGTTTGGGCTGCAACTTCGTGTAGTTCTGCAAAGGCCTACGGGATATAAGGTATTTGGTATTGGATAAGCCTAGCGGCCTATTGACCCTTTGGGGGGGATCGGGTCTAAACTTGGACATGATGAATCAGCGTGAATTCCGCAATGCTCTCGGGCACTTCGCTACAGGTATTACTGTGGTGACTATGCGCGAAGGTGACACAGTACATGGTATTACCGTGAACGCTTTCATGTCGGTTTCTTTGGACCCCCCGTTGGTTGCTGTATCGATAGATAGACAAGCTACCGCACACCAGACACTTAATAAGACTAATCGTTATGGCGTTTCGATGCTGGGAAGTGACCAAGAACACCTCTCTAATCATTTCGCTAACCGCTTTGCAGCAGAAGTGGTTGAACCCTTCATTGAAATCGATGGGTTCCCTCTTGTTAATGGCGCCTTGGCTCACCTGATATGTGACATAGAGGTCGCACACGAGGTTGGAGATCACACAATATTTATTGGTCAGGTTAAGCACATTGCCGTTAATGATAAGAAGCCATTGCTTTATTACCAAGGTAAGTATGTTGGTTTAGGAGATTAGGTCCTTTTGCTCACATTGTTTGGGACCTAAGTTGCTGCGTTATTGTTAAAAGTGCATTGCGAAATACCCCACAGCCAGATACTGGACCTTTACCTTTAAGCTGATGGTGACGTATAGTTCAGCTGCTATCTGGAAACTCGGCTAAGGGTGCGACTTGGCTACAGGTAAGCCAAGGAAGGTCTTTATGTCATTTTCTGACTTTGGACTCCACCCTAAAGTGGGGTCTGGTATCAATGCAGCCGGCTATTTAGAGCCTACGCCCATCCAAGAGAAGGCCATACCCTTAGTGATGGCTGGCCGGGACGTAATGGGACTCGCCCAAACTGGAACCGGTAAAACTGCCGCATTTGCACTCCCTATCCTTCACCGTCTCATCCGAGGTCGGCGAGGGCAAGTTCGAGCTCTCATTGTGGCGCCGACGCGAGAGCTTGCTGAACAAATTAACGACAGTTTCCGCACCCTAGGTAGAGGAACTGGCTTGCGCAGCGCTACCGTCTATGGGGGGGTTGGGATGAATCCTCAAATAAGGGCTTTGGATGGGGGAGCTGAAGTCATTGTCGCCTGTCCAGGCCGGCTACTTGATCATCTTAGTAAGGATGGTTCCCTCCTTCGTGATGTGGAAGTGTTGGTTCTCGACGAAGCTGATCACATGTTTGATATGGGCTTCCTCCCCGATATACGGCGTATTCTTCGTAGCCTTCCCCCTGAGAGGCAAACGCTCATGTTTTCTGCGACGATGCCACGAGATATACAGAAGCTAGCTCAGGAGGCCCTTAAAGAACCTAAAACAGTTCAAGTGGACCTTATAGCTCCAGCTAAAACTGTTTCTCATGCTATTTATCCCCTAGAGAAGCATCAGAAGACACCAATGTTGAAGCACGTGCTGAAGCAGTTAGACCCCCGGGCCACCTTAGTGTTCACTCGTACTAAGCATCGAGCTAAAAGGCTTGCTCAACAGCTAGAGCGCTCTGGTTATCGCGCAGTTGCTTTGCAGGGAAACATGTCACAGAATAAGCGCCAACAGGCTCTCGACGGCTTTCGGAAAGACCGCTATCAGATTCTAGTTGCTACCGATATTGCTGCTCGGGGCATAGACATTATTCGGGTTTCGCACGTAATCAATTACGATATGCCTTCCACTGCGGATGCGTACACTCACCGTATAGGTAGGACTGGGAGGGCTGAGCGGAGTGGTGATGCGTTTACTTTTGTCACAACCGAAGATTCAGGAATGATTAGGATTGTCGAGAGGTTGTTAGGAGAACCACTTAAACGCGTTCGGCCTGAGGGTTTCGATTACAATACTTCCCCTCCCAAGGGGCAAGCTGAATTCGATCGCGGCTCGCGGCATCAGGGGCAGAAGGCAAACAGTTCTAAATCTACTCAGCGACGTAGTCGGTCGAACACACGGAATCGGTCGAATTCTAGCAAGGGTTCTTATGCAAGTAATCAGCGACGCCAAAATTGGCGTCGAAGTGGTTCAAGCAAAAGCACCCGTAATGATTGAACGCCATATTACGATTCAATTAAGGGTTTTTTGGCTTAGCTTGGTAATTAGTTGTATTAGAATTGGGGTTAAACTTTAGAGTTCTTGCGGTTATAGGGTCAAACATTAACCGAGACATCTCGGGGGCGTTAGTTTCACAAGATGAACTGTGGCATTAGGACTTCGAGACCCAGTTTTGTTCACCAACCAAGGCTAGATAGATAGAAAATTAGTGACTATCAGTCCGTCCAGGCCAATACGAGACTCTTCGCCGTATCGTGGAGATTGCTTGCAGCGATTTGTCCTGTTAGGAGAAATTCTTGTGTTCCAGAAATGAATGCGGCTCTACTGTAGGGATTACCTGGCTCGCTAAAGTCCTCTAGTAGGATTACTGTGTCGTTAATACGATGGAACCGGGTGCCGGAATGGGATTTATAGTTTTTGTCCACGAAGAGTGTTTTTAGGTCAGTGGCGCTACTCTCACGGACTACGATGTCAAGGAATTCTTTACCATTGCCAAACTGCAGGAGTATTCCCTTAATACCGTTTTGGATCACCTCGAACACCCCTTCGATAGTGAACTGATTAGGCAAAGAAGTCGGTACCAGGTCGGTTGGGGCATCGATTGCAATTTTCTTGCTTTTTCGGGAATTAGACCGGGTTGATAATTTAGGCGTCTTAAAGTTACTAGATGCTCGGGTTTCGACCGAAACTCGTGTATCAATTAGAGGTCTAGCTGCAGGGCTAATGGTTACTCGGTATGTTTTCATTACAGCGGCTTCTGGTGTTAGAGCTCGACTCGGATTCAGAATAATTAAATAGAGCTTCTCGAAACGACTTGTGTTGAGCGTGACCGAATTCCCAGGCATATTGAAAAGAGTCGCTATGTCACCATTTAATCCTACAACTGTTCCTTCGAGAGCACCTCCTCGCAAGGATATGGTGACGACCCCACCAGCCTCGATAGACAAATAATCAGCGCCAAGCTGAGCTACACCGTCAGCCGGTAGAAACTCCCCTAATCCTGTAGACCCTTCGAGACTTACAGTAGGATAGTGTTCTCCCTCTTCAAAATTCCTTGTTAGTAGTGCGACGCTAAATTCTTTCACCACCGAAGCAAGAGTCGTACCGTTTTCGACTAGCGCTGCATCAATAGCAAAGTACCCGTCAAGGTAGCGAGCGTGTTCCCAGATTGCTCGGACGGCCTTGTGACCGAAACGTTCTGACAAATATCGGAAAAAAATCCATTGCCCGTACCAGCGGTCACTTCCTGTATCAATACCAACCTCAAAACCCTTTCCATTCTGGGCTAGGTCTGGAGCGTTGAATACCGTGTCGAGGTCACCGTAAATCTGATTGATATCGTCAAAAAATTCATCCTCTATCCAGTTAGCCGTTGCTTCCCATAACCAACCAGCAGGTTCTTCCCCGTCGTAACCGAACTGGATAGCATGAAAGTACTCATGAGCCACGGTAGTACGTAATAACTTAGCTGGGGATAAGCCACTGTCGTCGAGGAAGGTGTTGTCTAGTTCCATGTATGAGAATGAAGAGCGCGATTCCATAATATTTTTAGTTGCTGGGTTATCTCCCACGCGTGTTGCGCTAGCGCTGCTCTTGACAAAGCCATAACTGTTTTCCGTCTCGAGTAGATTCCGAATGAAAATATCGTAAAGGTCGTTACCTCCCCACCCACAATCAGAAGGAGGTGGTGACCAACCGAATTCTTGCGTCGCAGTTGAACGAACGCTTTCGAGGACATCTGCGGTAGCTTGAACGTAATCTGGTAAACCATTAGCATCACGGTCGAGATCTAGAACGGCATCTTTCCCTTGAAGGGTGTAGTGAAGGCGGAAATGTTGGCTGTCGAAGTGGTTCACAGGCCCACTAAGAGTAGGTGGCATCAAAACCTCTCCAGATTCTGCAGGGGTTAAATAGAAATGATTTTCTAGGATGGGTTTATTGCAATTATGGGAGATGCCATGTGTCGTAGAATTTACACCGTTGGAAGCACTAACCGCCAACAAGAATGTGACTAGTGCAGACGTGAGTGGTAGCTTAGTCATCTTTCCTAGACTACCTCTCATTTGGTCCTCCTTGCCGTTCAGGTGTCGAGCGTTGTTAGCGTGGGTTGAGATTTGAGTTGGTGTTGGCTAATCGGCATGAATACAAAGCTATTCAGCCCGTGAAAGACCGAGGGTCACAAATAAGCACCAGATTCTAATTGGGAAATTACTAGTGAACACATCAATTCATTACTTCCAAAATTTTAAAGCCATAGCGATTTAGCTGGACTTGTAGAATACCGTTATTGACATGTATAACTTCGCCACTAAGGTAGTTACGGAGAATTCGAATGTTTTCACCGACTATCACTTCTGTTTGGCAGGGCTCCTCATCGAAATTGAACACTGTTACTGCACGTTTCGTTCCCCTCTCACTAGTCCTTAGGCCAGCGAATACCGTCTGTCGCTTGTCTGTCGGCAGCTCTGATAAATCACCTATTCCAAGAGCCTCTTCTTGCGAACGTAAAACGAACATTCGTTTAACAAAGCTAAATGGTGACGAAGGATCCGAGCCCTGGCGTGACATCTCCGCGTGGTCAAGGCCCCAAAACTTTAGGTCAATATCTAGTGGTGTCCTGAGTGGAGTTGGTAGAGGCTTTGATAATTTTCTTGGATAAGTAATTACACTTGCATCGACCCACACTTGGTCGGGTAGGGTTGCTTGGAACGCCACCTGTAACCTAAACATTTGACGCATAAAGAGACCGCGGTATCGTTCGAACATCCGCCTTCCGAACTGCTGAAATGGGAAAATGTTGTGTTCAATGAGTTGTTGTCGGATCGCCAAGCCACGGCGAATATGGTCAGCGTTTTGCTCGAGCATTGCCTCTAGTTCCCCGTAGAGTCGATCCCTACGAATGCCCGTACCAGCGTTAAAGCCGCCGCAGCGGGTAATGTTATGCGCAAGGGAGCTGTGTTCCGCCGTGATAAACCCACCACGCGATTTTACGAGATCAGTAATAGCACGTAATGCTTTTACATTAACGTTCTTCCAAGACTCAATGCTGTCCACATCCCAACCAACGATTCCTTTGTCCATCCAAAAGCCTATGTACTCGCAAAAAGCTTCGACGTATTCCTGATTACCAGCATCGGGAGCTGGATGGTCCCAGGTCAACTCTACGCTACCGTCATCATCCCATCCGAACCAATCTATCCTCGGATCGTCCATGCCTTCGTTGCGAGCTTGTTTAGCAGCTAAATAGATTGGATGGTGCCAGCCCAAGTACTCTGGAACAGCCATGACTATGATAGGTATGTCGCGCTTATGGCATTCTGCCATCAGCCGATTAAAATCATCCATCGTGCCGAAAAGAGGATCAGTGTCGAACCAATCTTGGGAAACTAGGCCGTTGAATTCGTAATCGTCGCCAAAGCGTGTGACCTGGTGAAGCCTCAGTCCAGTCATTCCCATAGCTTGCAGATCGTCCAGGTTCTGGCGGATGCCTTCAAAGTCCCCGATGCCGTCACCGTTTGAGTCCCAACTACCAGCTACGGTGACGCTGAGAATAGTAGGATGCGTGGTCCACCAACCTTTAGGTTTCACTATTTCCCTCCTTCAGCTATGAGCAGACTAACAGTATTTGCTCACGAGTCTTTCTGATGATTAACGGAGTGGCTAGTCAAATAGCTACGATGTCACAACGCCTTAAACACACATTTTTAAACTGCTATAAACCTTTTCGCTGCTGCTCAGACCAGACTCCATACTTGCGGATTACTTATTGGCTTTGTGGTTCTCCGCATCATCAATAAACACCAATAGATTGTCAAGATCAAAGCCAGGAAGAATCCCTTAGTTGCTTCAAGGATAGATACGGTTTGGTATTGGAGGTGATAATGCAAATACCCGATCTAGTTTGATGGTGAGTTGGGATGCAGCGTCTACGATCGTGCCCTCAACGACTAGAACTGAGGCGTCTCGGAGAGATGCACGGCTTAATTCCCAGATCTGGGGATTGATGACGAGTTGACAGCGAACCGGTCCGTCCTCAATAACGAAAAACGCAAAACCCTTTGCGGTTCCTGGTTTTTGGCGACTGATAACGAGGCCAGCGGTCCGGACGGAACTATTCAGAGCTTGATTTTTTACACTGAGAAGAGGGATGCAGGCAAGTTCACGAAGTTGATCGCGGATTAGGTCGAGCGGGTGCATGTCTTTTGTTGAGAAGCCGTAACTTTGGTAGTCCCATACAAATTCCTGGGAGCCGCCCAACTGTTTTAGTGGGGGAAAAGGCGGCAAGCTGGTAAGGAAACTGCTTGTCCCTGCTTGCACGGCATTACTTAGTGATATGAGGGTATAGAGGGCTTCCCTGCGTGGGCAAAGATGGTCAAATACGCCAGCCTTAGCAAGGGCTTGGAGTTCATTGATTGGTAATGCGATACGAGAGTAAAAGGACTCAACGCTTTCGAAGTGACCACCAAGTAAACGCTCAATGACTATTGAGCGTGCTAACTCGGTACTAACACTCTTGATAGCACTTAAGGGAGGGCGAATGTATTTGATGCCGTCAATGAGTTCGCAGCGATAATGCACACTACTTTTGTTGATATTGAGTTTAGCAAAACGAACTCCCCAGTTACGAGCTTCCTGCCGTTTTGTGCTTTGAGACCACATCCCAGGTTCCTCAGTCAGTATTGCGGCGAGGAACTCGTGCGGATAGTTCACGCGCAACCAACTACTGGCATAGGCATGAATCGCGAATGCCCATGCGTGTGACTCGGCAAAGCCATACCCTTGAAAACTCTTTACTGCGTCGAAGACTGCGAGAGCGTCTTCCTCAGTCGCGCCTACTGTTCGTTGTGCGCCTTCCAAAAACCGCTTACGTTCTGATTCGATGTTTT
>Ga0310344_10001304_pt1 | contig 19138 bp, 17 predicted proteins | sample HC15DNA20200_MG_FD_203801 | JGI IMG/M metagenome (GOLD analysis project Ga0310344, IMG submission 203801) | Marine microbial communities from station ALOHA, North Pacific Subtropical Gyre - HC15-DNA-20-200_MG | ecosystem: Environmental > Aquatic > Marine > Oceanic | place: Pacific Ocean: North... | reverse complement strand
GACCTGGACTGGGTATTGGTTCCATAATCTTTGGACAAATTCTTTTGCGAGTCAGAATCAAGGTAACGCCAACCTCCTAGTCCGATCGCGGCGTTGATCCAAAAATGCGCGACAATGGCAGGGAAAAGGCTACCAGTCATGATCGTCGATATAGCCAATATCATTCCGAGAGTTCCAGTCCGCACGATCCCTACCAGATTTTGATACCCATGTGCGAGCCCGAATGACCCGGATACCACCACTGCCGCGAGCCAAGGAGAACCGGTCAACTGGGAGATTGCCCACAACCCAAAACCGCGAAACACATACTCCTCACATACAGCTGCCATACCCGAAAGCAAAAGAAACCCTCGTGTCTCGGATGCATTTGTGGGGACTATAAGCGCTGGGATGGCGCTCTCTTCCCATCCGATGAGCCGAGCTGAAGTTGTAATAGCCCATATGAGTAAGAGCCCGATTATTGTTGTACTAAAGGCCCAGATGAAGCCAACTCTCGCATCATTGATTGTCCAACCCATATCATCTGATGGAAGGTCTTGCCAAGCCGCTACTCCAAGGGTGAGTATCGCGATGACAATTAATGAAAACGCCATGGATACGTACAACATATTGCGGTTGAACGTCGCATCTAAAATGTCATCGACGCTCCGTCGGGCTTCGATTGCAGCCAATACGGGAAGGCCGACTAGAAGAAGCACCGCGAAACCTGCGGCGAGGGGTGTCAGCTGTGTTTGCATTCGCCGTTCGACTCTCCTTAGGGGGTATATCGATCGGCGGGACGAGGACTGATACAACTACTTACATAAGAGTGCAACTTTTCCCTCCAGGGAACTTTGCCGATACGTTGTGAGTGCTCCCGGCTTTCGGGAGATGCTTAATAACATACACCGGATGGATCGCGTTTTGATCGATCTTACGATCGCTCAGTTCAGGCCTGCAAAAGGAGACCTCGAGAAAACACTTGAGGACTTCGGATTGTTGATGTCTGATGTGCTCGCTCAAACACCTACGTCTCAACTCGTTGTCTTTCCTGAAACTGCACTCACAGGGTATTTCCTTGAAGGAGGTGTCCGCGAACAGGCCTTGTCTGCGCAGGAAATGTTTGACCAGCTCAACAAAAAGTACGCTGAGATCAGCACAGAGTCCGTAGATATTGCAATAGGTTTTTATGAGGTCGACGCTGGACGAATCTACAATTCAGCTATGTACGCTCGACTAGGCCCTGATGGCGGTGTGGTCCACGTCCATCGGAAAGCTTTCTTGCCGACTTATGGCGTTTTTCAAGAAGAACGTTTCGTTGAAGCTGGCCCGCGTATAGTAGCTTTTGATGGGCCACTGGGGCGCACGGCTCTGTTGATCTGTGAAGAAGCGTTCCATTCGATCTCGGGGACGTTGGCGGCTCTAGATGGGGCGGAAATAATATTAGTTCTCAGTGCCTCCCCCGGACGTGGTGCTCCGCCTGGTTCTGGGGTGCCTGCCAATGTTGCGCGCTGGGACCTCTTGGGCAGTGGGCTTGCTGCTGAGCACGGTGTTTTTGTCATCGTATCGCAGCTAGTAGGATTTGAAGGTGGTAAAGGGTTTGCAGGTGGGTCAGCAGCGTACGACCCGTTTGGTCACCGTCTTATCGCCGGACCATTATGGGAGGAAGCTATACTACCGGTCACCTTAGATCTGGATACTGTAACCCAGGCACGAACCGAAGAACCCCTATTTTCAGACCTTGAACGAACGTGGACTCGCCTTCTGGTGAACAGCCCGGGAGCTGGTGTTGGGCATCCGGATATCATTCGTGCAAAGACCACCGGTGCTTCCGATGGTGGTGGAACTGCATGACATTGTTTGGAGCCCTCGGTGACTGCTAACACGATCGAATCGCCGCTCCCTGTCGACCCGAAAACTTCGACCTGGCCTATTCCTGAAGTTGCATTTTCCCGCCCGCCCAACCCCCAAGACTATGCTGCACTTGAACTAGATCTGGGTGTAGTACGCACTTGGCTTGTGGAATTTCTCTTCCACGAAATTCGGCGTCGACGCGGATTCGAGCGGGTTGTTGTGGGCCTGTCTGGTGGTGTTGATTCTTCGCTCACTGCCGCGTTGTGCACCGAGGCTTTGGGCCCCAAAGCTGTGTCCGGTTTTCTCCTCCCCTACCGGACATCAAGCGATGCGAGTCGAGAACACGCTCTCCATCTTGCAGAGATCCTTGGTATAGAAACACGTACAATCGAAATCACGGCTGCTGTAGATGGATATTTAGACAGCTTTGAGCCTGATGCTAGTGAACATCGACGAGGCAACGTGGCAGCACGACAGCGTATGATCGTGCTGTTCGACCAGGCATATAAACTTGGGGCACTTCCGGTTGGTACGGGCAACAAGTCGGAGCGGTTGTTGGGATACTACACTTGGCATGCGGATGATTCTCCTCCGATCAATCCGTTGGGCGATCTATTCAAAAGCCAAGTCTGGGCCCTCGCGCGCGAATTGGGCGTCCCCGATGAGATTATTAACAAACCTGCTACCGCAGATTTAATCCAGGGACAGACTGATGAGGGAGATCTTGGAATCAGTTACACAGAGGCTGACCTCATTCTTCATCACCTGCTCTCGGGGCGATCGAATGAAGGCCTTGTCGAGGTCGGTTTCGACCCCCAAAAGGTTGAGTTGGTTTGCGAGCGGTTAGAGCAGACGCACTGGAAACGCCATTTGCCGACTGTGGCAATGTTATCTGCAACCGCGATTGGTGAGTGGTACCTACGGCCAGTGGATTATTAATGACCCGCCGAACTGGATGCTCCAACGGGGAATTGTTGTCGTGTGGACCAGCCAATCAAATCGCAATTGGGTGGCCCACACACGCTCCGCCACAATGCGAGAGCAATACCCCCTAGGGGAATCGAACCCCTGTCTCCTGGCTGAGAACCAGGTATCCTAGGCCACTAGACGAAGGGGGCTTTTTGGGGTCGGTATTTTAGTTCGCTAGCAATAGGTGTCAAGATAGCAACAGAACAATTGGCCTTTGGACTGGCTCAGCCAACAATCTGCTTAGGCGGACAAATTAGATAACCGAAGGGGACGTGAGGAGACACACAAGTGAGTTGGGAACACCTACATATTATCTCGCACTCGTTTCCAATCGTGCTGACTGTTAGTGGGGCAGTTGTCGGTCTGATTGGTTGGTGGCAGGATCGACAATCTTTAGAGATGTGGGGTTTGGTCTCATTCATCATTGCGGCTGCTTTTGTTGCCCCCGCGTATCTTACCGGTCTTGCAGCAGCTGATGTTGTTGCAGATCGTACATTCGTTCGCCCCGGTGTGGTTCAGACGCATCGTTTTTGGGCAACATGGGCTGCTATACCCGTCTTCTCTGCCGGTGCCCTCGCTGTGTTTTCATTTTATGAGCGTAACGACAGACGGTTGCGACACTTTGTTCTTCTCGTCGGACTCTTTGCATCGTTTGTCATTGCTTATGCTGCTTGGTTGGGCTCAAAAATTGAACACGGAGACTATGACCAGACCTCCTCAAATGGCGGTTCCGCCCTAGAACATTCGATCGAGCTGTCTGTGAATTCGTTTATCCCGAAGTAGTTCATACGAGCAGGATTCAGCGAGTCATTCTTACTTGTATTCCCCCTCGTTCCCGCATCCTAGGTGATGTGTACTAGGCCTTTGGACTTAGTGGGCACTTGATTGCAGAAGGATGGCAAGCCCGAAAAATGTGAGTGCTGCAATGCCCATTGCCAACGTCTGAAGCACCCGTTCCTTCATAGTCAGCTTTCCAAGTGAGCCGAGTAAAACGGAGACCAGAACGGTCGTGACGAGCAAGATTACAAGAATCATCTAAGAGTGTCCTCCCCGGTTTATATGCCGGGGTGTCAAGGTTCAATTCTTTGGAGGGCCGTGGAATCGGGGCCTCCTGATCTGTCCTTCGGGGAAAGATAATAAGCTCGGGCATATCCCGGCCTACGGCAATGAGGTCTCAAGATGGAGTCAGGGTTGTTTCGCTCGACCAGCCGCTTTCGATGGTTGGAAAGGTCTCATCAAAGCTTCGCAAAACGAGATTTTGAACTTCTTTAACCGATACTTGGACACCTTCATTCACCAAACTGGTCATTTTTACGCCATTGATACCGCATGGAATGATCGAGCTAAAGTGTTCGAGCGGCTCATCGGTCACGTTCAACGCAAACCCATGCCAAGTGATCCAGCGGCTCGCATGGATGCCGATTGATCCAATTTTTCGGATCCGTTGTTCTATGATTAGCTGAGGAGCTTCGGAGGAAGGCACGGTCACGAAACCATCTTCCTCAACAGATGTTGTCGAAGATGACGGGGGAGGATCGCCAGTCCATACGCCCGTATGTTCGGCGACCCGATATCCAGGCAGGTCAAGGTGACCGAGGACTCTTAGGAGCACCTCTTCTAGTCTCCGAAGGTACCAGTGCAAGTCGAGCCTGTAGGCATGGAGATCAAAAATCGGGTACCCCACCAGTTGCCCGGGTCCATGGTAAGTTACGTCACCTCCCCGTTCGATCTCGGCCACCTCAACTCCATGGGTTGAGAGGGCATTAGGGAGTGCGATAATGTTTTGGGGATCAGAGCCTCGTCCGAGCGTGATAACAGGCGGATGTTCAACGAGCAGGAGTAAGTCATCGTCTGGTGGTGTTTCACGCCGTTCACTAGCAAGTCGACGCTGTAATTCGAGAACCTCTTGGTATCGTCGAATCCCGAGGTCAATCACTCTTAGCGTGCGAGTATCAACTCTGTCCGAAAGCCCAGGCACGGCCTCCTCCATCTACGTCTTACGTGTGGATAGCCCGTCCGAGCGCGGCTAATGCAGCCTCCATTACGGCCTCTGCCATGCTCGGGTGACCATGCGCGTGACCAATGATCTCATCAAGCGTCATTTCAAGCTCACGGCCTAGTCCTACTTCCGCGACGAGTTCGCTAACATTATGTCCAATCATGTGAACTCCCAACACCTCACCGTACTCCGCGTCGGCGACTATTTTGACAAACCCTTCACTAGAACCGGCAGTCAGTGCCCGGCCATGAGCTAGCAGTGGGTACTTGCCTGTGACCACACTATATCCTGCCTCTTCGGCTTTCTTCTCTGACATGCCAATCGATGCAATTTCGGGGTGACAATAGCCGACAGAAGGAATGTTCCCATAATTGACACTGTGCTTCGCTTGGCCAGCAATGTGCTCAGCTGCAACGATGCCTTCATGAGACCCTACATGCGCTAGCATGGGTTCTCCTGCAACGTCCCCGATGGCATACACAGAGGGTATACTCGTCTGACACCACTCATCGGTGACAATGAACCCGCCGTTAATTTTTACACCACTTTCCTTGAGTCCTAAATCGTCAGTCATAGGTTTTCGGCCTACCGCCATTAGTACCAAATCCGTCTCTTCAATCGCTTCGCCACCGTCTGCTTTTTCAACCGTGAGTATCATCGGGGTTTCATCCCGATTTAGGGATTTGACCTTGGTTTTGGTAAGGGTACGAATTCCACGCTTTTTGAAAGATCGTTCAAGTGTTTTCCCTATTTCCGGATCTTCAAGTGGTACGAGCGAGTCGAGCGCCTCGATCAGAGTGACCTCCACTCCAAACGCATTAAAGACGTCGGCAAACTCCACACCTACGAATCCTGCACCGACAATCGCGAGGCGCTCAGGTAACGTTTCGAGACTGAGAGCTTCCCGACTACCGATCACTTTGGTGCTATCAAACTCGAATCCCGGAAACGTCTTCATCGCTGAGCCTGTGGCGATTACGATGTTTTTACAGGCCAGATGCCGGGTGTCATCACTCGTTTTAACTTCCACCTTTCCGACGCCTGCGAGCTGACCTCGGCCTTCTACTATTTCCACCTTATTCTTTTTGAGGAGGAACTGTACTCCTCCAGTCAGTTTCTTGGTGATAGTCCGACTTCGCTCAACTGCGGCGTTATAGTTGTACTCAACCTCAATGGGATTGACCCCCATTTCGGCACCATGGCTCTTGAGATTTTGGGCGAGCGCAGCACTTTCTAGGAGTGCCTTTGCAGGGATACAACCCCAGTTTAAACATGTGCCCCCAAAGCCTCCCTCTTGGGAACCACTCTCTACGCACGCCACTTTGAGGCCAAGCTGGGATGCCCGAATAGCGCATACATAACCAGCGGGCCCAGACCCGATGACCACCACATCATAAGTTTCCGACATTCTCTTTACTCGCTCTGCGTTACTTTCTTGTGTTGTTAACGAAAGGGGTGATGATATTTAGTAAAGTCTTAGAGAATAAGATGGAGCGGATTCTCTAGAATCGTTTTAAAGGTATCTAAGAACTCGGCGCCAGACGCGCCATCAATTACGCGGTGATCACAGGACATCGTCGCTCTCATCCGCTTCCGGACCTGCACTTCGCCTGAGACCACTACAGGTTTTTCGATCGTTCGCCCGATTGCAAGAATGCCTGCTTCGGGTGGATTTATAATTGCGGTGAATTGGTCAATTTCGAACATGCCTAGATTGCTAATCGAGAATGTGCCGTTTTGGTACTCTTCAGGTTGAAGTGCCTTTCCGCGAGCCCGTTGGATGAGATCGTGGGCTTCGACAGATATTTGACGCAATTCTTTTCGGCCAGCATCTCGGAGAACAGGTGTAATCAAGCCCCCTTCAACCGCAACCGCGATGCTAAGGTCAACGGTGCCATGGTACCGGACAGTGTCGTTTTCCCATGATGCGTTGATCATGGGGTGCCGTGTAAGTGCTTCGGCGGCAGCTTTGAGGAAGAGGTCGTTAACGCCAACCTTTTCGTCTGGGAACCGATCGTTTAGGTCAGTCCGAAGCTCAAGTGCACGTCCCATGTCGATCTCAACCGTCAAGAAGAAATGCGGAATTGGCCCGATCGACTGGACGAGACGCCGGGCAATCGCCTTCCTCATCTGGCTTGCCTCTTCGACACGTGGTTCAGGGGCGATTGAAACCGGAATTTTGGGTGCGGTTTTCACGACAGTTTGAGGTGGCGTCGTATCCGTTTTGGTGGGAATGGCCGCTTCGATATCAGATTTTACAATCCGACCGCCTGGGCCAGATCCCGCAATCGTTGCTACATCGATTCCAGCCTCGAGTGCCATCCGGCGTGCTACTGGTGAAGCTTTTACCCGACCATCCGCGGTTGTTATTGAGGGGACTGGGTCAGGTTCTACCGTAATTGGTTTTGGGTCGACGGCTTCTGCTACGTCCTTGCTTGTTGTGTCGGCGGTTAGGGAATCCGGGCTTTTTGCATTTTTTATCGTATCATATGTCTTGGCCGATGCCAGCATGTCGTCTATGGATTCTTCGAGTTTGGCGATTACACCAATTAGTGCGCCGACTGGTACAGTTTGCCCGGCTTCGACAACAATTTTCCTTAGTACGCCTCCACCAAGTGCCTCGATCTCCATGTTTGCCTTGTCCGTTTCAATCTCCGCAACGATATCGCCTTGCGAGATTGTATCTCCTTCGGAAACTCGCCACGCGATGAGTTTCCCTTCTTCCATAGTTGGACTTAGCTGTGCCATTACAACTTTTGTAGCCATATCAATCGATGCCTATAGAAACTTCTAGTTTGCGTAACACACGTGGCGTACGGCTTCGATCACGTGTTCGGCGTTCGGAGTTACGATCTTTTCGAGATTTTTAGCATACGGCATAGGGACATCAAGCCCGGTCACGCGAGCGATTGGGGCATCGAGAGAATCGAATGCCTCCCGTTGGATGTCATCTACGACTTGTGCGCCGATGTTGCACATCGGCCAACCTTCCTCGGCAACTACAACTCGGTTAGTCTTTTGGACAGACTCAATGATTGCATCGACATCAAGCGGGCGAACGGTGCGAAGATCTAGGACCTCTACCTCGATACCCTCTTCCGACAGCTTTTGTGCGGCTGCAATCGACTGGTGCACCATCTTCGAATGACATACTACTGTGACATCCGCCCCGGATCTTTTCACCTCGGCTTTTCCTAATGGTGTCAAATATTCTTCGTCGGGAACCTCGTCTTTAACGAGGTTGTACATGATCTCGCTCTCTATGAAGATTACTGGATCATTGTCTCGTATCGCGCTCTTTAGGAGTCCCTTGGCATCTTTCGCTGTGGATGGTGCAACAACCTTCAGGCCGGGAACGTAGCTGTACCACGGTTCAGGTGACTGCGAGTGTTGGGCTCCGAGTTGTAGCGCCGCCCCACCTGGGCCACGGAACACGATCGGTACGTTGTATTGTCCTCCTGACATCTGATACATCTTCGCGGCCGCATTAATGACTTCATCGATGGCCAGTAATGCGAAATTCCATGTCATAAATTCTACAATGGGTCGGAGGCCAGTCATTGCGGCCCCGACTCCAAGGCCAGCAAAGCCAAGCTCGGCTATGGGGGCATCGCGAATGCGCCATTCTCCGAATTGATCTAAAAGTCCTTTAGTGACTTTGTAGGCGCCGTCATACTCCCCGACCTCTTCGCCAATGACAAAGACGGAATCATCGCGTTTCATTTCCTCACAGATGGCGTCGTTGAGAGCTTCGCGATACGAAAGAACCGGCATCAAGAAAACTCCTTCCGCCAAGCATCGCGTCGTCGTAGATCATCCGGATAGCGGTCTGAGTAGATGTATTGATAGATGGTGTCATGGTCTGGGAAAGGACTGTTATCCGCGAATTCGGCGGCAGCTTCACAGACGGTGATCATCTCTTGATCGATCTCGTCGTATTCTTCTTCGGTGAGTCGGCCGGCATCGATCATGAGTTGGCTAAAACCTAGGATCGGATCATCAGAGCGCCACTTCTCGACTTCTTCTTTTGTTCGGTACGTGCCGTGCGAAGGATCGGCCATAGAGTGTCCCATATAACGAAAGCACTTCGCCTCGATAAATGTTGGGAGCTTCTCTGTCCTGCCACGATCGATTGCTTCTTCCACCACCTGTCGCACAGCGAGGACATCCATTCCGTCGACGTCGATCGAGGTCAGTCCATCGTAGGCAAGGCCGCGGTCCTTGAGTTCCTTTACTGCAGCAACTCGTTGAACGTCGGTTCCCATTCCGTACTGGTTGTTCTCAAGCAAAAATACGACAGGGAGTTTCCAACGGGCTGCCATGTTCATTGACTCATGAAATGCTCCAATATTTACAACCGAGTCGCCGAAGAAACATAGGCAGACCTGTTCTTCCCCCTGATATCGAATGGTGTAACCGACACCGACAGCAAGCGGTAGGTGGGAACCTACGATCCCGTGGCCGCCCATAAAGTTGAGCGACTTGTCAAACATATGCATCGAGCCGCCATAACCCTTCGAGCAACCATCTACGCGTCCGTACAATTCCGCCATCACGGCATTGGGGCTCATCCCACGCACGAGGGCTTGAGCGTGGTCCCGGTATGCTGTAATAACATAATCATCAGGTCGCAGCGCGGTGATAGCTCCTACGGCAACTGCCTCTTGGCCCGTGTAGAGATGGCAGAATCCACCGATCTTCCCGGTTTGGTAGACCTCTGCCGCTTTCTCCTCGAACCGGCGTGAGACAATCATTAACCGTAAGACTTCGATGCATTCTTCCGTTGAAAGACCGAGGAAATCTGGGGTCGCTCTTTCTTGATTGCCTGTCGGAGAGGTTGGAAACTCTTCGGACTTGACTGTCATGAATTTATTCGTCCATCAAGTATAAAGGGTTTCCGGATGACCTTTTCATTGCGGTGGAGCATCTGACTCCCCTCCGTTATCCATCTGAGAACTGGCCAAGCGTGCTTTCAGTTCCATGACTTGCTCACGTGCATGGTAGCTGGAACGCACCAATGGGCCACTCTCTACATGCATGAATCCTTTTTCCTCACCTACCTTCGCCCAGTTTTCAAATTCCTGAGGAGAGACATAACGGTCGATCGGAAGGTGGTCCTTCGATGGTCTGAGGTATTGACCGATCGTGAGAATTTGGACGCCTACATTGAGCGCGTCTATCATAAACTCCTCAATATCGTCAGCTGTCTCACCCAGTCCCAACATAATGCCGGTTTTGATAAGAGTCTCGTCGTCCATTTCGCGCCCGGTTCTAAGGACGTCTAGTGAGCGTTGGTATCGGCCTCCTGGACGTGCAGTACGGTGCAAGCGACGAACGGTTTCCATGTTGTGGTTAAATATCTCAGGTTTCGCAGCAATCACAGTTTTAATCGCATCGATATTGCCCCGAAAATCGGGCGTGAGAACTTCAATTGAACATTCCGGGCGTCGAGATCTGATTTCTCGGATCATCTCCGCAAATATCCATGCCCCTCCGTCTGGCAAATCGTCACGATCAACTGATGTGATCACACAGTGGTTTAGCTTTAGCTTGTCGATTGCTTCAGCCACTCTCCGTGGTTCGTCTTCATCGAGAACGTCCGGGCGTCCATGCGCGATCGCGCAATATGGACAGTTCCGGGTACACACATCGCCCATAATCAAGAAAGTTGCCGTCCCTGATTCCCAGCACTCGCCGATGTTTGGGCACTGTGCCTCTTCGCACACAGAATTGAGTTCCAGCCCGTTCATCAGCTTCTTTAGGCGTGCGTAGTTGCCTCCTCCCGGTGCTCGCACCTTGAGCCACCGAGGCTTTTGCGCTGGCCACGCCACAGTCGCTTTCGGCGATTCCTTTATGACGCTGAGTGTTTTCACGCTGAAAGGTTCTCCCTGTGGTTTGCGAAGGTCTTTATCGCCGCAAGAACTTTATGATATACATTTAGGACAGGTTTCTTAGTTCCGCCCAACCAGCTTCAACCAGCTTCAGGCGGAACTAAGAAAGATACTGGGTCTCCATTCGGTATCCAACACGGGACCGTAAACGACGGGACCGTAAACGCTCGGAAGCAAGATGTACTTGGCAAGATCATCATACTACTGTTCAGTGCGGCCCGGCAGTCCGTATCGTGATGCGCATGCCTTTCATTGGTAAAAGTGCAAAGGTAGACCTGGTCCAAATAGAAGATAGATTGCTCAGCCCTCATAGCTCCGGTATTTTCTCGGCCATGACATATATCATCACGCAGCCCTGTATCGAAGAGAACGACGCGTCGTGTGTCGACGTGTGCCCAGTTGATTGTATTTATGAGGGGGAAGATCAGTTTTTCATTCACCCTGAAGAGTGCATCGATTGTGGCGCGTGCGTTCCGGAGTGCCCGGTCGAGGCAATTTATCCTGACGATGAAGTGCCCGACCAATGGAAGGATTTTACGGCCAAGAATTACAAACATTTTGACGTGCCACTACCGTAGTAGATGTTGTTTGGTGGGGCAGTCTCAATAGGGCGAATTGTTTCTGAAGGTCGAGCTTTTTCCTTAGTTACTCTTTCGCTATTCGAAGTATAGGTGCAACCCGAACGTAAAGGCGTGGCTAAGTCATGTTACGGGTTATAGATGTTGATGGGTTCGATTACGAGGTGCTCGCGCTCCCCGAGGAAGCCGAACACGCGGGGGATGATGATTGGCATTATGCGAAAATTCGTTTTGAGCCGGTCGGTCACCATGAATATGCTGCACGTGAAGCTTGGCTCCGCTTAGAAGAAGACATTCCTGCTCGTAGTGTGCTAGATCAATACGAGGATGATTACCTGGTCGAAATCTTCCTGGTCTCCGAAGAAGTGAGTGGGGATAAAGGGTAGTAGAGGGGCGTGCATTGTGCGCCCATCCTTAACAGTGAATACGTAGCTTGGAAACGATATTTTTGGAGTAAAGGCCTAGGCAAAGATTCCTGGCTGCTCGCTTGACCAATGCGATTGAGGGCCCAGATTGATTCGTTTTCACTACCACCGCTCCCGAAGAGATATCCCCAACCTGGGGATCGCTAAGGGTGATGGATTGTGTCACGTATACAGTGATACATCTCGGATAGAGCTAGAGAGTTGGGGGCGTTCGCATGGTCTCCGACCGGAGTGGATTCACGAAAGGACTCTTCCTCATTTCGACGCGTTTGGGGATCGGCTGGCTTTGTGTGGAGATGGTGTTTCTGGGGCTGAACTGAAGGAGCACATTCGCGTGTGGCGTCAGATGCGTGGTGCCGCGGAGACGGCCAAAAAATAGTGATTGGGGAGTTCCTAAAAGCAGACTTCTACAAACGTTTGGTATTCCGTCTGTAAGGATCCAACCCAGATGTGAGCTGGTGTAGATTAATAGCTAGCCAGTTCGACCATGGCCTCAGCTAGATCGTCAACCTGCGGTAAAGTGGCGGTCTCAAGAGACGGTGCGTATCCGACGAAGGTGTCGGTGGATGTGACCCGACGTATTGGAGCGTCCAGCCATTCAAACAGTTCGTCTGCAAGGCGTGCTGAGATCTCGGCCCCAAAACCCCATGATTTTGCGTCCTCGTAGGCCACCAGTACTCGGTTCGTCCGCAAAACCGATTCGCGTATTGTTTCCATGTCTAAAGGGTTTAACGAACGTAGGTCGATCAGATCTACACTTACGGGCTCACCGGCTTTATCTAGTTGCTTGATTGCTTTCCGTGCTCGTTCCACGAGAGCACCGTACGTCACCACGGTGATGTCGCTTCCGGACTCTACGATCCGAGCTTTTCCAAATGGAATCATGTAGTTCGGACCGGGATAAGGTGACTTGTTATATGTCTGGCGGTACAGATGCTTGTGTTCGAGGAAAAGAACGGGATCATCGCACCGGATTGCAGTCCGCAGGAGTCCGTTTGCGTCGAGAGCGTTTGACGGACATATGACATGCATACCTGGGGTGTGGGTGAATAACGATGCGCCGGTCTGAGAATGATAAATCGCGCCTCCCGTCAGATATCCTCCATAGGTGGTCCGAACCACTAGGGGGCATTTAAACGCACCATTTGAGCGCCACCGATAGGTAGCCACTTCGTTTCGAAGCTGATGATATGCTGGCCATATATAGTCGAAGAACTGTACTTCGGGGACAGGTTTGAGCCCACGGACCGCCATCCCAATTGCCCGTCCCACGATATTCGCTTCAGCGAGTGGTGAGTTGAACACACGATCGGACCCGAACTGTCGCTGTAGTCCGTTCGTAACCTTGAACACCCCACCCTTACCCTTGACTTCTTCTAGGTTTTCTTCACGGCTCACATCGGCAACATCTTCTCCGAAAATCACTATACGCGGGTCGCGTTTCATCTCGTCGAGCAGGCACGCATTTAGGAGATCCACCATTGTGGTTGGTTCTCCCTCGAAGGCGGGTTCCGTCTCGAACTCGTCTGAAGTTGGATCGACTCCATGCGAGTACACATGTGTGTAAATGCTCTCTGGACTGGGCTGTGGGCGTTCAAGCGCTTGATCCGCCGCATCTGCCACTTCTTCCTCAACCTCTTCTTTGAGAGTCGTCAGTTCTGCTTGGTCGATTAGACCTTGATCGATGAGATACTCGCCAAATGTGAGCAGTGGATCACGGACGGCTTCTTCTTTTCGTTCATTTTCCGATTTGTAGAGGCTTTCGTCGTCTGACATTGAGTGACTGTAGGGGCGGATCACATGTGCATGCACCAAAGCAGGTCCTCGTCCAGAACGACATCTTTCGACAGCTTTTTGCATGGCTGCATAACTGGCCAGCGGATCCGTTCCGTCTATCTCCTGGATCATTAAACCAGGGAAGCCGCTTACGAGCTTGGAGATGCTCCCTCCGGCTGTGTTGACTTCGACAGGGACAGAGATTGCGTATCCGTTATCCTCTACCAAGAAAATGATTGGCAGCGCAAGATTAGATGCGGTGTTGAGTGCCTCCCAGAATTCACCTTCCGAGGTGGTTCCATCTCCAGTGCAGACAAGTACTACCTCATCTTCAGCAACGTTGAGCCTTACCGTATCCGACTGGTCTATAGCCCTTATGTTTTGTGCGCGCTTGATAGCCTCAGCACAACCCACTGCCTGGTTAAACTGGGTGCCCGTAGGGCTCGACGCCGTGACGATTCTATAATCCGCGTGTCCAAAATGTCCTGGCATTTGGCGTCCGCCCGTCGCTGGGTCGTCGGCGGCACCGACAGCCTGCAGAAACATTTCATAAGGCGTCATGCCAAGCTCGAGTGCGAGAGCTCGATCTCGGTAATATGTGAAAAACCAGTCGTGCCCTGACCGAAGCGCTCGCCCTGCTGCGACTAGTGCCGCTTCATGTCCCGCACTCGAAATCTGGAAGAAAATTTTGTTCTGACGTTTGAGCGCAATTTCCCGATCGTCCACCTTTCGGGATGTGTACATCGTTCGGTACATGGCAATGAGATCTTCCGGTTGCAGATCGAGCCATTCCGAATTCGATGCTTCAGATATTACGCCATCGAGAGTAGCTGTTTGTTCTATAGGGGTAGCCATATCATCCAAAAAGTTATCGGGGAGGCTAGCGAGGGATTTTGTGCGGTATTACCTGCTATGCCTTCGAAGCGGTCCCGTTCAAGAATGGTCAGGTGAGCGTAAAGCTAGCCAAGAGAGGGGTCAAAGACCACCAATCGGCTATTCTTTGAATGTGATTTACTGTGTTTTACACCGCGTCGGATCTTTTAAAACCCCACCTGTTGCAGGCGGCGAAGGGTTGGTCCCCGTGAATATTGATATTCAGAGGCTCGGTCTCCTTCTCCTGAATCCGGCATTAGCTGCATCAGGGCATGCAGCATTGATACAGCATAGTCAGCGAACGCTCTGTAAGGAGGTGCATGCTGAAACCCCCATATGCCTAGTGGACATAGCACTAGCCAACGGAGATCGCCGGCCAGTTCAAGTAGCTGTTCTTCATCGATGGCCATGTCAGGCTCCCCCATCGCGATACGAGTGAGCCCTGCCATGAATAGTGCGGAAGCTTCCGGCGAGAGTAATTCGAGATCTGGGTAGCGTTCGAGAACTTCTGCGGCGAAGCGAGAGCCTTGCCGCGTTGGCTCGTCTGTTTCTCGTGCACGCGCCTCAATCCCCTCTGGAGAGGCAAGGCTTTCCGCCACTTCGGTGGGTTGACCTTCTCCCAAAATCAACCATTCCAAACGAATTTCGGGGAATGCTCTCTTTAGAGCTGCGATGAAATCGGCTCGTGGAGCAGCACGCCGCGCCCTGTCCGCGGGCCGTTCGTAATTGGAAACTGTGCCGAGGCTGAGTTGTTCTTCAGCTACTAGTTCGGCGTTAATTCGTGCACGAAACTCCCGTAAAGACAACCCTTTCACGTTTTCTCGCAGGTGACGAAGTCTCTCGTGGACAGTGTTCATAATAATGAACATAATGTGGGAAAGATTATTAAGAAAGCGCTATGATAGTTTTAATCGTATAGTAACGGTGGTGAGGTTGCCATCGTGAGGGTGGACGAAGACATTGCTGTCCGCTGGAATACCACGTTCGTTCCGAACGGGTAAGATCCCATTCCGCATGACTGCTCAGATAAGGGAGCACGCCTAGTATGAGAGCTGGCCGAAACTATCAAGTTTACCCGGTGACTGTTCTTGTTTTAATGGTCTCAGTGCTGGGTGTTGGACGTATGGCTGCACAAGCCGTGACATCGACCACAAATGTTTCCCAAGACTCTGAGCGAAAAGCTTTGGCCTCGCGCATCGATGCGCCTCCGGTAATAGATGGGATACTCCGCGAGGGAGTGTGGACTGACGGGGTGGAAATTACTGGCTTTACCCAAAGAGAACCGTTCACGGGAGAGGTGGCGTCTGAAAGGACCGAGATCAAGGTGCTTTTCGACGATGGAGCCATCTATGTAGGTGTTTGGGCTTTTGACGGGGATGCAAATGCAATTATTCCCGGTGATAGAATCCGCGATACGGAACTTTCGAATTCTGATGCTGTGGTGCTGGCCTTTGACACCTATGATGATGAGCAAAACGCGTTTGTTTTCGCCACAACACCATCCGGCATTGAATACGACGGACAGGTCTCAAATGAAGGGCGAGGGGGAGGCTATTTTCTGGGTGGCGGGTTCGGTGGAGGACGGCAGCAATCTGGTGCAGGTGGTGGATTTAACAAGAACTGGGATGGTTCGTGGAACGTGGCCACGTCTCGAGATGAATCGGGATGGTATGCGGAATTTCGCATACCGTTCAACACGCTCCGTTTCGGATCCAATGACACGTGGGGTTTTAATGTTGCGCGTCAGATTCGGCGACGTAATGAAGAATCATTTTGGGCCCCCATTCCGCGCGAATTTAACCTCTATCGGCTGAACTACGCAGGAGAACTGGCAGGACTTGAACTTCCCTTTCGGCGCCTTGCTTCTTTGACGCCCTACACCCTGACATCGACTTCGCGAAATTACGCGGCGGGTGATAATGAGTTTGACGAACAGTTCGAGTTGGGTGGTGAAGCCAAGGTCCAGTTGACCCAAAGCTTGACCCTGGATGCGACATACAACACGGATTTTGCCCAAGTTGAGGTTGATGATCAGCAGGTTAATCTTACAAGGTTCAGTCTTCTCTTCCCGGAAAAACGGCCTTTTTTCCTCGAGAACGCAGGGTTTTTTGCAGTCGGCGGTAGTGGGGCGGATTTATTTTTCAGCCGGCGCATTGGCATTGCAAATGGCCAACAAGTTCCTATTCAGGGTGGTGCGCGGGTATCGGGGCGTGCTGCTGGTTTCAACGTGGGGTTACTCCATATTGGAACGGATGGCCTCGAGGGTACACAAGACCCAAACCGTTACTCCGTAGCACGAGTGGCCCGGGAACTCCCGAACCGATCGCGGATTGGGGGGGCCTTCATTAGTCGGGACGGCGACGCGACTGGTGACTATAACCGTACCTATGCCGTAGATGGCCAGCTCGGCTTAGGAGAGGCGTTCACTTTGACGACATGGGGTGCGCGGACCGCTACGCCTGGTTTAACGGGAGAGGACGCTGCGTTCAATGCTACGGCCGGTTGGAGTTCTCTGAACTGGCGTGGAAACGTACAGTACCAACATTTCGGCGAAAATTTTAATCCCGAAGTCGGTTACTTGAGACGAACTGGTCACGACTACTACCAGGTCTTCCTGATGAGGAACCTTCGTCCGGCGAAGGTCTTCCGGGAGATTCGGCCGCACGTCTCATATTTCACGTATCGAAGTGATAAGACGGGAATAGAGGACGGATTCGAGGAATCGGCACGGCTTCACATCGATACGCACTGGGAATTTCCTGACGGTATGGAGTTACATACCGGAGCCAATTGGATACGGGAAGGTCTTACGGAACCATTCACATTTTTTGGCACTGACGTCACTGTGCCTGCTGGCACTTATGATGGGTGGGAGTTCGCAACAAGATTCTGGACTGACGAGTCAGCCAAGGTCTCGTTCAATGGAGGAGCCAACATCGGCTCTTTCTTTTCTGGATCAAGGCGTAACATCAACGGAACGGTGACTTTGCGTAGTGGAGCGTCGTTAAGCACGGCTCTCCGACTTGACCATAACGATGTCACCTTGGCGGAAGGCGATCTGGCTACGACACTTGCGGGTGTCAACTTTGGCTACTTCTTCACGCCGAGGATATATCTGCAATCTCTGGTTCAGTACTCCACGCAGCTCGACAACTGGTCGGCAAACGTGCGGTTCGGTTGGCTCAACACAGCAGGAACTGGCCTCTTCATCGTGTACAACGATGTGCGGGGAATCCAAGACCTCTCAGGTCCACAAGGTCGATCACTCATCATAAAATTTAGCCGCCAGTTCAACGTATTAGGAGGATAGTTGCCTCGTCGGCCGACAGCCTTAGACGTTCCATTATAGCGCGATGAAGTGATGTGATGAACGATTCGTTAGTTAATCGAATCCGACCTAAGCTTCTGTTCGTGTGTGTCGAAAATTCCTGTCGCAGTCAAATGGCTGAGGCATTTGCTCGAATCCACCGAACTGACTTGCTAGAGGTCTTTAGCGCGGGTTCGCAACCATCTGGAGATGTGCACCCGCATGCCATTCACCTGATGGCAGAAATTGGCTATGACTTAACTGTGCATCGTTCACAAGGTTTAGATGAAATACCCTCGACCATTTTTGATGTCGTTGTTACGATGGGTTGTGGCGATGCGTGTCCCAATATTCAGACACACCATCGATTGGATTGGAATATCCGAGACCCTAAAGACCTTCCTTTACATGAGTCCCGTAAGATCCGAGATGATCTTGGCAACCGAGTGGTCGATCTTCTGGATCAAATTGTGTTAACTGGTGGATCATAACCGTGAATTTGTCAGATAGATCTTTGATCATTCTTGCCGGTGGTCGATCTAGTCGGCTAGGGCAGGACAAGGTTTTTCTGGAGATCGCAGGAAGCCCACCGATCCTCCGCATTCTGGACGCTATGCCCAATCTCGATGTCGTTATTTCTGTGCGCGAAGTCGCTCCGTTTCAAACGATACTTGAAGCGAATGCGTGGAAGTTCGTTCCGGATGAAAGCGATTTCGTTGTGACGGTCACTCGTGAGGATCGTACAGCCCAGATTGTACCAGATCCGGAGCCCAACCTAGGTCCCGTCGCGGGTCTTGCTTCCGCGTTAAAATACACTGAGGGTCAAACTGTGCTTGTCATGGCTGGAGATTTACCATTTGTAACTTCAACGTTTTGCGAACGGATTTTTGAGATATTAGAAGCGAATTCTGATCTGGACGCTGTGGTACCCATGGCCGGTGGTCGCGAACAACCATTATGTGCCGCTTATCGCAATAACGTTCGTAAACAAGTTGAAGCTTTGCTGGAGGCATCTCTTCATGGTGAGGAGCCCCTGTCGATGATGCGCCTCCTCTCGAGAATAAAATTTCGACGCGTAGAAGCGGACGTGTTTGCAGATGTGGATGACCTTGAGATCATCACCCGTGGGATTGATACGGCCAAAGATGTCTTGTGGGCTGAAGAAATTGGGCGTTCTTAACTTAGATTTTCTAATGTGTTGAGATGGCACCACCATCTAAAACAATGGTTTGGCCGTTGATCGACCGTGCCTCATCTGTACATAGAAAAGCAATAGAAGCTGCCACCTCTTCTGACGTAATAAGTCGATGTTGCGGGGAAGTCGCGAGGATTGCATTGAGGGCTTCCTCTTCGTTCATCCCGGTCTTATCTGTAATGTTAGCGATGGTGGCGTCTGTCATGGGAGTGTCTACGTAGCCGGGACAGACGGCGTTGACTGTTACCCCCGCTGAGGCGACTTCTGCCGCTGCTGACCGAGTGAGCCCGAT
>Ga0310344_10001303_pt1 | contig 19139 bp, 21 predicted proteins | sample HC15DNA20200_MG_FD_203801 | JGI IMG/M metagenome (GOLD analysis project Ga0310344, IMG submission 203801) | Marine microbial communities from station ALOHA, North Pacific Subtropical Gyre - HC15-DNA-20-200_MG | ecosystem: Environmental > Aquatic > Marine > Oceanic | place: Pacific Ocean: North... | reverse complement strand
AGAAACTATTGCTGAAGGCATTGTTGAAGGGGCTATAGCTGATAGGCCATCTGGGGCAGGAGGGTTTGGCTATGATTCAGTGTTTATTCCTACTGCTGGAGGGGGAAAAACATTTGCCGAAATGGGTGACGAGGAAAAAAATGCCATAAGTCATAGAGGCGCTGCATTCCGATCTCTCAAGGAGCATCTAAACAATACGACAAGCTGATTATTAGTCGCTCTTAAGGGCTTGACTTGCACTTGCCATCAGTATTGCTCCAACTATTGTCGATGAGAATGCAAGAACCCAAGCGAGTTCAAATCCAGAGTTGTCTACGACAATTCCAAAACCGAGTGGTGCGACCATAGCCCCAACGCGAATACTAGTTTGCAGTGTTGCTGTAGCAGCACCAGCATCATCCGGATGCTGTTCTATCACGCCAAGAAGCAGCAGACCGGGCCATGCCCAGCCGATACCGAAAGAAATTAGCGACCCAATGAGTACGCTCGTTTTAGTTCCTATTGACAGCAGGATAAAGGCCGAAGATCCAACAGTCAGCTGCAAGGAAACCGCCTTAAATCTATCAAATTCATATTTATCAGCTAGGAATCCCCAGCTGAGGCGCGCCACGATCATGATTAGGCCCCCTATCCCAAGGATCAACCCGGCCGAGCTTTCGCTGTATCCGGCCTCTTCCGCTGCTGTGGTAAGAAACCCTGACATTGTTACAACCGCGGCAGCTGAAAAAGCTCCTGCAATCGATGCGATCCGAAGATGACGAGAACGCCACATATCTCGTCTCGAAGGGAACGATCCAGATTTTGAGACGGCGATGTTGGGTATTAGCAACCAAGCAGGAAAAGCAAGCGCTGCAAGTATAAGAAAGGTTCCTTCCCATCCGACAGTTGAGCCAAGAATTGGAACCGCTAACCCTGCAAGGGCAGTAGAAAATGGCACTGCTGACTGTTTAGTTGCAATGGCAATCCCTTGGCGAGGTTGATCTACGCCATTAGAGATCAGTGTGTTGGTAGCAGGATGGATTAGACCTTCCCCTACGCGATTTAAACCAATGCACAATAGAAGAACGACGTAAGTCTGTGCAGTAGCTCCTATCAGGAGAGCTGAAATTGCAGCTATGAAAATACCCGTTCTGATGATCAGCTGTGGGCCTCTGCGGTCAGCTATGCCTCCACCTGTTTGCATGATGATGCTGGATACCAAGTATCCGAAGGTAAGTAATGCGCCGAGTTCAGTATCACCGAAATTCAGATCCTCCTTTATCTGGGGGGCAAAGGAACCTACTAGAAACCCGGGTAGAGCAACAATTGTGATTGCTGCTGCTGCTGCACTAGTTGGGCGCCAGAATGGAAGGCGGGTCGAATGTTTATTCTCGGACACCTTAAGAACCTACTTGTCTAAAAGAGATTCAGCGAAGTCAAGACTATTAATAGTCATATTGACCATTAATAGTTGTATATTCATAATTATTAAAGTTATTAACAATTGATATGCAATATGGACAAATCGGCCAAACCCACCTCGACAGCATTCCTAACTGACCACTATGAACTCACGATGCTCGATGCCCTCATCCAATCCGGAAAGGTAGATAACCGAGCGATCTTCGAGGTATTCATAAGAGAACTCCCTTCAGGTATGCCCTTCGGCGTCTTCGCAGGGAGCGGAACCCTCGCAGAAAGTATCGCTAGATTTTCGTTCACTGAAAACCAGATGAGCTTTCTAAGATCATCAAATCTAGTATCTGACGAAACTATAAAGTGGATCTCAGAATACAGTTTCAGCGGCGACATTCTTGCGTATCGCGAGGGAGAACTATATTTCCCCAACAGCCCAGTTGCCATTATTGAAGCTGGCCTTGGCGAAGCATTAATCCTGGAGACCTTAATCCTTTCAACGCTAAATCATGCCTCTTCAATTGCTACTGCCGCAGCTCGTATAACACATGCCGCAAATGGGAAATTCGTCATGGAGGCAGGGTCCAGGCGAATTCATCCCGAAGCAGCCGTCCATGCTGCGAGGGCTGCCTATATCGGGGGAATCGATGTAACTTCGAACCTTGAAGCTGGGCTTCGGTGGGGGATACCAACTGCCGGGACAGCTTCACACGCCTTTACGCTCGCTTATCCATCTGAATTAGAAGCTTTTAATGCCCAACAGGAATTCTTAGGAGGAGATTCAATTTTTCTCGTTGACACCTATGACATTGTTCAGGGCATAAATAATGCAGTTGAAGCATCAGATGGAAATCTGAAAGGTATCCGCCTAGATTCCGGTGACCTAAAAAAAGGAGCTCTGACAGCTCGAACATTGCTGGACAGTCTCGGAGCTAAGGACGCGCAAATAATGGTTTCAGGCGACCTTGATGAGCATCAGATAGAGCTTCTTTGTGAGGCACCGATAGATGCATTTGAGTCAGGTCACAGGCTAGTCACGGGATCGGGAGTACCTTCAGCAGGCTTCGTATACAAACTTGTAGAAATTGAAGATACGCACACTCCTGAAAGCACAATGCGGCCTGTAGCAAAAACATCACATGGTAAAAAATCACTAGGGGGAAAGAAGCACGCGAAACGCCTACTCTCTGCGGATTCTATTGCGGTAGAAGAGATCATCACAATAGACCCAAATGCTTTCAATATTCCTCATGGAAAGAACGAAAGATACCTGCAAGCCCCCTTATGTATCAATGGCCAATTTCTAGACGACTGGGAACTCAACAGAGCGAGAGCTCATTCGCAAAGATCAATTGCTGAAATCCCCAAAGACATTCGTCTCAGACGAGATGGCCCACCAGCAATTCCTACAATAATTCATAACTGAAACGAGGTTCTGTGAGCAAAAAGAAAAAAACGGCCCTACTAATTGTGGATGTACAACCAACATTTTGTGAAGGTGGTTCACTGCCAGTAGAGGGAGGAAATCAGGTAGCAGCAAAAATCGGAGAGCTCATAGGAGGAGGTCATGAATATGACATGGTGGTCACTACACAAGACTGGCACATTGACCCCGAAGGCCACTTTGATGATGACCCTGACTTCGTCAACACTTGGCCCCATCATGGAGTAGCAGGAACGGCTGAAGCAGAACTTCATCCATCTCTCATTCCTTTGTTGGATCAGGTAACAGTCCAGATCAAAAAAGGAGAGTACGCTGCAGCGTACTCAGGTTTCGAAGGAGCAGATGAGAATGGTTCATCGCTTAACGAAATACTTTCTGCAGCGAGTATCAAACGAATTGAAACCGTTGGGTTAGCCTTTGACCATTGCGTCAAGGAAACTGCATTGGATGGGGCAAAACTTGGATATCAGGTAGTTGTTTTGAAGCCTTTCACAGCTCCAGTTTCACTTAAAACAGCAGAACTGGCAGAAGATGAGCTTCAAGCCGCAGGGGTGCAGATCGAACAGATTTTGCACGAAAGAGAACAGTAATGCCTATATCTGAAGCCGATACAGATTTTGTTAAAAGCTATGATCCCAGCCTTTTCCCTCCCAATGCAGTTACGGCTGACGTCATTCTGCTAACTATTAGGTCAGGAAGGCTTGCCGTCTTATTGGTCGAAAGAGATAAGCCTCCACAACAGGGAAGTTGGACTTTACCGAGCGGACACCTTGATCCGCAAGAATCAATCACGCAAACAGCGTTAAGGGAGTTATCGGAAAAAACCGGACTTACTGCCGAACCAGCACACCTAGAACAATTACATACATACTCAACCCCTGGGAGAGACGCCAGAGATAAGAAAATGAGGGTTACTTCCGTTGCGTATTTAGCCTTTATGCCTGATCCCGGTACGCCACGCGCAGGCGCTGGTGCACGCTCGGCGCGTTTCTGGGCGGTGAATGATCTTCCGGAGTTCAACTCATCTTTACAAAGTGGCGAGGGGCCGATTCTTGCATTTGACCATGCTGAAATGCTTTCAGACGGACTTGAGAGAGCAGCAGCAAAACTTGAGTACACGACGCTCGCAACTGCTTTTGTGGATGAACAATTTACGATTTCCGACTTGCGCCATGTCTATGAAGCAGTCTGGAGGAGTCAAATTGATCCAGCTAACTTCGCTAGGAAGGTAAAGGCGACGCCAGGCTTTATTGAGCCGACTGGAGGAAAAAGGGCGACTGGGAGAGCCCCAGCGGGTCTACACATTAAAGGAAAAGCAGAGATCATCTCACCTCCATTTTTTCGCCCTTCTATGCAATAGATAGAAGCGCAGAAGTTATTTCGCCGCATAAAACGTAGGACGCGCTAAAAGGTCGGATACCCTAACCCATGCTGCGCCGGTGGCGGAATTGGCAGACGCGCAGGGTTTAGGTCCCTGTGTCCATTAGGATGTGTGGGTTCAAGTCCCACCCGGCGCACAAAAGAATGCGATTCAGACATTTTCAATGAAGATTTTTCTTTGTAGGCGGCTACGCTAGAAGCGTTGTCATCGGCCTGACCGAGACCAAGTTGAAAATAAGACCTGAGGAGCTCAGAAACATATGTCCCTTCCAACAAAACCCCTCGCCTCGGATAGAGGATCGCAGATACCGGGCCAATTTGACGTGTATTCACAACTATTGAAAAATCGTATCGTAATGCTGTGGGACACGGTAGATGATGACATAGCAAAGTCGATCACTGCCCAATTGCTCTATTTGGAAGGGGAAAATCCCGATCAGGATATTTGGCTTTATATTAATTCGCCGGGTGGATCTGTAACGGCCGGAATGGCTATCTATGACACAATGCAATTTATTAAGCCCGATGTGGCAACAATTTGTCTAGGTTTAGGCGCTTCTATGGGGCAATTTCTTCTTGGAGCTGGAGCTCCCGGTAAGCGCTACTCCCTTAAACACGCTCGCATTATGATGCATCAGCCCTCCGGCGGAATCCAAGGGCAAGCTTCGGACATTGCAATACAAGCAGAGCAACTGAACTACATCAAACGACTAATGGCCGAGTTAATTGCAGGCCACACAGGGCAAGATGTTGAACAGGTGCAAACAGACTCTGACAGAGATCGATGGTTCACTGCTGAACAAGCCAAAGAATACGGAATCGTCGACCATGTGATTACAAGTAGGGGCGAAGTGAACTAGCCACTCGTATCTTTGTCGCTAACTTCACTTTCATCGGGAATTGGAGCACTGCTTTTTTCAAAAGGCGATAGAAAAACGAGTCCACATTCTGTCTCTCCATACAGTTCAAGAGCTCGAGCAGCTGTAGTGACCCCATCCAGTTCTTCCTGAAACTTCCTCAATTCGGCTGTTCGTTGTGCCGGAGAGACAGAAACCAACTTAGAAAGAATATCTTCATATAGAGAAACTACAGCTTCGGTCTCATTCGAGATGCTAGATGGGGCTTCAGAAGCTAATTCAATAAGGTCAGCGGTTGTCTGGCTGACTAGCTGCGGATTGTCAAAAGTAAGATTCGTCAAAGGAGAATCAGGGCTAGCTAAGATGCCAAGTTTTTTGCAGAAATTAGATGACACTCCCTCAGCTGGATCCTCAGAACAGGAAGCTGCCGGAAAGAACACAAGAGCAGAAATCAGGAATACAGGGAGCCACTTTGAAATCACTGCGCTACAGAAGCTGTTTCTCGCAGTTCAGAAATAGCGCTTTGCGGGCCATCAGGGTGGGAGAAAATAGCGCTTCCAGCTACAAAAACATTCGCTCCAGCAACAGCAGCTTGAGCGATAGTAGAGGCGGAAATGCCTCCATCAACCTCAATGTCGATTTCAGAATCTTGCTCTAAGATCCATGACCTGACTCTTTCTATTTTTGTTTCTTGGGAAGGGAGATACTTTTGACCTCCAAAGCCTGGATTCACTGACATGATTAGAACTTGATCAACGAGGTGAAGAACATGTTTGACATTCTCTACTGGTGTAGCTGGATTTATGGTGACCCCTGCTTTTGCCCCAAGTTCAAGGATTCTATTTAGTGACCGGTCAAGATGTCTGGTCGATTCCGCATGAAGCATAATCAAGTCACATCCCGCTTCTATATACATAGGAGCTAGGAGGTCAGGATCCTCTACCATCAGGTGAGCTTCAAAGGGTATATCAACGGATTTTCTACAAGAGGCGACAACGTCCGGACCGATAGTTAGGTTCGGAACAAAATTTCCATCCATTACATCCCAGTGGATTCTGTCCGCCCCGGCTTCTTCTAGCATCTTCAGTTCCTCGCCTAACCGGCTGAAATCAGCAGGAAGGATAGAAGGGCAAATCTCGATTTGACTACCCATGTCGCTTTCCCCCGTTTCGTCTCAATATAATCCTGATCTTGTTTTCCAATAAAAATCTGGAACATCTCCATTATTCCTATTATCTACGGTTCCTCAATGGATAGCGAGAGATTTATTTCAAGAGATTGAGAACATATCACTCATTGAGGGAAAATAGCTCCCGGATTTAGTATGCCAGCAGGATCAAATACAGCCTTTATCTTTCGGAAGATATCGAGCTCTGCCGCTGTCCTGTTGAGATAGAGATGGTGTGCCTTAGCTCGGCCTACACCGTGCTCTGCAGATATGCTCCCTCCCAGTGACGCAACATATTTCAACACAGCTACATCTATCTCCAAGTTGTCAGGATCAGGCCCCAGAATGTTTACATGAATATTTCCATCTCCTGCATGGCCGAATAGAAACAATTGAGTTTCATCATCAATTTCGCTGACGACTTCTCGAACGCCATTACAGAATTCGTTCAGCTTCCCGTGGGGGAGTGAAACATCGAGCTTGTGCGGGATTCCGGCTGCTGAAATAGCCTCGGTATGTAGATCCCTATACTGCCATAGTCTTTTTCTACTCTGGCTGTCGTTACCGTATGCGACAAAATTTGATGCGGTAAGGGAATTCGATAACGGACCCTTACTAATTCTTTCCTCCAAACCTAATTGCCCGCCGGCATCAATTAACAAATAGGCAACTAATTGAGTATTCCAAGGTGGAGGTATTCCGAATTTTTCGCAAACAAGCTTTAGCCCATTTTGAAAGAAAACTTCACAAGCTTGAACATCCTCAAGGGACTTCCGTATCTCTTCGACGATACCTAAAGCTTCGTTGAGTGATTGAAATCCAAGCAGAATAGACAACTCCTCTTCAGGAGGCCTTACCAGACGAAGTCGAGACCTTGTCACGACCGCAAGAGTTCCTTCACTGCCACAGAGCAACCCTGGAAGATGGTAGCCCGTATTATCTTTCGAAAGTCCACGAAGGTCTCCTATGACATCCCCAGTTCCTGAAACAGCTTCTAAGCCCAGAATCTGCTCGCGAGTGTTTCCATGCCGAAGTACCTGCGACCCTCCAGCATTAGTGGCTATTGTTCCGCCTATGGAAGCAGAATCTCTTGCACTTAAATCAACGCCATATTTCCATCCAAGACGAGAGGCTGCCTGCTGGATATCACCAAGTGTTGCTCCGGCTTGAGCCACTATTTGTCCTGTGGCGTCATCTACCTCCTCAATCTCTGTCATCCTCTTCAGCGATAGAACCAGTTCCCCGTTTACTGGAGTGGCGCCTCCGACCATCCCTGTGTTGCCTCCTTGGGGGACAAGCGCTACAGAATTTTCATAGCACCACGCCACTACCCGAGATACCTGTTCCGTGGTTTTCGGTAATAGGACGGCGGGAGTAACTCCTGAGTATCTTCTCGTCCAGTCAACCGTGTATGCGCTATTAAGCGAAGGGTCTGTCACGATACCCTTGTCGCCTAGAATAGTTCTCAAGCTTTCTAATTCCATTTTCAGAAATCGTAACAGTAATTTGGAATTCTAGAGAAATGATGCACTGAGTGTTTTTTCAAATCACGACTTCGCACTATTTGCTTCTATGCTTTTAAGTAATGACTTCTAAAGCGCAAAAAACTCGAGACGATGGTGTCAACGCAATGTATGCCTATTGTCTTCGATTCTTTTCAGAACTTAAGGCATTGGGTGTCACCAATGCCATAATTTCACCTGGTTCTAGAAGCACTCCCTTAGTTCTTTCAGCTAAACAGGTTGGCCTAGACGTAGTAGTTCACCTCGACGAAAGAGTCGCAGCTTTTCACGCTTTAGGGGCAGCAAAAGCGACTCGTATTCCTTCTATCCTCATCTGCAGCTCAGGTACTGCTGCAGCGAACTATCTTCCCGCAGTTGTCGAAGCAAACCATGCTGCAACTCCGATGATTATTTGTACAGCGGACCGCCCTCCAGAACTTCGACAATGGGGAGAAGGTCAAACAATCAATCAAGTCGGACTTTATGGAAACAATGTTCGATGGCATTATGACCTTCCGGTTGCTTCCGAAATAAACGAGAGCCACGCTCGATCCACAGCTTTTCGAGCCTGGTCGATGTCTACAAGTAGGCTTCAAGGCCCCGTGCACCTAAATTGGCCATTTCGGAAGCCCCTTGAACCGACCCAAAAGCTAGAAACGCCTGAAGCATCGCTTTCCCCTGAGTCGTCGTATCAGGAAGAGATGCCTAGAAGTTCTTCCCTTGTCAGTCTTGCGAAAGAGTATGAACGAGGGCTTATCACCGTTGGACCAAATAGCCTTCAAGACAAAGAACTCGATGCCCTTGTAGCGTTTAGTTCAGATAGTGGTTGGCCAATATTGGCTGACCCGTGTTCACAGCTTCGAGATAGAGGGAGCCTAAGTAATGCCCCCATCATCACATCAGGAGAGCTTCTATTTGCGGAGGAACGATTTACGTCGCTTCTCGATCAAGTAGACGTAATTGTCCATGTAGGGTTACCGGCTACTTCGAAGGCGTATCGTTTATGGAAACAAGAAACCCCTCCAACGAGGTATGTAATTGTTTCCCCTGGGGTAGATTGGCCGGACCCATCACATGAAGTAACAGATATTATTCAAGGCTCCATCACTGCTGCATTCTCTGAGCCTTCATCAGGGAGAGGGGCAAACAGCAGGTGGTGCGAGCTCTGGACGAAACACAACGGCATTGCTTTAGAGGCGGTAAAGCGACACGTTTCAGAAAACCAAAGTGAACTATCTTTGACATCGCGAATTCTTTCATCTATCCCATCTGGAACTTCCCTAATGCTGTCAAACTCAATGATTGTTAGAGATGCAGAACTGGTTCTGCAGAATATGAAGTCTGATGTAAAAGTAATCAGTAATCGAGGGGCAAATGGTATCGATGGCGTCATATCTACCGGAATCGGCGTTTCTTCTTCCAGCGGAGGACGATGCCTCGTCCTTGTAGGAGATGTTGCTGCAGTTCACGACATAGCGGGCTTAGTAGCAGCAGGGAGGCTTCAAAGTGACGTTGTAATTGTGGTCATTAATAATGGCGGTGGAGCGATATTTTCATTTCTTCAGGTAGCCAAAGAAATTGATAATGATAATTTTGAACATCTATTTACCACTCCTCATCATACAAATTTCATAGATATTGCATCATCAGCAGGTATTCAATCTCAGGTTATTGAATCTTCCCTAGACGTCGAGGAGCTTCTTGGGAGCGCCTTTGAATCAAAAGGGCCCAGCTTATTTCTATGCAACACCAGTGTCGAAGAGACGGTGAAGGCATATGAAGAGATGCGTGCCGGCTTTCAGGCGTCATTTCGTGAGGAATGATGCATCGATCCGGTAGCGGAGAAGCGGTGGATCTTCGTGTTCGAGATGAAGGTGAAGGACTTCCAGTAATACTGTTGCATGGGTTTACCGGCAATGGGGACTCTATGTCAGGGATAGTTTCACCTACTACGAACAGGGTGATTATTCCAGATCTCATAGGTCACGGATTAAGCCCAGCTCCAGACGAACTATGCCTTTATAGGATGGAGGCAATGGTTGAGCAGCTTCACCAGCTAATTCAGGAGAAACTTGACGAACCTAGAGTACTGTGCGGCTATTCAATGGGTGCACGGCTTGCCTTATCGTATTCTCTGAAACATGCACAAGAGATATCGGGATTAATTCTGATCGGTGGGACTCCTGGAATCGAGGATCAGGAAGAAGCTGCTGACCGAGCTGCTAACGATGCTCGACTTGCACATGGGATAGAAAGCGAAGGAATGGTGGAATTTGTGCATTATTGGGAGCGCCTTCCCCTATTCGCAACCCAGAGCCATCTACCCGATGGGGTGAAAAGATCAATTCGACGCATACGACTTGCCCAACGTTCCCACGGAATAGCAAACAGTCTTCGCATGGCGAGCACTGGAATGATGACGTCCATGTGGAAAGATCTCGAGAATTTGGAGACCCCCACTCTTCTTATCACGGGAGCTTATGACAAAAAATTTACCGTACTAGCGGAGCGGATGGAGAGAGCTATTCCATCTGCACATCACGTCCCTATCCCAAATGCTGGGCATGCTGCTCATACAGAAAATCCAGTAGTTGTGAAAAGATGTATAGAGGAATTCCTAAGGAAACTATGAACGGCATGATCTTAGAAATCTTCGACATTGACCTACCAATGCGGGAGGCTCTTATCACAGCGAAGCAGAGCATATCTCGAAGGTCGGGACAAGAAATTCACCTTACTCATGAAGGGCATACAGGGAAAGGAGAGGTACTTCCTTTACCTTTGTGGTCGAAGGTTAGTGATCTAGAAACGAAAGAGGAACTTCAAGGAATCCAATCGAACCCAGAAGAGTTTTTGATGAGGGCGCAAAGTCTCTCGCTTGAAGTCCAAGCTGGAATGACATCCGCTATTTGGGCACAAAAAGCTGCTTTGCTTGGCGAGCCCTTATGGTCTGTTCTTGGCGGGACTTCGGATCAGGTACTTGTAAATGCTCTTATCGGAGGAGGCACTGAAGCAGAGTTTAGAAACTCGTTAGAAAAAGCGCTGAACGATGGGTATGGGACTATCAAAGTAAAGATGGGCTTTCCTGAGGATCAGAGAAGGCTGAAGATAGTTTCCGAGCACGTTACATCTGAAACTAAGGTCCGCCTCGACGCGAACTGCTCGTGGACTCTTCGAGAGGCAGTGGAGATAACCAGACAGGCTGAAAAACTCTTTCGTCACCAACTTGAGTATGTCGAAGACCCCGTTACGACTATTGATCAACTTCATCAAGTACGAGCCGATCTACCTGTCCCAATAGCCACGGATGCTCTGACCCCCGATATGAAAGCTATCGAGCAGGTAATCAGTATGGGAGTAGTCGATAATATAATTCTTAAACCTCTCTTGCTTGGAGGAATTGACGCTGTCCTCGCCCTGTCAAAGACCGCTCGGGATGCGGGAATCACTCCAGTCATTTCATCTACATTTGACGGGCCAGTAGGATTAACGTCCTGGTGTCATTTGGCTTCCGCCATAGGGCCAAACACCACTCACGGATTAGGGACAGCACCTCTAATAGACGATAAGCGGATGAAGCCTTTAATCCCCAGAAATGGGGTTATCAAACTCAGCTCCTGAGAGAAGATTTTTCTTGGCAACTTTTCCAGAAGTAGTCTTCGGTAAGGCATTCACGACGTTTAAGACCCTCGGTAAGGAGAATCTGGGAAGGACCTCACTCAATTCCTCTCGAGTTTGGGCTAAAGACATAGAAGATTGCGTATCCGCCGGGACAATGTACGCTGTGACCACCTCTCCCCATTCCTTGTCTGGGTTCCCTACAACTGCAGCTTCACTTACCCATGAAAGCCCTGTCAGCGCCCGCTCCACAGTAACTGGCCAAATCATTTCCCCCCCTGAAACAATTACATGCTCGAGCCTCCCAAACACTTTGAGCTTCCCATCCTTTTCAAACTCACCGCCGTCTCCAGTCGGAAACCACCCCTCATCCGTAAAAGGAGAAACCCCATTTCGATAACAGCGAAATAAACTCGGCGATTTTATGAGAATTTGCCCATCGCTAATCTTTAACTCAACTCCCTCCAGCGGGAAACCATCGTAAACCACACCACTGGCTGTCTCAGTCATTCCATACGTAGCTATGGCATTAGGTGGCAGGTCTACAGGGATACTAGAACCACCAACGAGAACTTTTCGAAAAAGTGAAACATCGATTCGCCGCATTGCGGTGACGACGAGCGAAACAAGTGTAGCTCCTGAACGGCCAGACTTTTCACATGCGCTAGCTGAGAACTCGCTATGAACTTCAACTTCGGTTCCAGTTAGCAAAGCTCTAGTCACCACCGACAGTCCACCGATGTGAGACACTGGAATGCAACAAAGCCATCGGTCGCTTGATGGGTCAACAAGTAAACTATCAGTCGTCATTTTCGCTGAAGCTGCAACAGCATCGTGAGTAAGTACGACACCTTTAGGGGATCCACCTGTTCCGCTGGTTGCAACAACTAGCGCATCGCCATCCTCAACAGGGTAGCCTTTCCGTTCCTGTTCCGAGTCTGGTGAAATTACCTTTGATGCGCCCATGCGCTCTATAAGTTTGCGACGCTCTTCGAGCGGGAGTCGTTGATCTACCGGAAAAGCTGCATCACCTTCATCCCAAATTTTCTGAAGGGAGGAAACAAATAGTTCACCGCTGGGAATATCAAGGGCTACAAGCTTAGGCACCCCTCTACTTTGCCAGATCTTCGAGGTTTAGGGTATTTACTGCTAAATCAACAATATATGGCCACAGCAACAGCGAAAATCAGGTAAGTTTCAGCAATGCCTCAACATAATATTTGTGTATTTTGTGCGTCAAGCTTGGGCGGGGACCCTTCGTACTCAAGATTAGCGACGGAGGTAGGGGCAACCATCGCCGAATCTGGTTTGGGATTGGTCTACGGAGGGGCATCCATAGGCCTCATGGGAAAGGTAGCTGATGCAGCATTAGAAAATGGGGGACAAGTAACCGGCGTAATCCCTGATGGCCTCCGAAGTCGCGAACTGAACCACAAAGGCTTAACTGAACTTCTCATCACCGAAGATATGCACGAACGCAAAAGAATCATGTACGAACGCTCGGATGGTTTCCTCGCCCTTCCTGGAGGAATGGGAACACTGGAAGAAGTGTTTGAATCCGCTACATGGACAAAGCTGGGATTTCACAAAGGAAGAAAAAATAAGCCCGTCATACTGGTTGGAAGCAGCTCTTTTTGGTCACCGTTAACATCCTTTCTAGACATGCTTGTCGAAGAAGAACTTATGAAAGCCAGTGATAGGGCAATAGTCTCCTACCAAAAAAATCCAAAAGACGCTGTAGGTCAACTCCTTACACTTTTCAGCACCCATAACGAGTTAGAGCAATAATTCGGAACTTCTAGACTTTGAGTTCTACACTTTCCATATGAATATCAAATGGGTAGGGGCAAAAAAAACTGTCTACGATGCTCTCGGCGGAAGTAGTTGGTTCGAGGAACTTGTTGAATTGTTCTATCAGAATGTTGAAAAAGACCAACGAATCCGCCACCTATACCCCGACGACCTAACCCTCCCGAAAAAAAACACTTCAGATTTTCTAATCCAGTACTGGGGAGGCCCCTCAACCTATTCAGACAGGCGAGGACACCCGCGCTTACGCATGCGGCACGCACCATTTCAGATAGGTCAAGAAGAGCGAAATGCATGGATGGAAAGCATGAAGAGTGCGCTAGAAACGATGCATCCGCCCAGTGAGATCATGGAAGCAATGCTCGAGTATTTTGACATGGCTGCCACCCACATGGTCAATACTGAGATTTAAACATCGCCCATGAAAATAACCTCATGCCTTCAGAATTGATAGGCTGAAGGCATCTTGGAGGATAGATGAAAACACTGGGATATACCCCGTTCGATTGCGACAACCATTACTACGAAGCCCTCGACGCCTTCACTCGGCATGTGCCTAAAGAATGGCAAAAACGCTGCGTCCAATGGTGTGACATCGATGGGAGAAAATACCACTTAGTCGCTGGCGAAGTTAGTAAGGCTGTTTCCAACCCAACATGGGACCCCATAGCAAAACCCGGTGCCCTCCGCGACTATTTTCGGGGGAACCCAACGGGGAGATCTCCTCTTGAAATGCTGAAAGACCGAGAACCTCTACCAGGTGAATATATGGATCGGGACCTACGGATCGAGAAAATTAAAGAGCAAGGACTCCAAGGTGCTTGGCTTTTCCCGACGCTAGGGGTCCTATATGAGGAACTACTAAAGAATGATATTGAAGCAGTCAAAGTCCTTTTCAGAGCTTTTAATCGATGGCTAGATGAGGACTGGGGCTGTAATTATCAGGACACTATTTTTGCTGCTCCATATATCTCGCTTTGCGATGTTGATTTTGCTGTTGAAGAGCTTCAGTGGGCTCTAGATCAAGGAGCGAGAGTTGTCTGCATGAGGCCAGCTGCCGTCTGGACTGATGAAGGGCCAAAATCTCCCGGCAATAAGATGTTTGACCCATTCTGGGCTCAACTAAACGAAGCAGGAATACCTCTTGTTATCCATGCTGGAGATAGCGGATATTCGAGCCAGGGATACGCGGAAGATGGATTCGGAGCTAATTTCGGAGGGTCTAGCTCCTATGTTCCATCGATCAAAGCATTCAATATCGAACGGGCAGCCCTTGACTGGCTTATGACAATGTCATTGGAAAAAATGTATGAGAGATTCCCAAATTTGCGCATAGCATCAGTCGAAAATGGGTCAACATTTCTCCCTGACCTTTTTAGGAAATTACCCCAGCAGAAAAATAAATTGATGGGCTGGTTTAAAGAAGATCCTCTGGAGCAATTCAAAGAACATGTTTGGATTAATCCGTTTTGGGAAGATGACCCATCTGAAGTCGCTGACTATATGGGAAGCGATCGGGTTATTTTCGGATCTGACTGGCCCCATATTGAAGGGATGCAGACCCCGCTTGATTACGTCGATGAATTAAATACCTTTAATGAACATGACCGGAAATTGATCCTTCTTGATAACGTGCTCGAACTAAATAAGCCGAGGCCAGCGTAACCTTATCAGCCACCACTTACGGTAATATCTTCACCAGTTACCCATGATGAAGCATCCGACGCTAGGTACAAAACAGCTGAGGCGATATCTTGAGGGGTTCCAAGACGCTGGAGAGGAATGCCAGTTTCCTTAGCATACGCAGGTAAGTCCTCGGGAGTGAGTTTCATAACTTCATAAAAAATTTCAGTAGGTACGGCGCCTGGGCTAACAGAATTGACACGAATATGTGGCGCAAGCTCATAGGCTAATGATGCTGTAAGAACGTTCACACCAGCTTTTGAAGCGGCGTAATGGGAATTGTTCGGAACAGCCCCTGATGATGAACGGGAAGAAATGTTAATTATCGCTCCCGAAGTCATATTTCTGGCAGCTGTTTGACAGCCAATAAAAGTAGACGTCAGTGTTTGCGCTACCGTTTGGTCCCACTCAGACCGAGGTAGATCCTTTAACGGGCTTCGACCTGTGCTTGCGCCAACGTTATTTACCCAGATATCGATCTTGCCAAATTCAGCTAACGCTTTCTGAGCAAGGATCTCTACCTGGGCATCTTGCGTGGCATCACATGGATGACATATTGCCAGACCACCATTATCAATAATCTGATCACGAACGCGTTCGATGTCAGATATTGTTCGAGCAGAAATTACGACACTGGCCCCAGCTTCTGCAAGGGCCATCGCTATACCCTCACCAATTCCTTTCCCGCTGCCAGTCACGACTGCAGCCTTTCCACTTAAATCAAACAATTCCAGTGTGTTCATTAACGCCTCCACTAGGTATCCCTTTCCTACCATACATCTTTCATAAGGAGAGAATACTCAGCTGGTTTTCGAATGCGGGCTCATCACTGCGAGAGAAGTTGCGATACCAATCTCACGGGTTTTGATTGTCGTGATTTTCCGACCAGCCTGCACAGCTGGCTTAACTGGGGTGCATCTTCCCCCTAAATAATCTGCGGTTTCCTGCAGATTATCTGAGATTAGCGCGAGCCCCCAAAACATCGCTTGGCCCGAAGTTTCCGATTGATCAGGTCCTACTAGTTCAAGGATCACATCACCGAGCCAGAAAAAAGTTTGGCGCATTTTGGCTGCATCATCCCCAAAAGTCCTTACCTTACGGGAATGAATTCCCCTTGCTTCAAAAGCAAGCGTGGTCCTATCACAATCTCCTGTAGTAACGACAAGGTGGTCAATCCGAGTAATGCCATTTGAGTGAACAGAAGGAGGGCAAGTATTAACACCACTGGACGCAAAATTGGTGATCTCTCCAAATTCTAGAGAATCGAGTATCCCACTGGTCCCGTTAACAGCAGCACTTGCAATACCTCGATCGGAGGCGGGGTCAAAGAGAAGCTGGACGCTACCGAGCTGGCATACTGATTCGCCGCTTGGTAATTCCATGACGTCAAAACCTGCAGAAGACCATGCGACTGCTTCCCCTCCGATAGTTAATTGAAGAAGCTGAAATTCGTTATTGACCATGAAAAGAAACTGTACATCGGTTTTTCCATAACGCTTACCTTCGATTAGTTCCCAAAGGTTGTTGCTGGCAGATCCTAAGCTGTAGAACTTTCCACTGAGGATTTCCCCCGTAACAGACGAGAGTGCAACACTTTGAAGATGCGACGAGAAGCGCCACCCCGCCCTACACTTATATTGTCGGCAGCTGTAGCATCAGCGGTACTTGTCGTAGCAAATATCTCATCACTTAATGTCGCCCTCCCAGAACTTTCCAGAGAGTTAGGTGCAAGCCAGTCTGATGTCCAATGGATGGTCGATATTTATGCTTTCTTTCTCGCTACTCTTTTACTGCCTGCCGGAGCGTTAGGGGATAGATATGGTCGCCGCAGAATGCTGCTCATGGGGATCTTTATCTTAGGCGTGGCGAATGCAGCAACGCTTCTGACCTCAGATGTCTCGTTGGTAATCACAAGTCGGGCAGTCAGCGGAGTAGGAGCTGCTTTAATATTCCCTGCAACACTATCCACGATCACGACGACACTTCCAGAAGGAAAGCGAGTCAAAGGTGTCGCTATCTGGACAGCGTCTGTGTTTTTTGGCGGCCTATCTGGAGTGCTCATCTCAGGGGCGCTCATGGAGAACTACTGGTGGGGGAGCGTCTTCCTCGCAATGTCGATCCTCGCTGGGGCAATCTTCCTTCTGTGCTGGGCCTACCTGCCTGACTCTTCCAATCCTGACGAAGCCAATATGGACCCATTAGGGGCCTTGTTATCCTTCGTCGCCGTCGGCGGTATTGTCTTCGGCGTTATGGAAGGACCAATAAAAGGCTGGTCATCGACCCTTATCCTGACCAGTTTTATCATCGGCGTATTAGCCTTAGTGATCTTTGTCCTGTGGGAGCGCCATACACCTCGACCTCTACTTGATGTTCGCATGTTCGCAGATCGGGGAGTGCGGTCCGGTTCGTTCTCTCTGCTTGTCCAGTTCACGGTAGCATTCGGCTTTTTCTTTCTTACGGTTCCGTTGCTCGCATTTGTCTTCGGGTATGGCCCGCTTGATATGGGGTTGAGCCTCATGCCTGCGGCTATAGGGCTATTCCCAGCTTCAGCAATAGCCATACCGCTCACGAGAAGAATCGGATTCCGGACTGTTGGAACCCTCGGACTCGTCCTACTTGCTGGAGCTTTTTACCTTGGAACTTCTATAGAGACGGACAGTAGCTTTCTGCTTTTTGCTGCTGTAATGGTTATCTACGGGGCGGGAATCGGGTTTGCTTCTCCGCCAGCAACAGAAATTATTGTTGAAGCGCTTCCATTAGAAAAGCAGGGTGTCGCTTCCGCATTGAACGATGTGTTGCGCGAACTCGGCGCCGTCGTGGGGATCGCCCTTTCCGGATCAATCTTCAACGCCGGGTACCGGTCGTCACTCGTCGGTATCGTAGGTTTACCTCAGGAAGTTATAGATGGGGTCAAGGAAACTCCTGCAGCTGCGGCGCTTATCGCACCATCACTTGGAGAAGACGGGCTTGTCCTATTGGACACGGTATCGCAATCGGTTATTGACGGATGGGACAATGGACTATGGGCTGCATGTATTACCGCTGCCATAGGTGCTGCTGGATTCTGCTTATGGGCACCTGGCCGGAACAGCAACCAAGATTTAACGATTCGTGGAGAGTTGGAAGAAGGCCAATTGCACTACAGCGAGGTATCCAAAGTCCTTAGAATCGAAGGGGCGAGATCACGAACAAGCATAACTGTTCAACACAAGGTCGTTACAAAGAGCAAAAAGTACGATGGATGACTTTTTCGAAGAGCCCAAAAGAATAGGGTGCTTAATCGTCCCATTGTCAGCTATAGGAGGATTCATTGTTGGTGCTTTACTTTTTGCTGCCATTGGCTTCTCAGCCTCTATTTCGACAACCGCTGGTTGTATAGGAGGTCTCGTCGCGGTCCTGATCGCAGGAAAAATCTTCAATCGGGGGAAGGGCGGTCGCAGATAAAGACGATACAGTACCCACATGCAACTCTAAACTGTTGTGAAAGGGCGTCATGACAGAAGACCTTCAACATCCCGTTGTTCTGATATGCGGAGGTCCTGCCCCTGATGTAAAAGCTATCGAATACATCCCAACCTCTTCGACTCTGATAGCGGTAGATTCAGGCTTGGATCATGCCCGTAGCATGCAACTCAAACCAGATTTACTCATTGGGGATCTTGACTCAATATCAACCAGCGGTCTCGAGTGGGCATATAAGCAAGAGATCGAAGTTAGAGAATTTCCTAGTGATAAAGACAAGTCAGATTTTGAGCTAGCGCTTGATTATGCAAGGGGAGTGTCGAGCCGGTTGTTTGTAATAGGATCTGACTCCGGAAGAGTGGACCAACTCTACGGTATTATTGCTTCCTTAGCTTCCGCAGCTCCTTTTCTAGATTCTTGCCATGCCCTAATTGGGAGAGCATACTTCACCTTTACCAGCGGCGAGGCAAACATCTACCGTAAGAACGGAGCTACGGTATCGGTTTTCGCAATTGGCGGAATAGCAGATAGCGTTTCTTTGCGAGGGTTTCGGTGGGAGCTAGCAGAAGCTACTCTTCCTCCAGGATCCACGCGCGGATTGAGTAACGAACTCAGTGAAGATGTTGGAAAAATATCTGTCAAGAGTGGGATTTTGGTAGCGATCCAACCGGATTCAATTTAGGGCCATTAAGTAGCTGTAGCGCTCCATCGCCCACCGGATTTATGAAGTTTCAACTGCATTCCAAAAGTAATCGAAAGATTTTTATCATTTAAGATCTCTTGAATTTCCCCAGCGGCGACAATAGACCCTTCGCGAAGAA
>Ga0310344_10001302_pt1 | contig 19139 bp, 16 predicted proteins | sample HC15DNA20200_MG_FD_203801 | JGI IMG/M metagenome (GOLD analysis project Ga0310344, IMG submission 203801) | Marine microbial communities from station ALOHA, North Pacific Subtropical Gyre - HC15-DNA-20-200_MG | ecosystem: Environmental > Aquatic > Marine > Oceanic | place: Pacific Ocean: North... | reverse complement strand
AAGTCAGTGAGCCTCTATAACCCAGAACTCTAGCTACTACCTCTGACATTTAAGAGGCATTGACCTGATCGAGAGAAGGCACCCCTACTACGGATCGAGTGCACCGAAGCCGACCATCTTCGGCATTGAAGCAGCCATTTTCGATAAAATATGACGGCAGTCCAGCAAGGATGACCCCCGTCTCATTAACAGCACATCGACCGAGATGAATTTTAGGCGAAGAACTATCACAAATGCAGGGATTGCACGGATAGGACCAGCCTGCCCACTATTAAGGGCGGCTTCTATGAATTCTTGGCCAAATTCCGGAGCCACCACGGGCCCCAGGTCTGTCTTGTGACCTCTGCCGAAGTGTCCAAACCCAAGCTCCTGGGCTTCACCACACCCGCGTTGAGACCGAAACCTTGTAGCTAGGCCCCCCAATCGATGGCAGCGCTTCGTTAAAATCTAACTAAGAGCCTAGAACAGAGTCTTTAAGCTGCTTGGGAATTCGAGCTTTTACGACTGTCTTAGCTTGAATCTGGATCTGCTCGCCGGTCGCAGGGTTACGACCCATCCTGGCTGGCCTGTATTGTTTGACGAGCTTAACAATCCCGGGAAGCGTGAATTCCTCAGAAACCTTCAGCTGTTCTTCAGACAACCTTTGAAGTTCGTCAAAAAAATCACGAACATCGGACCGTTTCATGTTGAACTTCTCACTGAAGTGAGCAAACAACTGGGTCTTACCCATCTTGGGACCTTGGGGCATCGGCATCAACCTCATCTGGACGCGCTTACAAATCGGTTGCCCGTCACGCGCGCCAAGCGACAGGCTCGGAGTCTTTACACAACTTCACACAAAGACACTGTATGCTAGCTTGCGAGCTTTTTCGCTGTCAATCTACAGACTATATTCTTTTCACCGAAGCGACCCGAGTCATCTTCGAGCTCGCACCAGTATAAAATTTCCGAATGACGTCTGACTTGATCGAAACCTTTCCAAATCCTAACCAAGCCCGAGAGTACGAAATCGAAATACATTGTCCAGAGTTTACGTCGTTGTGTCCGAAAACTGGACTCCCCGATTTCGGCGAGATTCGGATCAGCTACGTACCAGACGCTCTTTGTCTCGAGCTCAAAGCTTTGAAGTTCTACCTTATAGGCTTTCGAGACCAGGGTATCTTCTATGAACAAGTAACCAATCAAATCCTCGACGACCTTGTTGCCGCGTGCTCCCCTCGAGAGATCACTGTGGTGGGAGACTTCTCCGTCAGAGGTGGCATCACAACAATGGTCAAGGTGAAATACAGGAAACAGACACAATCCACCAGCTGAGGCACCATACAGCACTGAGATGCCCCATCAGCTTCAAATTGAGAACACGCTCGACCTCCATACTTTCGCACCCTCCGACATCTCGTCGGTAGTAAGCGAATATGTGACGGAGGCTAACTATCTAGGATTTCAGGAGGTACGAATCATCCATGGTCGAGGAACCGGATTCCAGAGACGGATAGTCCACAATGTTCTCCAAAACCATCACTTGGTACTGGAATTTTGGGACGCACCAGAATCTCACTTAGGAGCTACCATAGCTCGTCTGACACTAGCCAGCACCTAACGACTTGATGAATTCGCATATCTCCCTAGAACCAGCGTCAAACCTTGAGCTGCCCTTGTGCGACCGGCGAACCATGCACCCAAAACACATACTTACCGTTGCCTTCGCACTAGTCGTATCGATCCAACCTGAATTGTCCGCTCAACAAACCACCATCCTTCCAAGGCTAGTCATAGATGCACCAGCGTCACTGCAAGAAACAGCTGAAAGGGTCGGGCGCTTTAAACTCCAACCACTAGAAACGGCAATGATGTTGGCTGGCCTGACCCACCCAGGACAACCCATCCAAGTTCTACTTATTGCCGAAGATTCTTTGTTGGCTCGCAGCACGCCTCGTTGGATCTCTGGGTTCGCCGATAGCGATCGTCAAATGGTCGTGCTATTTCCCGAACGCTCAAAGTCCTATCCGACAAGCTCCCTTGAAACACTGCTGCATCACGAGATTGCCCACGTCCTTTTTTCACGAGCGGCACGAGGGCAACCCTTACCACGATGGTTCAACGAGGGACTCGCGTTAGCCGCTGAACGTCCAGTAGGACTCGGAGACCGATCTCGCCTAGCTTGGTCACTAATCAGACATGGAAGGATCTCCCTAGAAGCACTCGAGCAATTATTCAGTGAGGGCCGAGTAGCCAACCAGCGTGCCTACACCATCTCCAGCGCGCTGGTTCGATATTTGCTCGTGACTTATGGTGACACCAGCATGGGTCACATCCTTGCTCTTATGGGGGAAGGTCAACCATTCGAAGCTGCATTCGAGGAATTAATAGGGGAATCGGTTGATAGAGCAACTGACAAATTCTGGAGTCAACAGACTTTCTTGTCGTGGTGGGTCCCTTTTCTGACCGGACCCGCTTTTCTTTGGACCGTAATCACATTGCTGGCTCTCTATGCCACCACCGTTCGTCGTCGCCGGCGGGCCGCACAGCACTTGCGCTGGCTAGAAGAAGAACTGACCCTAGATGAAGCACTACTGCCCCAACCTAGATCTGACAACGACCATGGACCAATCAATAAGTCGTCTGAGGCGCACTGAAACTTGGACCCGCTTAGTAGCAATGACGTTAAGGAGCCAGACCGAGCAAAAAGGCTGGATTTAGACGAATCATCTGGTCGATGTCAGATTCGCTAATCCCCTCTGAACGCAGCCCATCCATGAAAGCCAGAAGGCCATCGGTGTGCAAAGGGTTCATCTCTTGACCAAGATCTGATGACAGCAAGAAATGTTCTGCACCAATATCACGGATCGCCGACGCATAGTCGGAGAACGAGAATTCGCCGTTACCAACTGCTAGCCAGACCAATTCAATAATCGCGCCTTGCTCGGCCATTGCCACCAATTGGGCACGCGAGGGTTGTTGCCCTAAACCGTGCGTCACAAGGATTTTCTGCACCCCACGCCTTCGGGCGTCCGGGATAAGCACCAGCACCTCCTCTGGCGAAGAGTGTCCCATCGCCAACACGAGGTCGTGTTCGGCAATCAGATCAAAAATCTCTCCCAACGCAGGGTCAGGCAGTCCCTCCCGCACCACAGGAACGAATTGCCCAGGGTCCCCTGCTCTAGTCATCCAGAACTCAGCGTCAAAAGTCGGTAACCACACCACTTTCCCTCGGCCACCCGAAAAGGCTACCAGCTGGCGCACTACTTCCGGATTCAATCCTCCAACTGCATGATTCAGGGCAACTCCGCCGAAAATCTCAATACCATCTACCTCCTGCATCGCTAGCCAAGCTCGGTCCGCCGTCATAGTAAAGTGGTTCTTAAACACCAGCCCGCGCATACCAGACCTCTTCGCGATTCTAGCGATCTCGAGGTCGCTAACAGATCGAGGCCTTGAATCTGGACCTGAATGAACGTGAAAATCAATCACTCCTGCCAAAGATGTCGTCTGAGATTGCGATGGCTGCCCAGTGAAAAGCACCCACAACACGGCCAAACCAACAGCCAAGCACCATTTCATCTTGAATCTCCCGTTTATCCTACGCGGTTCAGCCTTATCATATGAAATTAGATCTCAAGAGTCCCGCTACTACCATGATTTGTCCAAAAACAACCCCACATCGCACCGTCGACGACGCTCACACTCCAGAGACATTTCCAGGGTGGGTTTGGGTTGTATATATCCTGCTGTTCGCAACGTCGATCCCCTGGTACATCTCGGCGGACACCCCGTTACGCATATGGCTTGGTCTCCCACACTGGGTTGTGATTTCGCTGCTCGCCAACCTCTGCGTAGCTGGGTTTACAGTGTTTGTCGTGCATCGTTTATGGCCTGAAAACCCGTAAAATGATAACCGGTTCATTGGGTAGAGATGCCGTAATAGCAGTCAGTCTGTATTTGGCAGCGATTCTGGCGATTGGCTACGCGGCACGCAGGAAGCGCTCAGTTGAAACGCTGACAGAGTTTTACTTGGCTGGCCGACAACTCAATGGTCCGGTACTGCTATTGACTCTCTACGCGACCCAGTACAGTGGCAACACCCTAGTCGGCTACCCGGGCGAAGCCTATCGGCTAGGGTTCTCATGGGTAATGAGCGTAGGATTCATGATGGCGATCATAGTCGCCTACCTATTATTTGCACCACGTCTCCATCACCTGGCTCAGCAACACCAATTTATTACTCCTGGCGATTGGTTGACGCATCGCTTTGGGTCGCCCGCCTTAACCCTCTCAGCCAACGTGCTCCTGCTAGCCGCAGTGAGTAATTATCTGCTAGCGCAGTTGATTGCAATGGGTCACATCACAGCTGGCCTATCTGGCGGAACCGTACCATATTGGGTCGGCGTGGTCCTATTAACGTTAGTAGTCTTGATTTATGAAACAGTCGGCGGGATGCGAGCGGTAGCGTGGACTGACTCCATCCAAGGGCTAATGCTCGTCATGGGTTTGGGAGGCCTCTTGGTTGCGGTCGTACCAACGGTATCTGAGCTGACCGAGGTAACTACAATTGTCGCCGCTAAATTCCCAGCCAAGGTCGCGGTTCCGACTTGGGACACCTGTCGAAATTGGTTCAGCACTCTCGTGCTCATTGGCATTTCTGGCTCCGTCTATCCACACGCAATTCAGCGTATCTTCGCCGCTTCAAATGCCTCAGCCTTAAAAAAATCTTTCAGTGTTATGGTTTTTTTACCACTATTCACCACAGGCGTAGTCTTTTTAATTGGTGTCATCTCGATCGCGCAATTTTCCGAGACGGGTCCAATCGAACCAGAAGAGGTGCTACCTATACTACTGACAGAATGGAGTGGAAATTCGCCGGTCCTCTATGGGCTTAGCCTGCTGGTCATCGTGGCTGTAGCCAGCGCGATAATGTCAACAGCAGACTCGGTATTACTGAGTCTGTCATCGATTCTCGCCAAGGATGTCCTAGCAACCACAATCCTTCAAGGCGCAACAGAAACCCACTTGACACGAGTTGGCAAAGCTCTCTCTTGGATACTCGTCGCCGGGCTAGTTGTCGTAGCTCTTAACCCTAGGCTCACACTGTGGGGCTTGACCGAGTTCAAGATGGAGATCTTGGCACAAGTGGCACCTCTTTTTGTGCTTGGAACGAACTGGAACAAGCTCAACTCCAAGGCGGCACTCTCCGGCATAGTTACTGGCACTGCGGCCTACGCTAGCTTGTTGGCAACCGGTCACCCTCAACCCTGGAACATCCACGCCGGAGTGCTAGCGCTGGGAGTGAACTTGGCTGTTTGTTACATAGTGAACCAAGCAGCCTCTTCGCACACCATCGCCCAGCGGCCGGACTTAGGGTAGCTACCCATTGACACCCTAGCCGTTATCCCCTGAACATCCGCAGCAACTTGGTCAGCGGGTCATACATCTTGTCGACAACCCGCTCCTTGAGGGGAATGATGGCATTATCAGTGATCGTTATTTCCTCAGGACAAACCTTAGTGCAACACTTCGTTATATTGCAGTAGCCCACCCCATGGTCGTTCGCTAGTTCGGTTGTTCGGTCAACCGTATCGAGCGGGTGCATTTCAAGCGCCGCCGAGTAAACAAAAAACCGCGGCCCAATAAACTCTCCATGAAGGCGATGATCACGCAGGACGTGGCACACGTCTTGGCATAAGAAACACTCAATACACTTACGAAATTCCTGCACTCGTTCGACGTCGTACTGTTCCATGCGCCAGGTTCCATCAGCGGAATCTGGCTCACGAGGCGAGAAAGGCTGTATCTCCTTTTTGACCTGGTAGTTCCACGAGACATCGGTAACCAGATCCCTAATCGATGGAAACGCCTGCATCGGCTCGATGGTAACCGGTTTATCAAGCGGTAACGAGCTCAACCTCGTCATACACATCAACTTGGGACTACCGTTGACCTCGGCAGAACATGAGCCACACTTACCCGCTTTGCAGTTCCACCGGACGGCCAAGTCATTGGCCTGCTCGGCCTGAACTTGATGCACCGCATCAAGCACGACCATCCCCTCGGACACTTCGGTGGTGTAGTCCTGGAATTCCCCACCTTTTGCATTTCCCCGCCAGATCCGGAATGTTGCGCTGGTCATGACACTCATCTCCGCTCGTCGGGCGAAACGGCGCCCAGCCGATCCTACGCTTTAGGCCCTCAGACCAATCATTTGTTGTCCTCAATAATCTCCTGCAGGTCACCACGAACCGGGGGTAATGCCTCCTGCTTCACTTGCATCTCTCCAGAAGAATCCAATCGGACTACGGTGTTCAGCTTGCCTTGCTCAGCATCTTTCTGTAAGTAATCCTCCCGGAAATGCGCGCCCCGACTCTCTCGCCGGAGAATCGCAGACCGAGCAACTGCTTCAGCTACCATAAGCAAATTCCGTAGATCGAGCGCAGTATGCCACCCGGCGTTGTACTCGCGATTTCCTTGCACTCCCACTCGGTCAGCCCGGCTTCGCAAGGTCGGAAATTCGTCGATAGCCTTCTGAATATCTCCCTCTGTTCGCACTATACCTACTTGGGCCTGCATCATGTCTTGAAGATCAAACTGAACCTGATATGGGCCTTCAACATTCCCTTCCCCACGCTCGAACGGCTCAAGCGCTTGACGTGCCACTTCTTCGACTCGTCCCTGATTAATTGACGCAGCCCCCTGTTCCTTCGCAAATGAAGCGGCGTACTGTCCAGCCCGCTGGCCAAACACCAGTAGGTCCGAGAGTGAATTTCCTCCTAGCCTGTTAGCACCATGCAACCCTGCCGCACATTCACCGGCAGCAAACAAACCCGGAACCGTCGACATCTGGCTGTCAGGATCGACTCTGATCCCACCCATGACATAGTGAGTCGTCGGACCAACTTCCATCGGCTCCTCGGTAATATCGATACCAGCCAGTTGTTTAAACTGGTGATACATGCTCGGCAATTTCTTCTTTATGTGCTCAGCCCCATTCGGTAGCCGCTCCTTAATCCAAGCGATATCAAGAAACACACCTTGGTGGGGACTCCCACGCCCCTCCTTAATCTCTCGGACAATACAACGGGCAACGTGGTCTCGAGTTAAGAGCTCAGGCGGGCGACGGGAATTCTTATCCCCTTGCGTGTATCGCCACCCCTCTTCTTCATCGTCGGCGGTAGAGCTCAGGTATAAGTCCGGAATATCCTCGAACATAAATCTCTTACCATTGCTATTTCGCAGCACGCCTCCTTCGCCGCGCACTCCCTCAGTAACCAGGATACCTCTTACACTGGGTGGCCAAACCATACCAGTAGGATGGAACTGGACAAACTCCATATCCATCAAATCCGCACCAGCCCGATAGGCAAGGGCATGACCATCTCCTGTGTACTCCCAGCTGTTGCTCGTTACTTTGAACGCCCTGCCGATACCTCCGCTCGCCAACACCACCGCACGCGCGCTGAAAAGCTGGAAGCGACCTCGTTCTCGGTCGTACCCAAAGGCCCCGACCACTCGATCACCATCTTTCAAGAGTTCGACGATGGTACATTCCATATGTACGTCAATACCCTGATGAATTCCATGGTCCTGCAGAGTCCGAATCATCTCGAGACCGGTCCGGTCACCGACATGGGCCAAGCGAGGGTATTTATGTCCACCAAAATTTCGCTGTAGAATGCGTCCGTCTTTGGTTCGGTCGAACACTGCCCCCCAAGCTTCAAGTTCTCGAGCACGGGCCGGTGCCTCCTGGGCGTGCAGTTCGGCCATCCGCCAATTGTTCAGGTACTGCCCTCCTCGCATCGTGTCTGCGAAATGAACCTTCCAATCATCGCGATCGTCAACGTTGGCCAAGGCTGCAGCCATCCCCCCTTCGGCCATGACCGTGTGGGCCTTGCCTAGCAACGACTTGCACACCAATCCAACAGACACCCCAGCTGATGAGGCTTCAATCGCCGCTCTCAAACCGGCACCACCAGCACCTATCACCAACACATCGTGTTCGTATGATTCGTAATCCATCGATCGATTCGCTTCACCTTGGCCCCGAGTCGACATCCCTCAAACCGGATGCCTACGAAGCCAGATCAACACGGGACTCAGAGGGGACCCATCTGACCAAGCACTCTTCAGTCCGTATGCCTGACTTAAAAGAGCCGCAGATCGCTCCAAATACCCATTGCACAGAGCCTCACATACACATCAGAGAAACCGACCCACACCAAGCTCATCCAGGCATAAAGCATGTGCCGCCGATTAAGGCAACTTACACAATCATAGGTTTGACGACGTAGTGGCGATCCGGAAATCCGGTCATGCCCGCCACCGACCAAATGCCGCAACGAATGACAGCCCAGAGTGTAACTACCTAGTAAAACTACATTCACGGCCAAAACTAGCGTGCCTACCCCGAGGCCGAACGATAACGAATTTGTTGCAGGATCCTCGAACCACAGAGCATTCCAGACGTCGAGTGTCAGAAACACTAGTAACAGCAAGGCAAAAATAAGGAAATAACGATGGAGATTCTGCACAATGAGCGGAAAGGAGTTCTCCCCAAGGTACCCTGAGCGTGGTTCGCCAACCGCACAGGACGGTGGATCGGCCCAAAATGCCTTGTAGTAAGCACCTCGATAGTAGTAGCAAGTCAACCTGAACCCAACCGGTGCCCACAAAATTAGAAAGGCAGGAGAGAATGGTAACCACATCGGCCACCAACCTGGTTTAGGGCCGAGTAGACTATGGGTCGAATCACCGAAAATCTCCGGAGAGTAAAAGGGAGACAGATAAGGCCCAAAGGCGTAATGCTCACCTTGAAAGGCAGCCCATGTCGAGTACACGATAAACGTTGAAAGCCCAAGAAAAACCGCCAGCGGTTGCACCCACCAGGCATCAGCTCGAGTCGTCTGCCCCCAACCTCGGGCTGGGACTGAAATTTGAACCTGTTCCATCCTGTCTCACTCCGCAACATGATTAAGGGGCCAACTGCCCCAAATCGAGAATTCGGCCCTGCAGCGCAAAGGTTACCATTTCCTATGCGGCAGTCTGAAACTGGCCACCCTGTCAAATAGAATCAAGCAGTAGCAAGAAATTCTCCCCTCACGCAATTCCTGAAGCTTCCCGCCCTACTTAATCTGGTTGGACAAGACTGTCCGGCTTCCTCCTTATCTTACGCATTTCCCACAATGCTCACTGGTTCAGACCGAACCGCCCTAGCACTTGGACTCTCAAGATAACAGCTGCTAGCTAGACATCAGATTTAGAACGCTCGTAGCATTGAGCCTCAGAAGACACCCTGCACTAAAAAGTTCCTCCACCACGAAATCAAGCATAATGCTTTTGAAGCTAAAGCGTCAGATGCTGGGTCATCCTACGACAGATGCTAGCTGTAGCTTGACTCGAGCTCTTACTCAGCCCCCTAGTGGGGACCATCAAAGTGAACACCTGCTCACGGCGTCACCAGTTTTGACTTCTTGCGCTTTACTTTTCGTCGAGACGATCTCCCTGGCATCGCCCTAAGAATCTCCAAATCTCCAGCATCTACTGCAAGTAGAGGTTGCTTCGGATCCTCGATTAAATTGTGTAAAGATCCGTTCCTAGTTTGCACATAGATACTCGAGTTATCGAGCCTTAACAAGAACGGACCGGTATCATCCAAGACCTCGAAAAGCCTAACTCCGAAATCTTTCCTCAAAGACACTAAAACCTTACGTATTTGATGAAGGGTGAATCCTCGCTGACGGAATTCGGCAAGTGCTGACAGCTCGTAGAGTTCGATCGGGGTGTAACGTCGCTCAGTGAACCCACCGGCTTTCGTAGGTCTCGATGCTACACTCGCAGAAAATAGCTGGCTCGCATCCCACCATTGCAGCTGTCTGGCGGTCAGTCCGGTGAGAGCCGCAACCTCACGCGCGCTATAACTTCTCTTTAGGTTTGTTGGCACGGTTAATGACTAGTAGAACTACTAGAACAACTTCAGTAGAACAGCTTCAGAACTCCCCAAAACGGCTCGGACCGATTGCGCCAAGAACTGGATCCTCTTGACCGTCCAGCATCAGGTTCGCAACCAAACGAGCCGTTAGCGGAGCCAAAAGCACACCGTTTCGGTAATGTCCTGTGGCGTAAACAAGATTAGGCATCGCAGCTGAACGTCCCACAACAGGCAGGTCGTCTGGAGTCGCAGGACGCAAGCCTACCCGGACAGTATCGAAACCAGCGCCTTGAGCAGCAGGCAGCAAGTCACATACGGCCCCGAGCAGACTCATCACACCAGAAACCGTCGCGCACTCATCGAACCCAGCATCCTCAACTGTCGCGCCAACTAGAATAGACCCATCAGACCAAGGAACTACGTAACACCCTGCCCCCCAGACAATCCGCGCCAAGCTGGCTTCTGTCCACAAGAGGCGCAATAGCTGGCCTCGGACCGGCCTTATTGGTAGAGGTGACACCCCTTCTATTGGAATGCGACCAACCCAGCTCCCGGCAGCAAGAACAGCCGCACCACTCAGTAACGTCCCGCCAGCAGTCTTGACCATTACCGAATCTTCATGCGAGGAAATTTCTATCACTTCTGATGCAGTAATGAAGCACACACCATGCTTGGCAGCCGCGTGGCGAAGTGAACAGGTCAAAGCATTAGCATTCACAAACCCGTGAGTCGACACAACGAGACCACCATGCACGTTAGACCCAAGGTGAGGTTCCGCGGCAATTGCCTCTGCCCTTGTCAGGAGGCTGCACTTCACACCAACTGACGACAAACGCTCCGCTGCCCTCTCTAGGCACTCCAACGATGCTTTGTCGAGTGCTATTTCAAGAGTGCCAGTTCGTTCGTAGGGCACGAAATGACCACTATCGCTAACTACATCAGCCACAAAGCTGTCGTAAAGTTCGAGACTTCTCGAACCGAGAGTCCACATGATCTCCAGATGCTGACCCTCGATGAACGGAGCCAACATGCCAGCAGACGCCCTTGTAGCCCCTCCTCCCACATCACGACCATCGACCACCGAAACACTAATTCCTCGTTTAGAAAGTTCGTACGCAACGGCACAACCGATGATGCCGCCACCCACAATTACGATGTCACTTTTTTGGTTCACAACTAGTTTCGCCCAGCTTGCCTATCATTTGTGACCTCAGTCTCGTTTCCAAAAAAGATAGGACAAGAACTTCACCTACACTGCCTTTAGCCTTTAAACCAAGTAAACATCTAGCCCAGAGCAAAAGGAGACCTGTCCCCCCACATGGACAGCAAAAGCCAGCCTCTTCTCAGCCAATAGCTCGATCCACAACTAGCAACAGTGTGGGGACGCCATAAAAGAGCGCAATTACCCAGAATAACGTGAGTCTTGGTGAACGAAGCGCCAACGTTGTCAGGAAACGCGCCAACCGTAACGGTATGTTGCGGGTAACGGAAAACGGGTAGATCAGAATTAGCCCTGTCAAATTGAACAAAAGGTGAACCATGGCGATCTCAAGACCGAAGATCCGATTCGCGCCAGAACCGGCAAGAGCTGCGAATAACGCCGTAACAGTCGTACCAACATTGGCTCCTATCGTGATAGGCAAAGCCTGCTCCAACCGCAACAATCCCGCAGCACCGAGCGGCACCAGCAGTGAAGTCGTTATCGAACTAGATTGAACCATAGCAGTCACTACGATGCCGACTAGTATTGAGAAAATAGCGTTTGAACCAAGCACTTCAGAAACCATGCGTTCAATTCGGGTTCGCACCAACGAACGCATGACCTTCACAATGAAAAATAAGGTCACAAAGATGACTACGCCGCCGAACACTATCAACCCCATTCCCTGGACACGAACGCTAACAAACAACAGCTGGAATACCTGTTCGATCAAGGCAAGAACCGCCGCTATCGCGGTCGCAATGGGACTCTCGTAATCAACCCCTCCAACATCAACCATAAAGCGGCTCATAGCAATAGCAGCCCGACGTAGATAACCCGTTAAGAGCTCTAGCGGCAGGAGCACTGCTACAGTCAGATAATTGAACAAATCGTGACAGACAGCTATCGGGAAAGCCCGTTCGAACTCATTACTGCGACCGATATGGGCAAGCGAAACAACAGTTGCAGTTACTGTCGTACCAATATTAGCTCCCATGATCATCGGAACTGCGTTAGCGAGCGGCAATGGTGATTCAGGCGCAGCCACGAGGCCCACAATCATTGAGGTTGTTACCGAGGAACTCTGCATTATGGTCGTGGCCAAGATGCCAACAACTAGACTGATATAGGGATTCGTCGTGGCAGAGAATATTTGGTCAAGGGTGGCTTCCCCCAGTAGCTGAAAGCCTTCACCAAGGGCCTTGACACCAACTAGGAAGCCAAACAGCAAGGTCGCAACAGTTATGCCCCTACTCCAAGAAGTAGTAGATGTTAAATCGCCCGATCTGAAGATGAATGGAACCACTGCGGGAAGGATAGCTAGTGAAATGATGGTGGACTATAGCATTCTCAGCAGAATCCTAGAGTAAGCAGTTATATAGGGAGCCCTCAGGATACCACATCACTCCCTTACCGCTGACTCACCAAACCTTTCTGAAGTGCAGTAGACGCGAACTCCTGAGTCCGAATCAAAAAAAACCTCTCGTTCGGTAGAAGCAAACTCAGCACCACCAAGAATATAGACCCAGTCCACCGCCTACACCTACGGAACACTTAGCTAAAGTTCGATAGAAACCTTTTGGGTTGCCTGGACGAGTCCACAAGAATTTGCCCTGATCTGATGGTACCTAGATTCAGAGAAGAGTCCGACCCGATCCGGCACATGGTCTCTTGTGATTCACTTAGTGTATAGTGCGTAAGTGGTTGAAGATATCGTTGAAGCGGTGCTGTCCAATAAGGAAATACAGCGTTACCCCCACCAGAAAATTTATTCATACCTTGAAGAACTCAGCACTAACCAGTGGTATCCAGCCTACCGCGCACTGAGGCACCCTCTATATCCCATCCTTAGAAAGATCCAGAGACACGCAGAGCATGTGGAGCGAGTCCAGCAGGCCACCCAAACAAGCCACGTTATATATGTGTCAAATCACAAGAGCCACATGGACTACCTAGTCGAGCTGCTAGTGCTTGATGAAAATGGTATCCGCCCGCCGATCATCGCAGCCGGGATTAACTTGTTCAACGGGTTGATGGGTATACTCAACCGGCACGTCACTGGCGCCCTCCCCGTGAGACGCAATTCCAGAGACCCTGCTTATTTAGCCACCCTGCGAGCCTATGTTGCCGAATTAGTCCATCGGCGAGACCTCTTTTTGTATCCGGAAGGAGGCCGCAGTTACAACGGCGAATTCAAGCCACTAAAAACCGGTCTATTGCAAGGAGCCCTCCAGTCCAGGGAACCCAACTTAGTCATAATTCCTGTAGCAATCGCCTACGACCTGATTCTTGAAGACCAAACGCTAGCACGTCAAGGGAAAAAGCGCCGCCAAAGACCTTTCGCAACGGAGGTGGCAGAAATGGTGCGCTATGCTGTTGGTTATGAATCACGTGGGTTCATCACATTCGGTCAGCCAATCCTACTCTCAACTGTAGATCCGGATTCTCCACGTGACTTGGTAATGCTCACCCGTCACATAAAGGATGCAATGGGCAAACTCTACAAGGTACTGCCTACTGCCCTGCTTGCGGCAGCTTTGCGTCCTATGATGCAACGGCAGGTTCTGGAAAACCGGATCGACCAGATGCTGGATGCGCTACGTCTCGTACCGGCCAACTTGGGAGTCGAATGTGGAAGAGATGCGGTCGAGCAAGCAACAGAAGCTCTGATAGGCCGTGGCGTCATCGTAGTCGAAAAAGACCTCTATCGAGTTCGAGACCGACACGTCCTTCGCTATTACGGCCGAACGCTGAACCACCTGCTGACCCACCGCAGTCCATCCTCCCTGACCCACTAGCGGCGCGACCGGTATTCAATCTAACCCCAAGTTTTCCACCCTATGGATGACACTAATTCCATTGCAACAGGTAACGTAGTCTGAAACTGTCAGATGCTCGCAAGCTAGTCCAATCGACAAAAGCTCTGAGCAAGCTCGGTTAGCACGTTACGACACAAGTACACAGACTCAATGTCCACGTATTCCTCCCGACTGTGCAAGCCAGATCCACAAGGACCAAACAGTAAAGAGGGAATTCCCGCTTGAGCCAGTATTGCCGCATCAGTCCAAAAGGACATACCAACTGGCTCTACGCAAAGCCCCCTTCCATTAAGAACTCCCCCTAAGGCCCGACAGATTGGATGATCACTCACGATTTCATGAGGCGGACGACTAAACAGTTGGCTGACGGAACCTTCAAAACCAGCATCCTCAAGACCGAGGCGGTCCATTATGTCCCCAACCTCATTGAAACCTACCTTTGCCGGCTCGCCGATCAGCGTACGCCGCTCCATTGACAACCTACAGCGATCCGGATAAACGCTCAGTTCACGACCACCTGTAATCGTTGAAGCGTGCAAAGAAGCGGTGCCCAACAGACGATGCTTCGGCCTTTGGGTCAGTTCCTTACTGAGCCTATCCAAGCTGTCAAGAACACGCCCCATAAAGACGATTGCGTCCCTTCCATCGGCCGGACGACTACCGTGAGCAGCTCGGCCGCGAGTTTCGACCTCAATCCACTCGAACCCTTGATGGCAAGTTGCCATCTTCAAGTCAGTGGGTTCCGTTATCACAGCAGCATCAGCATCATACTGTCGCACTAAAGCGTCAGCCCCAAGGCTGGAATGTTCCTCATCGATAACCGCAGCTACCACTAGCTGGCCACTATCCAGCCCCCCTTTCGCAGCCAGCTGGGCTGCAGCATCGACCATGGCCGCAAGACCGCTCTTCATGTCCTGAGCGCCGCGACCGTAGAGACGACCATCTCGGACCATAGGGTCAAAAGGGTCCGCCATTCCCTCGACTCCGACAGTATCCAAATGGCCACAAAGCATCAGTGAGCGCCCGGGCTGACGTGCCTCAAGCACACCGACTATGTTCTTCCTTCCAGGAACAACCTCTCTAATATCTACATCGAGACCGGCTGTTCGCAGCGCAAGGGCCACCCGTTCCCCAATTGCCGCCTCCCCGCCCCCTCCAGGAACGAGCGATGGATTAACTGAGTCAATAGCTACTAGATCAGAGAGAAGTTCTAGAACGGTGTCCACAACCAATCTATCGGTCTGGAAGGAGTATTAAGTATGGGTAGAACCTTGCAGAGAGGTCCACCCCGCTCAATATGGTTCCTCCACCAGCATTTCCAACTTGCACCAAACGTGCTTCTGAGAAGCCTAATCTACCCAGTCTGCAATGAAAACATTGGTTTCTCCCTCGCTCTGAGCCTGGCGGTTAGAAGCAAACACCAACTGCGAACCATCTGGAGAAAACATTGGGAACCCATCAAACGAACCATTGAAAGTGACCTGCTCAAGACCAGTACCATCCTCACGAATCATAAACAAGTCGAAGTTGCGTCCATCAGGGTTATGCCAATTCGAACTGAAGATGATCCGCTCTCCGTCAGGATGCCAGAAAGGCGCGAAGCTAGCCCCGGCCAAATCCGTGACTTGCCTAAGGTTGCCACCGTCAGCATCCATTACGAACAACTCAAGCTCTGTTGGCCTCCACAGCTCACGCTCTAGTAGAGCCTTGTAGTCATCCAGTTCGGGTCCCGGTGGAATTTCCCTACCTCGAAAGACGATCTTAGAACCATCCGGTGAAAAAAATGGCCCTCCATCAGGTCCGGGACGGTTCGTCAACCTCCGGACATCTGAGCCATCGCCGTTCATGGAGTAAATCTCCATGTCGCCATCGCGCACGCTTGTGAATACCACTCGACCATCAGGCCCCACAGTCGCTTCAGCGTCGTAGCCGTCCGTTTCGGTAATACGCGTCAACTCGGAACCATCTGAACTGGCAGTAAAAATATCGTAACTTGCATAGACTGGCCAAACGTACCCCATCTCGAAACCCGGCTCAGGCGGACATTCGGCACCACCTAAATGAGTGGAGGCATATATGATCGCTTCACCGTCAGGAAAAAAATAACCACACGTCGTACGACCATCGCCGGTACTGACCAACCTTGTATTGCTCCCATCGAGCCCCATTGTGTAGATCTGGTCGCAAGGAATACCTTCTCGCCTCGTTTGGAAAATCAGTTGTTCACCATCGAATGCATAGTAGGCTTCTGCATTTTCGCCGCCGAAAGTAAGCTGACGCAGATTGGTTAGATGGCTCTCTTGAGATTCAATAGCACCAGAGATCGGCGGCTCAGCCTCCTCAGGCTCCGAGCTACCTCCACCGCATCCAATCAGAGTCGCACATACTAGACCAACAATGATTGCCAACCCCTTCCGCGAGTCTCTTGTAGCCATCAGTAGTTCCCCCGGAACCGCTTCTTGTAACTTCGTGTGATTAAAAACTTTAAATTCAAATAGACGGGTCAGATACGTCCCAACCATTCCAGCAAGCCCACAGTCAACCATGGTACATAAGTGATTACCAAGACGCCAAACCCCAAGATCGCAAGAAGCGGTAATGAAGCATGGTACACCTGCAAAAGCGGTCGATTAAAACGATACGATGCAAGAAACAGGTTTAAGCCGACCGGTGGCGTCAGGAAGCCGAGCTCTAGATTTGCAATAAATATAATTCCCAGATGGATCAAATTCACATCGAATTGCTCAGCAACCGGCACAACCAAAGGCACCACAACAAAGATAGCCGAGAAAATATCCATCACGCATCCGACAAGCAGTAAAAAGACGTTTAGACCAAGCAGAAAAAGTAGCCGAGAATCGACATGGGCTTCGGCCCACTCCACAATTCGAAAAGGCACATCGGCATCATTGAGGTAGGCCGTGAATCCTACCGCCACACCGAGAATTATCAGCACCCCACCTACCAGACCTACACATTCACTAAAGGCTTGATACAACCCTGGCCCAGCCACGAAATCTCGATGAATAAGACATTGGATGAGTGCCGTATAGAGCGCAGTAAAAGCTGCCGTCTCCACTAGGGTAGCGAAACCACTGAACAGAACCCCAAGCACGACAAATGGGATGCTCAACTCCCACTTGGCACGCCACAGGGATTCCCGAAGCTCTAACCAACCGAAGCGGTGCCGCCCAGCACCAGTTAGAACTCCCTCACGAACCCCCCATATGACCGTTAGCAGGACCAACAAAATCCCTGGAACGATACCAGCTACAAATAGATCGTCCGGCGCAACCTGAGCAACTATTGCGTACAAAATTAGTGGCATCGCCGGCGGAAAGAGAAGCCCTAGCGAGCCCGAAGCTGTCAACAAACCAAGCGAAAAACGTTCACGGTAGCCATCGCGAAGTAGTGCCGGGAACAGCACTCCCCCCAGGGCAAGAATCGTGACACCAGACCCTCCGGTAAATACTGTAAAGAATGCACAGAGCACCACACACACAATCGCAGTTCCGCCAGGCACCCACCCGACAGCTGCCCGGAACAACCGCAATAGTCGCTCCGAAGCTTTTCCAGCCGCCAAAATGAACCCAGCCAGTGTGAACAACGGAATGGCTGGGAGATGAGGTTGAATGGAGAGCGCATAGGTTTCGATGGAAACCAGAACGGGGAGATCTCCATCGCCCATGTAGAGCAACGCGGCAATGCCACCTAGAACCGTGAAAATCGGCGCCCCGAAGACCGCTGCCACCAGTACCACTGAAATCAACGGCCAGACAGGTCCTGCCTCTAAGATGCCACCTGTCCCACCTAACCACAACCCGACCAGCAGCCCAACCGACGCCATCGCTCGACCAGACCACCTCGGAGACGATCGCCAAACAAGTCGCAGGCCAATCAGAGAGAAAGACAAAGGCAATACCAGTTGGGCTAGCCAAACCGGCACCCCAGCAGCAATAATGGTGCCGTCCTCCCGATCCAACATCATTAAGTCATAAGCGCCTGCTGCAAGGACCATCGACACAGCAGCACCGACAATCGCCGCGAACACCTGCGTAGCGTGGCGAGTACGTCCGTCTGGAAGGAAAGAAGCAGTGGCCAGCGCTATCAGTTTCCCGTCACGGGCAGCAAGCGATGCACCCAGAAAACCAACCCACAACGTGAGATGCTGGACGAACGGAATTGAACCGGGAATGCCACCGGCCAGAATCGGCCGAACGACAATCTCAGCCAGAGGCAACAGAACCATCGCTGCCAAGGCCAAGTTCGCAAACAGCTGCTCGCCGCTTAAAAACAGCCTGAGAAATGGGGTAAAGAACCCAGCTTCTGAGTTACTCTGACTCATACTAGACTGGCTTGACAACTAAACGGCCTTACCGGGAAGCCCTGAAACTATCCCGCTCACGGACCGCCAAGTCGTAGACTTCGGCCGGAATCATATTTCCCCGCCACGAAGCAGTCAATCCATCGGCAACAGCGCGGAAAGAAGCTTTAGCTGCATTATCGAGCTCCACCACTGTCAAACCGCGCTGCTTCATCTGCTGGATTGAAACCTCTTCCTGAGCAGGCACGTCTTCTAGCAATTCTTGCTCAAGACGCTTAGCGGAAGCACGCAACGCCTCCTGATCGGCCTGGCTGATCCTAGACCAACTACTTTCAGCCATAACGGTAACACCCAACACAGGCGCTAACGGAACCTCCAGCATAAACGGCGTTTTTTCATACCACTGAAACAACAATGCCACATACGGTGGGCTTGGATGGGCATTGATGAGGCCTGTGTTCAAACCTAGCAACATATCCGTGTAGGCCAGCGGTTCTGGATCAAAACCATTTTCCTTATACCACTGCAACATCCGGTCATCACCAGCAGCCGTGTAGACCTTAGTCCGCTTTAGATCGTCTAAAGTCTCAACCCGCTCCTCCGTGAAAAAGTGAGCCCAACCCGCATGTCCCCAGTTCAATAGCACGAGCCCTTCATCTTGAAGGATTTGCTCGAAAGTCGGTGCTAGGCTCTCGATTACATGAAATGCTTCTTCGTCCGATTCGAAAAAAAACGGAATAGATAAAACGTTAAAGGCCTCATGGATGTCACCGGGCTGTCCGAAAACCGCCGCGTGAGGCCGACCTCGCTTGAGTCTCCTCAAAAGCGCTGCCTCATCCCGAAATGCACCACTCTGCACACGGAGTTCGACCCGACCAT
>Ga0310344_10001300_pt1 | contig 19184 bp, 15 predicted proteins | sample HC15DNA20200_MG_FD_203801 | JGI IMG/M metagenome (GOLD analysis project Ga0310344, IMG submission 203801) | Marine microbial communities from station ALOHA, North Pacific Subtropical Gyre - HC15-DNA-20-200_MG | ecosystem: Environmental > Aquatic > Marine > Oceanic | place: Pacific Ocean: North... | reverse complement strand
CGTGAGCGGATTCGTCAACTCAGAGACCGTGCACTTCGCCGTTTGCGTGAAGGTGGCAAGGGCGGCGCACTGGAGTCTTTCGCCGCTTGACCAATGGGCCGGTCAAACTTCCGGTCAATCATGCTCTCTTGCTCTTTTCGTACGACTCTTCATTATGCCTCTTGACTCTATGGTAGTGTAAGTGAGGGGTATGGTATATGAGACGGGTGGGGGTCATTATCGAGTTCAATTAGAGAATGGTTCGATCGTAGGAGCCTCATTGCGCGGGAAGTTGAAGTCTAGTAAGCCTGTGAAAGATAAAGTGGTTATAGGTGATTGGGTCTTGCTTGAACAGTCGGGTGAGGAGTGGACGATTGAGAGTGTAGAGCAGAGGAAATCCCAACTTCTTAGGCAAAGTAGAAGCAAGCGTCAGCCTAAGGTGTTAGCTGCAAACCTAGACAGAGCATTCATGGTAGTCGCAGCCAGGGACCCTTCAGCAAGTCCTGGGCTAGTAGATCGCCTTATGGTGCTAGGTGAGTCTAGTAGGATCGTTCCAGTTCTGGTGATCAATAAGATAGACCTGCCAGGTGCGATAGATATCGCGGGAGTACTCAAAGATCTTTACCATGGAATTGGGTACCTCGTCATCTCTGTTAGTGCACACAGTGGGGAGGGGATCAGTCTGCTTGAAAAAGAACTTTGTAAAGGTGTTTCAACCCTGATTGGTCCCTCGGGTGTCGGTAAGTCTTCAATACTTAATGCTATTGATCCTAAACTAGAATTACGTACGGGAGAGCTATCACGTAAGGGTGGCGTTGGTCGACACACTACGGTCAGCGCGCGTCTTATATCGCTCACTTGTGGAGGGATTGTTGCTGATACTCCCGGGTTCGGTGATGTGGGATTTGGCGGCGTGCCGCTTTCCGAGCTTAGTAATTGTTTCCCTGAATTCACAGAACATATTTCGCATTGCAGATTCGGCAGTTGTGGACATGTTTCTGAGCCGGAGTGTGGGGTAAGAACTGCCGTGGAAAACGGGGAAATCACTCCTAGCCGATTCGATAGCTACCTGAAGGCTCGCACTGAGTTGGTAGAGCTTGGCCTCTATAACTAATTCTTGTGGAGAGGAGTGACGCTCGGAGAGCCGGTTGTTGATTCCCACTGAACTCTGACTGGCCAGTCATATACTTTGGCGAGAGCATCTTCGTTCACAACTTCAGCTGGTGTGCCCTCGACCGCTACTTGACCTTCTGACAAGAGCAGCATCCTATCAGAAAAACGGGCTGCTAAGTCAAGCCCGTGTGTTATGAGGATCACGGTGAGCCCAGAGGCTACAGATTGCTTGAGTAGCTCAAGGATTTCCATTGTGTGCTTGATATCGAGACTACTTGTCGGCTCATCAAGTACAAGTGCGGTTGGTTCTTGAGCTAGAGCTCGAGCGATTCTGACACGCTGTGACTCTCCACCGGACAGTGTTGATAAATCTCGGTTAGCGAGGTTTTTCACATCACAAACTTCCATTGCCTCACGGACAATATGTCGATCTTTATCGTCCTCTCCCTCAAGAAGCCCGAGGTGTGGATACCGACCCATGCTTACCATCTCTCGCACGTTTATAGGGAAGGACACCCTCTCTGTCTGGGATACTACGCCGATAGCTCGAGCGAGCGCTTTGCGGTCCCAGTCCCTCACATTGCGTTCAGCAACTAGCGCCGCTCCTCGGTCAGGGATTTGAGCTCCGATAAGTGCTTTCATCAGCGTAGATTTCCCTGAACCATTTGGTCCCAGAACTGCATAGAGGCTTCCAGAGGGAGCTGACATATTCACGCCGTTAAGTGCTGGACGGCTTTGTCCGGGGTACTTAATCACCAGATCCTTGGCTTCGAACTTCATCTTCTTACTGAGCTTTGTCGCAAAAGGACAAGGAAAAACGGCACACCGATAAGTGCTGTAATCACCCCAATAGGAATCTCAATAGGGGAAAGTGCGAGGCGAGCGATAAGATCTGCTGTCATTAGAAAAGTGCCTCCCGCCAGAAAAGAAAGCGGTAGCAATCCACGGTGGTCTGATCCCACTAATATTCTCACGGTGTGCGGTACGACCAGTCCCACAAATCCGATTACTCCGGCTACTGCGACACTCACTGCTGTTATCAATGCAGCAATGACTAGGGAAATTCTTTTTACACCTTCTACATTAGTGCCCAGGTAGTAGGCTGTTTCTTCTCCAATCGCCATGAGGTTTAGTGGTCGGGCTAGCGCTATAAGTGTAACTCCAGCGGGAATTGTATATACAGCTGCTATAAGAACCTGGGCCCAGTCTGCTCCCGCTAGGCTCCCCATCGTCCAGAGCACAGCACTTTGAATTGTTTGGGCAGGTGAGATGGATAGGATGAAGGCGATACAGGCAGAGAAAAAAGCAGCGATTACCACACCCGAGAGTAGAAGGACTCTGACGTCCATTACTCCACCACTGGATATAGCTACCCGAAATACAAGGAATATTGCCAAGAGTGCGCCTGCGAACGCTGCTAGTGGAAGCGTCCAAGAGCTGCTTGCAGCAAGCCCAAAACTGATGACCGATACTGCTCCAAATGAAGCACCGCCTGAGATTCCCAGTATATAGGGTTCAGCTAAAGGATTCCTTAACAGCGCTTGAAAGGTGGCTCCTGCCAAACCTAAACCACCTCCAACAAATGCTGCTAATAGGACGCGGGGCAGTCTGAGATTTAGTAGTATGTCTCTGTGTGCTGCTGGCCCGTCCCCCCTGACAGTCTCCCAGATTTCAGAAATAGGGAGTGGAACAGAACCAAAAAGTATTCCCAAGAAGCCAGTAATGACGAAAAGGAAAACTAAGAGAGCCCCGAGTGTGGCTTTGCTCATCAAAGTTGATACTGATGCAAGATGTGGGCGATCTGTTTTGCGGTTTGTGCTAAGTTTGGACCTGGAAATTCTAGGGCTTTGCCAATTTTCTCTACGCGAGCTTCGGGGGTAAGCTTGTGATCGAATTGGGCGTTGTCCGAGATTAGGACCACGTCAATTATTCGCGAGCGCATTTGCTCAGGACTAACTGATCCGTACAAGAACCCCAGATCAGAGAAGACATTCTGTGCACCAGCTATGCCCAGAATCTCATCGATGTAAGTACCAGGACCTGCAACCCAGGGTGGAGAGCCGCCTAGTATGTACGCCACCTGGAGTCTCGGCTTCTCAGATGTCCATTGCTGAAGATCAACGAGATCCTCCTTTATGCTCAAGATTATGGAGGCAGCAACAACTTCTGCACCTGTGGCTTTTCCAAGAAGTAGAATGCTTTTGTATAGGTCAGTTAGTCGGTCGGGACTAATAGATAGATGAGCAATTCCAAAGTCATCGAGCCGAGATCTTGTGTTAGGGTCCTGTTCACCAGCGAAGCGCACAACCAAGTCTGGCTTGAGAGCAATGATCTTCTCGAAGTTTGGCTCGAGCCCTCCTCCCACAGACGGTATGTCAGAGGCCCAGTCTTCTACATCAAAATCAGTGCGCCCAATAAGTTTGTGACTAACTCCAAGTGCTTCTAGTGTCTGTGTAGCCGATGGGACAAGTGAGATTATTCTCTGCGCTGGTCTTTCAAGGTTGACTTCCAGTCCTGCCGCATCAATGAGCACTATTCTATTGGGAGACGAGCTATCTTTTTCTTTTAGTGTGGACTGACAGGCTGACGTTAGGACGGCGAAGTAGACAAGCAATTTCAGTATCAATGCCGGTTGTCCCCTGACTCGCATCATTTTACTAAAGTTGACCTGTTGCATCTATCTTCAAATGATTGAGTCCATCTCCCTTCCTTTTTAGCAAGTCCCGCAAACCAGCGGTTCTCAGAACCAAATATTTCTAGTAGGATTTCTTCAGCTCCGTCACCGTTCCAGTCTATGTGATCAATGTATCGAGGTACGCCCTTCCCTTGCGACTCAGTAGGCCGGTAGGACACATAGGTTGCCCCGTACGTGCCGGAGGACTCAGACCCCATCACGAACAGGGAGTAGGCTTCAGGTTCTTGGGGTGGCGATATAGTCATTTGATCTTGGTATACAAAGGTCGCTGCAATAGTCCGACTATCCTCACCAACAAGCTGGAATGTGTTTATGTCTGCTCGAGAATTAAGGAGAGAGATGGGCCACTCGGCACCGAAGTCAGTGATCGCTTCAGAAGCGAGTGTAAGTGAGGCTACACGTTGGTTGTAGTTATGGCGATGAGCCGTGTATTGCTTGAAAGAGCGCGAGGCCGAGAAGGCATTTGGCAGTGCGATCAAATGTTCAACATTAGTGGCTTCTGATACGAGTTCTACTCTACCGGAAATGGCTGGTCTTGGTGTACAGTAACGCTCATCAATCCACACTTCTTGGGCTACCATTCTTCCAATCCGAACCCCTTCGGAGAATAGGATCCACTCTGAATCCTTAGTTACTCCAGCCAAGTCAAGGGCACTCGGTGTTTCGAATTGTAAATTTTGGTTTGGGATTCCAAGAAGGCTATTGCCAGCTACTTCACCAACTGCTGTTAATGTAGCTATCGGTCCTGTCCGCTGACCACTAAATAAAATTGGTCGTATGGGTGCTCTTGGAGCAGGATCATCTTCAATCTGATCAGGAGAGATATTCGTCTCCTCTGAAGATAGTATAGCCGGTGAAGTAGGGGGTCGGAGGCGTAGCTCCACCCCTTCCCAGGCAACGTTGTCGCAGCCTGCTGCTACGGTTAAAATCACCGCGATTGACAGGCATTCCCTTTGCATGCGGTCTATGGGGTCAGGTATGATTAAGGGCCCGAAAGCTATCAATGCCTACTTTCATGGCAACCTACATGGACAGTGACTTGCTAGCTCTGGATGGTCGCTACAGTCTCATGAGCGTGTGCCTGAGGTGCCATCTATATGCACCGCACTGGGGTTCCGGGAGAGGTATTGCTGATATTTCCAATTCGAAAAGCGCTTGTGTCTCGCTTGATTAGATCTGAGCCGGCCCAAATGACAGTCCGTCTAACTGTGCCAGACTATCTGGTTCTACCACCGATCCAGGAAGGGGGCTTCAGGACCGAGTGATTCTTGCACATCTCTCGGATCTTCACCTGGGCTTTCGAGCCTATGGACGTATGGATCGCGGTGTGGATATAAGAGAGCGAGATGTTTCAGTTGCCTTTGAACGAGCACTTCAGCGGGTGATCGGCCTCAATCCAGGAATAGTAGTTGTTTCAGGTGATATCTTTGATCGTCCAGACCCCCCTGCTAGTGCAGTAGTTACTCTTGCTCGAGGACTTGAGCTTCTACGTTCCTCACTCCCAACCACCCCAGTACTCATGGTTGCAGGTCCGAGGGATACCCCTAGGCGTCTTGGCGATCCTGGTGCCTTCGCTGTCCTGGACAGCCTTCCTAATGTTGAAGCAGCTACAGATCTAACGCGCTCAATCATCATGGAAAGGCTTCAGTTGCATGTCTGCCTGATCCCCTATAGGGCCGCTGTCCGGCATCCCCCGGCATTCCCGGAGCCAGAACCCCGTATGCGATGGAATCTGCTGGTCTTGCATGGGGCACTTCATGAGTCAGATCAGATGGCTGTTCCGGTTGCTCCTGAAGATTGGACTTATGTAGCCCTCGGAGGCCAACACCGTACGAGGGAGTTGGCTCCTAATGTTCTATGGGCAGGCTCGCTGGAACGCGTAGCACTCGACCCTTGGGAAGACGCTGGAGCAGAAAAAGGTTTTGTAACCGTAGACTTGGAGAGTGGGGAATATGAAGTCCATTCTATTCAGTCACGGCCCGTAGCTGCATTGGCTCCGGTTAAGGTGGTCAGCGGTAATCGTACGCAGATTCGTACTAGGGTCCAAGAGGTTATTAAAGAGGTTCCGGGTGGGATCAGTGGTAAGATAGTGCGCCTGAGGCTTGAGGGTGCCTTGCCCCATGATCTCTTAGCTCTACAGGGTGGGGAACTATCTGGGTTGAGGACTTCAGCATTGCATCTTGCTGTTGAAGTTGGAAAGGAGCCAAGACATTCTCCGGTAGTTGAGTTATTAGGTGATGCACCCGAGTTCCTCCGTGCTGTGTTAGAGAAGGAGCTCGAAGCAGATGGGCTTCTAGATGATCGGACCCGCGTAGTAATTGAGGAAGCAGTAGATCAAGCAACTAGCGCTAATTCAGAGGTCAATACCATCGGTGATCTCAGTGCATTTGGTGGTGATCTTCCTGGAGGAGGGTGGGTAAGCAGCCCTATACCAGTAGGCCTTACTGCAATGATTGGTGGTGACGGGAGGGCACGTAAATCAATTAAGGAGCTCCTGATCCAAGCAGGGCGACAATCCAGCACTGGACCACTTGAGCAATTTTGGGCTTGCACCAATACAGAGACCTTAGGAGAGATGCTCTCGATTGCTTCATTAGCTATAGCGGCTACACGTGGGTTGGCACTAGTGGATACCGCTATAGAACAGCTGGATCCAGAATATAAGTCCAAGGCCCATCTTAGATTTTCTGGCAATATCTCAGGATCTAGTGTTACAAGCCTGGATGACCTTACCAAAGAGTTCCAATTAGCAAAAAAAGATTTCAGGTTACTTAGGACAGAGGTAGTTGAGGTCGAGAGGCACTTGGAAGCTGCGATAGCGGATTGGCTCAGCGAACGACAGGATGCCGAGACGACCCTGAATACATACCGTGATCGCGCGCGGCAACTTCAGGAACGGCTGCATCAGATGGAAGCAAGTGGGTCCGGTGCGCCCTGTCCCATCTGTGGCCGGGTATTAGAGGATCATTACGATGAGGTGCTGCTAGATCTGAAAGATGAATGGGAGTCAGTGGTTCAAGATGGCAGTTGGTGGCGCAGTAGGCGTGAACAGCTAGAGCTTAAACCGCTGAACCTCCGAGAACTTGAAAGAAGGAATCAAAAGCTCCATGTGGCTTTGGAGTCTCAATCTGAAAGAGTTGAGCTCCTGCGTCTTAGGGTCAGCGGATCTGCAGGGCGAACAGGCGCTTTAGAGCATCCGGTTATAGGGGATGATCCTTCGGGCCAGGTGATGTTAGCTCTTTTACGTATCAGGAAAGCACGCGAAGCTAGAGCTCGAGATTTGCTTTTGGATCGAGCTTCACGCTTTGTCTGCCGACTCACTGGTGGTCGGATTCTAGCTATCAGCCTAGGAAAAGAAGGAGTCAGCCTCGAAGGTGATCATGAGACTTTACGTATAGTATCTGAGGAAGATTTATCAGCGGCAAAAATAGCCTTGAGGCTAGCCGCTGCTTCGCTGATCTCTTCGGGTGGGCAGGGCCTAGGCTCACTTCTGCTAGAAGAGCCATTTGACCGCCTAGACCCTGAGGTCGGTATTCGCAGCTTGGTGCTTATCAAGGATTATTTGAATGAAATACCGAGGGTCATACTGGTAAGCCAAGGTGCAGCAGTTGGAGCAAGACCCGAACTATTTAATTGCATTATGGAGATTTGGGATGAAGCTTCGGGCTCTGGGCCAGTACTACGCCCAACCCCCGCAGGTCTCGGCAGGTTCTCACTAAAATATCCGGCTCCCCAAGAGCGCTGATTTCAGTGAAGCATTTGTGTCAGATATAGGCGCTTTCTAGATGCCCTTGGCCGCTATCACTTGCACCTCAAGCAAGCATCCGGATTTTAGATCACGTACGGGTACCACGGCACGCGCAGGTTTATGGTCACCCATGATATCAGCGTACGCTGTGTTCACTGCTGGCCAATGATCTATATCAGTTACATAGATCGTCATCTGAAGAACTTGATTTAGACTGCTGCCGGCCGCTTCGAGTATAGCACGAACATTATTGAGTGCGTTTCGGGTCTGTTTGCCGGGATCGTCAGGTAATGTCTCAGGATCTTTAGGGTCAAAAGGTAGCTGGCCAGCAACGTATACGATGTCTTGGTGTACCATTGCTTGTGAGTAGTGGCCCGCAGGGGTCGGCGCATTAGAGGTAAAGACTGTTTGCATGGTCTAGAATAGGTTGAAGATTATATGGTCAGTAGGTTAGTCACTATTCAAGCTCTCATTGTCCCGTGTAGCGAGCCTCCTCAGTCTTGGGCGCCCCTGCTTCCCGCCATGAGAATCTAGCACCCCATTTATTAGGATGACATTCGACGGCGTCGGCGATCACTTCACCAAGTAACGGTGCGAATTTGAAGCCGTGCCCACTACCTCCAGAGGCTACGACTAGCCCCTTCCGGTCCGGGTCATGTCCGATCAAAAAATTTCCATCGAAGGCATCACAATACATGCATATTCTCCTGTATACGATGGGCGCTTGTGATAGTGCTGGGATAGCCTTTTCTAGGAATTCTCGGGCTCGGATCTCATGGTTCATATCAACTTTGCCTCGGGCATCTGGGTGGACAGAAACCCCTTGCCCGTGATGCGCCACCTTCACACGTCCGTCAGATAGGGCTGGGAATCCATACCATCCACTACTCGCGATATCTGAATTCCATGGAGGGAATCTGTCAGCACGGAACAAGTCCGGATTCTCCGGCAAGAAATGGAGCACTGGTTGCCCCGTTGGCGATAGGAGGTCTGTAAGCCAAGGGAGTAAAGTGGGAGTCCAGGCTCCGGCTGCAACAACTATAATGTCACCTGGGATTACATTGCCATCAGTAGTTAGGACACCTGATACTTGGCTGCCTTCAGAACACAGTTGATCCATATGCCCTGAATAAAAGTGGACGCCACTGTTTTTACAGAGTTTAGCCATTTGCTCTACAACTGCCCCACTTTCAACCCAACCCCCGATTGGATTGAAGTATCCATCTGAATATCCAGCAAAATCCCATGCTGGATAATGAGTTGATGCCAGATTCAAATTCAGAAGAGGGATGTCGTAGCCTCGCTGCCCTAAGACATGGTGGTTTTCGTACTCATACTTCCCGGGCTGCATTTGCCCATGTGAGAGGATCAGGAATCCATCTTCGTGGTAAAGAGGCCTAGGCCAATCTCTATTCCAACGCCTCCAGCCTTCGATTGCCATTTCTCCGAGTTCGTGATAAAAGACATCCGAACCGTAGTCCATGCGCACAACCTTACTAACATCAGTCGAAGATGCTGCTTCGTGTGGAGGGCCACCAGGATTAACTATGCTTACTGACCAGCCACGAGAGAGCAGCTCCAGTGCGGCTGTGCAGCCAAAGATGCCACCACCGACAATGACTACGCGATTACCCATTTGAGTTTTGGTCACAAGTAATCCATTAGCAGGTTAGATATAGGTTTAGGTAGTAGGGAGGCCAAGGCCTTAAGCTTTTGTTTTACGTATTTACTGGAGAAGCCATGAAAGTTCGAATTTTATCGTCTGATTCTGTGGGATCTGCTATCAATATGCCAATAGCTATTGAAACTATAAGAGCCGGATTTGCTGCGCTTGCGGCTGGTAAGGCGACTGTGCCTGTCAGAGTAGCACTGGAAACGCCCCATGGAGTTAGCCTATTCATGCCTGCTCACTTAACCGAACAGGACTCTGCCAGTGTAAAGATTGTTTCGGTAAATGAAGGCAATACCAAGTTAGGATTGCCAGTGATCCATGCTGTGATTGTTGTTTTTGATACCCAGACTGGTTGTCCGGTCGCTTTTATGGACGGGACTTGGCTAACAGCCCTGAGAACAGGGGCAGTTGGTGGCCTTGCCGCAGATCTCCTAGCCAGAAAAGAGTCAAAAACCGTGGCACTTTTTGGAGCAGGGACACAAGCAAGAACCCAGCTTGAAGCTGTGCGGTGCGTAAGGGACATTGAAGAAGTCCGAGTTATATCTCGTACTACTAAGTCTGCAGAGGATCTGGTAGGTGAACTAACCGGCCTTGAGGCGACCAGCATGGCCGATCCGGATAAAGCTCTTGCAGGGGCAGATATCATTATTACCGCGACAAGTAGCTCGACTCCAGTATTTGATGGTGCCCTCGTAGAACCAGGAACACACGTGACAGGTGTTGGCTCGTTCACTACGGACATGAGAGAAGTTGATGCTACCCTGGTTGAACGAGCACGAGTCATAGTCGATCAGAAAGAAGCGATTCTTGAAGAAGCCGGTGATATTGTAGGTCCCATTAATGATGGCTTGTTTGGAGAGGATGTGATTGCCGGAGAGATTGGCGATGTGATTCTTAATCGTATAGCTGGACGCACAGGACCAGAGGAAATCACGTACTTTAAATCTGTAGGAAATGCAGTCCAGGACACTGCAGTCGCTGCAAGCGTGCTATCGATTGCTGAGAGGGAGGGGTTGGGGGAGATTTTCGATCTATAAACGGAGATTATTTGCTACGGGTGAGACTTAATCCTTTATCCGGTCCCTAGTCTGGACCAAGCTTCGGCCCGTTCCCGGTAGACTTCCATCAAGTCTTCATCAGATGCTTGCTGCGCTCCCTGACTTAGTGCCAGGTATCCCCAAGCGTAATAATTAGGAATCCCAATTGTCGAAAGATCGGGCCAGTACGTCCATTCATCTGGGATCCCTGATCGGTGCATAAATACTTCAGTCAACAGAGTGTGCGTTCTTCTCATATCCACCCATTGGCCTATCACTGCTTCATAGGGCGAGGGTAACATGCGGATTATACCTTCTGTATCCTCAGTTTCCTCCAGGGGGCCATTATTTAGCCGGTAAGCAAGCCCTTGACGCACTAGGTATTCAGTCAGCCCTAGTGATACTGCAGCGTTACCACTTGATGAAAAATAAATCGGCCTTTCATCAATTACCTCATTGATTAGAGTTAGCGCGTACTGTTCCCATGGTACTAAGCTGTCACCATCTCTAAGTACAGTATTAATATTTCCAAGTCTAACGGATCTATTCCCTTCAATGCGTATGTAATTTTGGGATACCTGGTCGATCTGTTCATCTGTGAGTGGAATGATTGATTTGGTTGGCTCTTTGATAGGACTGGCCATAACCAAGGGGATTTTTCCGGGCATAGCTGTGGCATCAGTTACATATGCAGCAGATGTATTTTCAGAAGTATATGGGCGTTGGCAAATAATTCTTGACCAGTCTTCAGATGGGCTAATACCGGCCTCACACGGTGTGGTTATCCTTTTTAACTGTTTTGTGTACCAATCAGTGTTTAAGTAAGAGGTCACAATGACAGTTACATCTCGCCTTGTGCCCTCTACTTCTTGCAGGTACCAGAGTGGAAAGGTGTCGTTGTCTCCATTAGTGAACAGGACCCCATATGGCTCAACACTCATAAGAAGATTGTATGCCCAATCTCTGGCAGAGTAGTCATCTGAGCGAGTTGCCCAAGTGAAATTTAGGATTAGAGGAATTAGAGCTAGCCCCAAAAGTGGGCTGGCTTTTAGAAGCCCTAAACGCATCCCACGGCTTGCTTCTCGCCAAAGAGTGACTATGCCTAGGCCAGCCCAGAGCCCCCAAACAGAGAAGCTGACAATGAAGAAGTAGTCACGTTCTCTAACCTCATGGAGCCCTCGATCAGCGATAGGGGCGGGTAGTGAGTAGCCGTATTTGAAGTTCAAGTAGTAGATTAGACCGACTGACAAGGTCAGGAATAGTGTAGCCAGGAAAATGAAACTCGTACGATCTCTCCGTGCGTGTTCTATCGCGCCCCATACACCCAACCCTGTAAATAGCATTGTGAATGGCAGCCGCCAATTGGAGAAGACAACATTACCGGCATCAAGGGATCTGGCCCATTGCCAATCAAAGTACTGAAGGTAATTGGTAAACTGTGAAAGCAGCGGGGCTGACCTAGGAAGCAGTGGCGGCTTTTCGTATTGAGTGCGATTAAGGGCCTCGGCCAGCGCGGTGCAGCCGGCTTTTCCATACGTAACGACTGCTGTTAGAGCGGAGCTCACATCTGGACATGCTGGTGCAGCTTCATTGATTACCGGATGAAGCCCAGAACGTAGAGGGAGGAATAGGTGCACTGATAGTCCGACTACAGCTACAGCTGCTCCGACCAAGTATAATCGCCAATTCAGTAGCGTTTGAGGGTGTACCACAAGTATGAAAATTCCGATAGCAGGGGCAACGAGAAATGCCATCAGATGATTCCCGACACTCAAGGCGAGAATAAATACCATCAGGATGAGTAGGTTATCGTCCTTGCCTTTGCCTAGGTTTTCCTGCCATCGGACTGCTAGCCATGAAAGAAGCGCGATTGTAAACAGTGAGACTGTGTAGACCTTCTCATTGACGTTTGATTGGCTCCACACTGTAAATGCAGTGGAACTCACAAAGACAGCTATCACAGCTCCAATAATGCGGAACAGTTTGTCACTGGAGAAATAGCGCAGGATATGGTGTGTTACTAGGAACCACATTGCATGAGCCGCGGCGGACATAAAGGCACTAAACAGATTAATGCTGGTCGCTACTGGTAGCCCTAGGGGCGTCAAAATCACTGACCAAGCCCTAGCTAAAATCACGAAGAGTGGATTTCCCGGTGGGTGTGGAATACCAAGCACATATCCTGTCGCAATATACTCGCTGGTATCCCAGAAAGCGGTTGTAGGGGAAAGCGTAAGCCAGTAGAGAGCAAACACGAGTCCTCCGGCAACTCCAGCCTCCTTATAGGGAGGCCGAAGCTCGTTTGCGCTAACCTCTTGGCTATGCGGTTGTTCTTGCTTGGTAGCTTTACTCATGTCTTCGGTAATCTAGCCCCAGGGAAGCGGTTTCTTAAGAATGGTCCTGGTCGTGATGTGTCAGTGTTACAGGAAGTATTAAGCGTAACAGCATACATAATGTGCTTATATCCAAGAGGAATTATGAGGGTTCCTGTGTCAGGTCTGCTCTCCCCTCTCTAGTAAGATGTAGGCATCCCCACGTGTCTGGTTTCATGACCCAGCCAGGAGGAATCCACGTTGTGCCACTGTATTCTTGAATTATCAGTGGGCCTTGTAACTCGTGTTCTGAACGCAAGGATCTTCGAGGTACGAGTACCGCTTCTATCTCCCTGTCATTATAGACAACCTTAGTTGAACGAGTGGGTGGGGAATCCATGGTATCAGTAAGTTTGTTAACGGAAAGTGTTGGCGCTGGCACAGTCACGACTGCTCGTAAGGTAACCGCCTCAACCGGTGTCTCCTCTCGGCGATATCCGTAGCGTTCCTCATGCGAATTGTGAAAGCACGTAATCCACTCTTCTGCGGGGACACGTAGCTCAAAACTTTGCCCTTGATACCGGGCATCAATCCAGAGTGTGGTAGCAAGTTCATCTGGACTTGCACCTTCATCTAACATCTCTGTCTGTGCTTGATATGCGAGCCTAGAAAGCCCTTCATTGATGCAGTCTTTAATGTCTAGGTCTTCAGTAGTGTATAGGACAGTCCGAGAAGTTTCTCGAGTCATGGGAGAGGTAAGCATTCCATAGGCTGATAAGAGGCCGGGGTCTCGGGGGATTAATGCCTCTCGTGCGCCTAGTCGTTCGGTAAGCTCAGCAACGTGCAGGCCACCTGCACCTCCGAACGCAACGATAGTAAAATTTTCTGGGTCATAGCCACGTTCCACAGAGATTACGCGCAAGGCACGTTCCATGGCTGTATCAGCTACTGCTAAGATCCCTTCTGCAGTTTGTTCAAGCGACGCTCCTAGTTCTGATGCGATTACCCCTAATGGCCCAGTAATTGCATCTCGGTCAAGATTATCGGCACCATCGAGAAAGGCAGATATCGGAAGACGTCCAAGCCAGACATGGGCATCAGTGACTGTAACTCTCGAGCCTCCTCTAGCGTAGCAAATTGGGCCAGGCTCAGCTCCAGCGCTTTGCGGCCCTACTCTGAGCACACCGGCAGCATCCACTCTGGCAAGTGAGCCGCCACCAGCACCCACAGTATGAATATCTAGAACAGGGATTGCCGTTGGTTGTCCGGCAATCGCAAATTCACGTGTCCTTAGTGGGTGCCCGGGACATAGGGACACGTCTGTAGACGTCCCACCCATATCGAAGGAAATTATATCCTCCCTACCTGAGCGTTTTGCCCAGGTGAGTGCTCCCATTACCCCGCCGGCAGGGCCAGACAAGACTGTGTGCACGGGTTCTTGTCTTGCTCGTTCAACTGGGAGGACACCACCATTCGATCCCATAATTCTGACAAGCTTTGCTCCGGCTTCTTCTGAGATGCGACCGAGGTAATTACTCATAATCGGCGCTACGTAAGCGTTTACTACAGTAGTGGATGTGCGCTCATACTCTCTGAACTCTGATACCAAATCAGCAGATACTGATAGGGGGATATTGATTGATTTCACCGCTTCCGCGATTGCTTGCTCATGTGTGTTGTTGGCGTAGCTATGCAGTAGTGAGATAGCGACAGCCTCAGCGCCGTGTTCTTGGATACGATCGGTGAGACTCGCAAGTTCTTCTTGGTCGAGTGGCTCAATTTCCTCGCCGTGCGGACCAATGCGCCCATTAACTCCCAGGCGGTCATCACGCGTTACCAGAGGAGGGAGTCTGTGTCCGACCAAGGCGTAGAGCTGAGGTCGATTTTGTCTGCCAATCTCGAGTACATCCTCAAAACCCCTATTAGTCACTAGCAGCACCTTTGCTCCTCGTCTTTCGAGTAAGGTGTTGGTAGCGACTGTTGAGCCATGTAGTAAGGCGAATGGATAGTCTTGGGAGCTTTGTGTCTGATCAACTCCAAAGATCTTCAGAATCCCATCTAATACAGCCTGGGAGGGGTCTTCTGGTGTTGACGGCACTTTAAGTGTATGGAGCTTTCCATCCTCAAGCAGCACTAGATCGGTAAAGGTGCCGCCTGTATCCACAGCAAGCAGTGCCGTTGACGGTCCCCGTTGCTCGGAGGACATTGTTAAACTCATGCAGATCCAACCCTCCTTCAATGACTTTAAGGCTCTAGCCGACAGTTACGGTCTAGTACCTGTATGGCAAGAGTGTCTCTTCGATGTAGATACAGCGGTAACTGCTTATTCTAAAATAGCTGAAGCACCATTTGGATTCCTTCTTGAATCGGTTCTGGGTGGCGAACAATGGGCCCGGTACTCGTTTGTGGGAACCCGTCCTGCAGGTGCTTGGAAATTCCAAAGTGGTGAAGTGTCATGGTGGACGCCCGAAAAGGGGTGGGAAAAGATTGATACTGATAATCCTTTTGAGGATCTCGATGTAAGATTAAAGAAGTATACACCACCTAAAATAGATGGCCTTCCAAGGTTTTGGGGAGGAGCTGTTGGTTATTTTTCTTATGATATTGTAAGAGAAATCGAGGTGCTCCCAAGTCCGCCCTCCGATGACCTGAAGCTTCCGGACGGCCTATTTCTATTTACTGATGTTGTATTAGCGATTGATAATTTACTTGGTAGAGCGATGGCCATCGCAGCTGTTCCAGTAGATGGCTTAAGTGCGCATGAGCTTCAGGTTGCCTATGAGGGTGCTATAGAAGCTACCAGTGATATCATTCGCAGACTAAAGTCAGGGCCCTCACCCTCCCCTCTTCGTTTGGCTAAGGAACCGAAGACTGATCCGCCATTCAATAGCTCAACAACTCAAGTGGAATTTGAGGAGGGCGTTAGTGAAATCCGGGATTATATTAGAGCTGGAGATGCTTTTCAGGTTGTACTTAGTCAGCGTTTTGGAATCGATCTTAACGCCTCTCCATTCGATCTTTACCGAGCTTTAAGGACTCTAAATCCGTCCCCCTACCTATATTTCCTTGAACTTGATGGGATGAGCTTGGTAGGAAGCTCTCCAGAGGTTCTCGTTCGGGTTGAAGATGGCGTTGTGACAGTCCGGCCAATAGCAGGGACAAGGCCTAGGGGGGGGTCGGCTGAAGAGGAGCTCTCGCTCTCTGATGAGCTCTCCCGAGACGAGAAAGAGCTTGCAGAGCATCGGATGCTAGTTGACCTTGGCCGAAATGACCTTGGCCGGATTGCTGAATTTGGCTCAGTGAAAGTAACTGATCTGATGATTGTCGAGCGGTACTCACACGTCATGCACCTTGTGAGCCAAGTCGAGGCTAAGCTGCGGGAAGGGTTGGGCGCTATAGATGTCTTCAAGGCGTGTTTTCCAGCCGGGACAGTCTCAGGGGCTCCGAAGATCCGCGCGATGGAGATAATTGATGAATTGGAACCAGTTAAGCGAGGGCCGTATGCTGGGGCTGTTGGTTACTTCAATTACGGCGGTGTCAGTATGGATACTGCGATCACAATTCGCACGCTTCTAGCGACTGAGGGCAAGGCTTATGTGCAGGCAGGTGCGGGTATAGTCGCCGATAGTGATCCTTCCAAGGAGTACGAAGAAACTCTTAGTAAAGCGAGGGCCTTACTAAGAGCTGCTGTAATGGTAGACGGCTAGGCGCGGGCCAAAGACCTCTAATCTGCTAAGTTCTTGTACAAGTGAGCGAGTGCTACAATGCCACGCTCAAAATTTTCGATAGGCAACCACTCATTAGGAGCGTGGAGGTTGCATCCTGGGAGAGAAAAACCCACCAGCAGCACGGGGGCAGAAAGTCGTTCTTCAAACTCAACAACGATTGGTATTGAGCCTCCTCCACCCATTAGAACAGGTTTAGTGCCAAATGCTTCCTGTAACGCTTTTGTGGCCGCCTCAAAGTACCGACCTTCTGCAGAGGCTTTCCAGGGTCTTCCTCCGTGGAGTTCATTGATCTGAATCGTGACACCTGGTGGAGTGACTTTATGGATATGCTTCTCAAGCAGTGCGCCTATTTTACTATCAGTTTGGTCAGGAACGAGACGGAAGCTGACTTTAGCCATCGCATAGTTAGGTAAAACTGTCTTGGCACCCTCACCCGTGTAGCCACATAGCAAACCATTTATATCGCAAGTCGGTCGGATCCATAGGCGCTCAAGTGTGCTGAAGCCCTTTTCGCCATTGAGAGCTTGTACCCCGATGTCTTCTTGGTACTGCTTATCAGAGTGAGGCAGGGATGCTATTTGTGCTCGCGTTTCTCTGTCCCATTCAGCAACATCATCATAGAACCCGTCAATAGCTACTCTACCTCTTTCGTCATGCAGGGTTGCTATAATTTGAGCGAGCGCATTCCCTGGATTTGCAATTGCACCCCCATACTCGCCTGAATGCAGATCACTTCGGGCACCGGATACATGGATTTCGAAGTACGCTAGCCCACGGAGGGAAAAGCCTAGGGAAGGGAGCCCTTCGGAGTACATGCTCGTATCGGAAATGAGTATCACATCACAGGCTAGCCGATCTAGATTGGCTTCTACAAAAGGGACAAGGTTTGGAGAGCCAGTTTCTTCTTCGCCTTCGGCCACGACTACCACATTTATTGGTAAGGATTCTTGCGTATTGATGATTGCCTCTAGTGCTTTAATATGCATATAGAGTTGCCCCTTATCATCTGCCGCACCTCTTGCGTAAATACGGCCATCCCGTTCATCCGGATCGAAGGGAGGTGAGATCCATTCCTCCAGGGGCTCTGGGGGCTGAACGTCGTAGTGCCCGTAGACTAGAAGGGTTGGAGCGGCGTCACCAGCGCCTCTCCACTCACCAAGTACTACAGGGTGCCCTGGGGTTTCTATGATTTCAGCCTGCAGGCCTGCCTCCTGCATTCGATCCGCCAGCCACCTTGCTGATCGTTTTACATCATCAGTGTGCTCGGTTTTAGCACTAATGGAAGGTATCCTGAGGAACTCGTAGAGTTCGTCGCGGAAGCGACCGAGGTTGGATTCTATAAAGGTCAGTACTTCGGTCATATCCGGTTGGGATAATAGGGCTGAATGGGGATTTCTATACTATATGAGGCCGCGGATACCCCACCTGTATATAAAGGTGATCATTGCAGAGAAGATTACTCCCCCTGCCATGCCGCCTGGACTGATTGCGAGTGGTTCATAGAGATGAAAGACGCCAACGCCCAGCATCCCCCCAATTACTGCAGCGAATGAGCCTACAACCATCAAGATGATTATGTGCCCCGGAGTCTCGGAGGGCCTCTTGATTAGTGCTCTCATCACTAAACCAATTACTGCCCCCAAAATTATCCAAATTCCGATACCGATCCAGTTTTGCATGCGAATCCTCGACCCCGGCAGTGGTCTTCTTTGAAGCATTTTGAAACGCTATTACTCTGGTCGGCCGAATCTACCGGAACCATTGGGTGGGAACCAGACCTAGTGTCATTCTAGGGGCTCAATTATTCAACTAGGTTCTCAGTAGGTAAGTATGTAGACGAACGTATATCGGCTGTTTTAATATTTCTAGGAGACTGAATCATTCTCTTCAGGACAAATAGAATTCATAGAAATTGATTTCTGGATAGACTGCGTTTCTTCGACCTTCTCAGACATCTCAGTGACTTCCTTTCCTAGGAAAGTTAGCTCCGCACTGAGTGCCTCAATTTTGTCTCCAAGGACCCTGATATGTTCTTCATGTTTCTTCGCGTATTGTATCGCCATTATGGAAGTCTCAGTGTCTCCAATATCACGAGCCAATTCAGATCTACGACGGCATGATTCTGCTTCAGATTCTGCCTTAGCTAACTGATCTATAGCTATCGAGATCTGAAGTTCAAGGTTGTCGATATGTGCGGTTGCTTCTTCAACCTCTTCATTCATTGCATTGACGAGGTCTTCGGTCTTCTTGGGTGGTTCGACGCGACTCAATTCTTCATTAAAGTTTTGTAGAGCTTGCCGAAAAGCGACCTTGAGTTCATCAAACATGTTGCTATCAGTCAGATCAACACTAGGGTGTCACTGTGGATGTAGCCTTGGGACACTGCACTACCTCATGAATATTGGTTATGGGGATACCTGAGAAGCAAAAATGTCAACGAAATAATAACTCTAATGTCAATGCGACCATAAGAATTCAGGTGTTATAGATGGGCGTTAGTACGTTGCAGTGCGTGAGAGCTGAGGTGAGATTAGTGCTCTATGCTATCTAGGGGCTTCTCACTTCGTTGATACACTCTGGCCGTACTAGAAATCCTGCTCGCATCAAGGCTATAGTGGGGTTGCGACTCTTGGAAGTCGTCCGTGAACATGACCTCCCAGCAGAGCTTCTAGCACAAGAGGACCCGGCACAAACCATCCCACGTCGACTTGGTCTGAGTGATGCGGTTGAGCGCCAGATTCGGTCCTATGAACACGATGCAAGAAAGGGGGTATGTCTGACTGACGCAGGGACAAGAGCCTTATTCCATTTGGTGAAGAGGAGGCCTGATAGTGACCAAGTGTTCTTCCAGACAGGAGTAGAGTTAGTAGAAGTCCCTCAGTTATGTCGTTACGGAAAGG
>Ga0310344_10001299_pt1 | contig 19187 bp, 13 predicted proteins | sample HC15DNA20200_MG_FD_203801 | JGI IMG/M metagenome (GOLD analysis project Ga0310344, IMG submission 203801) | Marine microbial communities from station ALOHA, North Pacific Subtropical Gyre - HC15-DNA-20-200_MG | ecosystem: Environmental > Aquatic > Marine > Oceanic | place: Pacific Ocean: North... | reverse complement strand
GAGGGACGACGTGGCATCTAATTGTAAGTTACTCGCGGGCTTAGTGCTCGGCATGCTCTTGATGATTTTCGGAACGGCAAGTGCGCAACTGGGAGCACCTTTTTCTGGAACACTCGAACCGATTGATGTTGCAGGGGGAGTGACGGGAACAGGGTTTCTGTATTCGGTGCTTGATTACTATCCAGAAGGACCGAAGCTTATGGTCAACGGGACGTTCGAAGGAATGCGTTCGGCGGCTACTGTCGCACATCTTCATCGAGCGACAGTCGGGCCGGATGATCCCGACGGGCCGACTCCTGGACCGAAGGTGTTTGACTTAGTTGTGTCTGCGGATGTCCACGGGACTGTCAACGGTAGTTTCTGGATTTCTGAAGACCAGGCAGAAGAATTAAAGCAGGGCTGGTACTATGTGCAGGTCCATTCTAAGGATCAGCCTAGCGGAGCTTTGCGTGGGTGGTTGATACAAGGGTTCCTCCACAATCCAGAAGACTCACCTTGAGGGTGGTGAACATTATGACTGAACAAGTACGCGGCTTATTTCAATTTTGCGCTTGTGTAGTGACTATTTTTCTGATTCCTGTTGCAGGATTAGCACAACAGGGTTCAGCAGAAGATTTCTGGCCTCAGTGGCGTGGTCCTCATCAGAATGGAGTATCGCTCACCGCCACACCTCCAGTTGAGTGGAGCGAAACCAAAAATATTAAGTGGAAGACTGAAATTCCTGGTCTTGGTGCTGCAACGCCCGTAGTGTGGGGTGATCGTATATTTCTTTTGAGTGCTGTACCAATTGGTGTGTCAAAAGAAGAGTCACACGAATATAGAGGTGCCCTTCCAGAACGAGACGTCCATCGCTATGTCGTGGTTGCTATTGATCGACACGATGGAAATATCGTGTGGGAGCGAGTGGCGGGTGAGCAGACGCCCCATGAGGCTACCCATGCGACGGCGGGGACCTATGCATCTAGTTCCGCTATTACTGACGGCGAACATGTGGTTGCTTTCTTTGAATCGAACGGCTTGTACGTCTATGACATGCTAGGCAATCTTGTGTGGAATACTGATCTTGGTGACAAGCGTGTTCTCACGGAAGGCGGTGAGGGGACAACTCCGGCTCTTTACGGGAATACTCTTGTTTTAGTATGGGATCACAATGATCAATCATTCATTGTTGCATTTGATAAACGGACCGGTGAAGAATTGTGGAAGACCGATCGGGACGAGTTGGATACATGGGCAACACCGATCATTGTTGAACACGGGAGACGCCCACAGGTTGTCACGAACGGATGGAGTCGTCTTCGGAGTTACGATCTTCAAACCGGTGAAGAGATTTGGTACACCACTGGCCTGACTCCTTTGACAATACCTTCTCCCGTTGCGGGTGATGGAATGGTTTACGCTATGAGTGGGTTCAACGGTGCTTTTCTTAAAGCAATCAGTTTAGTTGATGCGCGGGGTGATATTACTGGTACAGGAGCGATTGCATGGTCCCACAACCGAGATACTCCTTACGTGTCGTCCCCGTTACTGTATGACGGAGCTTTATATTTCACAAAATATGTTCACGGCATTCTATCGGTCTTTGATGCGAAAGAGGGCAAAGCATACTATGGTCCTCAGCGCGTGGAAGGTCTGCGCGGTGTTATGGCTTCTCCTGTCGGGGCCGATGGGAGAGTCTATTTAACAGGTCGTGATGGCACAACTGTCGTCATTCGACACGGAACGACTTATGAGGTATTGGCAACAAATAAACTCGACGATCAATTTAGTGCGTCGATGGCCTTAGTAGGCGATCAGATTTACATGCGTGGCGATTCGTATCTGTACTCCATTTCGGAAAATTAGAACAGAACTGCCCAGGACTTTACCGATCTAAAAGTTCCTGCAACTGCTTCCTATATTTAATTGCTAATCCGTTCCCATGTGATTGCGGATTGGACCTCTTGGCCGTCAGTGGTTCTTGGCGGCGGCCGCAAGGTAAGGGTCGTATCAGTCAATTCAAAGAATCGTTGTGCGTCGGTTCCAGCTTGTCCTGGATTAAGATTCCCAATACGGTGATGGATAAAATAGCTCTCTGCCTCGTTCACAGAAAATGGTCCAAAGTAGCTTCCATAGGTTTGTATGGCTTGGAGTGCCTGTTCGGGCGTGGGTGGGCCACTGTAAACTGGGCGGTTCGATCGTGATATGTGCACGGCCATGTGACCGGATCGCATGTAACTGATGAATGCATTGTCCCATTGTTCTGTCGGAATAGAGGAACCGTCCGATGTCATACGTTCGATTTTCGTGAATCGGTAAAATCCAAACAACCGGCGATGAGTATCTGTCAATTCAGCTTCGGGTAGATCCGGTACTCGCTTCCATACGATACGTCGCTTGATACCAGAGTCGTCTTCAGGTGGCATCAGAATTAGCTGGTCATCAATAAAGTCGTAAAAGCGCTGGTTGTTATTAGCTGAATCGGGGGGCCGCACGTTTCCTTGTAAATGATGTGTCAGGAAGCCTTCGGCTTCATTCACACTGTAAGTACCAAAATAAGAGGTGTAAGTTCCCAGGGCTCCTACCGCTTCTTCTCCGCTTGGTGTGGGTGAGGCGTAGACTGGACGTTCGGGTGGCATGATCACGACACCCATATAACCTGCAGCGTCGTACATAATGTATCCAACTTCTCCTTCGGCCCCTGGTGATGGAGCTTCGGGCAAGGGAAGGATGGTGCCATCAGCCGCAATCCGTTCTCTTCTCACCAACTCCCAATTTCCAACAAATTGTAATCTTGGATCTGGAGAAACCTCTTCAACGGCTGCGGAGTCTATGTTTTCCGATACAGATGATTCTTGTTCCGCTTCAGAACAGGCAGTTACGAAAATGGTCGGCGCGAGAATCAGCAGAAAAAAATATTTTTTTATCATTATCTCCTCCATAACGTAGTGCCCAGGTACCGCTCAGAGCCTTTCTTTGAGTGGCATTCCAACAGCGAAATTTCCGAGAGCGGAGAACCAAAACAACCAACATATGCAGCTTTTCCAAGTATTTATGGTGCAGTTCAGCATAGACTAAAGCAGGTTCGATAGGAAGGGAGTTCGAAAAATGAGGTGTTTTCAAGAGAAGGCAATCTTGCAAGTCATGTATACCGCTGTTTTTCTCGTGGCAGGCATATTTTTTGTCGGTACAGTGCACGCCGAAGACTGGCCCCAATGGCGTGGAGAAGGTCGCACAGCTGTCTGGCAGGAAACAGGCATTTTAGAACAATTTCCAGAGAGTGGATTGAAGGTCGCATGGAGAGCTCCCGTAAGATCTGGCTTCGCCGGGCCTGTCGTTTCGAATGGTAAAGTTTTTGTTCTCGACTGGCAGGAGGATCCGGAATCGCGCACCATGGATGGAACGGAACGACTTGTTGCCCTAGATGAGGAAACAGGCGCCGAGTTATGGGTAAACGAATGGGCTACGAGCTACCGAATGCTCCAGGTCTCCTATGCCATTGGTCCGCGCGCGACTCCGACCGTAGATGGTAATCGTGTCTATGCTGTGGGTGCCTCGGGCGTATTACGGTGTGTAGATGTTGAATCCGGTGCGTTAGTCTGGGAAAAAAACTATATCGACGATTACGATACCAGCGTAGCAACATGGGGGATCGCGAGTTCTCCTTTAGTGGATGGAGACCGATTGATTACTGTTGTTGGCGGTGAGCCGGATGCGTTGGTCATGGCATTTGATAAACACACAGGAGATGAAATCTGGCGTGCCGTAGAGGTCGTTGGAGAGATGGGATATGGGCAGCCCATGATTTACAGAGCGGGAGGCGTGCGGCAATTGATCGTATGGCATGCTGCAGCTCTGGTGTCATTGAACCCAGAAACAGGTGAGATTTATTGGGAACAGGAATGGGAAGTTGGTGCGGGTATGAGTGTAGCCACACCAGTCAGAGATGGGAACTTTCTTCTGGTTAGTCAATTTTATAACGGGTCCATGATGATGAGACTCGACACAGACCGCCCAACGGCATCGATGGTATGGAAGGGATCAAGTCGAAGTGAGATGCCAGACGAAACTGATGGTTTGCATTCAATGATTACGACGCCAATCGTTCAAGGCGACTATGTGTATGGAGTCGGGAGCTATGGAGAACTTCGAGGACTTAACGCTAGGACCGGCGAACGCCTTTGGGTGAGCGATCAGATGACCACGCAGGCCCGCTGGGGGACAGCCTATATGGTGCAGCATGAGGATCGATTTTTTGTTGCAAGTGATACCGGGGATTTAATCATTGCCCGTTTTTCCCCTGAGGGGTATGTAGAAGTCGATCGAACGACACTTATTGAGCCTACAGCACATTCGGGTTACGGTCCGCGACGGCGATTTGATCGCATGGTGAGTTGGGCTCATCCAGCCTATGCGAATCAACACGTTGTTCAGCGCAACGATAAAGAAGTCATCCGAGCTTCACTAGCGGCTTCGGACTATTAATTAAGAGAAGACTCTTGAGGTTGAGATATTTATTAGGTGTAGTCTGTGCATCATTGATCTGGCCGCAGGCAGCCACCTATGCTCAGAATCGCGCTGCGGCGGAAGCACTCTTTGAACGAGCCGTTTTTCACTTTGAACAGGGACAGGTTGCTGAAGCCGCACGGGGATTTGATCAGGTGGCTGACCTGGTACCTGAAGAGGCCCCACATTTATGGCAACGGGGAATCGCCCTTTACTATGCGGGTCGGTACGAAGATTGTCGAACGCAGTTTGAATCCCATCGAATAGTTAATCCTAATGATGTCGAAAATGCCGTTTGGCATTTTCTTTGTGTGGCGCGAGCTGAATCGCCAGCTGCGGCACGCGAGGCATTACTTCCGGTGGGACCTGATCGTCGAGTCCCGATGCGACAGGTCTATCAGATGTTTGATGGCAGTGTGGCACCCGTGCAGGTGTTGAATGCTGCGGGTGAGTCGCGGTCAGGAAAGTTTTTTGCGCACTTATATTTAGGGTTATATTTTGAGTCGCAAGGTCAGGATCAAAAAGCTCTGGAGCATATCAAACTTTCGGCGGCCTCCAGATATGCTCGCGCCGGTGGATATATGCACATGGTAGCCAAGGTGCACCTTAAACTGCTTGAAAAACGGTAGGTTTCTTGTGTTGGCGATATCGCTATCAGTATGTTCCCGTTGTTCAATTGTCCTATTAAAATGTGTAACCCTGATCGTTTGTTTTCATTTTAATGGATATACAGGTATAGCCCAGGGCACTTCCGATGATATTCAAGATACGTCTCAAGTGTCATTACCGGTCCCTCCGGCTGTTATTACCAGAGATCCCTCTGGGCATGCGACGATTCGTGCGCACCGATTAGTAACTCCTCTGGACATTGATGGGGTGCTTGACGAATCTGTATATACCACGGTGCCGTCTATTTCAGATTTCATTCAGACGGAACCGACCGAAGGATTACCCGCCAGTGAGAAAACAGAATTCTGGGTATTTTTTGATGACGAACATATTTATGTTGTTGGGCGTTGTTGGGAGACCCGTCCTGAACGTTTGGTTGCAAACGAAATGCGGCGGGACAATATTGGTATTGTTTTCAATGATAACTTTGCTTGGAGTTTTGACACTTTTTTAGACAAACGCAACGGTTTTGTCTTTGAGGTCAATCCGATAGGTGGTCGTCTCGACGGGCAAGTGACTGATGAATCACAGATGAACACTGATTGGAATCCAGTTTGGGATGTTCAGACCAGTCTGTTTGATGGAGGGTGGGTCGTAGAGGCGGCGATTCCGTTTAAGTCGCTTCGGTATCGTCCCGGGCGAGAGCAAACGTGGGGTCTTCAGGTGCGAAGACGAAGTCGCTGGCGGAACGAAATTTCATATCTCACGCCTATTCCGGCATCATTTCGTGGGCGAGGGCACTTTCAAGTGTCTTTAGCCGCGACGCTGGGAGGACTTGAAGTACCGTCGGGATCGCGCAATCTTGAAATTAAACCGTACGCGATTGCTGATCTGACAAGTGATGCCAATGCCGATCCGGTGATCAGCAATAATTTTGGTGCAGATGTTGGTGTTGATGTGAAGTATGGTCTCACCCAAAATTTAACTGCTGATCTAACTGTTAATACAGACTTTGCTCAAGTCGAGGCGGATGAACAACAGATTAATTTAACGCGCTTTAGTCTGTTCTTTCCTGAGAAGCGGGATTTTTTTCTCGAAAACCAAGGGTTGTTTGCTTTTGGTGGTGCGAGTACGGGTCCGTTTGGTGGCGGTGGAGAGATGCCGGTGCTTTTTTATAGTCGTCGGATTGGGCTGAATGCGGGTCAAGAAGTTGACATTGATGCTGGTGGTCGAGTTACGGGTCGCGTGGGAAAGTTCAGTATAGGAGTGATGAATATCCAGACTGACGATGAACCCATTTCTAGTTCACAGGCGACAAATTTTTCTGTCCTTAGAATCAAACGCGACGTGTTACGTGGAAGCAGTATTGGAGCAATGTTTACGCGGCGGTCGATTTCCACAACTGCACATGGAGCCAATGAAGTTTATGGCGTTGATGGAAGATTTACTTTTTTTGAAAACTTGATCATCAATTCGTACTGGGCGACCACGAAGACTCCGAGTCTAATCGGCGATGATAATAGTTATCGCGCGCAGATCGATTATTCGGGCGATCGGTATGGATATGAGGTCGAGCGTCTCGTAGTTGGATCCAACTTTAACCCGGAGGTCGGCTTTCTCCGGAGGGAAGAGTTTGAACGCAGTTACGGTGCTTTTCGTTTTAGTCCTCGGTTACATCAGGTGGATGCAATACGAAAAGTGTCGTGGGTAGGACGCTTTGACTACATCACTGATCGCAGTAACGTGCTTGAAACTCGTAAGATCCAAAATCGGTTTGGTATCGAATTTGAAAATAGTGATGAATTACAAGTTGAACACACACGAAATTACGAATTTTTAGATCTACCGTTCGATATGACACGGGACGTTACGATTCCTGTGGGTGGATTTACCTTTGAGGATGTTTTGACTACTTATGAACTTGGCCGCCAACGGAAATTGTCCGGACGATTGACGTTTCAGCATGGCGGATTTTTTGGTGGCAGCAAAACTAGTCTTGGAATCGGTGGTGGTGGCAGAGGTGGACGGCTCGAGCTTACTCCCAAAATTTCACTTGAGCCAGGCATGTCTATTAACTGGATCGATCTTCCGCAAGGACGGTTTACGACCAATCTAATCACAACGCGTATAACCTACACTTTTACCCCGTTAATGTTCTTTAGTGGGTTTCTGCAGTACAACTCCGGTAGTGAAAATGTGAGCGCGAACCTTCGATTTCGGTGGGAGTACCAACCCGGGAGCGAACTATTTGTTGTGTATAACGAGCAACGTGACACCTTGTCGCCGCATTTCCCTCGGTTTGAAAATCGTTCAGTTATCGTAAAAATAAACCGGCTATTTCGCTTTTGAAAAATCTATAAGGGCAGAACCATTAAGAGGAGGCGCCTAAGCTTCAATGGGTCGGTCGGCAAAATGGTTCCAGCCAAAAACTTCTTTAATGGCCATTACCAAATCAAAACCTTCTTGCTGCATTTCTGGGAGGGAGTCGTTGAAACTAGCGGGTAACACTGCGTGTCCTTCGAATTCTTCGTTCCACGAGCCGACAATATATATGGGAGCTGGCATGAGTGATGTGCCGACAATGTTCTGCCATGTGTACTCAGAGAGTAAATCTAGATGGGTGTGGCGCATTGCTTTCATGAAATCTGCATAATCACCACGACCCATCTTGAGCACTGCTAAGCCGGGTTTTGCAAATCCAGGTGATAAATTTGGAATCACTGGCACGCGATTTCCTGTATACCGATTTCGTAAAGTGCTGGTCATGTCGAAGTTTTGTCGCAAAATTGCACGCTGATGATTTAAATACAGATCGTCATACAACAGTGTCACACCTTCTTCAGCTGAAGATGTAAACGGTTTAAGTGCAGCGTGGTGATACACATAAATGGCATCAAAGCTGGCAATTCTCCGAGCCCGATCTTCGTAGAGCGGGATATCAGGTGATAAGTTCATCTCCTCTCCCACGAGAAAAGGTAATTTTCCGTAAGCGACGCGGAAGGCTTCACGCGCCATATCGAGTGCAATTTCAAGAGTTGTAGTTTCTGTTGCGCGATACGGAAGTTGGCCCCACGTATGGGAACCAAAGAGGAAAACCACGGGTCGTCCATCGAGAGTAAATACTTTTCCTCCTTTTTCTTCTCCTTCGGCAAGAAAGCGGCCCATCTGTTCAAAATCAGTTTGGAGTAGTTCAGAAGACGAAGGGTCTAAGAAATCAACACGCGCACCGTCGTACGGAAGTGCGATAGTGCTTTCATATAACAAAGCCAGATGTCGAGTATCGAGATTGTGTGTGCTAAATAGTCCGCGCCGATAATTATCCAGCATGTCTTTATTTTCGCGTTCTGGAATCCAGCTCAAGGCGTCGACACTGATACCGAATTCATTCTTTTGTTCATTAAAAACACTCTCGATTTCAGGATCTCGTGAACGATAGTCCCCGCCTTTGAATTGTACTGTTTGCATCCCAGGAGGACGCTCTTCAAGGTTATACCAACCATAATGCCAAGCGATCGTGATGGGCCGTGGTTCTCTTTCTATTAAGCCAGACTCCAATGCGTTGACCGTATAGATGACAGAGTCAACGGATTGTTGATCAACAATGCCACGCCCAAAAACATCAGCCCTGTAATTGAAATCTTCTCGTGGAATTAAGCCGCGTCCACGGGTGGTGAGTAGGGCATCTTGCGCGACACGTTTGTCAATTGCACCTAACCAGCCATTTCCGTTCATATCAGCAACAAAAGAGGGAAGTAAAATGGGATCGACGCTTTGGCCGCTAAGAAACTGTTGTGACTGAAGAACGCCCAAACCTCCAGCGGCTAACGCACCAGTTTTTAGAAATCGTCGTCGTGAAAAGCGCGCGGGGCGGTCTCGTGCCATGGTTTCAAGCGATTTGTTGCATGCTAGCGGCGTGATCGTTAGATCTAGTCAGGGAATCAAACGCCTACGTTAAATTTATTGACCAAGATAACTCGAATGAATTAATTAACCTTCCTACTAATCTCCGATACACAAATACTGAAACAGACCGAATATTCTACATTGGATGTCATAGGATATCTGATGATTTCTTTGAGAGAATAGAAACTTGGAGGTCTCGAATCTTCTCGAAGGCGGTGAGTTAGAGGGGTGGAGAAAGACCTACCAGACCTATTTATTCCATTGTTGCTTCATCCACTCGCCGGCCGTTTTGAGCGCCCCGACGTATCCTCCCATAGCATAGTGTCCGATCCGAGTGAGTTCAGTGTACCCAACTGGATGATCCCGATCTTCCAGGAAGGCCGCTGCTTCTCTTGCTGGACCTACGGGAACCCGCTCATCGTCTGCACTGTGAATAATATAAACAGGCATTGCACCGAGTTGAGTAAGAGGGTTTTCCCGTGGTGCACTTGCGATCGGAATGGCCCCATCGAAACGGTCTGGATGGTGAGTGGCCATAAACCAGGTTCCGGAACCTCCCATACTAAAACCAGTCACTAGTCTTTGATTCTGGTCGATTGGATAACGGGAAAAAATTTCATCCAAAAGAAAAAGAACTGATTCTTCGGCGGATTTTACAGACCATCGCCGGTTAGGAGAATCTGGTGCGACGATTATCGCATTCCAGTCACGTAGTGCCGGCGCTACAACTTGAGAAAGAAAAGGACCGCCACGACTGCCTCCCCCTGGGTGTAGTGCGAGCACAAGAGGACGAGGATTATCGTCGGTGAGATCTCTGGGAATTGCAATTGTATAGCCCATTTGTCCGTGACCAGGCACATCGATGACGTCAGTCTGGATACGGGGATTGCTGGTAGGTTGCCCAAAGACAAGTGCCGTTGCTGTAAAGAACGCCAAGATAAGTTTCATGACGGCTGATGATAGTCCATAATTCACTGTTGTTTATAGAACTTCTTTTTACTCGAACGCATTTGAGGTCCAGGTGATGATTCGTACACGTTTTGCACCAAGTCCGACAGGGTACCTCCATATTGGTGGTGTTAGGACAGCTCTATTTAACTGGCTTTTTGCGAAACACCACGGTGGACAATTTCTTCTCAGGATTGACGATACCGATCAACAGCGTAATCTTCAGGAAACTCTTCAACCGATTTTGGATGGATTTCGGTGGTTAGGCCTGCTCTGGGACGAAGGGCCAGAGGTGGGTGGTCCTTACCAACCATATTTTCAGTCAGCTAGGAAGGAGCAGTATCAGAGCGCTGTTGATGAATTGCTCAGCGGGGGTTTTGCGTACCGTGATTATGCAACTGCCGAGGAAATACAGGAGGAACGCTTAAAAGCTCAAGAGCAGAAAGCACGTTTTGTTTATAGCCGACGCTGGATGGCAGAGACAGATTCTCAAGCGAAGGAATATGAAGTCGAGGGTCGGCAAGCAGTCGTGCGTCTCAAAATGCCCAGAGAAGGCGTTTGTGTTTTCAAAGACGAAATTCGTGGCGAGATAGAATTTGAGTGGGCTTTGGAACAGGATCATGTCATACAACGGGCAGATGGAAGTTGTCTTTATCACCTTGCCAGCGCCGTTGATGATCATGATTTTAAGATTACTCATGTTATTCGCGCGGTAGAACATTTACCGAACACACCGCGACAGATTTTCATTGCACGATGTCTTGGCTACAAGGTTCCGGTTTATGCGCATTTACCGTATGTAGCTGAGCCAGGCAGTGGCGAGAAACTCAGTAAGCGCAAGATTAACTCTTATCTCAAGCATCAGGATTTTGCGAAACTTTTTAATCACGGTGAAAAGATCGCAAAGGCTCTCGGTAAGGAAGCGCGTACTGAAACGTTTAGTCCTGTCACTGTTGATTTCTATCGTTCGGTTGGATATCAGCCCGAGGCATTACTGAATTATTTGTTGTTGTTGGGCTGGTCCTTAGATGACAAGACGGAAATGTTTTCAGCTGAGGAAATGATTGCCCATTTTACGCTTTCACGCGTCAACAAGTCGCCGGCAAGTTTTGATCCGATCAAGCTCCTTGCATTTGAGGAGCGACATATGCAGAAGTTATCGACGAGTAAAAAAGTTAAGCAAGTATTACCTTTTCTTGAAAACATTATGGAACAGGAGAAGCATATCTTTTTACCGCTGGATGAGAATCGTCTCAGACAGGTTGTGGAGGCAGCTGGTGATCGCCTGAAGGTTACTGGTGATATTGTCAACTATGTTGAATTTTTCCAACATGATGATGCTTTAATGTTTGAAGCTAAAGCTTTTAAGAAAAGATTACAGGCTCCTGGTGCCACGAAACGGTTACAGCTATTTCGCGAAGAACTTAGAATGGTCGGGTCGTTTGATGCAGTGACGCTTGATGAGATGTTGCATCGGTTTATTGGGAAACATGAGATGAAAATTGGAGAAATTATTCATGCTCTGCGGGTTGCGATAACCGGGAAAGCTGTTGGATTTGGAATTTTTGAGAGCCTAGCGATTCTTGGTCGTTCGTCCTGTATCAAACGTATCGATCAGGCCATTGCGCGGACTACGGCTGAATAAGAGAGAAAATGTGACTCATGAAGGAAGATTCAGGACCCCAGGCGGTTAACAAAAACTCAATGGAAGTAATAAAAGGTCAGGATTTTATCCGACAGATTGTGGAAGCTGATCGCGAGTGCGACAAGTATGGCGGACGAGTGCATACCCGATTTCCACCTGAACCTAACGGATATCTGCATATCGGTCATGCGAAGGCTATTTGTTTGAGTTTTGGTATTGCCCAAGAGGTCGGAGGTCTTTGCAATCTTCGGATGGATGATACGAATCCTGAAACAGAAAACGAAGATTATGTTCGGGCCATTAAAGACGATGTTCGGTGGCTGGGTTTTGAATGGGAAGATCGATTTTTTTGTGCATCGGATTACTTTGATCGTCTCTATGAGTGCGCAGTGCAACTCATTCAAAAGGGAGACGCTTATGTCGATGATTTACAGGGCGATGACGTTAGTCAGTATCGGGGACGGTGGAATGAACCAGGTCGTGATAGCCCGCATCGTGAACGGTCAATTGACGAAAATTTAGATTTATTCAATCGAATGCGAGAGGGTGAATTTCAAGACGGGAGTCGGACTCTTCGAGCAAAAATTGATATGGCGTCTCCTAACATGAACATGAGAGATCCAACCATCTACCGTATTCGAAGGTTTCCCCATTATCGAAAAGGGGATAAGTGGTGTATCTATCCTATGTATGATTTCACCCATCCACTCTCGGACGCATTTGAGGGTATTACGCATTCACTGTGTACGTTGGAGTTTGAAGATCATCGTCCACTGTACGAATGGTTTCTTGAAAAGTTGGCATTTCCAATTCCACCTAGGCAGATAGAATTTGCTCGTCTTAACCTGACGTATACCGTTCTCAGTAAGCGGAAATTACTTACATTGGTTGCAGACAATCATGTTAGAGGCTGGGACGACCCTAGAATGCCGACCTTGGTAGGGATGAGGCGGCGAGGCTATCCACCTTCGGCCCTGCGTGAATTTTGTGAGCGTATCGGTGTGGCGAAAGCGAATAGTGTGGTTCAAATAGCGCAACTTGAAGACAGCGTGCGTCAAGAACTAAATCAAACAGCAAACCGTGTCATGGGAGTTCTTCGCCCGCTGCGCGTTGTGATTGAAAACTATCCAGCGGGAAAATCAGAAAAATTGGAAGCGATTAATAATCCTCAAGACACAGCGGCTGGAACCCGCGTTTTACCTTTTTCGCGGGTGCTATACATTGAGCAAGATGACTTTCAAGAAGAGCCTCCCAAAAAATTTTTTCGCCTTGGACCTGGTCGAGAAGTGCGTCTGCGGTACGCCTATTTTATTAAGTGTACCGATGTGATTAAAGATCCAAAGACCGGAGAGATTGTAGAACTACGGTGCACTTATGATCCTCAGACCAAGGGGGGACAGGCACCGGATGGGCGCAAAGTCCGAGGCACGATTCATTGGGTTTCGGCAGAAGATGCTATTGAGGCTGAAGTGCGTATGTATGAGCATCTCTTTACTAAAGAAAATCCAGAAAATACTTCCGAAGGACAAGCCTACACGGACTTCCTGAATACTGAATCCATGAATATTCTGACGGGATGCAAGGTTGAACCCAGTCTGGCTCGTGCTTCTCATGGCGCTCGGTATCAGCTCGAGCGCCAAGGATACTTCTGTGTTGATCCTGATTCGACTGGTGAAAAGCTAGTCTTAAATCAGACAGTCAGTTTGCGAGACACGTGGGCAAAGTTGGCAAAATCTAAGTCACAGATTTAAGTAAGTTCCTAGTTTCTAGGTGCTGCCCCTAAGCCCATGGCCCGCCGCCACGCTGCTAATTGTCCGAGATGATCCATTTCGTGTGACGTCATTAAGAAAATTGCCAAAGCACCAATCGTTGGAAAATGTTTCCGCAATTTTTCGTTCGGATGCGGATGGTCAAGAAAAGTGAGATCGATAGTTTTCAAAGCTGTAGCGTTACGCTCGTGCGCAGCACTTAAGTGAGATAGAAGTTCTTCTTTAGCAGGATAGTCAGCCGCACTTCCCGAAGGGATGCTTCCGGTGATAAAAATCTTATCCCATCCTTCCGGAATATTTGCCTCCAGCCCAATCAAGGTTGTGAGCCCGTTCGCGGTCATTACAAGATGTCCGAGTGTCCATGCCGGATGGTTAACGACGTTGTGAGGTTGTTGCACCATCTGTTCTAGTGATATGTCTTTAACAAGCGAATGCGCGAAATTCAGGTTAAATTGGTAAAGATCAATGACATGCTTGATCATTGTTGTCTCCTTTGTCTGTGATGCCATGAAACAGTATTGTTTAAAAATTACGCCTGTATGAAATTATACTGAGACTCTGATGAGAAAATGGAACCGCCAGATTACATTGGTTGCTCGACCAGAAGGCTCTCCTAAAAGCACCGATTTTAAACTCGTTGAGACTCCGGTGCCTACCATCGGTTCAGGAGAGCTGCTAACCCGCACAATTTATTTGTCTCTCGATCCCTACATGAGAGGGCGCATGAATGAGGCACGAGGTTACGCAGATGGAGTCAGGCTTGGGGATGTTATGGTGGGAGGAACCGTGTCAGAGGTGGTTGACTCAAACAACACGGAATACCAAATTGGAGATCTCGTGCTTGGAATGGATGGATGGCAAGAATATGCTGTTTCGAATGGGGTCGGTTTAAGGAAACTGAATTCTGATGATGCGCCGATTTCAACAGCGCTCGGTGTGCTTGGAATGCCGGGTCTTTCGGCTTACGTTGGACTTCTAGATATTGGGAAACCTAGGCGAGATGAGACCGTAGTAGTATCAGCAGCCTCTGGGGCAGTTGGTGCTGTGGTGGGGCAAATAGCAAAAATCAAAGGATGCCGAGTGATTGGCGTGGCTGGTGCACAAGAGAAATGTGATTACGTCGAGAGACAGCTTGGTTTTGACGCTTGTGTTAGCCGTTTCGACGACGAATTTCCAATAGCGCTCAAAGAAGCCTGTCCTGACGGTATCGATGTTTACTTTGAGAACACTGGCGGAAAGATTTTTGAAGCAGTGCTGCCTCTGTTAAACACTTTCGCAAGGGTGCCTATCTGTGGGCGAATCGCAGGTTACTCCGGCCAAAACTCAGATAGACCAAATTTGGCTTCATATGTTATGTATCTGGCAATTGTGAAACGGTTAACATTTCAGGGTTTTCTCGTTTTCGATCATTACGATCGTGAATCTGATTTTTTGCGTGATGTTCAGGTATGGATCCGCGCGGGTCAGCTTGTTTACCGGGAGGATATTCTTGAAGGATTGGAGCATGCGGTTGAAGGTTTTCAGGGTTTGCTGCAGGGTAAGAATTTTGGCAAGTTGCTTGTACGTGTTTCCGAAGACCCAACGCTCTGATCGATGACTAAGGTGCGTTCCGTTGATGCCAGGCGTTTTCCCGACTCTCTTGTCCTTCTATTTGTACTGATAGTTCTTGCCCAGGTAGCGACGTATCTTCTTCCGGCGGGTGAGTTTGAACGTGAGGGGTTGCAAGTTGTCAGCGGAAGCTTTCATCCGGTTGATGCGAATCCGCTGCCATGGTTCAGCTTCTTGACCTTGATTCCTGTTGGCTTATCTGCAGCACAAGAAATCATTTTTTTTGTTTTTATTGTCGGCGGTGTGATTGCGGTTGTCCGTGCCACGGGTGCAATTGATGCTTTGATTGGAGCTTGTATCAGAAACTTGGGATCGCGGCCACATTTTCTGGTTGGTGGAATGGTGGCTGTATTTGCACTTGGTTCCTCAACAATTGGTATGGCCGAGGAGTATGTAGCGTTCGTGCCAATATTGGTTGCGATGTGTTTGTCCATGAAGATGGATGCGATGGTGGCCGTTGCCATTATCTATGTAGGTGCCGGCATTGGTTATGCATGTGCAGCGCTTAATCCGTTTACGGTTTTAATCGCCCAGGAGATAGCCGGAGTACAGCCCACGTCAGGACAAACGTTAAGGTGGATTTTACTCCTACTTTGCGCCGGAATTGGTGTACACCATATTGTGAGTTATGTCCGTAAATTAGAGCGGACCCCAGAGCCGGATCTAGTTAATGCAACAGTTGCAGCTGGTGATACTAAGGCCTTAGAGCTTCGGTTTTTAGAATTTAAACATATTTTCGTGCTTCTCATCTTTGTTGCCGGTGTAGGCCTATTTCTTTTTGGAGCAATGTTTTGGGCGTGGTACTTGGCAGAACTAACAGCGATTTTACTTGGGTTAGCATTGGTTATCGCAGTTGTTAGCAAACTACATTACAACCTCGTAGCAACAGCTTTTTGTCGAGGTGCGGCAGGATTAACAACGACAGCATTACTTATAGGCTTTGCGCGCACGATTCAGGTGATATTGTCTGAAGCGCAAGTTATCGACACCATCATTTATAGTGTTGCGCAGTCTATAAATGGTTTGCCTTCTGGAGTAGCGGTGTTAGGGATGTTACTAGTGCAGACAGTGTGCAATTTTTTTGTTCCCTCTGGATCCGGTCAAGCTTTTATCACAATGCCGATCATGGCACCTCTTGCGGACCTCACAGGAATCAGTCGACAGACGGCGGTTTTGGCCTATCAGTTTGGCGACGGTTTTACGAACATGGTTGTGCCCACGAATGCTGTGTTAATGGGCATACTTGGATTGGCGCAAGTTCCCTATCATTCTTGGTTACGATTTATTGTTCCCTTACTCGGTAAACTGTATGTTGTGGCTATTATTGTCTTGCTAATGGCGGTAGAGTTTGGATACTAGTGATGTTGGAAGTCATTCTATGTATAGCAAATCTCATGGAACCATAGCCTCAATTGGAAAATTATGGGGTGTCCTTAAGGGAAGGCTAATTGCGAGAAATTGATGCACTTTAATGTTTTTCGGTACCGACTATCTGTTTTTTTTCTGATGGGGCTTCTCTTGGTTGGCTGTGATCAATCGAGCACCTTAGTTGATCTTGGTGGAAATGTACCCGATCCTATTTATGAAGTGGAGCCGGGTTCTATGACCATCCAATTGCTCCGTGAACCTGTTGCCATTTCTCCGGTGAGAATGACGAGTCTCAATGGGAACACCTTTTCCACAACTGACTGGCTTGGCAAGGTGACCTTGGTGAATTTTTGGGCTACTTGGTGTGGACCATGCAGAGAGGAAATCCCTGATCTCATTCAACTACAAGAACGCTATCCAGATCACCTCCGCATCATTGGCATTTCGACTGATGAAGGCACTCCGGAGATGGTTAAGGCGTTTTCAGAACAGATGGGGATCAATTATCCCGTTGTTATGGCAACTCCAGAATTAAACAGACAGTTTCCTGGTGTATTTGCCTTGCCGACATCATTTATTGTCGATCCGAGAGGGCACATTGTGCAGACGCACGTCGGCTTGATCAACCCGGCTGTTTTTGAACAAGAAGCGCGGCATTTAATGTTGTTGCCGACCATGGTAGATGTCGAATTAGTGGATAGCAATGATACGACACGCTTAGTAAATGCGGCGCACGCTACGGAGATTCCTGGGTTGGATCTTTCAGAACTAACTCCGACTCAGAAAGAACAAGTTCTCCAGCGACTTAACGAAGATGGTTGTCCTTGTGGGTGTTCTTTAACCCTTGCTCAGTGCCGTATCAATGATTCTTCTTGTGGTATTAGCCCACCATTGGCACAAAAAGTAGTCGACGAAGTGATTAGTTCGAATTAGTGACACGTATTGCTACGGCTGACTTCTAATTTTTCCTCATAGACCATACCAAGAAGTAATCTCTATGTTGCTGAAGGAGCAGGATCGTTGGTAATAGGTGTGGAGTTTCTGTCGTTGGTGTTATTACTTCGAAAAATTGAATTGAACACTGAACGAATATCTTCAAGTACAAAGTACGAGGTTGGCACCAAAATTAATGTAATAAAGGTGGCAAATATTACCCCGAATGCTAGAGAAACTGCCATCGGCACAAGGAAAGCGGCATCAAAGCTTTTTTCAAGCATTAAAGGCGCCAGTCCTAAGAATGTAGTTAGGGAGGTTAAGAGGATTGGCCGAAAACGCGAAACCCCCGCTTCGCGAACCGCGGAAGCGAGGTCTTCATGTAAGAGCCGTTTTCGGTTAATAAATGTGACCATCACTAAGCTGTCATTGACAACTACACCAGTGAGAGCGACTAGCCCGAACATCGACATCATTGTTACATTTAATCCCATAACAATGTGTCCCCAGATCGCGCCAACGAGACCGAATGGAATTGCACTCATGATGATAAGAGGTTGGACATACGACTTCAATGGAATGGCAAGCAATGCAAAGATCATAAACAAGGCGATTACGTATCCTGTTTGTAATCCCCCGATTGCATCATCTTGTTCGGCTTGTACCCCTTCCATCTCGTAGGAAATACCAGAATAACGAGCGAGAATATTTGGAAGAACGTTTTGTCTAAGATCGGCGATCACTTCACCACTTGTTGTGAAGTTTTCATCTACGCCGGCAGTAACATTAATTGCTCTCCTCCGGTCCACACGTTTGATTGATGAGAATCCTCGGCCAGGGTCGACAACGGCAACTTGCCCAAACGGGACTTCACCGCCACTTGGAGTTCGAATGCGCATCTTTTCTAGGTTCCCAAGCGATTTGCGTTCGTCAGCGGGGTACCTCACCATAACTCGTATATCATCTCGGCCACGCTGAATCCGCTGTGCTTCTTCTCCATAGAACGCCTGTCGAACTTGTCGGCCAAGATCCTGAAGTGTCACGCCTAATGTTTCAGCAGTTTGTTTAATGCCGAGTTTCATTTCTCGTTTTCCCGGCAGAAAAGAATCACTTATGCCGAAAACACCAGTATAGTTTTCAAGGTGAAGCTTGATTTCATCGGCGGCCAGTTGCAGTTGATCTATATCTCGGCCAACAAGCATCACATCAACATCTTCTCCTGGTGACATCACAGAAGAGTTAAATTTCAGACCTGTGGCTTCCGGAATGTCTCCAGTGATGGCTCTCCATCGGTTTCCCAAGGCTTCGCTGTTGTAGATTCGATTTTGAGAAGGCGCCAGTTCTAACATGACTTCGCCAAGATGAGCCGCTGATCGGTTGCTAACTGGTCCGATTGGCCCTCCGTCCCGAGAAGCGATCGGTTGATCTCCAACGGCGGCAAAGATATGCGGGATGTAATCCTCACCCGTTTCATCAATAAGATCCTGTCTTAATTGTGCGGCCGCGGTTTCGAGTTTTCGGACGGCTTTAGCTGTTTCAGAGACCGGTGTACCTTGAGGCATAGTGATTGACGCCGCCATAAAATCTGCTTCAATGTTGGGGAAGAAATGAAAATTTGTCCATCCACCCAGCACCATGCCGACTGTTAGAATAAGCGTTGCTAAGCCTGTAGACAGCGTGAGATATCGCCATTTCAAACAAACTTCTAATGTTGGCTTGTAGACACTGTGAATAAACCGTTGCAGTCCGTTTGTAATTAGCTTCCGGAAAGATCGTAAGGGCCCTTTTCTAGTTCTCTTTTGAGGAATATAAGAAAGATGGGCCGGTAGGATCTTGAGAGATTCAACTAATGAAAAGACAAGACAGGGAATTACAATTAACGGGATAATTCGAAACATTTTGCCCATCATGCCAGGCAC
>Ga0310344_10001298_pt1 | contig 19195 bp, 15 predicted proteins | sample HC15DNA20200_MG_FD_203801 | JGI IMG/M metagenome (GOLD analysis project Ga0310344, IMG submission 203801) | Marine microbial communities from station ALOHA, North Pacific Subtropical Gyre - HC15-DNA-20-200_MG | ecosystem: Environmental > Aquatic > Marine > Oceanic | place: Pacific Ocean: North... | reverse complement strand
CTTCCCTAAAATCTGCTTCTTGCGCTCGTTTCCGAGCAGCAAGTGTGACGGTGCCGTCCTGCTCCCACTTGACGATCCTGTTGCCTGGAATGTCGCTGAACAGGAGAAAGCCGTCTTCAGCGTCGACCCACACGGGACCTTCCGTGAAGCCGAACCCGTCCGCGAGATGCTCGATCACAGCGTCGGTCGGCACCAATTCGTCGAATGCCGGGTCTAGCCGCTCAATCGTCCCGGCGCTTGGCGTGGGTGCAGACGTGGGTTCGGCTCCACCGCCACACGATACGGCGACCGCCAGGATCGCCACTAACCACCATTTCTGCATCACAGTCCTCCTGGGATTGCGCTACTGGCTATCCAGCGTGACGAACGCGAGCGCGTAGTTGGGGTTCATGGGAATGACAAGTTGGTTCTGCGTCGAGTCGTAGCACATGGACGCGGCGCTGGGGATACCTGAAGCGATGATCTCCGCATCTCCACCCGGCGGAATCCTGGACACGCTGCCGTAGCGGACGCTGCTCACATACTTGGTCCCATCGGCGGTGACCACGACCCCATCACTGCCCCCCTCTCCACTCTGTTCCATCCGCGCGACCGTACCGTCTTGGCTGTAAGTGATGACGGCGCTGTCACCGACGTTGACCACGACGATGTTTCCGTCCTGGTCGATGGCAACGCCGTTCGGGGCATTGAGGGGAGTACCCTCTGCGAACAATGACGTTTCGCCGTTTGCGGTAACTTTCCACATTTGGCTGACGGGTCGCGTGTTTGAGGCGTATATAGTCCCGTCGTCCGCAACGGCGATGCCGTTCAATAACGTCGAGCCGGGGACGGGAACCGCTCGCAAGGGGCGGCCAGTCTCAAGGTCGAAGAGTCGTACGTGCCCGGAATCAACCGTGTAGAGGACACCATTACTGATGGCGCTGCCCAGCGGATCGTGGAGCTCCAGGCCGTCCCGGGTGGCGCCGATCCACTTGGGGGTGTGGACACTTCCGTCGGGATGGATGAGGGAGACGTAGCCATCGTTGTCGTTGGGAGCGGTCCGATTACCGGCATTCATGGCCAAGATCAGGTTCTTTCCGGGATCGAACGTGCAGCTCTCTGTGAAGTGGAAGCTTCCATATACCTTCACGTTGTCTGACATCGGTCGCCACTCTCCAGCTTCGCTGCGTGCGCCGATGGGTTCGCCGGCCGAGAAATCTTGAGCGGCCGCCGGGACCACGATGGACATGGCGATGGACGCCACGTGTATCAATCTCAAACCTACTGATCGCATCGTTTTTCCTTTCATGGTTTCTTCCATTAATGACACTGCTGGTCATAACAGAGCTTGAAGTTCCGGGTATGGGCAAACGCGATGATGGTTGCCCCCAACACCGTCGTCACCTTTTCTCCTGTTTCTCCGAGGCCGTCATGGCCGAGGATCACGGCAAGCGACAGCACTAGGAGGCCCAGTAGGCCGGTCGCGAAGACCGCGACACGTTTGTGCTGGCGACACCCCAGACCGAGAGCCAGCATGCTAGTGGGCAAGACCGCAAATAGTAGCGCATAGTGGAACAGCTCGTCCTCAAGCACCGTCGCACCAAAAGCCGGCAAGAGCGTTACCGCGACGGGGGTGAGGAAACAGTGGGCGGTACACACAAGTGAGAAACCGATGGCGGCTTTGTCGATGGTGGTCTGCGAGGTCTTCATAGATTGCTTCCTGACTTCAGCTAACAATCTGGTACGAGCGGAGCATTCTGGTTCCTACGCCAAAAGCGAGCAGCATCGGTAGCACCAGTCACACGACTCCTCCGGATACGCGCTCCAGAATCACAAGCGACGACTTCCCCTGTTCGTAGCTTTCAGCATTGTCTTCTCGCCGGATTCAATGGACCCCAGATGTCAGATCGCGCCGCGATCGACGCAAGAAACGGCCATCAACGGACGCGACTACCTAACAGTAGTTGAGAGACGTACGAACGACGGACTTACAGTGAGAGGAATCGTGGGGGCCCGCGCGAGAAGTACACGCCGTCGAGTACATCGCGCTTGGTGTCGAACTGCTCTGGAGACAGGGTACGCGCGCTAGCTTGGAGCTCGGCGCCCGTCTGCGGTGTCTCGGTGGTGGAGGTGTAATACGCGTGACAGACGGCGCAATGGTCCTCGACTGAACCGGCCTCGTGGCCGTGAAGGAACGCACTGGCGGATCCAATCGCTAGCGCGACCAGTATCACCGAGGCGGCCAGGGTCAGCCACCGCCGCTGGGGCATTAAGACCATCACATCTTTTCTAGGCTTAGACCCAGTGGTTTGTCAAGCAGGCTAGTTCTGACTATTCGGTCCAGAGTAGAACGTGTTCACGGTCGCCGTTCTCGCGGGTGAAGCTGATCCGGGCTTTTTTGAGAGTAGTCTCGTCGATGTCGACGTTGCTGAGAAACACGCAGGTGCTGAGGCCGATCAGCACCTGCACACCGATGAGTCTGAAGACGGCCAGGGTCGTCAGGTCATGATGACGGTGCGCCGGGTAGACCGGCGCCCGGGCCGCGGAGAAGCGGTGGCGGTCATCTATCCACGGTGACGACAGTGAGTGTCGAAGTCCCACCTGACGCCAAGCGGAGAGAACCCGTGTTAGCGCCGATAGCCGTTCTTGCGCAGCCGCTTTGCGGCATTGACGCCGCGCCGGTCGCGGCCGTCGTCGCACAGGTCTTCGGCTCGGTTGTAGTAGTCGCGGGCCAAGCTCCGATCGCCCGACAGGTCGGCGAGCTTACCAAGTTCCAGATGCGTGCGCCCCTGCACCCAGAGCCGAGCGTCGTACTCGAGCGCCATCAGCAGATCGTCCTGGGCTGGACCATCGCGATCTAGCTCCAGCCAGGTGGCGCCACGCAGGTAGTGCCAGAGCGCCTCTTCACCGAACATGCGCACCCGCTTGTCTGTTTTCATCCGGTCGAAGCCCTCGCTGAGACGAGCGGCCGCCAGGGCCGGTCGGTCGTCCCGGAGGGCGGTGGCGGCCGTCTCCAGCCAGAGCAGCCGGTTGCGTGGGTATTGCCGGCGGAGGGTTCTGAGCACGCGCTGGGCTGCGCCGAATCGACCTTCCCGGTTGTAGAGCAGGACCAGACCGAACTGCGCTTCGCTCCCAATCTCACCTCCGGCCTCGGCTGCCTGCCGGATCAGGTCGAGGCCCTGTTGTCGGTTCGCGCCGAATCCCACCAGCCTCGCCATCATCCGGACCGGGAACGGGAGCGTCGAGACCAGGTAGCGATAGGTGCCGACCACCAGCATCGCGTCCTTCCGACCAGGTTCTAGCTCCAGCACCTTCTCGTGCGCCGAGTAAGCGGCTTTGGCCGGTCGCAACGCCGCCAACGTTTTGCCCTCGATGGTAGCTATGTAGGAGGCCGCCAACGCCAGCGACGCCCCGAGCTCGTAGTAGGCGTTCGGATCCCGCGGCGCGGTATCGACCAGCGCCTCAGAGAGTGCGATCGCCCTTTCCGAATGGGTCCTGAAGATTTCCGCCAACTCCTCGGGCGGCTTCGGCATGTCACGGTTCTTCGGGGTGACGCTACTCAGGTAGTCGTCGATTGTCATCGACCCACGTAGGAACAGGATCCGCATCCAGGTGATGGCGGCCAGGCTTCGGTGGGCCGCAGGGCTACCGGGATTCTCCGCAACCGCCTGCTGCAGCGTTACGATTGCCTCGTCATGGTCGAGGTTGTACGCCTGTTCGAAGCCGAGGAGCAGTGAGTCATCCGGCTCTGCCGACAGAGAAGCGGCAGCAGCGAGAGACACGACGAGCGGGAGGAGTAGCGTCCGGTACATGTGGAACCGTGCCCTATGATAGCGGACGTGATTCGGCGTATCGAAACGATAGATGCCCACGTGGCTGGGCAAGGCGTGCGGATGATTACCGGAGGCTTTCCGGCGCCCGAGGGTTCGACGATGCTCGAGAAGCAGGCGTGGTTGCACGAGCATAACGATGATCTCCGGCGGGCGCTGATGCGGGAGCCCAGAGGGCACGCAGGGATGTCGGGCGTGATGCTAACCACCCCCTGCGATCCTGAGGCGCTGGCCGGGGTGTTGTTCATGGATGCCGACGGCTACAGCACGATGTCAGGTCACGGTGTGATCGCGGCCGCTACCATCGCCCTCGATCGGGACCTCATCGGCGTGATGGGTGAACCCGTGGCCATGACGCTGGAGTCGCCAGCCGGCCTCGTTCGGGTCGACGCGCGTGGCCCCGAATCTGGCGGGCAAGTGTCGTCGGTGAGCTTCGAGAACGTGCCGTCGTTCGTGCTGCATCCGGCTGTGCCGGTCCCGCTCGACGACCGGGAGGTTCCCGTTGATGTGGCCTTCGGCGGAGCGTTTTACGCGATCGTCGATAGCGAGACCGTGGGCGTTCCTCTCCGTCGTCAGGGGATTGGCAGATTACGTGAAGTTGGTCTCCGGATCGCGCGCGAGGTCGAGCGTCTCGTCACGGTCGAGCATCCTGTTCGTCCCGGACTCGCTGGCGTGCATGGGACCATCTTCACGGGACCTCCAGAGCGAGAAGACGCGGCGCTACGAAATCTGACCGTATTCTCAGACGGGCAGGTCGAGCGGTCACCGGGTGGCTGCGGCATCGCGGCCGTGATGGCCGTCCTTGACGCCATGCAGCTGATCGAGGTGGGCTTCCGACTGGTGCACGAGAGTCTGGCGGATACCCGACTAACCGCCGTCGTTCGTCGGCGGGTCGCCGTGGGAGAACTCGATGGCATCATGCCAGAGATCACCGGCGCCGCCTGGATCACCGGCGAGCACACCTTCCTGATCGACGACGAGGATCCGCTTGCCGAGGGGTTTGAGTTCTGAGGGGCCAGCATTACCATCCCAACGCGACTCCGTCCTTTCTCGGATCCGATCCTCCCATCAGAACGCCGGAGTCCTGGTCGACGAGCACGCCTTGGAAGCCGCCAAAGCCGAGGTCGGGGCCGGCCCGGTGACCGCGGTTGACGAGATCGGTCAGCACACGGGCGTCGACGCCTGCTTCGAGCGAGATGCCGGAGGGGTCGTAGCGGGCGCGCGGCGCTTCGCCCGCCTGCTGGATATTCATTCCGAAACAGACCAGGTTGAGCAGCACCTGAAGGTGCCCCTGGGGCTGCATGTCTCCGCCCATTACCCCGTAGGCGAGCCAGGGACGCCCGTCCCGATGGGCCAATGCCGGCGCCAGCGTGTGGAGCGGCCGCTTGGACGGGGCCAGCACGTTCGCGTGGTCAGGGTCGGTGGTGAACATCGCGCCGCGATTGTGGAGGACGATACCCGTCTCTCCAGCCACGATGCCTGAGCCGAATCCGGCATACAACGACTGGATGAGCGAGACTAGGTTGCCCTGATCGTCGGCGGCCGCCAGGTAAACGGTGTCTCCGGCTGCCTGACTACCGCCGCTGGCCGGAGTCACTGGGCTGCTGTTGCTCTGTGTGCGGTCCATGCGGATCTGCTGGCGCCGTTCTCGTGCGTACTCCTTCGAGATCAGCCGGGCCAGCGTCTCGGCCGGTACGGCGTCGGGGTCGGCCAGGTGTGCCGCGCGATCCGCGAACGCGATCGCCAGCGCCTCGATCACGAGGTGCAGATAGTCGGCGCCGTTGTGCTCCAGCGTTTCCAGCGGTTCGTCGTTTAGGACGTTCAGTGCCTCGAGGGCGACGAAGCCCTGCGTGTTCGGTGGGAGCTCGATGAGCTCGATGTTTCGAAACGAGGTCCTAATCGGGTCGACCGCGTCTGATCGATGCGCCGCGAGATCTCGTGCGGTCAGCCATCCACCACGTTGCTCGATATCGCCGCCGATCGCCTCGGCCAGTGCCCCCTGATAGAAGACCCGCGGGCCTTCTTCGGCGATGGCCGACAGACTGGCGGCCAGTCGCGGATTGGCGAACCGCTCCCCGGGGGCTGGGGGGCGACCGTCTGGGAGGAAGGTGGCGGCGGCGGCCGGATCGGTCGCCAGTAGCGGCGCCGCGTCCTGCCATTGGCGAGCCACGACCTCGTTCACTGGGAACCCCTCCCGGGCGCAGCCGATCGCCGGTTCGAGCGCGTCGGCCAGCGAGATCGTGCCGTGGGCGGCGAGGAGCTTCGCCCACCCGTCCACGGCTCCCGGGACCGTGATCGGGAGGAGCCCCGAATCGGGCATCTGGTCGTGCCCCTGCTGTCGCAGTGTGTCCACCGAGGCTGCCGCCGGGGTTCGACCGCTCGCGTTCAGACCATGGGTTCGGCCGTCGTCGCCAGCGTGGACCAGCGCGAATAAGTCGCCTCCGATGCCGGTCATGCTCGGTTCGACGACCGTCAGTACCGCGGCGGCCGTGACCGCCGCGTCGATGGCATTGCCGCCCTGTCGGAGCACGTCTAGGCCGGCTACCGACGCCTGGGGCTGGCTGGTGGCGACCATACCCTTCTGTCCCAGGGCCACCGAGCGTGAGCCGCGGGTCTCGAGGCTGGGGGCTCCAGGCGTAGTCACATGTAGTTCCGGGCGATCTCGACGAAGCGCGTCAGCTCCCGCTCATGCTCGTCGAGAATGTCGTGGCTCCAGCGCTCGGCCAAGGTTTGATGCACCGTCTCTTGATACCAGACCATGTCGGAGAGTCCGGCCGTGAACACGTCCGCAAAGCTAGGCCCGTACTCTTCCAGCCCGGCAACCATGCTCGAGAGGTTGTGGATCTTGTCGGCCGACGCCACGGCCCGCGCATCGTCGCGAGGGGTGTCTCGAATCTGGGTGATATAGGAGTCTTTGCGGGTGCGCCAGCTGACTCTGCGTGGCGGCTCGGTCACGTCCTCCACGGTGGCCAGCACGTCGGGACCGAAGCGTCGCTCGATGATCTTGCGTTCGAGGTCCGTGTCTTCGAGCGTGTCGTGGAGGATGCCCGCGATGACGGCGTTCTCGTTGAAGCCGGAGTCTTTGACGATTAGCCCGACCGCCAGAACGTGGGTGGCTTCGAAGCTACGGCCGCTCTTGCGTCGGCCGAGCCCGTGAGCCTCGAGCATCGTCGTGATCGCGAGCTCGATGCGGGGTGAAAGCATGAAGCGGTCGACGGTAGGCTACTGGGTGGGTGCGACGTAGCTGCGTCGAGCGCGGGCTCGCATGCCAGGATTGTTGACCCGGACTTCGAGGTCGTGGACCTCACCGTCGCGGCGGGTCGGCGTGAACCCGAGCACGTACTGGCTGTGCAGCTCCTGGGCGACCCTGGTAAAGGTCGATCCCAGCTCATCGGTATCTTTCAGCTCGAAGTAGCCACCGCCGGTCTCTTCGGCAAAGTCTTCGAGTCGACCATCGGGTCGCGTCTTCGTGAAGCGTAGGCCGTTGTGATACTCCGCTTCCATGCCGATGGAGTAGATCATCACGTCGTTGACACGCGCCTCCTCGACCACGTCTCGCCAGCCGGTGTCACCCATCGTGTTCTCCCCGTCGGTGAACACCAGCACGACCTTACGTCCCTCGACATCCTTCAGCTCTTGGATGCTGGCGGCTACTGCGTCGTAGAGTCGCGTCGGGTTGCCGAACTGCAGCCGGTCGAGCGCTTCGATCAGTTCGTCGCGGTCTCCGGTGAACCCGGTCTCTGGCAGGATCTGGATCTTGGCGTTGAAGGCGCCAACCTTACCCTTGTCTTCGGGCAGCATCCTGATTAGAAACTGCTCGGCACCTGCCATCAGAAGATCGAGGTTTAGTGTCATGCTGGAGCTCGTGTCTAGCATCACGACTACGGTGATCGGGCGTACGTCGCTCTCGAAGAGGACGATCTCCTGTTCCTCGCCCTCGTCGAAGATCGCGAAATCTTCCTGGAGCAGACCCGGGACCAGGCGGCCGTTATCTTCGGTCACGGTCACGAACAGGTCGACCAGTTCGGTGCCGGACCGGAACAAGGGCTGCTGAGCTGCGATGGCGGCCACCGAGAGTGCCGTGGCGAGTAGCGCGATCGCGGTCGTGTGTCTACGCATGATCCGAGCTTAGCAAGCTTCCGAGAGAGCGCGCAAATTTGCGCAGGCTGGGGTGGTAGGAGATCTCTCAGATTAGGGCATTGACAATATATATCTATTAATACATATATATAGATATTATGGAGGCGAGTAGCCTATTCCGCCTGCTGGGCGACGAAGCTCGTCTCCGATTGTTACGTCTGCTGACCCGGGAACGTCTCAACGTCAGCGAGTTGACCGCCGTGCTGGGCATCGCCCAGTCGGGGGTCTCTCGCCACGTCGGTTTGCTTCGTGACGCCGGGCTGGTGTGCGACGAGCGCGTCGGGGGCTTCACGTTTCTGCGTGCCGAGCCTGACGAACAGGATCCGACCCTTGGTCCGATCTGGGTGCTGCTTCGTACCCATTTCGAGCGCACCGACGGCGACGACGCTGTCCGCGGCGACGAGGTTCGGCTTCGTGAGGTGCTACGACGCCGGCGGGAGAATGCCGAGATCCATAGCGCTGGGCAAGGCGCTGCAGTGAGCCAGATGGTGCCGGGACGTAGCTGGGCCGCCTGGGCTCGAGGACTCGGGTTGCTGCTGCCGTCGTGGACGGTGGCAGACCTTGGCTGTGGCGAGGGGCATCTGACGCTGGAACTGGCCGCGTGGGCGGAGCGGGTGATCGGCGTGGACCGGTCCGAACAGGTGCTGGCGCGGGCTCGTTCGCTCGCGGGTGACCGAGGTATCGAGAACGTGGAATGGCGGCGCGGCGAGATCGAGGAGTTGCCTCTCGAGTCCGGCATGGCCGATCTGGCCGTGTTGTCGCAGGCGCTGCACCATGCCGACGACCCGAGACGGGCGTTGTCGGAGGCAGTCCGGATCCTGACGCCGGGAGGGCGACTGCTGCTGCTCGATCTACGGTGCCACGAAGAGACCTGGACGCGCGAGCGGTTTGGCGACCGCTGGCCTGGCTTCGCCGACGACCAGCTTTACGAGATGATGACCGCCGCCGGTTTCGACACGGTGCGGGTGCGGCCGGTGACGTCGGCAGACGAAAGTGCTCCCTTCGCCGTGGTGGCAGCCGTCGGCGTCCGAACCGGAGCGCCGGCGAGTGAGACGAAGGAAGGACACGCGGGACGATGAGCGACCTGACCATACGCGAGCAGATCGAGGCCCAGTTACGGCGCCGCATCTTGGTGATGGACGGCGCCATGGGCACCATGGTGCAGCGCCACGGGCTGGGCGAAACCGACTTCCGAGGGGACCGGTTCGGTAACGCTGCCAAGGACCTGAAGGGTAATAACGACCTACTGGTGCTGACGCGTCCCGACGTGATCAGCGGCATTCACCACGAGTATCTCGAGGCGGGCAGCGACATCATCGAGACCAACACCTTCAGCTCTACCGCCATTGCTCAGGCTGACTATGGGTTGCAAGAGGTCGTGTATGAGTTGAACGTCGAGGCGGCCCGGCTGGCGAAGGCCGCCACGCGGGAATGGAGCGAGCGCACTCCGGACCGGCCTCGGTTCGTGGCCGGGGCGCTCGGTCCCACCAACCAGACCCTGTCGATCTCGCCCGACGTCAACGATCCTGCCTTTCGGGCTTGCACGTTCGACGCCATGTGCGATGCCTATCGTGAGCAGGCGCGAGGGCTGATTGATGGTGGCGCTGATCTGCTGCTGCTGGAGACCATCTTCGACACGCTCAACGCCAAGGCGGCGCTGGTTGCGATTCAGGACCTGTTCGAGCAGCGGGGAATCGAGCTGCCGCTGATGATCTCGGTCACGATCACCGATCGGAGCGGCCGAACGCTTTCCGGCCAGACGATCGACGCTTTCTACGTGTCGATCGCTCATGCACGGCCGTTCAGCGTCGGGATCAACTGCGCCCTCGGCGCCCGCGAGATGCGGCCGTATCTGGCCGAGCTAGCGACGATCGCCGACTGCTGGGTGAGTTGCTATCCCAACGCGGGGCTGCCGAACGCGTTTGGTGAGTATGACCAGCAGCCGGCCGAGACAGGGCAGCTCCTACGCGAGTTCGCAGAGAGCGGTTTCGTCAACATCCTGGGAGGCTGCTGTGGCACGACGCCTGACCACATCGCCGCGGTGGCGGCCGCGCTCGACGGGGTAGCGCCCCGACCGGCGCCCGAGCTGCGCCCGGTCGGGGCACGTCTCAGTGGGCTCGAACGGCTGGAAGTACGCGACGACACCAACTTCCTGATGGTTGGCGAGCGGACAAACGTGACCGGCTCGGCGCGGTTTGCCCGCCTCATCAAGTCCGACGACTACACGACTGCCGCGGAGGTAGCGCTCGACCAGGTGCGGGGTGGCGCCAACGTCATCGACGTCAACATGGACGAGGCGCTGCTCGACTCCGAAGCGGCGATGACCCGGTTCCTCAACCTGATCGCGACCGAGCCGGATATTACCCGGGTGCCGGTCATGATCGACAGCTCGAAGTGGTCGGTGATCGAGGCCGGGCTGAAGTGTGTCCAGGGCAAGCCGGTGGTCAACTCCATCAGCCTGAAAGAAGGTGAAGTGGACTTTCTGGAGAAGGCTGCCACCCTCCGGCGCTACGGGGCCGCCGCGGTCGTGATGGCCTTCGATGAGACCGGTCAGGCCGATACGAGCGAGCGCAAGGTCGAGATCTGCGAGCGCGCTTATCGCCTGTTGACCGAGCGGGCCGGCTTCGACCCGACCGACATCATCTTCGACCCGAATATCCTCGCCATCGCGACCGGTCTCGAGGAGCACAACGACTACGCGGTCAACTTCATCGAGGCGACGCGCCTTATTAAGGAGCGATGCCCCGGTGCGCTGGTGAGCGGCGGCGTGAGCAACCTGTCATTCTCCTTTCGGGGAAATAACGTCGTCCGCGAGGCGATCCACTCGGCCTTCTTGTTTCACGCCATCAAGGCTGGCATGGACATGGGGATCGTCAACGCCGGTCAGCTGGTGGTGTACGAGGACATTCCTGCCGAGTTGCTAGAGCACGTCGAGGACATCATTTTCAACCGCCGGGCTGATGCAACTGAGCGGATGGTGGCGCTGGCTGAGACAGTCAAAGGCACCGGAACCAAGCGTGAGGAGGACCTCAGATGGCGGGAGGGTGACGTGAACGCCCGTCTGTCACACGCGCTCGTTCGTGGCATCGTCGACTACATCGAAGCCGACACCGAGGAGGCCCGGGCCGCGCTGCCTCGTCCGCTCGATGTGATCGAAGGGCCGTTGATGAACGGCATGAAGGTAGTGGGGGAACTCTTCGGGGCAGGGAAGATGTTCCTGCCCCAGGTGGTCAAGAGCGCACGGGTGATGAAAAAGGCGGTCGCCTATCTCGAGCCGTTCATGCAGGCTGAGCGCGAAGCGGGCGGCGTGGCAAGAGCCTCCTCCCAAGGCAAGGTGATTATGGCCACGGTCAAAGGTGACGTGCACGACATCGGTAAGAACATCGTGGGCGTGGTGCTCAGGTGCAACAACTACGACGTGGTCGATCTCGGGGTAATGGTGCACTGCGACACCATCCTACAGACCGCCGTTGACGAGGAGGCGGACATCGTCGGTCTGAGCGGATTGATCACCCCATCGCTCGACGAGATGGTGTTCGTCGCCGGCGAGATGCAGCGGCGAGGCATGAAACAGCCGCTGCTGATCGGGGGAGCGACCACGAGCCGGCAGCACACGGCGGTCAAGATTGCGCCGACGTTCGAGCAGAGTACCGTGCATGTGGCGGACGCCTCGCGTGTGATTGATGTGGTTTCGGGTTTGCTGAACGAGGAGCGCAAGTCGGAGCTCGACCGTACCAATCGTGAGGAGCAGGCGCGGCTACGGGAGCAGTACGCCGTGCGACAGAAGCAGCCCCTGCTTTCCCACCAGGAAGCACGGGCGTCAGCGTTCGACGGCGGTTGGGATACGGTCGACTTGCCGGTCCCGGCATTTGTGGGGCGACGGGTGATCGAAGACATTCCCATCGCGGACGTGACGCCGTTCATCGACTGGACCTTCTTGTTTGCTGCCTGGGAGATTAAGGGACGCTATCCTCAGGTGCTCGACCATCCAGAGTATGGCGAACAAGCCCGGTCGTTGCATGTCGATGCACTGGCGCTGCTCGAGCGGATTGAGCGGGAACAGCTGCTCCGGATTAAGGCCGTGTACGGCTTTTGGCCGGCGGTTGGTGATGGAGACGACGTGGTCTTCTTCGCTCCCGGCGCGAGCGACGGCGGGAATGGTTCGAGGGAGGTTGCTCGGTTCCCGATGCTCCGGCAGCAGACCGTGCAGCCAGACGGTCGCCCTACCCGTTCGCTCGCCGATTTCCTCGCGCCTCTCGACTCGGGTCGCATCGACCATGTGGGGGCGTTCGCGGTGACCGCCGGGTTTGGCGTGGACGATCTGGCCGGTGCTTACGAGGCAGACGACGATGACTACCACGCCATCATGGTCAAGGCGCTGGCCGACCGGTTGGCCGAGGCGACCGCCGAGTATCTTCACGCCGAGGCCAGACGCCAGTGGGGCTACGGCGTCGACGAGGGGCTCTCGCAGAACCAGCTCCGGGCCGAGGAGTACCGCGGCATCAGGCCGGCGTTCGGCTACCCGGCTTGCCCCGATCACAGTGAGAAATTCCGCTTGTTCGACCTGCTCGAAGCGCGCGACATCGGCGTCGACCTGACTGAGAGCGCGGCCATGACGCCGGCGGCTAGCGTCAGTGGGCTCTACTTCGCTCATCCCGAGGCGCGGTACTTCACCGTGGGTCGGCTCGGCGCCGATCAGATCGAGGACTACGCCCGCCGCAAGGGCGTCGATGTGGCCGAGGTCGAGCGCTGGCTGGCGCCACAACTCGCCTACGAGGCCGGTCCGGTCGCCGTCTAGCTATTCGCCGAGGTGTAGCACCAGCTGCCGGGTTGAGCCGAGGCGCCGGTGCTCCCACAGGTAGATCCCCTGCCAGGTTCCCAACGCGAGACGTCCCGCGACGATTGGTATTGAGAGGGTCGTCGAGGTCAGCGCCGACCGGATGTGGGAGGGCATGTCGTCGGGGCCTTCCAGGGTGTGGGTGAAGTTCGGGTCGTCCTCCGGGACGTGCCGGTCCAGCCAGTTCTCCAGGTCCAGCCGAGCTGATGGGTCGGCGTTCTCCTGGATACTCAGGCTGGCCGACGTGTGCTGGATCAGGATGGTGCAAAGCCCCTCGGTAAGCCTGCTGTCGGCGACCGCCTGTGCGACCTCGCGCGTCACGTCGAGGAGTCCCTTGCCAGGGGTCGGGATACTGATCTGTCGGATCATGTCGTTGGCCCTTCCGCGTCGCCGTGAAGGTTTTGAGTTCCTCTAGTGAATTCAGCCAGTTGCTCTTCAGCAGCCGAGACAGCGACCGGTCGACCGAGTGGACCTTCTGGCCTTGGTTCTGTCTGACTGGCGGGTCCACCGACCGGAGGACGGTCGAACCTCCAAAACTTACCCGCTAGGGCAGTTACCCGGTGATTCGAGCTCGCAGCCGCTCCACGTATACCGGTAAGTCTTTGGATTCTGGCATGCCGACCGACAACCTTCCGTCAGTGTAAGATCACCGACTGGCATTGATGGAATATCACATTCGCCAGTACGGCTTGCAGCAGGGCGCACTCGAGATTCAGTACATCGAGGAGTACTTCGGCGAGTTTCCCCGTCGGAAGACTTCGTCTGAGGTTGTGAGCCGCCTCGACAACCGGGATCATCAAATCCTGATGGCCGAGGCCGCGCTCCCCGATGACCCGGGGACCGTTGTGCCGGTGGCCTACAAGGTGTCGCACGAGCTGAAGGTGGGCGAGACCGACCCGAAGCTTGCTGATCTGGTACACCGCCTCGGCGCGCACGTCGCTTTCCAGAACCGCCGTGTGCTCTACAGCTGGATTGGCGGCACCCGTCGTGACTGGCGCGGCCAAGGCTTCTTCCGCGCCCTGACCGAGCAGCAGGAGGCGTGGGCACTCGACAACGGCTTCGACGAAGTGGTGGTCAAGACCAAGAACCGCTTCTATGCGATGCGGAGCACACTCGACCATCTCGAGTTCAACGTCATCAAACTGGAGCCGAGCGAGGAAGACCCACGCGAATCGAAGGTCTATCTAAGCAAGTGGCTCGGCCGCGAGGTGCTCCATGGGCACAGAAGCACGCGTGAGGTCATTAACGTCAGCTGATCTGGTCCCCCATGCCCACCCCAGCCACCATCAGTCGATTCGAGGTCAAGAGAGAACTCGGCCACGGCGGAATGGGGCTGTTGTACCTCGCGCTCGACCCGCTGATCGACCGCCTGGTCGCAGTGAAATTACTTCGCGTCGATACCGAAGAAATGAGGGCTCGCTTCCTCCGGGAGGCTCGCACCGCTGGTCGCCTTCAGCACAAGAACATCGTCACTATCTATGACGTCGGTATCCACGACGATCAACCGTTCATTGCTATGGAGTACATCAAGGGCGAAACACTGTCCGAGATCTTCTCCAGGAAAGCTACATTCTCTGTCGACCAGAAGCTCGAGTTGCTGGAACAGCTGTGTGACGGTCTTGCCTGTGCGCACGACGCAGGTCTGATTCACCGAGACATCAAGCCTGCCAACCTGATGGTTGCCGAGGGCTCTAATGAACTCAAGATTCTGGACTTCGGGATCGCGCGTTCAACCGATTTGTCGGGTTTCACTCAGACTGGAGCCATCATCGGGACACCGAACTACATGTCCCCGGAACAAGCGCAAGGACGCCCGGTCGATTACAAGAGCGACATTTTCTCGGTAGGCGCTGTCGTATACGAGTTTCTGACCTATCGACGGGCGTTCCCTGGGCGAGGTCTCCGTGCCGTGATCGACGCGGTGCCTCGTCCGGTTGCCGAGGTCGTCCCTTCTCTTCCCTCTGTTCTGGATGACATTGTCAATAGCGCTTTAGCCAAATCTCCAGATGACCGATGCCAGTCGCTCAGAGTCATCGCGTCTCGACTCGCCAGTGTTCGGAAGAATCCGGGCACTCATGTGGGTTCAGCCGTCACCATACAGAGCGAGGATGCACTGGCGGCCAGTCGTATTGCTGCCGAAGACGCTACAGAACTCGAAAAGCTGTTCTTGGCCGCCAGCGAAAACTTCCGAGAGGAGAACCTCGAGAAGGCGCTCATTCTCGTCAATGAAGCCCTCGACATCACTTCTAGCAAGAAGTGCGCCTCCCTGAAGGCGCAGATTCTTGACGTTCTTGATGCTCGCGACAAGGAACGTGGTCGGCGTGGTTCTATTCATCGTGGCCTGCAAGCCGGGCGAGACCATCTCCGCAAGGGTGCTGTCGAAGCTGCCCTGAGAGCCGCCGATGAGGTTCTGGCTTACGACGAAGACAACCGAGACGCCATCAAACTTAAGGAGGACGCACAGCGCCTCTCCAGCGACAAGGACACCGCCAAGGAGGACACCACCGTCGTCGCACTTGATGACCTGTCGGGCCGGACAGTCGACGCACGTCAATTACCGACCGCTCGCCAGAGACCCATGCGCTTGTGGGTCGCCGCGTCGGTTATTGGAGCGGTCGTTCTTGCAGTGTTCGTGCTTCAGTTCAATGCTTCTCGTACGGAGGAGCAACGGATTCAGGAAGCCGTGACTCTGTATTCTTCTGGGCAGCGTGACGAGGCGTTATCTCTGCTGGAGGACTTGCCATCGCCGAGCGAGGCGGAAGCCGAAGCACTCGACACACTAAGGTCGCGTTGGGTGAGCGATGCGGCAGGTCTCGTTGAGCAAGCCACAGTTCTCGTAGGTCAGGGCTCACCCGAAGCGGCGCTTGAACTGTTGCGGTCGTTTTCTCCGCCTGACGAAGGTGTCACGGCACTGCTCAGAGAGATCGAGGCGGCTGGCCTGGGCGATTCACTCGAGTTAATCGGTCGGGCTCAAGACCTCTACGGGCAGGGTTTGCGACAAGACGCTTTCGACCTGCTCGCCACTGGCGACGCGAGTGATTCAGCCGTTCAGGAGACCCTGGCGGAATTGACGGCGCGGTGGGAAGACGAGAGTAGGACGTTAACGCAAGAAGCGCGATCTGTGGCAGACGAAGGTAATCTCGCAGAAGCCATTGCTCTGCTCGAGTCATTCTCCCCGTCAGACGACACCATTAGGGCTGCTCTCGAGGACTTCCGAGGACGACTTGGAACAATCGAATCGGCGAGGGTAGCGAGTGAGCGAAGCAATCAATTGTTCGTCGCCGGACAACGTGTCGAGGCACTACGAATACTCGACGAGTTTTCTCCTGCGAATGAGCTGATCTCTGAAGAACGACGCCGATTACAGGACGCAGTCGACCGCTTAGCGACCGCCGAGATCAACGAGGCGCGTCAACTGGCAGTGCGTGGCAGTTTGGACGAAGCCGTCACCTTACTTGAACGGTTCGAGCCACGAACCGAAGCAGTCGCAGAGACCCTGAGCGAGCTCAGCAGTGAACTCAACAGACAGGTCCTTGCCGCGGCCGCTGTTACGGATGCTCGGCAGCTGGCCGCTGAAGGCAACTGGGACCAGGCGTTTGCGCGGTTTGAAGAGGTCGAGAGGAGCCAATCTACAGAGGCCGCTCTCGATTCGCTTCGCCGGGAGTGGAACCTGGAAGCGACCGCGGTCGCTGCGGATGCTCAGGCACTGGCCGATTCAGGTGACTTGGCTGGTGCACTCAGGACATTGGCTCAGTTCAGGGGAGGGCACCCGGCGATAACTGCAGCCGAGAACCGACTAGCGGCACTGGTGAATGCTCCCGCGCCGGAAGTTGTCGAGGCCGCACCAGCGGCCAGTGATTCGATCGTGAATCTCGAAGCGCGTCTGGTGGCGCTATCGGACCAATCCGAGGACATCGTCTCTCGTTTCATCGAGCTATATGAAGACCTTGACGCTGAGGGTATGACGAGCGTCTGGCAGACGGCCACCGAGAGCGACCTGGCGCCCCTGGCTGAGACTTTCAGAAACTTCAGGTCGGCAGAGATCCAGTATCGTGACTGCGATCCTGAACTACGTAACGACACGAGTGCGGTTGTCTATTGCTCTGTGGCGGTCGAATACCAGCCGGTTGCCGGAGCCAGGCTACAGGTGCCGGCGGTCGGCTGGCAGTTTGAGTTGCGGTGGGAGAATGAAGAGTGGCAACTCGTCAACTGGAGCCGTTGATGCTCTTAAACCTGCATAGTGAGAGATCGTCTCACTTAGAGGGTCCAGTTGAAGCCAACGAGAGGCGTCAGCGTGTCCTTCAGGCCAGTGTCCGCTTGTGCCATCCTGAGGCCGAACGACACAATCCTGTTACCACCGATGTTCCATTTGATGCCAGGCACAAAAACTATCTTTCGCAAGCGCCCAGACGTCACCTGAAGTAGGTTGACGCCATCGATGCCAAGTTCCGGAGACAATTCCGTGTCAAATGACACCGAATTCAGTTGGCCGGCATTGCGAACATGGCGGCCCATCGTCTCAACCATAATGGTGAACGTTGGATGAAGCTCAAATTCAACAGCTGCGCCGTAGTGTACTTGGTCAGACAGGCCCCAGATTTGGTCTGTGGGGCCGGGCTGATTATTGGAGAGCGCAACGCTCTTGTCCCAAAATTCATACCCCCCGTTAGCGTGAATGGCGAGCCTCCCAATTGAGGTGGAAGCAATGGCTCCAACCATTGTCCGCCAAACACCGAGGCCGAGTAGATTGTCTTGATCGCCAGTAGGAAGGCGGAGGCTGAACATTGCCGCAAGACTCGTTTGCTCATTGGTGCTTGACCAAAATCTGTACTTGCCCAGCACTGCAGTATCGCCAAAGCCTGTTGATGAACCATTCGCTAGCAAGATGGCAGAACCGATGCCAGGTTCAACCTGGGTCATTGCAGCGTCGATGCTAAGGCGAACTAGTGGTACCCCGATCGCCAAGTCGAGGTTGTCGGTGACGCCCATGCTGGCGAATAAGGCCGCAGTTTGAGAGCGAATCCGCAAGTTGAGGGTAGATGAGGAAATAAAAGGTTGCGGACCCCTGAAGGTTGCGACGCGAAGATTGTTGAGAGGGAGACCAGACAACGTGTCGTAAGTCGCATCGAAGACGTTCAGGCCAAAGCTCGTTGTACCGCGACCCGTAGTTAAGGCTCTCTCGATGAACTGTGGGCCGAAGGTGCCCGAGCGACGTAGAGGAGCCCCCACGCCCTCGTCGTACGCGTAGACAAATCCCCCTGAAGGAGAACCTAGCGGTGCAGTAGCGACCTCAAGACCAGTCAAGACAGAGATAACGTCACCAATAGCTGGATTTCCAGAAGGAACCGTAACCTCACTTACAACTTGACTAAGTGAGTCAGTATCAAGAGGTCCGAGTACAGTGTTTTGTTGCCCGTGAACGAACACAGGAAAAGCAAAGAATGCCGCAATGAGGGATAGTAAAGCACGTGCTGAAGGATGTGTTCGCATCTTACTCTCCGGTTGGCCTGAATTCAGCAGTGCAGGAGCGAGATGTAGTCATTTCAATGGTAGCTTTGGAGCTCCGTCCCGCGTTGCTGCAGTCTCCTGTCCACCCGAACAAGAATGAAGCGCTGTCCTCTGGCACCGCCTCCAGTATGACTGTCGTGCCGTCGGCGTATGATTCGCGGCAATCGGAGGGGCAGTCGATTCCTGAGTCGGTGGTGGAACGTACCGTTCCAGAGCCTGAGCCAGTGATGTCGACAGTCAGCGCAAACTGCGTCAAATCAAATACAGCGGTGCAGCTACGCGCTTGGCTCATGGTGACGGTGGCTGTGTCCCCGCTAGCAGTGCAGTCTCCGGTCCAGCCAGTAAACGTGGACGCATTCGCTGGGTCAGCGACCAGGGTTACCGTGGTGCCGGCCGAGTAATCCTGGCTACAGGTCGAAGAACAGCTGGTCGTATTCTGGCCGTCGGCCAACGTTACGGTCCCGGATCCAGATCCAGCTATGGTCAGACTGAGCGTAACGTCGGCTTCGTCGAAGGTCGCGGTGCAACTGCGCGCCGCGCTCATGGTGACGGTGGCTGTGTCCCCGCTAGCAGTGCAGTCCCCGGTCCAGCCAGTAAACGTGGACGCATTCGCTGGGTCAGCGACCAGGGTTACCGTGGTGCCGACCGAGTAATCCTGACTGCAGGTCGAAGAACAGCTCGTTGTATTGCTGCCATCATCCAACGTTACCGATCCGGTCCCGGAGCCAGCGATTTCGAGACTGAGCGTAACGTCGGCGTCGAACCGCGCCGTGCAGCTCCGCGCGGCCCCCAGCGTTACGGTGGTGGTTGACGCGCCGCCATCGCAATCACCGCTCCAGCCGGCAAAGATCGACCCGTTGGCGGCCGTGGCCGTCAGCGCGACTTGTGTATCTGTCGCATA
>Ga0310344_10001295_pt1 | contig 19229 bp, 10 predicted proteins | sample HC15DNA20200_MG_FD_203801 | JGI IMG/M metagenome (GOLD analysis project Ga0310344, IMG submission 203801) | Marine microbial communities from station ALOHA, North Pacific Subtropical Gyre - HC15-DNA-20-200_MG | ecosystem: Environmental > Aquatic > Marine > Oceanic | place: Pacific Ocean: North... | reverse complement strand
ACAGCTATTATTGTTTATTTCTATTTTATTTAATTAAGTTCAAAACTGTCAATTTGTGCCATTTATTGCCCCAAATTTGGGAGGAATTGGGAGGAATATATATTAGTGATGGGGAGGGGGTCGAGGGGGTCTAGCTCCCGGCTATATATATACTTCAACCACCCCCGGAAAAAATTGTTTCCCTTAACGGGCAAGCTTTGTCAATAATGGGATTATGAAAGCACTCCTATCAATTGCCCTCATCCACCTACCTTCTTTACACCGTTCGCAATGCTATTCCCCCTACAGGCTTGGATTAATTGATGGTCGGATCCCGTTGAGCCCATTTGCTTTGATATGGGTTTCCAGGTTCCTCACCAAAGCATTCTCGGTGACCAAATACTTATAGCTCAACTCCTGTCTGATATACTGTTTGTTAATGGAATCTAGAGACAGTTTCTTTTGAGAAATACCATGGATCTGTTCCTTTGTGAGAGTCGAGAGGACGAAAAGGTCACAAATGTAAATGTTGAATCTGTCTCCGCTGCGATATCCACTGGCATGCGCACCAAGTCGGTCAAGAAGTCCTGACTTTCGTCCAGGAATTTTCATGAGCGTATCGACCTTATCTTTTGTTAGGCTAGCTTCCGACATAGAGAAATTTGCCATTGGCATCATAGATTGAGTAGACTCCTGCACAGACTCTCGGAATATTTTTATTTGGCCAATCCATGAACTGGCATAGTACGCAAGAATCAAGCTTTTGAGTTAGTGTATGCATCTGATGATGATGAGCTGCACTCATTGTGATTTTATTTTGGTTTTTCCCCTTCCTTTGGATCCAGTGTTATAAGGAAAGGCTAGTTAGGGCTGAAAGATTCTCATCGTCAAATACCAGGTAGTTTAAATAACCATTTGATTAGTGTTCAGGTCTTTACGAGAACAACGGACTCATAGGTCCTGATCGAGTTACCCAAACTGGGCCATGTGATTGTGACCTGACCTCCGCAAACCGGGCCATTGAAAATGAGACTCTGGCGGGCAAAAACCCGACCAGAAACATGAAAAAGAACCTAAGCGGTTATGATGTTCATGGGGCTGTTGCTCAAATCGTTTCTCTAAAATGTCGTTTAGGTAATCAGTTGTAAGTCGTTGATAAAGGCGTCGAAAAAGCTTAGGCCTCCGTTAAAAACCAAGACATCTTGGTTTGGGCAACAGCCCCAAAAACATTAACATTCATCCTTACGAAAGAAAACTTTCAAAAGCACACCCATCAACCGGCAATAATGTTGTAGGTTATGTTAGCCTTTTGCGTTTGACCCCTTCCGCTGGCTTTGCCGTGTATTAGGAATGGGCGTTGATCAACAGAGCGTCGCGCAAGCGCCTACGCGATGATGTCGTGGGCGACGTGGCCGTGGACGTCGGTGAGACGGAAGTCGCGTCCTGCATAACGATGGGTGAGCTTTTCGTGATTGATACCTAACAGATGCAGAATGGTTGCGTGCAGGTCGTGCATGTGGACTTTGTCCTTAACGGCATAGTAGCCGAACTCGTCGGTTTCGCCGTAGGCGTAGCCGCCTTTCACGCCACCGCCAGCAAGCCACATGGTAAAGCCTTGCGGGTTGTGGTCGCGGCCATTGGCGCCCTCGGCGATGGGGGTCCGGCCGAACTCGCCCCCCCAGAGAACAAGCGTGTCGTCGAGCATGCCGCGCTGTTTCAAATCGATGAGGAGACCGGCGATGGGGCGGTCCACCGCGAGGGAGTTTTGTTCGTGGCCCTTGAGGAGGTCTTCATGCTGATCCCAGATGTTGGGCGTAGAGACCTGGATGTAACGCACACCCGCTTCGGCGAAGCGGCGGGCGAGGAGGCACTCGCGGCCGTAATTGTCAGTAGCTTCTTCGCCGATGCCATAGAGATTCTTGATGTACTCCGGCTCGTCGTCGATATCGATCACAGGCGGGGCAGAGCTCTGCATACGGAAAGCTAACTCCATGGACTTGATCATGCCTTCGACTGGCGCGTGGCGGGTGCGCTGGAGATGATCGCGGTTAATTTGCTGAAGAAAGGCGAGCTTGCGGGATTGGAGATCGGCGTCGGTACTTGGCTCGAGGAATTGGAAGCCGGCGTCTGGATCGAGATTTCCGTCGCGCCCAATAGTGGTGCCCTGGTGGGCGACGGGAAGAAAGGCGGGACCGTAGTTGCGCGGGCCGCCGTGCCCCGAGGGAGCGCCGATACTGATGAAGCCGGGAAGGTTGTCGTTCATGGAGCCGAGCCCGTAGCTAACCCAAGCGCCCACCGAGGGACGAACGAAGTTGTCGGTGCCGGTATGGAGCATGCAGACCGCCTGGCCGTGTGATTGGCCTTTGCTCTGCACGGAGCGGACGACGCAGATGTTGTCGAGTTGTTTCGAGATCTCTGGAAAAATTTCGCTGCACCAGAGGCCAGACTCGCCATGCTGCTTGAATTTCCAGGGCGAACCAAGCAGTTTCGCCTGGCGGGTTGTCGAAATTTCTAGATTCTTTGGGGGGGCGAAAGGCAGACGTTCACCGTCGCGGCGCTGGAGTTCGGGTTTGTAATCGAAGGTATCGACGTGGGACGGGCCGCCGTGCATGAAGAGGAAGATGACTCGTTTGGCGCGGGGCGGATGGTGGACTCCCGGTACTGGATTCTGGATGCTGGATGCCGCGGAGGCCAATCCGTGGAAGGCGAGCGAGCCGAAGCCGCAGGCGGCCGTTTTGAGCAGGTCGCGGCGGGAGAGAGCGAATTGGAATTTGTTGCAGGTGGACATTAGTCAGGGAATTAACGGAATTGCTAGAATTGATGAGACCTAGTCGAGATACAGAAATTCGGTGGAGGCCATAAGGATATGGGCCACGTGAGTGAGGGCTTCGGCATTGCTGTTGCCGCTTTCGGCGCCCGTTGCCAGCGCGGCGACGAAATCGAGAGCGCGATCAATCTCGGCCCGGCTGGGACGGCGGGCGAGGAGTGTTTGATAGAGCCAGGTGACGGCGGCTTTGACGGAACCGTCGCGCTCCGGATGGCCGAAGGCTTTTTCGGCGAGCAATGCAGCGTTCATTTTCATGGCCTCGCTGTTGAGAAGGTAAAGCGCCTGGGTAGGTACGGTCGTTTCTGCACGGGCGCCGGTCACAAGATCGGGATTGGCGGCGTCGAAAATCTCGAGCTCAGCGACCCGATTATTGCGGGCGACCGGAAGGTAAACGGTGCGGAAGTTCTCCTTCTCGAACGTCATGGGTTCGTCTAGATCTTCACCGAAAGCAGTGGCGGTTGGGCCGGGTGGCTTTGTATCGAGCCGGCCCGAGACGAGGAGGTAGCTGTCGCGAATCTCTTCGGCAGTGAGGCGGCGGCGGTTCTGGCGGCCGAATAGATCGTTGACGGGATCAGCGACTGCAAGTTTCGGGGCGGCTGTAGAACTGAGCTGGTAGGTCCGGCTGAGAACCAGTTCGCGGACGAGTTGCTTTATGGAGCCGCCGCTTTCGCGGAATGATGCGGTGAGGTAATCGAGCAGATCTGGGTCCGTTGGCATGGCGCCGAGGCGGCCGAAATTGTCGACGGAAGCGACGATGCCGCGTCCAAAGAGATGATGCCAGGCGCGATTGACGATAACGCGATCAAGGAGGGCATTGTCGTCTTGGATAATCCAGTCCGCCAGTTGAAGGCGGCCGCTGGTCCCCGGGGCAATTTCGGGAGCGGGCCCTTCGTCGAGCGCCAGGGGGAAGCGGCGCGGGATCCGATCGCCCAATTGGTCGACCTCGCCGCGAAAGCGAAGATGGCAATCGTCCGCGTCGCGGGCATCGCGCGGAGCCATGGCCAGTTCAGCATATTTGAGATCCTCGAAGATCTTTTCGAGTTCCTTCTCAAGCTCGTCCTCGCTCATCTTGAAAGCGGGATCGAGGCCGTCCGTGTCGACGGCGGCGAGGTACATGGCTTCTCGTGGGATGTCATCGACGTGGATGAACTGCACGGCATCGACAATGACGAAGCCCTTGTCCGTTCCGCCGGTTTCGATGGTGACGTTGCAGTGTCCGCCCTTCTCCATCGGGAAGCGTCCGATAGGCTGGAAAAGACCACCGATTACAGGCGTCTTGGTCTGGTCGAGCTCAACCTTGGTTTCGCCGTTGCGGGCCTCGACGGTGACGGGAACGTTCTTGGCGCGATTCGGTCCGGGATTGTAGGCGATACGGATTTCGTAAAGTCCGCTTTCAGGAACGCCGCCTCGGAAAATGGCGCGGTTGGCGCCCTTGTTCTTCTGATCGTCGTGGACATATTGGTCGCCAAATCGGTTGACCAAAAATGTGGACTCCTTCCAGGCGCCGATCAGCTCGGCATCGCTTTCGTCGTAGATCGCGCCCGCGAACGGGAGCATGCCATTGGCCATCTTGCCGCCAGCTAGATTCTTAAAAACTTTCTCGAGGGCAAGACGCTGGACGAGTTCGAGGCGGGCGACTTTCTGCTCCAGTTCTTTGTCTTCGGGACCGGCTACGGGAAGAGGCTGCTCGAGCCAGCTGTAGACGTTGACGTTGGTGGTACGCGTGCCGCTGAGGACCTGTGTGGAACGGAAGAAACCGGCCAGGGCGTAATAATCTTCCTGGGAGACGGGGTCGAACTTGTGATCGTGGCAGCGGGCGCAACCGAGCGTTAGGCCGAGGAAGGCGCGGCCCATGGTGTCGATCTGTTCATCCACGATATCCATCGAGAGTTTTTCCTTGTCGCGCTCGGTGATCATCTTGGGTCCGAGTGTGAGGAAGGTGGAGCCGATGAGCTGGGCGCGGCGTTGCCCTGGAGATTTGGCGGGCAGGAGATCGCCGGCTAGCTGTTCGCGAACGAAATCATAATAGGACTTGTCATCGTTGAAAGCGTCGATGACGTAATCGCGATACCGCCATGCCTGGTAGAAAGTGAAGTTGCGGTCACCACCGTTGGAATCGGCGTATCGGGCCACGTCGAGCCAGTGACGGCCCCACTTTTCGCCGAAGGCGGGATCGGCGAGAAGGTGGTCGACGCGATACTCGATGCTCGATGCCGGATTTCTGCGATAGTCGCGGAGGAAGGCGTTCAGCTCTGCGCGCGTCGGGGGGAGGCCGGTAAGGTCGTAGTGCAGGCGGCGGAGCAGGGCTTCAGGTGACGCGTCTTCGGAGGGGTGGAGCTCTTTTTCCTCGAGCGCGGCGAGAATGAAGCGGTCGATGTTGTTTTTTGCCCACGCGGTATTTTCGATTGCAGGCGGCGGCATCTTGTTGGCGGGGCGGAAGGCCCAGTTGCGCCGGGCCTGGTCGTAATCGATTTCCTCGTCGCGCACCGCGCCGACCATGGCCTCATCGCGTGGATCGGGAGCGCCCATTCTCACCCATTTTTCGAGATTGGCGCGCTCGCCGTCGCTCAGTTTCGTCTTGGGTGGCATCTGGAAATCGGGATCCGTGTAGCGGATGGCGTGCACCAACGGGCTTTCCTCGGGCCGCCACGGTATGATAGCTGAACCAGTGTCTCCGCCGGTCTGCCAGGCGGCACGACGATCGAGCCAGAGACCGCCCTTGCGCTTTCCTGCTTCCTCGGAATGACATTCGTAGCAGCGCTCGATGAGGATGGGACGGATCTCCGCCTCGAAGAAGGCGTGGCCCTTAGCTAGATCGGCTGCCCATGCGGACGAAGGATCGCAGAGCATGCCTAGGCAAGCTGCGACAGCGGCCGCGAGGCAGGAGAGCCACCGGCGGCGCAATAGGTTTATTCGGTGGATTGTCACTTTGAGGAAAAGGCATTCCGGCGCCAGTGCAAAAAAACGCCAATCAGGTGGGGATCTGAACGGGTAGATTTGGATTTCATTTCTCTATTTTCCCTATCCTATTTTCCAATAAATTCCAATCACTTAATGATTGATTAGAAAAGTGGCGTAATAATAAGCGGCGTGGGCCAGATAGTAAGGCTTTGGTTTCTCAGGCCGTTTATAGATGTTTAATTCAGGTGTCTTACTCATAGGTCACCAATAGACTACCAATAGAGGCGTCATTATCAAGCAGATTTTTGCCAGTAGCTTCAATAATGTTGTTCATAACGCTTTTCCCTTTCTCCATAGAGGATCAGCAGAAGGAACATAAGAAATACTAACCTTTGATGGTTGCCGGTCTTTCCATTTACAGCACCGCACATTCTTGAGTGTGCCGACGAGTAAAATATCGGGTCGTAACCGAATTTGCCGAATCTGGAAATGTCCTTACAAATCAGCTTCTTAAATTGCTGCGCTGCATCATTGTATTCCTTTTCGTTTTCGGCATCAACTCGCACCCAGCAGTGATAACTTTTTCCTCCGCTGAATATCACTGCTTGCAGGTAGCTAAGTAGATACCCGGTCATGTTGAGCTGCAACTGCAAGTCAGCGTCGTCCTAAACATAGTTTGTCTGCCTGGTTTTTTTTTTGGGAAAAACCTTGTCACAATTTTTAATAGAACTATCCTGATAGGGAAAATAGAGAAATGGTTTGGTATAGATAATTTACAACACTCAATAAACAAACACATAGAAATGAAAAAGAATACACCTACCAACAAACTCAGCGCTCTTTTTCTTGGGCTCCTTATATTTACCTTGGGCGCCGTCCCTAGATTGGCTGCTCAAGAAGAAAATTCTGAGGATGTTTTTGACCTTTCCCCCTTCATCATCACCAGTGAAGAAGATACAGGGTATGCAGCTACAAACACCTTGGCGGGAACCCGCCTCAGATCCGATCTGAAGGATCTCGCCGGAGCGGTTCAGGTAGTGACAGAGGAGTTCCTAGAAGACACAAGTTCCACAGGTATTGAGGACCTGTTTCTATACACGACGAACACCGAGGTTGCCGGTCCAGACGGAAACTTTGGAAATGGCGGTGCTGACAGGCGTGATTCCAATGGTTCAGCTCGTGTACGCGGTCTGGCGGAACCTGACAGAACCCGCAACTTCTTTCTTAGCGATATAGGTCTCGATACCTACAACGTCGACCGGGTTACGATTGCTAAAGGTCCGAACGCTATTCTTTTCGGAATGGGAAGCCCGGCGGGTCTCGTCAATAGCAACCTGAAACAAGCGCGCTTCGAAGATACCACACAGATAAAACTGCGTGCCGGCAGCTGGGGCGCTCACCGCGAAATTCTCGACGTGAACCGGGTTTTCATCGATGACGTTCTTGCATTCCGCATTATTGGATTAAACAACCAAAACAAGTTTAAGCAAAAACCATCCTTTGAAGATGAACAACGCCTCTATGCTGCTATGCTTTTTGAGCCTTTTGAGAATACGACGATCCGCGCCAACATGGAGATCGGCTCCAGAAAAGCGAGCCGGCCGTATACTATAACGCCCAGCTCGAATATCCCTAATTGGATAGAGGAGGGAATGCAAACCAGTCCCGATCCAACCAATTGGTCTGGCTTTAGTGGAAAGCCTGGCAATCGCGGTCCTCTTTATGTCTTTGACAGCCCCAGTGCCACGCAGGCCCCCACGGGTTTTGATGCGATACCTGCAATCCTGGGTCCTGACGGTCTCAAGCGTATTGCTACCACCTGGAAAAACCGGGAGGACGCGGGGAATGCCAATGTCAGCAATGCAGTGTTGTCCGACGAGGACAACTACGTGTTCGATTTTAGGAACAATTCGCTGACCGGCACCGAAAACACCTCCTCCAATTCGTTCGACGCGACGAATATTACGCTCGAACAACAGTTTTCCCAGAATGCGGGTGTCGAATTCGCTTTCACTAATGAGCATTATAGAGAAGGATGGTGGGATCAAGCGAGTAATGATATCAAGGTCGATACGAGCGAACTTCACAACTACTTCCTTGCAGTAGAACCAGACGGTACGCCTGTAGACATTCCAAATCCACATTTGGGTAGACCTTATAGGTCCGGCAATAGTACTTTTGCAAGCAGCTCTTCCGAGCGTGAAGCATTTAGAGCTACCGGTTACTACAATCTGGATTTCAGAGACCACGATAGTTTGGCTTGGCTTGGTCGGCACATTTTTACGGGCTTGTATTCCGATCAGTCCCGTCAAATCTACGAAGAATCGGATTCCTATGGTTCGGTGTCCGGTGGAGAAATCGAACGGGTTCTGGAGGCGAATCGGGGTCGGAATTACTCAACCGCTTCCTATGACCGATTAGCGCGGAACATTCGTTACCTCGGTCCCAGAATAACGGGAATACCTTCTCCTGGAAATACACTTGCTACTCGTACGACCGCCAACACCCCCAAGATGAACGAGATCACAGCAATTATGTATGATAGCACCGCTGATCCAATTTTCGATGGACATAAAGGAGCCTATCGGGAGATTTCGGCTCCCCTGATCATCAATCCGGTTAACAACGCATCGATTGACCGGCAGGAGATCGAATCCATCGCCCTCACGGCCCAGAGTTATTTACTGAACGACCATATTATTGGCACCTACGGCTGGCGCAAAGATAAGGGGAAATCCTGGCGGGATGATAGTCCTGAATTTACGGATGAAGCAATTGCTCTTCCGGACACCTTGAGATTTGATACGACTCCCAATGACTCGGTCTCAGATTCCGTCTTCACCTGGGGCGTGGTCGGGCACCTGCCCGAAGACTGGCAGCCCTTCGGTCTTGGTTTAAGCGCTCACTACGGCGAGTCCGAGAACTTTGTACCGTCACCGGGCCGAATTAGTCTTATGAACGAGCCACACCCAAGCCCTGCCGGAGAAACTAAAGAATACGGGTTCTCCATCGACTTGCCCGAGCAAAACTTATACGTCCGACTCAATTGGTATGAGACCGTTTCAAAAAACCAGACCGATCGTGCCCTGGGTACCTCATCCATCCCGAATTATGAGCGTCTGTGGTACAACGCTGTTCGTCAAGCGTTGCAGGAGAGGGAACCTAGGGATCCTACGGTGCCAGCTTCAGAATATGAAACCTGGGCAACGGATGATCCGAGATTATGGCCCAATAACATGAAGTGGAAGGAAACCTACGTGGTGCCTCCTCTCGGTATGCGTGAAGCATTATGGACTCCTGTCGACACAGGTCCGGATGTGTATGGGACTGTCGGTTCGGTTTCCGATCGCGGGAATCCGAACGTGATGGGTGTATCCGACTTTCAGTCGGAAGGTATGGAAGTTGAGGGTGTCTGGAACCCGACGAGCAATTGGACCATGATTTTTAATGTAGCGCAACAGAAGGCCATCAAAACGAACGTGTTGAAATCGTATATAAAGTATTATGCTATTCGCGAGCCGCAATGGCTCAAAATGTCGCCAGATAACCAAACTGGACTCCTGTCGCGACCGAACACGTATAAGAATTATGACGATCTGAATGGTAACGGAATCCCGGATCCGGGAGAGCCCTCTACGGCTAATTTTATTTTCAATCAGACTCGTGGAACACAGTGGTCAAGACTCCTGAGGGAAACCTTAAGAGAAGGGGCCCTATTGGATGAAGTCCGCGAATGGCGTGTCAATGTTGTGACCAATTACGACTTCGACGCGGATAGCGCATTGAGAGGTTGGTCTGTCGGTGGAGCCTTCCGATGGCAGGATGAAGTGGGTGTCGGTTTCATGAACGGGATATTAACCCCAGGCGAAGCCGATTTACCGGTGGGTCTCGATACTATAGCTGTCGCCGATGTTACTCAGCCACTCTATGGTCCGGCCGAAAAGAATCTCGATTTATGGGTTAAGCACTCCCGTAAGATCCTTAAAGACAAGGTGGATTGGAGAATTCAGCTCAATATACGCAACGCCTTGGATAACGATGATTTGATCATAACGCAAATGTCCGGAGACGCCCTTCCGAGTAGTATCCGGATCATGAATCCAATCAACTTCCGTCTAACTAGCACCTTCTCCTTCTAAGGGTATCAAGCTTTTTTAGCTTAGTTGAGTTAGTAATTTGTAGAGTAAACGGGCTGTTCTTTGAAGAAAGGACAGCCCGTTTTTTTAACCCATCTGTGAATTCGAGAATTACTAAAACTGGAAAGCAAATTATACGATGACCACTCGGCGTGAACTAATAAAGTTGGGAGGCCTCCTCGCAGCTTCGTCAGTATTGCCGGTTTCCAAAATGGGGGCACAAAAAATAGAACAAAGTAAACGAGGTACCAGCCCTCTGAAGATTACCAAAGTCGAGCCGGTTATAACGAGCTCGCCCATGATCGATGGCCCTTTGAGTGAAGCTGTCGAAATGCCGCCGATGGGCACAATGACGAATCAGGTTGGAATTCGTAATCGTTTAAATCATTCCTTTCCATCACGCACCAAAGGACAAGGTTTTACAACCTTGGTGAAGATTATACCAATTTAGATTAGGATTGATAAAGTCTTAGTTTGCAGAAGCGTTTGCTGAAGCGCAGTGCCAGTTGTTGCCAATCAGGCGGATGACTTTCCTCGGATCTTCCCCCAGTCTTTGAGCAACAGGCCTACAGCCCGGAGCTCAATCTCATCGAAAAGCTGGACAGAGTTATATTTTTTCAAATCAAATGTACTGGCCTGATGCTATTAAAGGAAATGAGAACTTCTAAGTTAAATTCGACCCATAAATGATTCGCGCTCCCGTCGATGCATCAATCAATCTTGCACCAACACAAGCTTTGTATAATTGGATTAATTTGCAAAACATACTTGGGACCGGACTCCTGAGCTGTTCCGCCTTACGAAACACATCAATGAAATCTCTAATTTCATTTTTCTTAATTTCCCCGTTATTGCTTGTATTTAGCGGCTGCCAACATCTTGATCAGTCGGTTGAAACGGTCTCAGCACCCACGTCAGGAGCCCGGCCGATTGTCTTTGCATGGCCTTTTCTCGAACCGGAAATGATGACCTCGCGGGGGGGTACAACCCAGGGAAGCCAGGTACTGCTATCCAAGGAACCGCATGCTGCATGGATCGCCCTACAGGATCCCAATCTAAGTGATTTTGAACGCGATAGACAGGCGATTCTATCCATGGCCGGCAACTACCGTACCAGTTTTCAATTTACTGAGACTGCGGGCTTTGTAGCAAACTACAAGCCCCCTCGCCCTTATTTTTCCTGGGCAACCGAGCACGTTTCGGTTATTGAGGACACAGGGAAATTCATCAGCTTACAGCACACTCTTGTTATGTATTTTGCAAACGAGTCTGGCAAAGTGGAAGGCCCTATGGTCATGAAGCACTGGCGGCAGGATTGGACTTATCAGGACACGGATCTGCATACCTACCGAGGAAACAGATCCTGGGGCAGACAACGATACTTGGAGGAAGAGGTCGCGGGTTCATGGTCACAGGCCGTTTTTCAGGTCGATGATTCCCCACGCTACGAAGTTATTGGTCGCTGGCTGCATGATAAGCAATTTTCGGCCTGGAGCAGCCAAACCAGCCGTCGCCCGCTTCCCAGACGGGAATACTCCGTCCGAGACGATTATAACATCCTAGAAGGTGAACACCGAATTACCTTGGTACCTACCGGTTGGGTACATGAGCAGCATAACCGCAAGTTTCTTAAGAAAGGCGAGCTTGACACTTACGTGGCTCAGGAAATCGGCGTAAACCGGTATGAACGAATTATTAAACCCGACTTGTCCGCTGCTGAGGATACCTGGTCCAAAACCAGTGCCTATTGGAAAGCGGTGCGAAACACCTGGCAAGAAATCCTTCAGAACCAGGATCAATTTCAGCTTAAATCTAAATTTGAAGACAAAAAACTATGGGAATACCATTTCTCCCATGCCGACGAAATCGAGCAATCCAATGATTACGATGCTGACAAATGGTCTAGGGAAGCCAGGGAGACGATATTCAATTTCTTGAACACAGGGGACACCATACAGACCCTTCAAGAATACTAATACCATTTAAGAATAGATTTGATTAAGTCTCATTCGGCAGAAGCGTTTGCTGAAGCGCAGTGCCAATTGTTTCCGACTAAGCTGATAACCTTCTTCGGATCTTCCCACCAGCCTTTGAGCAACAATGGTCGAGATTACGAAAACCGTGCCATGTGATTGGTTAGTCTGGAGGTTATGATTATGTGGTTAAAACCAACCCGAAGTTGATCAATTAGCCCACCGCTTCAGTCCCCACTTATTGACGCCAAGAAGAGTCAATATCCCCAGTCTTTATAACTGTTTACGGAGGTGTGGGCTTGCTAAATCGGGTGGAGACCCACCCTAAATGCACCCCCCTTTATAACCCGTCTTCTCCGGACAAAAAAAACAGCCCTTTTACAGGCTGCTTCTTACTCAAACGAACAAAACTAAACTATACAAATACAGACCTCTAAAAACTCTTTACGTTCAAAGAAAAGACAGGGCAGGGGCGAGGTGTGTCGCCTGGACGCACGCACCCCATTTACACCCGGTAGCAGTGTGTAGAATTCTGTAGGAAGGGTTCAATCTGCTTCAGGTTTTACCTCCGGATAGCCAATGAATTTTTTGCCATCCTCTTTCCAGATTTCAATGCCTTCCAAGTCGCCGTTGTCCATCCACCCGGAAAGGGTTGTTTCTGGAATGTGCAAATTCACATGAACAAGCCGCTTGTGAACTTTCCCATCATTTTCTGTCAGGTAGTCTAGAAACTTTTCAAGATCATCTTTGTTGGCTTTCTGTTCTAACGAAAACATAATTTCTTTCATTGAAGAGTAATGCCACCGCACAATATCCACGCATTGCTTTGCCAGACTTTCATCGACATAGGTTAGGCCCTTTAGATGGGCCAAATTTATTCCGATACGGATTGCGTGTTCACGCAACCGCTTAGCGAATGGATATATCAGAGGGAAGTGAACACCTTCTTGATTCATGCGATTTTGCATTTCTCTCAAATATTCTTTCGCATTTTCAGAGAACTGAATGTCCGTCGGTTCCGGTGGTTCACCAGACCCGGTGAATCGACTATCCAATATGGCTGTAATAATTTCTTCCCATTGTTGGCAGAGACTTTCCGGCACGGCCGGCAAGTCTCCCTCTTCGATTCTAATTTTAGTGGGAATCATGTGCGTAAGGATTCTTGATATTAATCCTTGCGCTCTGGTTTCACCATGCCGGATCAACTTATCAGCGATTTCCGGCTGGGCTAGTAACACCATACTGCCAGTCATTCGTGGAACCGAAACATCCCCTCTGTCTTTATCGACTCTGTGAGTGTGCTGGGCCGAAGAAGACCACAGTGAATTCCAAAGAGATAAGTCTGCGTGGCCTGAACTTGAATACCGCCCACCCAGCATCAGGCTTAGATTACGACTGCCTTCGTCATTCCAGATTCCAATGCAACCGCCATTGGACTGAGCAATAATCTCAATCACTTCAGCCGTTCCATCCGAGATAAAAACTTGCGGGGCTTTTCTGGCTTTCAATCTATTCAGCCTTACTTGCGCTTCAGCTCAGATCCGACGGACCAGGAGATTATACCGCGGTCCTGGATGCATCAACCATCGTGCCTGGACTTCACCGTATCGAAGTAAGCAATCCGGGGAATTCGGATGTCGAGATCGGCGATCTCATGGTTGAGCTCATTTTAGCAAACTAGAACTTAGCATTCTTCGGTTATGGGAGTATTGACCCTGAAGGTAATTAGCCTCATCACCATGTGTTTCTCATAGATTCCTCCGAGCATATGAATCGATTCAAATTACTAGCTTTTAAGATTATCACGGTCATGGTTGCGCCGTTGTTGATCTTGCTGGCTCTTGAAGGAGGGCTTCGATTGATTGGCTTTGGCTACAACACAAACGTCTTTGTGGAAGAAAAGGGAATCGTTAGGAGCAATTGGCCTTTTACCTTCAAATACTTTCCCTGGTCCGTGGCCCGGCCAATGAAGTCTCTTCAGTTTAATGCAAAAAAGGAGCCAGGTTCTCTTAGAATATTTGTCCTGGGCGGTTCAGCGGCCAAGGGGTTTCCTGCAGAGGAGTTCGGGATATCGAATCAGATACAGGTCATGCTGGAACAAGCTTACCCGGAACGAGAAATTGAAGTCATCAATGCTGCGATTACGGCGGTCAATTCCCATGTAATGTTACCGGTGGCCAAAGCGTGTCTCCAATACGATCCGGACTTTTTGATGGTGTATTTGGGAAATAACGAGGTGCTGGGCCCTTATGGAGTCGGGACTTTGTATTCTGGTTTCACGAATAAGCTTACACTTATTCGCCTGAGCCAATCGATCAAGTCGATGCGATTGTATCAGTTGTTAGTAATTCTTACTGGAAGGCAATATACACAAACAGGTAATTGGAAAGGCATGACGTCTTATTTGGAGAATACACTCTACGAAGATGATGAACGCCTGCAGTCGGTTTATAAACATTTCGACAGGAATTTAGGAGATTTGATTTCAGCCGCCGCCGATAAGGATTGCCCAGTTATCTTATCCACCGTGGGCGTTAACTTATTGGATAGCCCCCCCTTTGTCTCCAGGAAATCTGAGCATGCTAATGCGCAATATCAATTGGGACTGATTAAACTGGAAGCTGGAAAAACAGAAGAGGCTCTGGTCGCATTCAAAAAAGCCCGTGACATGGATGGGCTTCGATTTCGAGCAGACAGTAAATTGAATTCGGTAATTCGCGAACAGTTAGTGCGAAGTGAAGGGCAGGTTGCTTTAGTTGATTCTGAACAGCTGTTTGAGGGTGGAGGATCCGGACCCATTTCCATTCCGGGTGACGACTTTTTTTATGATCACGTTCACCTGTCATTTGCTGGGAATTTCCTGGTAGCTAAAGCTATGGCTGAAGCTGTCATTTCACAAAGTGATCCTTCATTGATGTTCTCAACTTCTATGGAGCGTGTCGCCTCCGCCTTGGCCTATTCAGAATGGGATCAACTCCAGATTACAAGGCAGCTAACGGCGCAGATACTAAGTCACCCCCCATATACTAATCAGTGGAATCATCGTGAGATACAACTGGCGAGGCATCGTAAATTGAGAAAGATGAGTGCCCAAATTACGCCGGATATCATGGAGGAGACTAGGGGGCTTTATCAAACTGGATTGGAAAAGAGGCTTAATAGCGAAAGTCTTAAACGAAAAATGAGTCAACTATTGGTAGAGATCGGTCATCCTGAAAAAGCACGGGAACTCCTCCTATCCGTTGTCCGCGAAGCCCCGAAAAATATCGAGGCTTATAATGAACTGAGCCTGGTGTCAGTTTCCCTGGGAAACTATGATGAAGCGGAACGCAGCATTATGAAAATCCTTGATCTCAATCCATACGCCATCGAAGTTCGCAGCGCCTATTTACAACTTCTTATTAGTTCCAGGCAGTTTGATGAAGCTGCTCGTTACTGCGAGATGTTGATTGATGATCACCCTGGTGATCCTGGCTTTCGTCATGGGTTTGCCTTGATATTAGACGCCCAGGGCAAAAGAATAGATGCTGAAGAGCAATTGCGAAATGCCCTCCAGATTGATTCCAAGTATAGTCAATCTCGTCGTTTGTTGATTGAGATCCACCAAGGTGTAAATGATTTGGCGCAGGCCTTGAAAGTTGCGCACGCCTGGTCACTGGCAGATCCGGATAGTGCCGAAGCTCAAAGTGAAGAGGCTCAAGTATTGTCACAACAAAATAACTACAATGCCGCATTGGATCACTATCGAAAATCGATGGAACTGGATCCGGACTTTGTGATAGCACGTTCCAACTATATTCAAACTATGGCAGGCCAGGGACGCATTCATGAGGCAATCCAGTTTTTGGGCGAAGAACTGGCAAAGGATCCAGATATCAAAGAAGGTCATTCTCTCTTGGGATTGGCGTTGGATTTTGCGGGCCGTAGAAAAGAAGCAGTCCAGGTATTTTTGTCCGGGCTTAAGCGTGAACCGAACAACGTGAAAATTCTTCGGGAACTGGCCTGGATCAGGGCCACCTCCAAAGACGCGCAATTGAGAAATGGAGCTGAAGCAGTGCTGCTTGCCACACGGGCCGTTGAACTGGCTCCCAGCGATCCAGATATTCAACAAGTGCTGGCAGCCGCCTATGCCGAGAACCGACAGTTTGACAGTGCTCTTGGAACGGCTCGTAAAGCCTTACAACTGGCTGAAGCTGTAGGTAATCAGGGACTTTCCAATCTAATCCGGAGATGCATTCCCGCTTACCAAAACAGGCAGCCCATTCGAGTAGACTGAACTTCGTATTACCCTGGAATTCAACGGTTGACTATATAATAGGTCGAAACAAACCACCTATGCCAAAGGAAACAACACGCTCCGTTCTGACAGGTTTCGCTACATCCAGTACGAAGATGAATCGGAAGAGTTGTATGACCACGCAACAGACCCTTATGAGTGGCATAACTTGGCGAGCAGCGCTGCATATATGGATGTGATTGCTGAATTTAGAGGTCATTTACCAAAGCAGGAAGTACCCTATCATCCAAATGTTGGAAACAGTCCGGTAAATGCTTGGTTCGCAGAGCATTACAAGCGGCATGGAGTTGGTAGGAATTGATGTTTCATGGATTCTAGTGTGATTTCCTCATTGAAATAGAGATTGGTTGGGAGACGCGAAAATCCTAAGTTGCACTAAAAACATAATAAATCTCTGAACTCCCCGAGAAGTTCCATGGCTAAGTTTAATGTTGAGAAAACAATCCTCGCAAACGTCCCGGTCGAGAGAACTTATACAGTGGTCCGGGATTTCAGTCAGTGGAAAATCTGGTCTCCCTGGATCATCGCAGAGCCTGATTGTAAAAAGAAATGTCAGTCGATGGCAAAAAAAATCGTGGGACGGAAAGATTGTCGGTAACGGTGAAATGGACATCGACAACGACCAGTTAAACAAACGCATCGATTATACACTTACATTCCTGAAGCCCTTTAAAGCAGTATCCCCGTCAGTTTTGATTTTGAATCCAAAGAAGGTGGGGTAGAGATCACCTGGACTATGGAAGGCTCTGTTCCCGTTTTCCTGTTTTTCATGACTAAGATGATGAGCGCTTTTGTGTGAATGGATTATGAGGGTGTTCTTCTCATGTTGAAAGAGGTTAAGAGGGTATTGAAAAAGAAGGAAGAGATCTGTTTCCTTTTCAGGAAGATTGATTGTCGAGGAAGTTAGTGTCAGATCTCCGAGCTGACCATGGGGCATAGATAACCCCAGATCTCTTTCATATGGAATTTAAATATCGGTGCCCTCGGCGAGGCTGCTCTACCTGTTCTAATAGGCAGTTTGGCGAAGTTTACAAATTTGGCGCCAGCGCAGGATTCGGTTTATCTATTTTCGTGGATGGAGTATCGTCCGCTTCGAGATCACCCAAGGCATATTGTATACCGTCCAGCAGGTGTTTCATCATAACCGGTTTTGTATAAGTTGCCTCGCTGTGGCCAAAGTTGGTGCTGAACAAACGACCATTTCCATGGCTGCGTATCCAACTAACCGGTACTTCACGTGGACCGGGTCCAAATTTTTTGTTGTGCTTTTCGTGTTTTGGTGAGGTTAGCAGTGCGCTTACCTTCTCTTTTGTCATATCGAGGCTCACCAGAATTCTCAGGTTTTCTTCTCCTTGGTAAGTATTTGGACAATACTGGTAGATCTCGTCTTTGTGCCAGAATCCTCGTTCTCTAAAAACACCATTTACTGGGTGAGACGGATCATCCAACTTGAATGCCCAAGTGCCTCCTGCGGTCCACGGGTGACCGCAGAATTGTCCTCCCATCATAGACACACCGGTTTCCCAATTATAAAAATTGTCGGTGGCACCATGAATTCCTACCACTCCTTTTCCACCATTGATGAAGTCCATGATAGCTTGCCGCTGACTCTCTTTCGGAAATTTGAGTTCAGCTGAATTGTTGAACAGAATTGCGTCGTACTGTTTCAAATTATCTGCGTTAAAGACAGAATAATCGTCCGATAGGACAACCGCGAAAGCCCTGGATTTTTCGGCCATCTTTTGTAGAGCAAAATTCCCCCATGGGATCGAGGTGTGGATGAATCCTTCAGACCGATAAAAAACGAGGATTCTGCGCTCTTTTAGCGGCTGAGCAGATGCTTCTGTTGGTTGGGCTTTAGTGATGAACCTTTCATCTTGTTGTGAAAGCGGTTTGAATCGTTTGGCGGACCGTTCTTCCCACGTTTCTTGGGCACAGGCAAAATTGCTTAACAGTAAAACCGAGAATGAGAACAGAATTGTTTTTCGCAGGAGGAGATGCATTTGGAATTGTTTAGTATGTTTCTAAGTGCGGTGGTAGTTAATTTAAGGATTGGGTGGCCTATAAGTTCGATTCATTAAATTAATTCAATGATTCAACAGAGATGCCAGGATTTGATCGAGTCCGAGCAGTGTTCTTACTTTAGAAACATTTAGTGCCCGGTTGAAGCAGGAAACTTCGTCCAAATCACCGACATAATTCATCCCCAGGCGAATTTGATCCTCCTCGAGATCCCAGGTGTAAATTTGTCGATCATCTTCCAGTTTCCCCTGGAAGGTTCCATTCAAATAGATTTTTGCCTTTCCTGGTTGGTCTGCGTTGTTAAAATTGTCCCAGGTAAGAACAAAATGAGTTAAGTATCAAGGTTAAAGGGTGGATTATCGACACGAAACCAAGGTTTAACTTCATCCGGCATTTCGGTATTCTTTCATCTTTTGGATTCCACATCGCCTTGTCAGTGAAGTCACCCATCCTGAATTGGCGTGGCGATTCCTTTGTAAAATCTACCCGCAATGAACCATCCAAAGCTGATCGAGGGGTGATTTTATGGGATCCGTGAAGCCAACGGTTATCGCCATTCAATGGAATTGTTGTTCGCTACAACAAAAGCCTGGTTGGGGAATTATTTAGTCCGAAAACTTCAATTTCGAACACCTCAAAAAATTGAAAGTAATCGATTTAAACAGAGGATCTTTTAATTACGAAATGCGCAGAATAACGCAGAAAATGGCTGAGGAGTATTTATTTAAAGATGAAAGTTACAAAATCATTGGAGCTTGTTTCGAGGTGTATAAAGAGAAAGGCAACAGATTTCTTGAACCGGTGTATCAAGAGTGCTTGAAAATTGAGTTAACTGATAAATCGATTGCACATGAGGAGCAATTGTGTTTAAAATTAGAATATAAAGGCCATGAACTTCAACAGGTATACCAACTAGACTTCCTTTATTTCGATAAAATCATCTTAGAAATTAAAGCCGTTAAAAAATTAACTGACAAACATCGTGCACAGATAGTAAATTATCTCAAAGGCACAGGGCTCAAACTGGGATTGTTAGTGAACTTTGGCCACTACCCAAAATTGGAATACGAAAGATTTATCAATAAAAGATAGAA
>Ga0310344_10001294_pt1 | contig 19229 bp, 17 predicted proteins | sample HC15DNA20200_MG_FD_203801 | JGI IMG/M metagenome (GOLD analysis project Ga0310344, IMG submission 203801) | Marine microbial communities from station ALOHA, North Pacific Subtropical Gyre - HC15-DNA-20-200_MG | ecosystem: Environmental > Aquatic > Marine > Oceanic | place: Pacific Ocean: North... | reverse complement strand
ACAACATATTTCAAAATGCTGCCTGCACTCATAATGGTTGATATTGGAGTATTTTTTTATTATTTAAAAAAAGGAGTTATTCTATCAAAATTCAAAGCAACATTAAATATTTTAAAAAATTTTAATCAAATTAATTCTAGATATAAAAAAATTCAAAATAAAAGACTGATTTCAGATAGTGAATTAATTAAAAACTTTGACGATGATATTATTATTCCAAAAATGATGGATTCAAAAAATAATGATTCATTAGGAAATTTTATAAAAAATCTAAGTCAATTCACAAGAAAATTTCTATAAGATTAACTAGTCTCTATTTCTGGTCTGTCTATGGTATTTCCTGTAAGTTTCTGTCCGATTATTTCATTTGGTGTGGAATCATTATCAGTTGTTTTACAAAGTTTAAGAAGTGACTCTATACTATCAAAATCTTTACCGAAAAATGATGAATAATAAGCAATTATCTCTTCATCAGTATGGAATTTTTTTTGGATTTTAAGTGCATTTGTAAATCGTTCTTTATTCAAAATTATTTCAGATAACCAACGATAATGTACTTTCTTCATGAATTCCTTAGATAGCAGAGGAGTTTCACAGAATTCAAATTCAGTGTACAATCCTTTCGCAGAATTATCTAATGTGCTAATATTAAATCCCTGTTCCTGAGCTTGTTCATACATTTCAGTATCCCTATAATATTTTAAAGCAAAGAAATATGGGCTAACAACAGATTTGAATTGTTTCATAAATTCCAAGGTATAATTCACATCTTCTTCTGTTTCAGTAGGAAAACCATACATGAAAAACAATCTAACCATTATTCCTTTGCTACAAGTATAATGCGCAACTTTTTTGAGTTTCTCTAATTGTACATTTTTTTTCATATATTTTTGAATCCTTGGAGAAGGAGTTTCAAATGCATATGCTACAGAGATAGTTCCTGCTTCTACCATTTTATCAATAAATTCTTCATCCATAATATCACCTCTTAAACCGTTTGGAAAATGTATACGAATTTTAATTTTTTCGGCAATTATTAGATCAAATATTCGAGCAGCTCTATTCTTATCTATGTTAAAAATATCATCAGTAAAGAAAAGATCAGTGATATGCTGATTTTTTATCATGGTTTTAATTTCATTTACTACAGATTCTGGTGTTCTGTATCTTGTTTTTTTACCGAATATAACATGACAGTAAGTGCAACTATATGGACATCCTCGTGTAGATTCCATTAATGCATATTTATTTCTAGAATAACCCCAATTGAAGCTCTTGTAATATTCATCAGTATTAACTAAATTATAACTTGGAAATCCAAGATTTTCAAATTCTATTAAATCCATTCTTCCAAAACGAAAGACTGGTTTTCCATCAACATAGTATTCTTTTTTATTAACTGTCACTCCACTGACATCACTGTAATCTTTTTTATCCAAAACTCTTTTCAAAACTTCTAAAAGACTTGCTTCTGCTTCTCCAATAAAAAAAGCATCTGCATCTGTACCAACAAACTCATCAGTATTTTTTTCCGAAACATATGGACCGCCAACCATAATTAGTGAATCAGGACAAAACTTTCTAACTTCGGCTAATAGTGGACCTAAAATTCTTAGGTTAGCAGATATTGCACGGAAACCAATAAAATCAGGTTTTTCATTTTTAATAATCTCAATTAATTCTTCTTCACTACTATATTCAATTCCAAAGTCCATTAATTTGATATCCAAAGTGGTCAAAAATTTTTTCAGGTATGTTGCAAGAGACATTATACCAATAGGAAATCCATAAACATTGATTGATCGCCTTTTTTTAATAGTCATGTCTTCACAGTTAGCCAAATCAATTAGAATGAGTTTTTTTCCTTTAGCTTTTTCGGCCCACTCATTTTCATGGTTTGATGTTTGATCATGATCTTTGATCTGAACTAATTCACTCATTTCTGTTCTTGAATATAGTTTAAAATTATGAGTAAAAATATCTTATTGTGATTATATTAGCCTAATTTTATTAATAAAAACGAAGATTTCACTTTCTAAAAGAAATTACCACAGCAATGGCAAATTCCTTTTCATGGCTAACAGAAGCAATAAAGTCGTATTTTTTATTCAAATTTCCATTGATTTTAATTTCAGGCTTGTGTTTTGAATTTAAAGTGCGAATATTCTTTAACGAAATTTTGTCTGGGATTGCTTTAATAACGGATTCTTTAACTGCAAACTTTCCAGCAAAATGTTCATATGGTGAACTAAATTTTTTACAATAATTTATCTCTGAATCTGAAAATATTTTTTTATAGAAATCAAGATTGTTGTTTAGCGGTTTTTTCTTAAATCTACTAACATTAACTATATCAATACCCATACTAAATACGTGATTCAAATATTTCTCATATTGTATCATTATAAATTATCTAATTAGTATTTGCAACAATATTTTATTGATTAATTCATAACAAGGTTTATTTTGTCTACTGGAAGCTTTTTTTAAGATTGAGTGATTCAAATAATTTAAAATCAGAAATTAAAAATATATTTTTTGGTGTATTTCCTAACTTGAAAGAAGAGGAATTTGATTGGGAAAAACACCAATCCGGTTATGATGATTGGGATTCATTTGCGCAAATGCAATTAATCACTGCTACAGAATCTAAATTTAAAATAAAATTTGATATTGATGATGTAATTGCAATTACATGTGCAAATGATCTGTTAAAATTTATTGAATCACACTCATGAATACAATTCCTGAATTATTACAAAACTCCGTACATGATAATTCAAAAAAAACTGCTGTAATTTCAAATGAAGAAGGATATTCGTATAGAGAAATCAATGATTTATCATCGTCAGTATATACAAATATTTTACAATATCCAAGAAATTCTGTAGTTAGTTTAATGCTAGAAAACTCTTTGGAGTTTATTGTTTCATACTTGGGAATTTTAAAGGCGGGTAAAATTGCGCATATAATCCCTCCAAATATATCCAAGGATAATTTAACTGAACAAATTAAATCAGCGAATCCAGCGTGTTTGATTTCATCAAAAGGTTATGCTTCAAAGCTAAATTCAGAATTAATTAATTTTGATGTATTAGAAGTTAATGAGATACTTTCTAAAAATATGGTTAAAGACATAGATAGTTATTCAGATCCTGATGATTTCGCTTATTTGATTTATACTTCAGGAACTACTTCCAAACCAAAAGGAATAGGAATTACACATAAAAAATCTCTATTCACTACTAATAATATAGTAAATATTCTAGGCTACAAAAATTCTGATATAGAAGTACTTCCATTATCACTTTCACATTCATTTGGCTTAGGGTGTTTACATACTGCACTGTTTGTTGGCTCTACAATTGTTTTACATAAGAATGCTATAGATGTAGAAAATATTTTGAACTCAATTACATATTATCGTGCAACAACTTTAGCTGCAGTTCCAGCTACACTTACTAAAATGGTTGAAAATTTTAATAATCAAACAAAATTAGCGTGTGAAAATTTAAGATTGATTATTACAAACAGTACAACCATTCCAGAATTAACTGTAAAAAAATTAAAAAATATAATTAAAACTGGAAAGCTTGCAACATATTATGGATTAACAGAGGCATCTAGGTCTGCATTTATGGTTTTTAATGATATAACTGGAAAAGAAAATTCTGTTGGAAAACCAGCCCAAAATGTACAAATCAAAATAGTGAATGAAATGGATGATCCTAAAAAAAATGGTGAGATATTTATCAAGGGTGAAAATGTGATTGAAAAATATTGGAAAAACGAAGAAATGGATCATAATATACAAAACGGATGGATAAAAACTTCTGATATGGGCTATTTTGATGAAGATGGCTATCTTTATCTCACTGGAAGAGTAGATGACATGATAAATGTTGGAGGAGAAAAAGTTTTTCCAAATCAGATTGAAGGTGTAGTTAAGAGGTTAGATGGTATCGATGAAGCAGTTGTTATTGGTGTCAGTCATGATACATTTGGGGAAGTTACAAAACTATTTGTTAAAAAATCACAAGATAGTAAAATCAAAGAATCTGATATTATGGAACACTGTATAAAAAATTTAGAGCGCTATAAGGTTCCGATAAGTATTAGATTCATAGAAGATTTTCCACAGACTGAATATGGAAAAATTAAACGATATGCACTAAAAGACTACAAATAGAAAATGTCTGCGAAAATGGGATCAAATATAGAAACTTTGTTAGAATCTGATCCCTATACACTAACTAAAAATGAAAAAGATGCGATTTTTCTTAATTCCATGAAGGAGGCTGTTAGCTTTCATTATGAAAAATCAAAAGAGTTTAGAAAAATCTGTGATAATAGGGGATTTATACAAACAAAAAATTTTTCAGTGGAAGAGATCCCATTCCTTCCTGTTTCATTATTTAAGAAATTTAAATTAAAATCTGTTCCAGATTCTGAAATTTTTAAAACAGTTTATTCAAGTGCCACAACAAGTGATTTACCAAGTATTATTTTTCTGGACAGAATTACTTCAGAAAGACAGACTAAGGTGTTAATTTCTATAATGAGAAATTTTCTTAACGAAAAAAAGGATTTTCTAATAATCGATCAGGATAACTCTATGAATACACTGCCCGACATAAAATCACGTTCATCAGCAATTCGTGGGTTTTTTCCCTTTATGAAATCAGTGAAATTTGGATTGGATGATGGTCTCAAATTGGATGAAACACAATTTCAGGGGTTAAATGAAAAAAGTGTCTGTGTGTTTGGATTTACATGGCTTTTGTATAAAACAATATCAGAGAACAAAGACAATATCAAAATTAAAAATATTTTCAAAAGTATTGAAAATATAATTATTATACATATGGGTGGTTGGAAAAAATTACAGGATTTACAAATAAGCAAGGAGCAGTTTAATCAGATGGCTTCAGATTTTTTTAATTGTAAAAAAGAAAAGATCATAGACATTTATGGAATGACAGAACAATTGGGTACAATTTACCCTGATTGTGATGTGGGATACAAACACGTTCCAATATATTCTGAGATTATGATTAGGAATACTGATACTTTAGAAGTGGAAGATGTTGGTAAATCCGGGTTTATACAACTCCTATCTCCAATACCACACAGTTATCCTGGAATTTCTTTACTATCTGATGATATTGGAAAAATCATAGGCGTTGATAATTGTCCATGTGGTAGAAAAGGGAAATACTTTCAATTTGAAAAAAGGGCAGAACAAGCAGATATCAAAGGATGTGGTGATACAATTGACTAAATTACTGATTTCTAAAGGAGAATTTGTAAATTCTGAGGTTACAACAATTGAAGAAAGTGTAAAAGCAATACAAAATTCTAGAGAATGGTTACACTCACAAAAAATTGATGATATTTTAGAATATGTAGAGATGATTGGTAAACATTGGTCTAATAATTTTGAAAATAAAATAGGATCTAATTCATCCCATGTCAAAAATTTTCTCTCTAAATCATACTTGGAGAAGAAGCTTGACATTGCGCTTCATGGCGATAGACATTCTTTAGATAATTTTGTTGATTTAGGAGATTCCGAACTTTTATTTCATGCACAGCCTAGAGGTGTCGCTTGTCATTGGATTGCGGGAAATGTTGACATACTAGGTATATTTTCTGCAATCCAATCATTACTTACTAAAAATGTTTCAATCATTAAAGCACCATCAAATTATACTCTATTGGTTGATTTATTGACTAGTTTAAAAAATATCAATACGGAAAAAATTTCTGGAAAAAAAATATTAGAATGTTTTGAGGTTCTATACATTGAACAGAATGATGAAAAAAATCAGAAAATACTATCTGATTCGGCAGACATAAGAGTTGCTTGGGGTGGAGCTGATGCCATAAAATCTATTACAGCACTACCAAAAAGTCCATTTACAGAAGATATCATCTATGGTCCAAAATATTCTTATGTTATAATAGATGAAAAATCTATCCAAAAACAACAAACGCAGATAGCACAAAAAATTGCACTTGATGTAAGTACGTTTGATCAATATGCATGTTCATCTCCTCATACAGTTTTTGTAAAAACTAAGGATCCAAAAATAATTTCATCTTTTTCAGATGCATTATCGCATGCGATGGATGATGTTGAAAGAATTCTATTACCTAAACAAAAAGAAACTGAGGAAAAATCAAAAGAAATCATTTCAACTCGCTCAGAGTATGAGATAAAAGGAAAAGTTATTTCATCTAAGAATCTTAATTGGACCGTCATTGTTTCTGATGAAGAAGGGTTAGCCCAACCAACCTTTTCTCGTGTAATACACGTAAGACCATTTAAAGATAATAACGTGATTTTGAATGACAACAGAAAAATTCAATCCATTGGATTATCAGTGGATGATAACGATAGATTTCAGCTCATTGATAAAATCACATTTTTTGGTGGTGACAGGTGTCCTTCTTTGGGAAAAATGAGTTTTTTTGATTCTCCATGGGATGGTATATTTGGAATGGACAGGATGGTTAGATGGATAACCACCTACAAATAAGATAACCTAATTTGAATTGAGTAAATGTATTTTCTTAGTAAGCTTTAGATTTTAAAATAAAATTCAACAAGTGGTATATATGGAAAATGACGAAAATGTACTTCCCACTAACGAAAGGGAAGTAATGGAATACTATGGGTGTTCAGGAAGATTTGACAGATTTAAATTAAAAATTAAATTCTTCCGAAGTTGGCTTTTGCATTGCCTTGCATATTCATCTCCACACTCAAATTTTATAATAAAAATGCAAAAAACAAGGGGTGTAAAAATTGGAAAAAATTGTTATTTCAATCCGTATATCTTAATTGATCTAGTTTATCCAACACTGATAAAAATTGAAGATAATGTATCTATAGGTTCTAACGTAATGATCTTTGCACATGGTAATATTTCTGCAAATTCATTCTTAAAAGACAAATATCCACGGAAGGTTTCAAATGTAATTATAAAATCAGGTGCTGCAATTAATCCAGGTGCAATAATAATGGCTGGTGTTACTATTGGTGAAAATTCAATCATTTCACCACGGAGTGTAGTTACGCAAGATATTCCTGATTATTGTGTTGCAGTAGGAAATCCTGCGAGAGTTATAAAAAAGATAGATCGTTGATAAAACAAATTGAATATCTTAGGAATTGATTTTGAAGAGTGGTATCACCCAGAATTAATAAAACAAAATATCAAGAATGAAAATCATGCACATTCTGTCATTAATGGCATTGACAAAATACTGGACTTGCTAAGAAAACATGAAACATTTGCGACGTTTTTTGTAGTAGGAGAATTATTAGAAATCCAGCCAGATATTTTTGATAAGATTATTGAAAATGATCATGAAATTGGATTTCACACCATGCATCATGATAGATTAGATTCGTCTGGGTTTAAAGAGAAATTTTCCTCTGAAGTTAAAAAATTTGCAGAATTAACTAATCATAAATCACGAGGGTTTAGAGCACCTACATTTTCACTAGCCAATACTAGCTCATGGGCAATTGATATTTTGGAAGAAAATGATTACGTATATGATAGTAGCATTGTTCCTGCCAAAACTAGTATGTATGGATCACCAAATGCAGAACATAAACCATATAGAATTACAAGTAAATCAATTGAAAAAAATGACCCTTCTGGGAAATTAATTGAATTTCCTTTATTGGTAACAACCTTTCTAGGGAAAAAAATTCCTGCAGCAGGTGGATTCTATCTAAGAACATTGCCTACCAAAGTCATAAAAAATGCACTCAAAAATTACCAAAATAAAAGCATGCCAGGAAGTTTTTACATTCATTCTTGGGAATTAACACCTGAATTCATGCCAAAATTAGATTTGCCGTTTAAAGATAAATTTGCTACATATCATAATTTAGGCAAAGCATATTCTAGAATGTCTGAATTACTGAAATCATTTGAATTTACTTCATTTAGTCGTTATATTGCAGAAAATAAAATGATTAACTGATTTTTTGTGATTTGAAATATTCTAAAGTTTTTTCTATTCCTTCATTCAAATTTACTTTTGGTTTCCATCCAAGTGATTTTAATTTTGAATTACTCACCACAAAGTTTCCAACATCGACCTTTTTTGTATATTTTGGTGTTTTGACGAATTTTACTTTCGTTTCAGTTAATTGCTCTAATAATTCTCCTAATTGATAAAACCAAGTTTTCTTACCAGAAGAAATCCAATACAAATCTCCAGACTTTCCTTTAGTCATTATAGTTTTTATGCCAGAAATTACATCGGAAATGTAAATTAGGTCACGGAAAAATTTTCCTTTTTTGAAAATTGTTAACTCATTTCCCTTGAATGCTTCATGTATCAAGAAATTTACTGCATTTTTTTTAGATATCACTTGCTCTCTTGGTCCAAATGAATTCGTTATACGAAATATGAGTGTGTTAATTCCATAAACATCATGATATATCTTACAGTAATGTTCACTAGCTAATCTATTTGTTCCATAAATAGTAGTTGGATTACATGGTGTATTTTCAGTTACAGGAAGTTTTTCTGGTTTTCCAACTACTATAAACGTACTACCTAAGACAAATTTACATGGTAATTCAAGTTCTCTAATCTTTTCTAGCATAAACAAAGTAGTTTTTGCATTTGATTCAATGTCTTCAAGTGGTTCTTCAAATGATTTAGAATGTGATGTGTTACCAGCTAAATGAATAATTATATTTGGTTCGAATTTTTTTATAATTTGTCCTAGCCTTTTAAAATTAATCAGATCGATTTTTTCAATTTGGACATTAGATGAATTTCTGATGTTGTCTTTTTTTGACAAAGTTTTTGTTAAAATCTTAATTTTGTGACCATTTCTTGATAGTGAGTCTACAAGATGACTTCCTATGAAACCTAATCCGCCAGTTATTAATAATTTCAATAAACTATTTCAAAATTTTATAGGTTAAAAGTTAATTCACACATTTCTACGAAAATATATTTTGGATAGTTCTTAACTTCCAGTATGAAAAGAGGATTTTTCTCAAAATTACAGATTCTTCTCAATTCAAGAAAAATATTCAAGAATTGGTATATTTACCCACAAGTCTATTTTAAATTGACAAAAAATGAATATGTGATTTTTGAAACTAGATCTGGCTTAAAAATTAAGATTCGTGTGAACTCAACTGATTTGATGGCTTTAACGCACGTCTGGCTGATTCAAGAATATACTCATAGCAATTTTTCTATTAACAATGATGACATTATTATTGACGTTGGGGCACACATTGGGCTGTTTGCATTACTTGCATCACAATTTTGTAAAGATGGAAAAATATTTTGTTATGAACCAATTAAAGAAAATTATAAATTATTAATTGAAAACATAGAAATAAACAAAATTAAAAATATATTTCCAAATAATCTAGCAGTTACAAAAGAAACATCAAGAGTAAAAATATTTCTTAATGACGATCAATCTGGACATAGTATGTTTATTCAAAACAATAACTTTGTAGAGGTAAACTCAAAATCTCTTTCTGATATATTTTCTGATAATGGAATAAATGAATGTGATTTCCTAAAATTAGACTGTGAGGGTGCTGAATATGAAATAATAGAATCATTATCACCTGATCTCTTTACAAAAATAAGTAAAACCGTTATAGAATATCACACAGCTGATACAAGACCAGAGTTATTAGAACGACTGATAAACAAACTAAAGCAATTTTCTTTTTCTGTTCATACTAAACCATTATTCATAGACATTGGTTTTCTTTTTGCAAAAAAATAATCATTAATTTTTTCTTATAATACCCATGGTTATTTTATTATCTTCTGTATTTTCAAGTAAAATTGGATATCCATTATTTGCTAGATAAAATTCAAGAAATGCATTGTTACCAATTATATCATCTGACAATAGGAATCCACCATTTTTTATGAAAGGCCAAGTTGTTTGAAATTCTAATAGCATATTTTTGTATGTATGTAAACTGTCATGTAAAAATATGTCAGCTTTTTTTATGGATTGAAATAATTCATCAAGTTTCTCTGGACCTGCCCCGTTGATTAATTTCCATCTATCCTGAATTTGATTTGGTATAGCATTACCAATCATCTCAAGTGATTCCCATGGCTTGAAGATACTATCAATAGAATATAGTGTTCCTTTGTTATTTTCATACAATGCTTGTAGGATATATGCGGAGCTTATACCATACGCAACCCCTGTTTCAACAACTAGATCTGGTTTAACAATTTTGCATAGTGCATATAGGAATAATCCTGAATCTTCATAGATTGAATAGTCAATTGGATATGGTTTTTCCTTCGAAGGAAATTTTTTTGATCTTAATTTATCAAAATAATCTTTGAAATGGATTTGTAGTTCCTTGGTATCTTCAATTATTTTTTTTTTCGTGAATCCATTATTTGGAAATAATTCATCTAAAATTTTTTCTAATTTTAATGATTTTGCTGTGTGTTTTTTGATTTTTTGTTTTGAATCGTCATGTGTTTGCATGGCTGCATTAAACATATCCACACCTCCTTTTGGATGAGTAATTGAGAATTTAAATAGAGAAAAATATTTTGAAATTTTTACCATTGTAATACACTTGGTTATATGAAAGATGTCTATCTATGCATTTATTGATTTTTATCAAAACATTGACTAATCTTTACTATCATACGTGAAAACTAAATAGTTACATAATTTATAATCAGCATGAAAATTGCTTTAGTTTGTCCTGCTTCTCTACCAGCCACACAGTTTGGAGGAATACTTGCCTTATGTGTGGATATAGCTAAAGAATCATCAGATAGTGGTCACGATACTACAATTTTTACCACTGATTTAGATTTTGCCAATAATCTAAAAACATTCAATAAAAATTTGCCAAGAACTGAAAGTGTTGGAAATTTTAAAATTAAGAGGTTTAGTGTGTGGTTTTCAATTGGTCTGTTTTATGTAAACCCAGGAATCTATTTTGATATGCTCAAAGAAAAATGCGATGTAATACATACTATAGGTGTTAGAAGCTTTCAGTCATATGCTGCCGCTTTAGTTTCAAAAAAGAGGAACATACCTCTCATAATATCTGATCAGGGTGGACTGACGACACATCCTGACTTAAAAAATAGTGGATTAATTAGACAGATTTTTTATAAATTACAGTCTCCAATGATTCGATTTGTGATAGGTCAATCAAAAAAAATCATAGTCGCAAATGAGTACGAAAAAAAGATTTTTTCTGAATTAACTGACGAAAATAAAATAGAGATAGTTGAAAATGGAATAAATCTGGAAAAAATGAAATCAAGTGTTAAATTTAAAACGAAATATGACATAAATCACGAATATTTTCTATTCCTAGGAAGATTTCACAAGGTAAAAGGGATTGATATATTGTTGAAAGCAATGCAGCTTGTAAAAAACCATCAGTTGATGTCGAATGTTAAATTAGTAATTATGGGCGTAGATTTTGGATTTGAAGAGGAAATGTTGAAGATGATTGATGAAATGGATTTGGAAAATGTTGTTAAAGTGATTAAAAATCCTCCTCGTGAAGATGTAATTGCTGCATATAAGGAAAGTGAGTTTTTAGTTCTACCATCAAGATGGGAACTTTCACCACTCACACCACTGGAAGGGTTTGCATTCAAAAAACCAACTATCAGTACAAAAGCTCATGGAATACCATATACGTTAGATGATGGAAAAAATTCAATTCTGGTTGAATCAGAAAATTTTAGTGAACTCGGTAATAAAATAATAGAACTACTAAATGATAAAACAAAATGTAAGGAGTTAGGAATGAATGGTTATGAACATATACACAAAACATGTAATTCCCAAGAGATGGTTCAGCATATGCTAAGGATTTATGAAAAAACAGGTTGATTTTATGAAAAAGAAAACAATAGACGCGTTTAATGATGCATCAATAAAAGTTCCATTTATCATACCAGAAATTACAAAAAATGATAAAAAAACTGTATTAAATGCATTAAACTCTCGCCTACTTACAGATGGTCCAAAATTACATAAATTCGAATCAATCTTTGCAAAATTTACTGGAGCTAAATTTGCTGTAGGAGTATCTAATGGAACTGCTGCGTTACACCTATCACTAAAAGCTCTTGGGATAGGAAAGGGCTCTGAAGTTATTATTCCAGATCTTACATTTGTCGCAACTGCAAGTTCTGTGTTACTAACTGGAGCAACTCCTGTATTGGTTGATGTTGACGAAGATCTGAATATTTCAATCCCTTCTATAAAAAAAGCAATTACAACCAGAACTAAAGCTATCATTCCAGTACATTTTGCTGGAAAATCATGTAAAATTAGACAAATAGCAACAATTGCAAAGAAAAATCATATTGCAATTGTAGAAGATTGTGCTCATGCAATTGGAGCTAAAACAAACAATAAGCATGTAGGAACATTTGGGCAAACAGGCTGCTTTAGTTTCTATCCTACAAAAAATTTTACGACAATAGAAGGTGGTATGGTTATAACAAACTCTAAGCATATAGCTGATTTTGTTCGTTCCGCACGAAATCATGGGATCTCAAAAACACTTGCATCAAGATTTGCCAAGGGAAAACCATGGAATTATGACATAGAAAATCCTGGTTATAACTATAGGCTAGATGAGATTCGTGCATCACTAGGTATCAATCAGATGAAGAGAATTAAAAAAATGAATTCTTTAAGAAAAAAAGCTGCTAATTATTACACTGAAAAACTAGTAAATGTTGGTGGTGTTGTTGTTCCAAACAAGTCAATTGGTGAAGAGCACGTACATCATCTGTATGTAATTAAGATAACTAGAAAATATTCCATTACAAGAGATATATTATTTCAGAAATTATTGAAGAAAGGAATACGAACTTCTGTCCATTATAAACCACTTCATATGTTTACAACATTTAAAAAAATGGCTAAAATATCTGATAGTTTATCAAATTCAAAAAGTGCTTATTCACAAATTTTATCATTGCCTATATACCCTTCAATTTCTAAAAAACAACAAGACCTGGTTATTCATAATATTGAAAAATATGAGGGTTGATCAAAATATTTGTTAGTATATTTTATACGTCAACATTATTACTGTAAATTCAGAGATAAATCGTATGAAAATAACAGTAGGTATTCCAGCCTATAATGAAGAAAAAAACATAGCTAAAATAATTGTGGAATTAAAAAAAACAGCAGACCAGATTATTGTATGTGATGATGGCTCAACTGATTTAACGTCTAGAATAGCAGAATCATTGGGTGCAATTATCATCAAACATGGTAAAAATTTAGGTTATGGTAGTGCAATACGTAGTATTTTTTTGAAGGCGAGAGAGATCAACGCCGAAGTACTTGTAACAATTGATGCAGATGGTCAACATAAAATTGAAGATATCAAGAATGTAGTAAAACCTGTTGTAGATGGACAAGCTGACATTTCAATCGGTTCTAGGTTTTTAGATAAAAATCATAATGCTCCAAAGTATAGAAAACTTGGAATTAACATAATTACGAAAGTGACAAATTCATCTTTATCTGAAAAAATCACTGATTCACAAAGTGGTTTTAGAGCTTACAATACCAAAGTTTTGCAAGCATTAACCCCTTCAGATTCTGGAATGGGAATATCTACTGAAATTCTTATTAAATCTAGTAATCTTGGGTTTAAAATTGCAGAAGTTCCAACTGAGATCCTATATGATGGCGATACTTCTAGTCAAAATCCAGTTTCTCATGGAACAGGAGTATTACTTAGTACTTTGAAATATATCTCGATTGAAAGACCTCTTAGATTTTATGGTATACCGTCATTCATATTATTTACAATAGGATTTGTTTTTACTTTTTTTGCGGCACAATATTATGCAGAAATAGGAAGGTTAAACACTAATCTCACATTAATTGCAGCTGGAACACTAGTAATCGGAGTTATACTGATAGTAACGGCAATCTTGTTATATTCTTTGGTTAGTGTTGTCAGAGAAGGGAAATCTAAATAAAAATATTAAAATTATTTCCAAGGCGTAGACTTCATTATACTTTCTGGAAATGAATCAATCCACGAATCACTTGAAAGATACCAAGATATAGTTTTTGTAATCCCATCTTCAAAATTAGTTTTATGTGACCATCCTAATTCTTTTCTAATTTTTGATGAATCTAAACTATATCGTAAGTCATGACCTGGTCTATCCTCAACAAATTCAATCAGATCAGATGGTTTGCCCATAATTGACAAGATTTTGTTAACAATTGTGAGATTATCAAGTTCATTTCCTGCTGAAACATTATATGATTGACCTGTTTTGCCGTTCAATAATGCTTGTAATACTGCATCGCAATGATCGTCCACAAACAACCAATCCCTAATATTTTTACCATTCCCATAAACAGGTATTTTCTTATTCTGTTTTGCCAAAAGAATAGTTTTTGGTATTAGTTTTTCTGGAAATTGCCTTGGACCATAATTATTTGTACATCTTGTTATAATACAATCACAATCATATGTTAAAACATAAGAATTAACCAGGTGCTCTGCAGCCGCCTTTGTAGCAGCATAAGGACTAGATGGATTAAATCTAAAAGATTCATTTGCACTTTGATCCTTTAAGCTTCCATAAACTTCATCAGTAGAAATCTGAATAAATCGTTTTTTTGTGGTTTTGATAGTTTCTAATAATGTAAAAGTTCCACGTATATTTGATATTAAGAAAGGATTTGGATCTGATATACTTCTATCTACAAAAGATTCAGCTGCAAAATTTACTACTGCATCACATTGTGACACTAAATCTTCCATTAAATTACGGTTTGTAATATTGCCTTTGACATATTGATAATTTGGTGATGACTCAAGACTCTTTAAATTTTTTTTATTGGAGCCAAAAAATTCAGCGTCTACATTAATTACACTAAAATTCTTCTGCTCATTTAGAATTTTCAAAATGAAATTACTGCCTATGAACCCAAGTCCTCCAGTTACAAGAAGTTTCATTATGAAATTGGTTATCTATTTCTTAATAAAATCTTGTATAAGATCATAACAAATTACTTTAATAGTTTAATTTAGTCCAAAGTCTTATTTTTACAAGATTTTGAAAGCTTTCATAATATGAGTAATTTTATAGAAGAAGCTTTGATTCTAGACCAAAATAAATCAGATTTAGGGAATATGCCAAACTAGTGATGATATTTTATGCAGGCTTTGATTGATGGTAAATCCAAAATATTTCCCAAGAATACCATTATTTGTCTTGGAATAATCACGTTAGCGGCGTTTTTAATTAGATTGTTTTATTTTCCAGAAGGAATACCGATTACGCTTGATGGTGCATTATATTTTTGGTATGCCAATGATCTAAGTATCACTGGAACATTTCCGATCAATATTCCTATGGCAAATAATGGCTGGCCTACATTTCTTTCAATTTTTTTCTATTTTTTCAATTCAGAGAATTTTTTAGATTACATGATGCTGCAGCGATATGTTACTATAATTATTTCAGTTGCTACAATTATTCCAGTTTTTATTTTATGTAGGAAGTTTTGTGGAAATAAATTATCACTAATTGGTGCATTGTTGTTTGCATTTCAGCCAAGAATCATAGAAAATTCCTTATCAGGTCTCAGCGAACCACTTTTTATTTTATTAGAATTGATGTGTCTAGTTCTATTTTTGCAGAATAATTTTAAATTAAAGTATGTATCATTTGCAATTTTAGCGTTAGCTTGTATGATTCGTTATGAAGGGATAGTATTACTTATTCCATTATCTATTTTATTTTTAGTTGTAAACAAGGAATATAAGAAAAATATACCTAGATATTTTCTAGCTATCTCTATCTTTCTACTAGTTTTATTACCTATGGCCTTTGTGAGAATCAACACAGCAGGATATGATGGAATTGCTAGTCATTCAATTGCAGCTGTATCGACAATTGGTCAAGATTCAACAATATATCTTGGAATCAGCTCATTAATCGAATCTGCCGGATTATCTATTTTTCCAATATTTTTTGCTTTATTACCATTGGGATTTTTTGGGTTTTTTAAAAATAGAAATTTTGATAAATACACAGTACTATTATTTTTAATTTTTATGCTGATGCCCATAATTTATGCTTCATCGAGAGGTATAACAGAACCACGTTATCTTCTTGTCTTGTTTCCAATATTTTCTCTTATCTCAATTTATACTATAAAAGAAATTACTAAAAAATTCGACAAAACTAAAGTTGTTTTAATTATATTTATTGTTGGTATTTTACTATCATCAATAGTTTTCCTCGATTACAATATAATTGATTATGAACATGAGCTAGAAGCTTATGATATAGGATTAGAAGTGAGTAGAAATACATCAGTAATTAGTGATTATCATCCAGAATCAAAATATGCTCATAATAAAATAGATGTAGCAACAAATTTAGAAACTTTTCCTATTTTAAGTTCTGAAATCAAGAAAAAAGTGAAATTAATTGATACATATGGCTTCTACTCATTGAGTGAATTCATTGTTTATGGTGAAAGAGAAGGATTAACACATATTGTTATTGATGAGAATCAAAATAGGCAGGAGTTTCTAAAAGATGTTTTTAGAAATGAAGAAAAATATGCATATCTAAGTAAAATTTACGATTCTTCTGAAGATGGCTATGACTACCACCTTAAAATTTTTAGGATAGATTATGAAAAATTTGATTCTGTGAAGTAAGTTAATTCAAATATTTTTTAATTATTTAGTTGATAGAATTTTTTGTAGTCTATTTCAAAAACCTTTACTTTTAATTTTTCAAATCCTTCATTTTCTGTATCAAAAACCTTTGTTAGATAAGGAAATTTATCCTCATTTTCATAAATTTCGCCTAGATATGGATAAAAAATCATTACGTCTTTTTTGTTAATTGAAATATAATTCAATTCATACTCATAAGAAACCTCAATAAAATCTTCAAGTGATTTTGCGTAAAGCGTGGTTGGCATTAAGTTGACATTTTCACTATTGAACTCAAACATATAATACGAGCCTGGATTCTGACTAATTTTATAATTTTTAAAAACGCCATCAGGGTCTGTCACGTGCGCATAAAGTAATCCTTTCAAAGTATAACCAGAATCCAATATTTTTCCATTAAATTTACTTTCTAAGGTTTCTGCAAACAAGATTTCTTCATTGCTAAGGATAGGATCTGGTGTTTCATATCTTAACGTATAGAAACCTGATAAAATAATTACAGTGCACATGATACCGACCATACAGATTTTTTTATGTTTTTCATTAAATGAAAATGTGGATAATCCATACTCGACAAGCCTCTGTAGTGAGATTGTAGCTAAAATTATCAAAAATGGATAAACGTGATAAATTAATCTCTTTTCAGGCATAATTGCAAAGTAAAAAACAAATGCGCCAAGACTAATTAAGATTAAAATCCAATTACTCCGAATATATTTTTTTTCTTGATCAAAAGCTCTTAAAGAAAAAATTATTCCAAATGGTAGAAAAAATATGAGATATGGCAACGACATTTTGAAAAGTGTGAAAAATAAATTATAAATACCTAAAAATACAAATTTTTCAATAAATTTTCCAAAACCATTATCATCAATATAATCAAAAGCAGAGTACTCAACACCCATCATATTATCTGCCAAAATAGTAGTATATTCACCTGTAAACATATTCTCGTTTTGTGAAAAAAATAATGGACTACCATATTGTTCATTCCTTTCTATCAACATGGGTGATACAACAATAAGACAAATTGCCAAACAAGCAAAATATTTTAAAAATAATTTAGGCGTTTTTTTGAAATTCGTGAAGAAAATTATTGAAGCAATTAACAACATAACTATACCATTCCATCTGACCCACCATAGTAATCCTATTGTTAAAAATGATAAATACGAATACTTGGAATTTTTGTTAAGCAGAAAATATAATGAGAGAATGGTGGCAAGAATATAGAGTGGTTCTGTGTAACCTAGTCCAGAAATATGATTGAGATGTGGTTCAAATGCAAAAAGACCCACTGCACACAATGAATATTTAGCATCAAAGAATTTTCTAGACAAACCATACATTGGAACAATCGTAATTATGGAAATAGCTAAACCAAGACCGCGAGTGATGTTTACATAATCTAGAAAATTATTTGAATCAGTCATATTAAAAAAAGGAGAAATAAAAATTGACCACCCTAATGTTTTTCTTTGGTGCTCTGTAAAATCTCCATTATTATGTGCCATACCACGTAAAACATATCCAAAAGTATCCTCTTCTGGAAGAACAGAAAAATCTACTGTGTATAGTTTAAAACCTAATGATATCAGAGAAATCAGAATTAAAAAAAATATTATATGTTTTTTTTCCAATTATTATTTTCTGACTTAATACTAATTAATAACATATGGGATTGTTTGTTCTACAATTAATTTTAGGATCATAACTGAGTGAAGAATATATAGCTGCCATAAATTATGACTTTAATTGTTATCACATTTTAAAATTTTAGTCACTGAATCTAACATTAAAGAGAAATCTTTATGCAACCCATTCAAAATATAACTAAATGTAATTTGGATTAATTATAATCATGAAGGGATATCAAGAAAAGCATGTATTAGTAACTGGTGGAGCCGGGTTTATTGGCTCTGAGCTCGTTAACCAATTAATTCGTGAAGGAGCAATTGTTACAGTTCTCGATAATTTTTCATCTGGGAAAAAACATTATCTGCCAAATCATAAAAAACTAAAAATTGTCAAGGGTGATGTCGTAAATGAAAATTTAGTAAAGCGAACAGTAAAGGATCAAGAAATAATATTCAATTTGGCTGCATTACCATTTATTCCTGATTCATATTATTATCCGACAACTTTCTTTCAGGTAAATACCATTGGAACAATGAATGTTTTGTGGTCTGCCATAAAATCTAGATCTGTAGATTCATTTGTTCAAATTTCAACTAGTGAAGTTTATGGCTCTGCACAATATTTCCCTATGGACGAAAATCATCCTACATCACCATATTCTACATATGCTGTTAGTAAATTAGCAGCAGATCGTGCCACTTTTACTCTACATAAAGAAAATGGATTTCCAGCAGTAATTCTTCGTACATTCAATACATATGGTCCAAATTTCACTGAACCATATATCATTCCCGAAATTATTACTCAAATACAAAAAAGAGTAGAACA
>Ga0310344_10001293_pt1 | contig 19230 bp, 15 predicted proteins | sample HC15DNA20200_MG_FD_203801 | JGI IMG/M metagenome (GOLD analysis project Ga0310344, IMG submission 203801) | Marine microbial communities from station ALOHA, North Pacific Subtropical Gyre - HC15-DNA-20-200_MG | ecosystem: Environmental > Aquatic > Marine > Oceanic | place: Pacific Ocean: North... | reverse complement strand
AACTGGTTTTCAGCAACGATCAAGGTACCTTCAATGTCGCTCTTCAGCGAATTCAACACACGCACCGGAATGTTCTTTTCAACCGCCGGTCCAACCGTGCTGGGATGGAGAACCCGACCACCGAAATAGGCCAACTCGGATGCCTCAGTGAACGATAGTGTTGGTAAACGCTTAGCTTCAGGGACCATCGCTGGATCAGCAGTCATTACACCATCAACATCGGTCCAGATCTGTATCTCTTCGGCGTCGACACCGGCACCTACAACCGAAGCCGTCAAGTCAGAACCTCCTCGGCCTAGCGTCGAAGCCCGTCCGTCCAAAGTGCGGCCAATAAACCCACCCAGCACAACGATTCGTGCGGCATCGCACAGTGGCAGCACCAATTCACGTAGCCGGTCATTGGTCGGCCCATACAAAGGTGACGCTTCCGTAAACCGATCGTCGGTGACAAGCACCTCGCGTGCGTCCACGTGCACGGCATTGGAGCCTTGCTGCTGCAGTAGCCATGTCATCACCAGACTCGACATTCGCTCACCGTGAGATAAGAGCGAATCAATAACCGAATGGCGTTCATGGGTTGTGGCGATCGAAAGATCACATAGCAGTTGACTCATCTCGTCCACAGAGCTAGCAAGCATCCCCGCTAACAGCGACGCATCGGCCAAAACGGCCCCGGCCGTTTTTTCCAGAATGTCCCGAATCGCTGCAACCCGCTGCTGAGCCTCCTCGACCTGGCCACCAATCGCCAGTTCGGACGCATGAGCCAAAATATCTGTAGTCTGACCAATCGCAGACACTACCACGATTGGCCGACGATGGGCCTGCTTCCTGGCTAAACCGGCAACTCGGATCAGAGCCTCTCCAGAGGCCAGCGAGCTACCACCGAACTTCATTACAAGCATACGGCAGTGATTCCTTCGACTTGTGTAGCAACACTCAACAACCTGTCGAGTATAGAATGCCGTTGACCGTTTGGGAGGAAAAGGGTGAAAACCTACTTCAGTATAGTCGTCGTCGCCGCCTCAGTTATAGGAACCGAAGCGCAAACAACGTCTCTGGTCCAACGTGATTCCATTACGACCACAGCCACTACTCTGGAGGCCAATGATCAGTTACTGATCGCAGCCCAGGGGCCACTCATCCACATAATTAATCTCGACCCTACCGGAGATCCAACAACAATCGGCAGCTACAACTTCTCCGAGGCGGTATTAGGGCTATCGCTTGACAATCACACGCTCCTTGTCGCCAACAGCCACGACGGTCTCAAGCGATTAGACCTCTCTGAACCAGCCGATCCGAAACTGATAGATAGCTCACCCACCCGTGGACAGGCAGTTGGTGTGGCTTCCTCGGGAGGACAGGCTTTCGTAGCTGACAACTCTCTGGGATTTGATATCGTAACTACAGCCGTAGAGCTGACACGAGTGGGTGAATACCTTGCTGACGGCTTCCCCAGAGGGATAGCCTCGTCAGGAACTTTGGTATTTGTCGCTGATCAACCGAATGGGCTTGTCATTGTCGATGTAACAGCCCCCACAACCCCAGAAGTTGTAGCTGTGCTGTCACTTGGCTCTGACCCGATTACCCGTGTGATAGTACCTGACCAAACACCAGCAGGCCAGTCCGAGCCACCAATTGCTTGCATAGTGAGCAACCAGGCAGGGTTGCAAGTCATCGATCTATCTGACCCCAAATCTCCAAGAGTGGCCGCACCGGTGGCAACCCGAGGCCAACCCCGGAGTGTGGCCATGCAAAACAACCAGGTTTATGTCATAAGCGAAAACACGCTAGAAGTCTTTGACCTGTCGAATCCAGGCCTTCCGGTTCTGCTCGCATCACAGAGCGTAAGCGACCAGGCGACCCAAGTAGCAGCAAACGAAGAACTGCTCTTCGTGGCCACGCCGGAAGCAATTAGCATCTTTGAGCGTCCATAACCTCTAAAACCTCAAAGACCCTAATATTCAGGAACATTCGACGTGAATCCCTCATTTTCCCACCGGATTGAAGTTCGATTTCGAGACTGCGATCTAATGGGACACGTGAACAACGCAGTCTACTTTACCTACTTTGAACAAACTCGTCTGGTGGCTGCCGAAACCCTTGGACTACGTCGCACACTCGAACCGACGGGACTCGGATTGATCTTGGCCCACAGTTCATGCGACTACCTGTTACAGGTGAAACTGGGTGACACGGTCGAGGTAAAGCTCGCCGTAGATAGGGTCGGAAATTCAAGCTTTGCTCTTAGCTACGAGGTACGTCGGGTTCGAGATGACGCGGTTGTGGCGCTCGGCAAAACCGTGCAGGTGGTGTTCGACTACGAGGCTGGTGAGCCTGTCCAGATTCCAGAATCACTCCGAGACAAACTCGACGCCCTCATCACTAGGTCACCAACAGAACCGGAATGACACGAATTGGAGACCTCTGCCACCCCTGGGGCAGCCACAGAAAATTGAAGCAACCTTAACGTGAGACTCAAGGCTTTTACTGCTCTTTGACCCGATAGACCGCATCGCTAGTACGGATGATCAAGCTGTCGTCCAGAATCGCGGGTGTCGCCATCGTGAATTCATCGAGAGCATTTTTACCGAGGACCCGAAATTCTGATCCCGCTTCAATCACATAGGTGGTCCCCTCTTCGCTGAGGGCAAAAATCTTGCCGTTGTAGGCCCAGGGAGAAGCCGTGAACCCCTCACCCACAGCGATACGTTGTCGCCCATAGACCTCTGCTCCGGTCCGCGCGTCGTGACAAGTCATAAGTCCGCGGTCAAGCAATGTGTAGTAGTGATCACCGTACACGAGGGGAGACGGATGATATGAACCGCCCTGAGGCAGTGACCACGCCACGTAATCATTGGCAGAAGCTCCGTCTGCCAAGGAAATGTCACCAGAGGCTCCAGGGCGAATCGCGTAGACAGGTCGCAAAAAATCCGCCAGATAGCCCGATTCGATATAGAGGAGCCCATGTGCTGCTGTCGGCGTGGGAACAACGATCGTCGACATCCCAGACAGCTCCCATAATAGCTGACCCTCAAGGTCATATGAGCGCACCCTATCAGTACCCGCCGTCACCACCTCTGTCCGTTGGTCATGCTCCCAAACAAACGGCGTCGACCAATTCGATCCTTCATCTCGATCGGTTCGCCAAACCTCAGCTCCGGTCTCAGCGCTCAATGCAGCGATATAGGATTGGTCTTCACTGTCGACAACCACATACAATCGCCCATCATGGAACACTGGAGACGAAGCCGTGCCCCATCCATTCCTCATGCTCGAGGATGGCAATTCACGGGACCATAAAACAGCCCCGCTAAAGTCGAGTGCGTATAGACCAACATTACCAAACAGCACATACAAGCGTTCACCGTCGGTAACGGGCGTCTCAGACCCAAAAGTGTTCTTCAAATGGTGTGATGACTGAGGCGCACCCGCATGAACCTCGGTCGACCATCTGGGTCTCCCGGTGTCAAGATCCAAGCCATAAACCATCCAGTGATGTACATCTCCAGGTATCCCACGTTCACCACCGCCATACCATCCGCCCGCTGGAGCTTCCACATCGCCATCACTCACTACTGTGGTGATGAAAACCAAACCGTCAGCAATAACAGGAGAACTCCACGCCAACCCAGCTACAGGGGTTCGCCAGGCAATGTTCTCGGTCGAGCTCCAGCGCTCTGGCAGATTGCTGTTATCTGAAACAACGCCGCTCGCCTCCGGGCCACGAAACTGCTTCCAGTCCTGAGCCACTGCTCCGGCTGGCAATACTAGGACGGCGCTGCCGAGCAGTGCGGCTGGGAGCCGACAGGCCAAGGAGCACCAACAAATTTGTCGAACGATAACATCCCAGACACGAGCACTAATCATTCCTCTTCCTCCAAGAACCACCAACAGCTCAAACATGTGGGGCAACAGCCCTAAGAACCAAAAGACAAACCGCAACCACCTTAACCAAGATCCCACTGAAGCACCAGTCCGAACCAATACGGGCGACGATACAACCAGGGTGGCCCAAGGGCCTGGATCAGCTTTATTCGACGCATATCAAGCGAGACCTGATATACGATCTACGCACAGCGTGGCTACCCTCCGAGCAACAACCACGCCCAATACTCATGATTACCGAAAGTGCCCTTATTGCGATAGCCGGCCTGATAGCCGTCGTGGCCTTACTATTCCTGCTGATCACCAGGTTCAGTTGGCATGTCTTCATCGCACTCCTCGTGCCGATTGTTCTGTTCGCACTAATTCCCGGCCTTGATCGCCAAGCCTTCATTGATGCATTTGAACAAGGTTTCGGACGGACGATCCAGGGCATCGCTGTAGTCATCGTGCTAGGCTCGATACTCGCGGAGGCCCTCAAGCACACTGGCGGCATCGAACGGATCACGGTATCAATGATCCGATGGGTTGGAGAAACTCGGATGCCACTGGCCCTAACTTTAAGCGGGTTCGTGATCGGTCTGGCTATTTTCTCAGACGTGGGTTACCTCATCCTGAACCCGCTAGTCCACTCAGCCGCCCTCAATAGTGGTCTGAACATGAGTGTGATGGCAACAGGCTTGGTCGGTGCAATGCAACTCACCCACGCCATGGTTCCACCCACTCCAGGACCACTCGCTGCTGTGGCGTTGGTCGGGGCAGACATTGGTCGCGTGATCCTCTATGGCGGCATCGTCACCCTAGGGGCCTCACTCGCTGGATGGGTTTACGCCCGCCTGGCTGGACCCCACATCGATTCGCCACCATCCCGTGAATTCGTGGGCCAGTCGTTCATCGACCAGGGCCGCGAAAGCGAACTACCATCAACCTGGCGAGCTTACGCACCAATCCTCATCCCTCTCACACTGATTGCAGGTCAGAGCATCACCGCCCTCACCCTACCAGAGGACCATTTCATAAACACTGCCATGCTATATCTAGGCTGGCCAGTCGTTGCCTTGGGCATCGGCATCCTCCTCGCCTACCGGAATACTACGGCTGCACAAGCTAAAGACCGCAGCAATAAATGGATCGAGGACGCATTACGAGCATCGGCCATGATCATCATGGTGACCGGACTCGGTGGCGCATTGAGCCAGATCTTGCGCGAAACGCCCGCTGTCGATGCAATAGCCGAAACTGTCGCCGCGACTGGCCTACCAGCTATTTTTCTCCCGTTCGTTCTTGGCGTGGCTGGCAACATGATTACCGGTTCGACAACAGTCGGCGTCATCACCGCCGCTTCGGTCGCTGCACCAATGATGGACACGCTCGGGCTAAGCCCAGAGGCAACTATGCTGGCTGGTGCTTCGGGCTCAATGATCATCAAATACGTCAACTCAAGTTATTTCTGGGTCTGCGCGTCATTGTCACGCATGTCGCTCAAATCGGCACTCCTCTCCTACGGAGGAGTCACTCTAGTCAACGGACTTGCTGCGATGGCCATGGTCTATGTCTTGTGGACCGCTGGTTTGATCTAGAGGCCTGCTCATGACTCATCAACCGAGCTCGGAAGGGCAAGGACAGAACGCTGCGGTCCCCAGTCGCAGGAGTACAGCCTCGATCCCGTATCAGTCCTTGCTGTATCGTCTAATATGCAGCGGGTAAGGATCACTGGTTAACAAAACGGTCATAGCTTTCTGAGGGCACTACCTCTGAGAGGAGTCATCGTGGGAAAAGTGGAACAATTGTGGCGTCATGGACTGTCTCGCCGTCAAGCGCTCGCCGGACTGGTCTCATTCCTTGCTTCATCGCCATTGCTCAATGCCCAGCGAGACCCCTGGCCACTCGGCCCGCACCGACGATTCCTCGGTTTCGACGAGATGCGTGATGTTTTTGACTTCGAGCCGCTCTTTCGTGCGAACGTGCCACTGTCGGTGTACGACTACACTGCACATGGCACTGAATCGGAGTTCACACTGTATCGAAACCGCGATGCCTTTGACTGGGTCCGACTCATCGGCAGCGGTGGCGTCAACCCAAGCGATGTCGATACTTCGACCGAACTGTTTGGACACCGGATGGCAAGCCCTATCATGCTGGCACCCACGGCTCGACAACGAGACCTTCATCCAGACGGCGAACTAGGCATGCATCGTGCGGCTACAACCACGTCGACAACCATGATCGTCAGTAACGTGTCGAGCTTTCCTTTTCCACGAATCGCCGATGCAGCCGATGGCCCACTTTGGTTTCAGCGCTACGCGACACGTGAACTCGAACCAAATCGTGTCGCTCTTGACGCCGCCCAGGAAGCAGGTGCGCAAACTATCGTAGTAACAATAGACCAGCAGGCCTCCTACTACGAACGTGATCTGCATGTCCGTCACTTGGGCGGTGCACCGCGCCAGGTATCTCGACGGACCCGGCCAGACCCCCCTAATCCCTATCGAGTCGGTGCCGGGCGGCTATGGTACGAGTGGCAGCTATTCGACGATCTTCGTCCTCTGTGCGAAGTCCCAATGCTCGCCAAAGGCATTCTGACGGGCGCGGGAGCCAAAAAATGCCTAGATCACGGTGTTGACGGCATCATCGTCTCCAATCACGGGGGTCGCGCCCTTGATTACGGTCCCTCAAGTCTTGAGGTCCTGGAAGAAGTAGTTGAGGCTGTAGGCGGTCAAGTGCCAGTGCTCATTGACAGTGGCTTCCGGCGAGGCAGTGATGCCCTGAAGGCGCTCGCATTGGGAGCCGATGCAGTCTGCTTCGGCCGTGCATCCCGATGGGGCCTAGGTGCCTTTGGGGAACCAGGTGCGCAAAAGGTGATCGACATTCTCAATGCGGAGTTGAAGCAAGCCATGGCGACAGCCGGCTGTGCTTCGGTCGCAGAGATCGATCGCAGCATCGTCACGACTAGCTTCCCTTAGGAAGTTCTGGGCAAGACTTCACTGAGGTTCTAAGCAAAGGTCTTGGATTAAACCTATTCCCGGTTCCTCAGTGTGTTATTCAGGGCACCTGTCCTGAAGACGAGGGTTGAAATCATGAAGTTTGACAAGCGGGAGTCTCAGAAGCAATTCGCTGCATTCATGGCTAATTCTCAGCTAGCCCAAACAGCGCGTGGTGGTGGAGCGCCACCGAATGACCGCCTCGCACCGGTGCTAGAACTGGTCAACGTACCCGAATTCGAATCGACGGCCAAACTGGTCTTGTCACCGGATCGATTCAACGCCATAAGTGGTGGGAGCCGGGCGTCGTTCGACAAAATGACCTTCAGACAGCGGTTGATGGTCTACGCCATGGACCTTGACTTGACCACAACCCTATTCGGGCATGAGATGTTCGCCCCGATCATCGTAGGGCCGGTGTCCGGACAGCAGAACCTTCATGCGGATGGGGAAGTGGAAACAGCCCGTGGTAGCTCAGCAGCCAAGGCAATCATGGTCGCCACTAGCGGTTCGGACCAAGCAATCGGCGAAGTCGTTGCAGCGAGCAACGAACCAGTCTGGTATCAAGTGTATGCGGATGCACCAGCTGTCGAGGACGACGCATCACGTGCGGTTTCCGGTGGATGCCAAACCGTCTGCGTTACTGTCGGTGTCTCCTCCGATCACACTCCAAGCGCGACAGACTGGGAGGTAATTGACCGGTTGAATCAAGCTATCAATGTACCGCTCATCGTAAAGGGCATCATGAGCAGCAGGGATGCCCAAGCGGCCATCGAACATGGCGCGCAAGGACTCGTCGTATCGAGTCACGGAGGTCTGATCAGTGGAGGAGATGGAGCCCTGCCGATCGATGTCCTCCCTGCAGTGGCCGACATTGTCGATGGCGAGGTCCCAATCCTCGTTGATGGAAGCTTCCGCAGAGGAACAGACGTGCTCAAAGGTCTTGCCTTAGGCGCCACCGCTGTCATGGTAGCAAGACCCGCAATGTGGGGACTCGCTGCCTATGGCGCTGAGGGAGTTCAGACAGTGATCGAGATACTCCAGACTGAGCTAGCCAGAAACATGGCCGCTTCGGGTCGACCAACGATCGCCACGATTGACCGTTCGCTCGTCCGGTTCGATTCACGCTAAAGATGCGGCCGTACATTTCACCAGCGGACATCGCGGCTGACATTCCGATAAGGAAGCAAAAGACACTCCATCCCAACCCCCTACTACCTACCTCCAGCGGTAGTACGAGAGGTGACCCATGAGAACACACTGTGTAGTTGCGATCGTAATTGGCACAACAGTCCTGGCTGCCTCGCAAGACCATGCAACGGAAATGGTTGAATGGCGCTACGTGGGCGCCGACCAAGCATCCTCGAAATATTCAGCGGTCGAAGATATCAACTTAGACAACGTCTCCCAGCTTGAAGTGGCTTGGACCTGGGAACCAAATGAGCTACCCAATCAAGAATTTAGCACCAGACCGGGCAGCTTCGAAGCAACCGCGTTGATGATTGACAACGTGATCTACGTGTCAACGATGTACACACGGGTCGTGGCCCTCGACGCTGAAACCGGCCAGACACTGTGGGTCTTCGACCCTGAGGCCTACCGAACCGGCCCCCGTGGTGCGGGGCCAGGCGGCTTCAAGCATCGCGGGGTGGCTGCTTGGGGTTCAGGCAGTGAAATGCGAATGTTCATCAACAGCAGGGACCGGTTGCACGCGATCAGCGCAGCCAATGGAAAGCCAATTACCTCATTTGGTACTGAGGGACACATAGTTCTAACTGAAGGTTTCCCGAATCCGGTCACCCGTGATGAATTTGACCAGACATCCCCACCGGTGGTCTTCGACGATCTGGTCATCGTGGGTAGCCGGGTACCCGACCGCGTACAGCACCGATTCGACACCCCAGGCTCCATACAAGCATTCGACGTGCACACCGGCCAACGTCGTTGGGTGTTCTACACCGTACCCCAGTCAAATGATGCCTTCGGCGCCGACACCTGGCAGGACGAGTCGTGGCGCTTTACCGGTCATGCCAACGTGTGGGGACTCATGTCACTCGATGAAGAACGTGGACTGCTCTACATCCCAACAAGCACACCGAGCAGTGACTTCTGGGGCGGACGGCGCGTGGGCGCTAACCTGTTTGCAGAGTCTCTCGTCGCTCTCGATGCGAGAACGGGACAGCGCGAATGGCATTTCCAAACCGTGCATCACGGACTCTGGGACTACGACCTAACCTCCGCCCCCAACCTGATGACTCTCGAGGTGGACGGACGCTCCATCGACGCTGTGGCTGAAGTCTCAAAACAGGGATTTACTTATGTTTTCGACCGAGTGACTGGTGAGCCGGTCTGGCCGATTGAGGAACGAACTGTCAATACTGATACTGACGTCCCTGGCGAAATACCCTATCCGACGCAACCATTTCCCACTAAGCCACCACCATTCGCCGGACAGGGCGTCACCATCGAGGATGCCAACGACCTTACGCCGGAGGTCCATCGGCTTGCACTTGAACAACTGCGCACCTACCGACTTGGACCGCTCTTCACCCCACCTAGCCTGCAGGGTACTTTGCAACGCCCGCGAGTCGATGGTGGCGCGAACTGGGGCGGAGCTGCATTGGACCCAACTACCAACTGGATCTACGTCCGAACATCCGAAGGAACCTCACCAAATCAGGTCTGTGCTATCGACCCAAACGTAGCTGATGTTGATGTCCCCTACACAAATAACTGCCCCCGTGGGGGGTCAGGCGGCATCTTTCGCAGCTTGGACGGCTACGTCCCTGCTGAACGCAGTCCGCTGGGACCCATCCCCCTGATCAAGCCGCCCTATGCCAAATTGGTAGCAATCGACCTCAACGCCGGGGACATTGCCTGGAGCGTCCCCTTCGGTGAAGGCAGCCGACTCTTGCGGAATCACCCGCTCTTGCGCAACGCCAGCTTGCCAGACCGCCTCGGAACCCCTGGCGCCAATGGACCGATGGTCACCGGCGGAGGATTGGTGTTCCTAGGCGGGGGCGAACCATTCCTATATGCCTTCGACGCGTCGACCGGTCGGGAAGTTACCCGGCTGCCCACGGAGTTCCGAACCAGCGGCAACCCAATGACCTACCGGTCAAAGGCCGGACGCCAATTCATCCTCATCGCCACTGGGGCAGGACCAGACGCATCGCTCGTTGCCTTCGCCCTGCCTATGTCGTCGTAACCGGTCAACCTCACCTGGAAGGAAGGGGCACAGGTAACTAAGGCGCGTGCTCACAAGGAGACGGGTCTTTCGGCAACCGGGTTCACCCGTAGTGTCACACCACTATTCGTCGTTGGTTTGGGCCAGATACTGATTGGCTTCTTGGTAACCCGGTAAATGCTCCCGCCCTTGCCAATTCGAACGAAGAATCTCATACTGCTCTACTGCCATTGCACGGTCACCGGCACGAGCAGCTGCCCGCGCTAGCCCGAGCAATGACCGGGCGCGACCGGGCATGCGCTCTAAGGAGGTCGCAAATTTAGCAGCGGCCTCGTCGGAGCGATCAAGCTCGAGCAGGATTTCGCCGAACAGTTCGTAAGGTGGTTTAACCGGGTTTGCAGCGCCATTCGGCAGGCGCATCTCCGATACGATTTCAAGAGCTTCGTCCATCAAGGCCACCGCTTCGTCTCCCTCTCCCCTTGCTAGACGTAGCAACGCGGCCACCTCGCGATACATAATTTGGCTTACCTGATTGCCCCCCTCTGCCAGCTCTTTCAACCGAGTCTCAGCCGCAGCCGCTGTGTCGAGGTCACCGGTCTTAACTGCGCTCATGCCCGTCGCCAATAGCTCAGCAGGAGCCGACTCCTCGGTAACAGGGAGAACCCGCCACTCTTCGGTCTCGACCACGTAACGCGCATTGAGCAGCGGTAAACTATTCGCCGCGCGCGCCTGTCCATCACTCTCCCGGAACACCATCTCCAAACGCTCGATCCAGGTTCGAGCTTTCGCATAGTCACCAAGTTGAAGATCGCCATACTGCCCCCAATCGAGGGGATGCACTGTGTCACCCACACTGTCACCTGCCACCCACAAATCACGGGCCACGTCATAGGCAATCTGGTTGTGATTGGAAACATAATCCCACATTCCGTGCTGGATAAAGATGTGCGTCGGCATATGCCGCGCATGCGCTACAGCCGGCGCAATCTCGGCATACCGCAACGCTGCGGGGAGTGCTAAAGGTGCATGGATTGGATCATCGAAAGAATGAATCGCGTAGTGGGGAGCACCGGGATGGCTCCGGTTTTCGCCAAACACCTTCAGCGCCAGTGCTCCGGCCATCACCTCATACCTGCCTGTCCGGTCGTCCATCGCACGCGCCGCGCTCAGAGTCGCCACGGCCGTGAAGGTGGCAACCTCGTCATCTTCGGGATACTGCTGCTGAAGCCGCTGCATCGCCTCCATATAGGCAACACGACGGTCATCGTATTCGCCCTCCCCCCAGAGAGTCTCCACGGCGCCCAAAAACCCCTTCTCTCTCTCAGTAGGCGCCTTGGCTAGCCGCTCCTCTCGTGTAGCTCCCAATCGTTCAAGAACAGCACGGGGGTTATCGTTGTCCGGCTCAGTCGCAAACAGCGGGTGGTTGTAGCAAAGTGTTTCCCCCCAGTAGGCCATCGCAAAATCCGGTTCAAGCTGCTGAGCCGCCTGGAATTCTGCGATTGCCTGTTTCCAACCAAAACTGTGGAGGATAGCAACACCTCGCAAAAAATGCTGCTGTGCCTCGGCTGAACCAGAAGTCGGAAAGTCTAATGACCCAACATTATCGAACTGCGCTTCCGCAGGAGCCCCCACAACAAGCTGAGCCAACATCACGACAACAACAAACAATCGCTTCATCAGATACTCCTAAAGTTACTTTGAAACCAATGTGGAACCTTGCTTAGTATAGCGTCGTCATACCTGACCAACAGCTTATCTTCTCTGGAAGTTCGGAATTCACTAAATCCCAACACATCAAGATACCGTCTCAGTCTGAGCCCGCATCACCGACAATACATTCAACCCTAGTCAAACCAACTCGTTTGATAGAATAATTATCACTGGAGTAAATATTTATACTTATTATTCGATTTCGCGTAGGTTCTGGTTGGTATCACAATAAAAGGATCACCAGGCGATGTTCTTCAGACCTTGGACTCGGTGGGCAAGCGTGGCGCTCACCTGGATCGCGCTCACCACTGGGGACTTACTGCAGGCGGCTGAGCCAGACGACAGCAGTGAACTAGCAGCTGTCGCAGCAGGCCAGCTCCCAACTAGCGATGACGTAGATTTCTTGTTTGGTCGGCCAGGTTGGTATTTCGGGATCTCTGGAGGCTGGCGCCTTCCGTCACAAAGCAGCGGCATTTTCGACTTTACCCGCAAGCAGTTCACCGTGGACAAAGGTGCCTTTGACGGCTCCATGTTCCGTGTCGCTCTAGGCAAGTCAGTTGCACGCCGAGTCGACATCGTGTTCGACCTGGATCTTAGCGGGGCAACAGTACCGTCGGAATATCGTGATTTCCTTGACGATAATTACACTCCGAACGACAAGAGTGACGATCTTCCAATCATGCAAACCACCAGACTCAGGCAACTGCCACTCACCGGCTCCGTGCGCTACTGGCTGAAGCCACGAGGTCGGGAGATAGGCCGTTACGCCTGGGTCCCAAATCGTATAGCCCCCTATCTGGGGGTTGGAGGGGGAACCCAGTGGTATCAGTTTGATCAAGCAGGAGAATTTGTTGATTTCCGCAATTACGACATCCTCAATTCACTACTGCGCTCGGATGGCTGGGCGGCCACTGGGCACGTTTTCGGGGGAACCAGTATCAAGCTGTCCCGTCGAGTGTTTGCCGGGATTGAAATCCGGTATAACTGGTCTGACACTCCACTCTCAAGAGATTTTGTCGGGTTTGATAACATCGATCTTGGTGGGCTACAGCTGACTGTTGGGATCGAACTTGTCGGTTGAAAAGGCCGGCAACCTAAAAGCGAGGACTCTCTGTATGGCCAGTTCAACAACCCTCAATGCTCTGTCCCCTAAAGTGGTCGAACCGCAGTGCTTGAACGTAGGACCCATTGCCTTGGCCATCGGCATACTAGCGCTAGCTTGGCTTCCCAGCTCAAGCTGGGCAGAATTCGTCAGTGAGTCAAGCGCCTCACAAGTGACCGGTTCCGACCAACGTTGGTTACCCTGGTTAGGCTGCTGGCAACTTGTTGAAGAAACCGGCCAGTCGACCCAGACGCCTGACTATTCGTCACTTGCAACCCAAGTATTAGTCTGCCTAACGCCTTCAGGTAAGACGGTGAGCGGAAATCCAGATACTAGCCAGGTCCTAGTGACGAGCATCGTCGATGGCGAGGAGGTCATTGTCGAAACCTTGGATGCCGATGGAACCCAGCACCCAGTAGACGAGACTGAATGTGGGGGCTGGCGCGCTAATAGGTGGTCCAACGATGGCGCCCGGCTGTTCACCTCAGCTCAGTTCGGGTGCCAAGACTCGGACGCCCGTGTCGTTTCCGGAATCAGCCTGATGACCGGGCCAGGGACCTGGTTAGACATCGAATTGGTCCAAACCCAAGACCGCGGAGCAGTGACGGTGCGACGGTATCGCCGCGCCGCAGCCTCGACGATCGAAGCGATGGGGGGACCGGCATTCTCGCCAGACCTACTGACTCGAGCACAAAGAGCGGCCACGACGGCGGCTACGACTGAACTAAGTATCTCCGACGTTATCGAGACCGCACACAGCACGGATTTTGCTGTGCTTGAAGCCTTGCTTATTGAGACCCAAACAGCCTTCCCTCTTGACAGCAACACCCTGCTGACTCTTGACAACAGTGGGGTCCCCGCCCCAGTCATTGATCTGATGGTGGCCCTGTCTTTCCCAGACGAATTTGTCGTCAATCGCCCGCCCCCAGCTTCAGGAGGATTCAGTGACAGTGGATTCATTGACACCTGGGGTTACTCTGGCGCTTATGGTCTCTCCGGCTGGTTACCTTACTACTCTCGCCCGTTCGGATCCTTCTACGGCTGGTCGCCGTACAACTCGATTTACAACTATGGTCCTGCACTCCACTACGAAGCATTCCTTACCGGTGGTCTCGACCCATATTATTTGTGGTACAACAACGAAGGAAATTACTTTAACAGGCCTTCCATACGGGTCTCAGAAGCGGGCTACATGGCCGACCCAGGAGGTTCGATTAGGGGTTCCACACGCACTATCCAAAGCTCTGGGACAACCCAAGCAATATCCACGGCTCCCAGCAGACCTAGCGGTAGGACCTCTGGCGCGACCGGGGCAAGAGCAACCCCTTGGGGCTACGAGCGTCCGGGTAGTTCAGATGGGGCCAGTAGCGGCGCTGCCGGGGGTGGGGGAGGAGGAGGACGGTCGGCTGTTCCACGCTGAATTCTCACAGATCACGAAGTTTTGCCCCTTCATTTGTCCGAAATCATGGGGCAAAGCTAGACCGAGAACGGATCCCCCAGCGCTGGTCGATGCGGGTGACAATATAGAGTGAGTCAAACTGCGAAAGACGGATTCCCTCGCTGTCATACCTGCTAAAGATGACCGTGACATGCACCTTGTCGCTATTGGCCTGCACCACCGTCCGTCGATCCCACCCACTGTGGTCCCACCCAAACCGTGCGGAGAATTCAGCGAAGTCAAACTGCTCAACACAGTCATCAAAAGTGTCATATCTCCTAACCGAGCCACCAGCAAACCGCACGTGCGGATAGTGGAACGTCTGGCACATCGCTTCGTCGTCCCGAGCATTAAAAGCCATCATAAAGGCATCAAGTACAGCCATAGCGGCATTCTCCGCACCAAACTGGGGAAATGCCTGGGTTGGCGTGGTCGACAGCCCACAAACTAAGCAAAGCCACATCATTCTGCCCATCGCCTGGCCTTCTCCTTTTTGTCATCCGGCTGACTAGCCAACCAAGTGACTGCACCAGATTGGCAGCTCACCAGCCTGACTCGAGCATGACCCCACCGAACGCTGGAGCGCAGCAGCCTACACAACACGGGCATCACGCAGGGCCGAGATCTCGGCCGCTGTATAGCCCACCTCTCGAAGAATCTCGTCTGTGTGCTCACCGAGGACCGGTGCCCGGTGCCGAATACCAACTTCGCTGTCGGATAGCGAGAATGGAGCATCCGCCACCGGCGCATCAGATGGCAAACCCGGAAATCCGAGTTCTCGAAGGAAGCCTGTAGCCACAACGTGCGGGTCCTCAAGTGTTTGCTGCGGTGAGTAGACGGGCCCGGCGGGGATACGTGCTTCCTCAAGCTCCGCAAGTGCCTCAGCCGTCGTCCGACCAGCGCACCAGCGAGACATTCGCTCGCTAATTACTTCGCCGTTGTCTCCACGGGCCATATCATCGGTAAACCTAGGGTCATCCAGCCAATGGGACTCCCCCATAAGCTTGGTCCAGCGTTCAAAGAGGGGCTGCCCGAGACTCTGCACGAGGACCCAACCGTCCTGGGTACGGTGCGTGTCCGACGGCGCAGAAATCTGACTACGGTTCAACGTCGCAACACGGTTCCGACTCGCCACTTGTTGCTCAATCAGTGTCGAGTTGGCCACACTGAGGGCCGAAGCAAGCAGCGACCCGCGAACTTGCTGGCCTCGGCCGGTCTGTCGCCGTGCCATCAAGGCCGCCAGCGTACCTACTGTCGCACTTAACGCTGTGGTGAAATCCACCCAGGGCACATAACTCTTCGTTGGTTCAGTGGAACGCCCCGAGAGATACATTGCACCAGACATCGCCTGCCCAATTCCGTCAAAACCCAGCTTCTCCGAGTAGGAGCCACCACTCCCAAAAGCCGATACTGCGGTCAAAATAATATCTGGCTTGGCGGTCACCAAGGACGCATAATCGAGCCGCATCGCCTCCAGCGCCGTATCCGGTAAATTTGCTACAACAACATCGGCCGTCAGCACCAATCGCCGCACAACCTCTTGTCCATCCGGCTTCATCGGGTTTAAGGTAAGACCCCGCTTATTGCGGTTAACCTGCAGGAAGAGCGCACCGTCACCCCCAGAAGCGACCGGCACCACAAAACGATCTTCGCTACCCCGCACCTTTTCAACGCGAATGACATCGGCACCAAGGTCGGCGAGCAACGCCGCACAAAACGGCCCAGCAATGTAACGCCCGAAATCAAGCACACGAACACCGTCGAGTACAGCAGCCATCAGGAACCAGCACCTCTTACGAGTTCACAGGGAAGCCAAAAAAGTAAGCAGCACAGACCGGGACGGGCGATCTAGTTCTTCAAAATTCTCACGGGATCGCCCGGCTTCGCCACCGTGGGACCGAATGGCCTCCAGCGGGGTCGCAGCACTGCCATCGTGCAAAAGAGGGCGCCGAAAGCGCAACCCCCAGAGTGCTGGCGTACGAATCTCGTTCGGCTCGGCCGCCGCTTGGCCTATCCCATCACCAGTAGCAACATCATGGAGCAACAAATCTGAAAAGAGTGGAACGGTCTTGCGGTCGAACAGTGGGTTTGCGCTCGGCCCAGTCTCAAGAACCGGGACATGACAAACCGCACAGCCAATCTCCAGAAAAACGCGCTCCCCCGCCAGCACAGAGTCATCGATCAAGCCCCGGCCAATAGGGGCAAGAAACCGCATAAAGGCTTCGAAGTTGTCGATCCCGCGTCGGCCGGTAGCTGGTTCTTCGATGTCTTCAGGGTCTGGCAATGGATCGCATATTCGCATCAGTTCAGGGGTAATACCAAAGGATTGCTCTGTTGGAAAGAGGTCACTCGTGATTCCCATTTCATTGAGATAAGCGTCAGCTCCAAACGCAATTAGTGTGGCGTGTTGTGCCTTCCACCCAAAACGACCGACCCGCAACCGGCCAGTCGCTAAGTCTTCGACCACCGCAGCACGGCCACTCACACCGTCGCGGTCGAGGTCCAGGGGATCAGCTAAGCGCAGTAACGTGTCATCCAGTATCGCTTCGACAAGTCCTGCACCAAATACTGGAATCGGAACACGCCGACTAATGACATTCGCCTCTGCCGGAATCACAACCTGACACCCGTGGGTCGGAATCGAAAACAGCTGAAACAGGGACCCTGCCGAAGAATCAAAATCTGAGTAATCTCCATTCGCGTCAACACGCCCGGCACGAACCCCGGCAACTGGCGAGATTCCCCCTATTGCCGGTACATTGTGACAGGCTCCGCAGCTCGTCCCGTTATAAGCGGGCCCTAGCCCTTCTTCGGCATCTTCGACTTCCAAAAAGTCATCGAGTCCCAGCCTAAACAGCTCAAACTCTACCGGCGTTAAACGAGGGAGCGGATCACCTGGTAAAGGTCGCAGTTGAGCCTGCGCCGGGAACACCCACGCCGTCAACAACCAAGCCAGCACGGCCATACCAACCACTCGCTCTGAAATCCTAAGCCTAGAAACCCTCACGAGTCCATTCATCCGCCTTGCCACTATCACGGCAACTTGCTCATTCGGTGACAACGATCTCACCTTTCATGAAATTGTGACCGGCACCGCACAATTTTGAACATTCAAACCGATACTCACCAATCTCAGTCGCCTCAAATACCACTACCGCCGTACCATGTCGCCGTTTCGGGATAATGACATTCGGTCCATCCACAAGACGAAACCCATGGTTGGTATCCTCACTTCTGATATGGATCTCGATCGTCGTGCCGACGGGTACCGTGATGCGGGACGGAGCAAAGGCAAAGCGCTCAGCCACTATCTCGACTATCTGACGAGACTGTGCTGTTAACCAGCCAGATCCAGCAAACACTACGACCAAGACACAGGTAATTAGTCGAACTCTTGAACCGATTAGTAACATCTTTAAAACCACCATCCCAAACCTACGTTAAATGAGTTTGGCTCGTTGATTACCAGGCTTTGATTGCGAACAACCGAATAATCGATCTTCAAGACCACATCAGGATCCGGATAGTAAGACAGCCCAAACACCCAAGCGTCTCGGTCAAACTGGCCAATCGGATTGAATCCAGTCGGCATCCGATACTGGGTATCAAAATTCTCATACCGCACAAATACTGCGGCCTCACGCGGGGCAGGCTTTGGGAGAATGAAATAAGAACCCTCAAGATAGAAGCCACGAATCTCGCTCGCCACATTGGGGTTCACTCCGACAGTCCGCTGCAACGTACGATTCAACTCATCCATCCCGGTTAGCCAAGCATGGACATATTGGGCTCTGGCCTCTAGTTCGCCAATACGATAGCGTGCATCGGCCTCACCCAGCGTGACCTGAGTCTCTACGCGAGGGAAATTAAAACCCGTCTTGCCACGCCAAAAACTAGCACCTGCCCACAACCCCCCAATACCAACATACTCAACACGCCCAGTCGTAGCTACATTACGCACACTCGACTCGGAGCCCTTCTGACGCCCTCCACGCAGTCCCTCATCCGCAGTAAATCCTGAAGAATCTAGGGGCGCCATCACATACGCCCGATAGCGAACGCCACGGCCTATTTCACCGTGGACCCCAGCCCCACCCTCAAACCAAGTACTCGGTACTATGATCGTGTCCACAAACGGTCGTTCCACACCGTGATACACAGGTGGCTCATGTCGTTCATTGATTATGCCAACGGGCACCAAAAGCATGCCAGCGCGGAGATTCAGCTGCCGACTGACAAGAAAATCGATGTAAGCCTGTTCCAACTCAAGCTCTCCGGCTTCTTCAAGTCCTTCGACGAACGCATGCTCAAGCTCAAGCTCTGAGACGAAGCGAACACGCTCGGAAAAGCTGTGCGCAAAGAGCAAAACAAACCTGTGAAAATCAAGGCTAGCGTCCCGCCCCTCGACGTTGTTGACATGGAAATCCATGTAGCCCGAGATCGAGCTCAGCAGGGGAGCTTGCCGAGCGACCTGCTGAGGCCTGCCGGAATCAGGTGACTGCAGTCCAGCAGAGCGCAACGGAAGCGACACGGCTGCTACTCGGTCTGCCACATCCCACCTACCAGCAGCCCATTCCTCCAAACGGCTAAACGCGGGGCTTACGGGAGGTGGCTGAACCTCCAGGCGAGGCTGCGCAAATCCTGAACCCACTGTCAGAGAAAACACTACCGCCGCGAAAACAGAGACTGCCAACAACGGGATTAGAGGCTGACTATTTGGCTTCATCTAAAGTTATCTATTCTATCAATATAACTTAAAATTTTCATCACTCAAAATATTAAATTAACACCGACATAAAAGATTGATAAATAGGTGTTTAGTTGATTGTTGAATTTGAAACAGATAATTTGTTCTGTGTTTAATGGCAGCAATCATCGGGGGTTCATCGACCTCAGCCCATCACGAGATGGAACCCCTCCTAGCGGA
>Ga0310344_10001291_pt1 | contig 19234 bp, 11 predicted proteins | sample HC15DNA20200_MG_FD_203801 | JGI IMG/M metagenome (GOLD analysis project Ga0310344, IMG submission 203801) | Marine microbial communities from station ALOHA, North Pacific Subtropical Gyre - HC15-DNA-20-200_MG | ecosystem: Environmental > Aquatic > Marine > Oceanic | place: Pacific Ocean: North... | reverse complement strand
CTCCTTCAAGGCGATACGTGCCCTGAGCGCCCGAGAGCGTACCGACTGCCGTACCTGCTACGAACACCTGAGCCCCTGAAACAGGGGACATTGACTCGGAATCGGTAACCGTACCCGTGACCGCACCTTGTGCGAACAACGGAGCCGCCCCGATAAAGAGCCAGGCGCTCAGAGCAGTGGTAGCCAGCGCACTCGCTCGCTTGTTCCACCGTCCTGACAAATTAAACAACATGGGTCTCCCTCCCTTTCCAAGGCCAAACCTTGGTACAAACGGATTACTGGGAATACCTCCAAAGATGATCCTGGTGTCCAAAAGGCGCAATACCCCCGCGCCAGTTGAAGATGTTGGGGATTTGACATGGTGTTGACAGGATATCCGGTGACGGGCTTACCAGGTGGGGGGATATCTATACAATGACAATGCGAGCGAGCAGATTGGCTCAACCCAACCCACTCACACGGGTCGAGACACAACTTTTCTTCGAGTTCCACCCTGTTGTAGGAGGAGGAATGCCGCCGAGTAGATAGCAAATGTGACCAACAGCAGAAACTTGAACCCCATAACCATCGATACATACTCACAAGCCCCACCCACCACGGCCCCCAGCATATTTGAGCCATATGCCTGATAGAGCTTATTTTCGCGCATAATCAAACGCGCAAAAATAATGCTCGCAAAATAGATCGGCCCCAAAAACACTAACACGGCTAAGATCTCACGCAGTAGTGGAACATTGGTTGCAAGCAAAGTCGCTGGGGAGGTCAAGTATGCAACCACAAGGCTGACTCCCAAGAGCGCAAATAACAGGTCGATCCGGTCCGTTTTTAGCTTGGCACTCGTCAAATTACCCAAAAGCACTAGAACAAGGATCCCCGCGAATACCATCACATTCACCCACCAGGTGGACCCGAAAAGTATTGAAAGCGTCACGATATTACTGGCTTCAACCAAGAAAAAACCCGCCCCAAGTAAGAAGTACGGGACCCGTATTCGTCTTTCACCCCTTGGCAATGTCAGAAGTGGGAGGCAACCGAGTATAACAATGATCGTGATGAACAGCCGGTAGTGCGGGGGGATCGTGGGTTCCTTTAGATACAGAAACGGCCAGTCATCGGTCGCCACCCGAACCGAATCGTTTTGAGCTAGCGATGTATTACCACTTCGAGTCAAAGGCGCGAGACCTTTTCGGTTTGTATAGATGGCCCCGTATGTGTAGGGCGTTCGAGGGAAAAACGTCTGTGTCTTCAGGTCAAATACTTCATCTATCGTTCGCACGAATCGTTCGTGAAGCCACTCTCGCGCAACCGAAAATGTGAGAACAATCGCACCACCTGGAGCCAGAATCTGTTTCACTTGTTGAAGTGATTCTTTGGTATAAACGAAGTTGTCGAGCCGAATCGATGAAAAAGAAGAAAGGAGTTTGTGACTATCCAGGAATCCGAAAACGACGAGAGCGAACTGCTCTTCAGTGTTTTGGAAAAAGGAGCGAGCATCATCGTTGATTACGGTGACCCGATCCGACTGATAGGGGTGTTCGAAGTGGTATTCATAGCCCAAGTCAAGAATTGCCGGGTCGATATCAACAGCATAAATCTCCCGGTCCGTGTTTCTCAGTGCTGCGCTGACGTCGTTTCCAGTTCCACTCCCCACGACAAGAACCGGACCTGGTGGGAGATCCGAGTACGCAGCATACGGCGTGTTATAGAGGTCTTCCCAACTTTGCTGAAATGGGTGATCTGGAGCTTCGGGCCCCAGATTAAGCAACATTTGGTGGAAATCGCTATTGACCGTAAGCGAGTATCCGACCGGCTCCCCAAAGTCCACTGGCCCCGAGGGACCCTGGATCTCTTGAAGCGGCTCGAACCGGATTTTGTAATAGGGAGACCATACGAAGTCGTCGCTGAACGGTGCAGTGAAAATGAGCACAGCGGCAACGCTCACGACGGCAAGCGTATAGTCCCTAACTGACCGGTCAATACCCAGCAATAACAACACAAATCCGACCAAAAACCATACGATTGGGCTTAGCCCAAACGCGGAGAGTAACGCGAATAGTAAAATCCCAATGATGCTGCCAAAAATCTCCACAGAGTAGGCGAATAGGGGTGGTCGTCCCTTGAATAAATTTCCGATCCATTGCCCGAAGATCACAAACACCGCTGCCGTCGACACATAAATGGTACCCAGCATCAACCATAAGGGGATTTCTGCAGCTAAATCGGTTCCGCCCAGCGGAGGGAGAAATGGCGGCCTGCCGGACCAAATGACCAAATCTTCAGCGCCGACACTTGATAGGTGAAAGCCACTCAAGAACACACTGAGCAACACACAAGCAGCAATCGCCGGGGCCAATATTGGGTGCATGGAGAAGCGGAATCGGGCGAGTAGTGCACCGGCACCAAGACCGAAAATTGCGGCCAGCAATACGAAATTGGTGTAGTAGGAGATGATCCGAATTGAAGCACCTACCCACCGGATGAGAACCAACTCCCAGAACAACATCGAAGCCGATACAACGAGTAGCTTAAAGTAGGGCCTCTTCATTTTCACCTAACCATCATGGCTGCAAGCGCTGTTCAATCACCACCACCTAATTGCCCACCTGGCCAGCGTTTTTGATCAAGTTGACCCGTTTACGATACGCAAAACACAGTATAAGGTACAATTGTATTTCGACGTTGTGTTCCGTCCCGACTGTAAGAGGGGGCGCTTATACGGCACTCCCGTAACACTGCTAACAATTTAGAGGAATGGGAACACATGGTGGCGACTAAGGCGAGCAGATTTTGCACGTCGTCTAGCCAATAGACCGTAGCAACTAGCCTCTACCGTCTTGGCATGGAGTCTCACTCGGAGAAAGGTCGCAGCAGATGATGAATGCCCCGGACGAAATTCGCCTACTTCATGGCTGTTGGGTTTCCATGCGAGATGGCATACGCCTGTCAGCCGATGTGTACTTGCCACGTTCCGGCGGGCCCTTCCCCACCATCGTGACACGCACGCCCTACGAAAGCGGACGAGATGTCTTCGTGGAGTTGGGAGTCTATTGGGCCGAGCGCGGGTATGCATTCGTTGTCCAAGATTGTCGTGGACGATTCGAGTCTGAAGGCGTATTCCATGCGTACCTTCCCGAAATCAATGACGGCTACGACACCATAGAATGGGTCGCCAAACAATCATGGTGTGATGGGAAGATTGGTACGTGGGGGCGAAGTTACGGTGCGTGCACGCAATGGTTGAGCGCACCGCTCGCCAGTCCTCACCTTACTTGTATGGCACCGCACGTAATTTGCGACGACTACTTTGGCGACTGTCACTATACGGGCGGTGCGTTCCAACTTTTGCTCTCACTCGGCATCGTGGTCGTGTGGGAAGCGAGCCTGTCGATTGGGACCGGCTCCCAATCGGGGCGCTTGTATTCGAACGACCGCTTCTGGAGCCACCTTCCTCTGATCGATATGGACGAACTTGCGATTGGGCGGAAGTGTGCTTACTGGCTGGAATGGTTGGAACACTCCACCTACGATGAATACTGGAAGAAGCTGAACACACTTGCGCGGCACGATGCTGTTCAAGTCCCCGCCTTTCAGCAGTGCGGTTGGTACGATCCCTACGCAGGCGCAGGACTGCGCAACTTCAGTGGCATGGCCCAGAATGGGGGGACCGAAAGAGCACGTACACAACAACGTGTCCTCGTTGGTCCTTGGTCTCACGAAACTCCGGACGAACCGGCCGATGGAGAGATGGACTTCGGTCCCAATGCAATGCTCGACATCAAAAAAGAAGAACAGCGCTGGTTCGACTGGCAACTGCGAGGTATCGATGATGGGATCGCTGAAGAACCTCCAGTCAGGATCTTCACAACAGGCACTAATCGCTGGAGCTTCGCCGATGAGTGGCCTCTCCCGGACACCGCAATAATTCCGTACTTCCTACACAGTAATGGCCGAGCCAACACAGACGCGGATGACGGTCACATAAGCACTGATCCACCCAGCGAAGAACCACCTGACCAATTTGAGTACGACCCACGTAACCCAGCGCCCTCACTAGGTGGGAACGTATCCTCGCGGTTGATCACGGCCCATGCAGAGCAGCCACTACAGGCTGGGCCCGTGGACCAAGGCCCGATAGAACGTCGAGATGATGTCCTGGTCTATACGTCGGACCCACTTGAAAGTGATCTCGAGGTTACAGGACCGATCGAGATCATCCTGTACGCGGAATCCTCAGCGCGTGATACAGACTTTGTTGTCCGGCTCACGGATGTGAATCAAGCGGGAAGATCGCTCCTCATTTGCGAGGGGATACTCCGCGGTCGTTATCGAAAAGGACTTTCGACAACTGAGTTGCTGGAACAGAATCAGGTTGACGAGTTTCGAATTGACTTGTGTCCAGCCAGCCATGCCTTTCTCGCTGGACACAGCCTCCGAGTACATGTGACCAGCAGCAACTTCCCCCGATTCAGTCGCAATCTTAACACGGGAGAAGACGTGGCTACAGGAACCCGTATGCTAACGGCTCGTAATACAGTCCTTCACACAATGGAATATCCATCCCACATCCTTCTCCCTATATCAAAAAGATGAAGCTGCGAACACATCCCATCTGTGGGGCTGGCCTGCGAGGGGCGGGGCGATCTCCTCGAACCTTTATAGAAACGGGTTAGATGTCTGCTCTTGATTGGTCCATCGTACTAGGTCTTAACGGGGCAATTATCGCTTATGGTTTCTACCGAGCGCGTGGCACCAGCACGAGTGAAGAGTGGTTTTTAAGCTCACGGTCACTTCCATGGTGGGCGGTTGGACTATCCCTCTTCGCAACCAACATCGACAATTCGGAGTTTGTGTCGGCGACCGGGTCCATCTCGAGCGAGGGCCTACATTTCATCTCGGCGCATACATTTGGTGGACTGATCGGAGCAACCATCGCAACGTTCATAATCATACCGGTAATCTACCGTGCAGGTCTTTACACCAATTCTGAATACCTAGAGCATCGCTTTGGTCCTACAACCCGTGTATTAGGCGCGCTCATCCAAATTCAGTATCGAACCAGCGTACTTGGATTGATGATTTGGGCCGTGCATTTGACGCTCGTGAACGTTGCTGGACTGACCGCATTGCTCGCGTGGTATCTCATAATTGGACTAGTAGTCCTGTCTGGCATTTACACGGCCTGGGGCGGATTGCGAACTGTGGTTATCACCGATGCGCTTCAAAGTGTGGTGATCCTGATCAGCGGATTCATCGTTTGCGTGGCTGTTTGGCGGACGGTAGGCGGATGGGACGCAATGGTCGCTCAGCTCGAGAACCTCGGAACATCCGCCCAAGGCATAGCTCCGGGGATGGCCGCTTCAGATCTTTTGCACGTAAGTAGTTTTCGCGGCCGGGAGGGAGGGACGTCGCCCATCGTCATCTTCTTTGCGTGGATCCTGATTTCGTGTGGGTGGTGGACAGGGAGCCATACTTCTACGCAGCGCATGCTCGGAACGAGGTCACTGTGGGACTTGAAGATGGCCGGCGTATTAGCAGCAGGAATCAGTATGGTTGCGCTTGTCTTCACTGACATGATGGGACTTTTTGGCCGTGCACAATTCCCGAACTTCGCTCCCGCCGATGCCATGTACCCTCACCTCATCGCCACTCACGTCGGAATTGGTCTAAAAGGAATAGTCATTGCCGGGGTTCTAAGTGCTGCGGTCAGCACCTTCGATTCTATGGGATCGTCAATGGCTGCTGTGTTCACACGTGATATCTACGCGCGTTTTGCGATTCGAGACCGCGACGACGCACACTACGTGCGCGTAGGTCGATGGAGCACGGTCGCCGTTTTGGCTCTTGGCTTCGCGTATCTCCCCTTCATCATTTCGGCCCCGACCATGCTCGCTGCGTTTCGCTCACTCACATCGGTGTTCGTTACGCCACTCTTCGTAGTCTACCTGGCAGGGGCCGTCACGCCAGTCGGTCGTCGTGCAGGCTTGATCGGGTTATTAACCGGCGGCGCATATGGCGTTTTAGGATTTGCCGACCGAGAGATCATGAATATTTCCTGGCTTCCGAATTGGTTCACAGGACAATGGGAAGCCTTTTTATGGGCAGTCGTTTTCACTGGAATCGGGCTCATATGGGGTGCCATTTCGTCACGAGGCAGTGAACACCTCGAATCTGCACAGAGAAAACCTGAGACTGGCTGGCTCGCAGCAAGTTCTCAAGGACTCACCGAAGTGCGAGAACACCCGTTCCAGAAACCACCTTCATTGCTTCTGCAACCCGGCTTGTACGTAGGCCTTCTCGCGCTGGTCTCCGCCTATTTAGTTTTTGGGGTCTTCTGGTAGTTTGGGTGAGTGTCGAGATCCGAGAGAACAGGGTTCGTCGGTCACCTCCAACAAGTTCGATTAACACGATGGAACGCGAAATGTCCGGTAAATCACTATGCCACCACCGGAACGTGCCAAGGACGTATGGAACGTTCCTTGAATAATCCGACCTCTGAGATTCGGATCGCTGCCGACGTAGGAGGCACGTTCACCGATCTCGTTTTCCTCGATGAAAATGGCCGCCTAACCACCCGGAAGGTCCCATCGACACCACCGGACTTTGATCGGGCCATAGCAGAGGCCCTTGATGCCAGTTTCCAGACTGAGGGGATCGAACCCACCTCGGTTTCTACTGTTTGTCACGGAACGACGGTGGCGACTAACGCGGTACTTGAGCGTCGAGGCGCCCGAACCGCGCTAATCACAACACGCGGGTTTCGGGACGTGCTCGAGCTGAGGCGAATTCGAGCTCCGCAACTATATGACCTCTTCTTCGACAAGTCCGCACCAATTATTCCGCGTAACCTGCGGTTCGAAATCAGTGAGAGGATGGGTGCTGACGGAGAAGAGCTAAAACCAATAGATGAATCAGAGTTAGACCAGATCGCACAAACACTCGACAAGGAAGGGATAGAGTCGGTCGCCGTCTGTCTAATCCATGCATACGCCTTCCCCGATCACGAGAAACAGATCGGTGATTTTCTTCATGAGCACTGTCCAGGGATCCCGGTTTCATTGTCGCATGTTGTGTTGCGACAGCGACGCGAATATGAGCGGACCGCAACCACCGCCGTCAACGCATACGTTCGTCCTGTCATGCGAGGATACCTCGATCGGCTGCGAACCTCTCTCACTACGCGTCGAGTACACGCACCGCTCTCCATCATGCAGTCGGCAGGCGGCCTGACTACCGCCGACGACGCAGCTGCACGGCCAGTCTTTGCCCTAGAATCTGGCCCAGCTGCCGGCGTGCTCGCGGCTGCCACCATCGGCAGCGCTTCAGAGTTGGTCAATCTGCTCAGCTTAGATATGGGTGGAACAACCGCAAAAGCGGCTTTGATCGAGGGAGGAAAGATCCCCTACAGTGCCGAATACGAAGTCGGAGCAACCCTTTCCGCCGGCAATCGGCTCACCGGCGGTGGGGGAGAGGTCGTTCTAGCTCCTAGCATTGATATTGCTGAAGTGGGCGCTGGCGGTGGCAGTATTGCTTGGCTCGACATTGTCGGAGGCCTGCGAGTTGGCCCACAGAGCGCCGGTGCCCTGCCAGGTCCAGCCTGTTACGGGCGAGGAGGGAGTGAACCCACCGTGACCGATGCCAATGTTGCGCTAGGATACGTCAAGAGTGGGCCACTCGGTGGAGGAGACATAGTAATCGACGCGGATACTGCATATTCGTCGATCAAAAAGAACATTGCTGAACCGCTCAATATAGAACCGGTTGCGGCTGCACATGGCATTCACCACATCGCGAACGCCCAAATGTTGAGAGCGCTGCGCGAAGTCTCCGTGCACCGTGGCCGCGACCCGCGTGATTTCACCATCGTGGCTTTCGGTGGCTCAGGGCCAATACACGCTGCGCACCTCGCTGATGAACTCGGGTCAAACCAAGTGCTGATCCCTCCGCGACCCGGTGTATTCAGCGCCGTCGGTTTATTGGCCTCCGGGATCGAGCATCATGACGTTCGAAGCTGTCAGATCGTGGCAAACTCGGAGGCGATTGAACCCATTCAGATGCTGCTCGACGAGATGACCAGCCCAATGCTGAACCAGTTCGCAACAGAATCCATTGAACCCAACACCATTTCTTTTCAACCCGTCTTTGATATGCGGTACACGGGAGAGCCATCGGACATTCGAATCGAAGTTGATCACCAAGGGAAACTCGCAAAAACTGTGGACCTGGCCCGAGCCATGTTCGAGGAAGAACACCACCGGCTGTACGGATATGCAGGTGAATCGGGCAGCGAGGTCGAGATTGTTGCCATTCGGCTTATTGGCCGAACGGAGGGTGGCGGAGTGAATTGCTTTAGCGAATACCACGCAAAGGATACTCTTTCAGGCAGCCGAGCGGTCACGTTCGAACCAACCGATGGCGCGGTCGAAGTGCCTGTGGTATCGCGCACTGGTCTTCACGAAACACCAGGGCCTCTACTGATCGATGAGTATGATGCGACCATCGTCGTACCTCCCGGTTGGGTAGCCACAACGGATCCTCTCGGGAGCCTCATTCTGAACAAACCCATGATTCCATGACGAACACGCGCACCGACTTTCAACCATCTATTGACCCGATCACTCGAGAGATCATCGGCGCAGGCCTCGCTTCAGCAGCAGAAGAGATGGCCGTGGGGCTTCATCGAACGGCCCGATCAACAATTGTGAGAGACGCACTCGACTTCTCTACTTCCTTATGCAATGGCAACGGTGAGCAAATCGCTCAAGGAACAACGATTCCGCTGCACTTGGGTGCGGTCCCTTACGCATTGGAAACAATGTTCACCAAATACGGGGATGACATCTGCCCCGGTGACGTTTTCATCCTCAACGATCCATTTCAGGGGGGAATGCATATCCCCGACATCTTTGTGGTCAAACCAATCTTTGATGGAGACCAACGAGTGGCATTCGCGGTGGCGACAGCACACCACCTTGATCTTGGTGGGAGAGTTCCCGGAAGCTCCGCCTGTGACAACACAGAAATCTTCCAGGATGGACTCCGAATCCCCTGGTTGAAGCTGTATGACAAGGGCAAGCTTCGGCAGCCAATCTTAGACATCATTCGTGCCAACGTTCGAGTGCCAGATATGACGATTGGGGACCTGCGAGCTCAGCTGGCCGCCTGTCATACTGGCGAACAGGCCATCTTCCGAATAATAGAACGCTATGGCACCGAAACGTTCATAAACTGTGCACGGGATTTAATTGATTACACTGAAGCCCTCATGCGCGCGGAAATTGCAGAGTGGCCGGATGGTGAGAGCACTTTCGTTGATTATATGGACAGCGATGGCTGTGATGGCCCTCCCGTTAGAATCCAATGCAAGATCAGTGTCGAAGGTGATAGCCTAACAGCTGACTTTGAGGGCACCGACCCCCAAGTTCCAGGTGCGATCAATAGTACGATCTCCTACACCGCGTCCGCCGTTGCTCTCTGTACTCGGGCTGTAATGAAGATGGACATTCCGAATACCGCGGGCATGTTTCGACCTCTGAAGGTCATCGTGCCACACGGGTCGGTGCTCGATCCAAAAATGCCCGGCGCTTCTTCCATGCGAGGGGTGACAGGATTTCGAAAAGTCGACGTAATCATGGGAGCCTTGGCAGGCATCGTTCCAGAACGCGTACTCGCCGCGTGTGAAGGTGGAAATTCTCTAGTGATAATCGGGGGTACGCGGAAGGGGTCTCATCAACCTTACGTCTACTATGAGCTTGTTTCGGGGACCTGGGGAGCCCGACCAGATCGTGACGCAAACGATGGACTCTGTAATCCTGGCAATGTCGCCGGCAACATCCCGATCGAGGAAGCAGAATGTAATTATCCGATTCGCATCGAGCGTTATGGCCTTCGGAAGGATACGGGCGGAGCAGGACGGTACCGCGGAGGCATGGCCGTTGATCGCGAATGGACCCTTCTTGAAGGGGACGCTCAACTCACAATTCGATCGGATCGGCGAGACCACTTACCCTACGGATTAGCGGGAGGAAAACCTGGTTCCGGGTCCATGAACATCCTCCGTCGAGCCGACGGAGAGGTTGAGCTCCCGGTCATGGTCTCGACCCCAATGGCAGCCGGAGAAACCATCTATCATCAACAGCCAGGTGGTGGCGGATTCGGTGACCCGTTGACTCGCGCGCCTAACGCGGTGGCAATTGACGTCCGGGCCGACCGAGTGTCTGTACAAGCCGCCCGCGATGAATATGGGGTCCTCCTTGATGAAGATGGTCAGGTCGATATCAAAGGGACGGAGGCGCTACGCAATGAACGTTCAGGGTAAACAGCGCGCCGCGAACACATATTCGTCGCAGGGCTATGTTTCCCCACTCTCTGCGATGGGTACCGATGAGACCAACGCCTATCGTGAGTGCTATGAATCTTACAGCGCATCAATTGCAGAACATCTCCAAACTCACGACGCCCGCGATCACTACTTATGGCTTGCTGAGACGCACATGTACCTCCCGTGGGTTCATGAGTTAGCGGTAAACCCCGTAATATTGGATGTGATTGAGGCAATTCTAGGGCCCGATCTCCTCCTCTTTGATTCTCGCTGGTTTACTAAACAACCGGGCGATGGGACGTTCGTCTCGTGGCACCAAGATGCGAACTATTGGGGACTTGAACCGAATCTGGCATGCACCGCCTGGCTTGCGTTGACGGCAAGCACAGTGGAGACGGGTTGTATGCGTGTGGTGCCGAATAGCCACTACAAAACTGCTTTGCCGCACAAATTCACCGATTCCCCCCAGAACGCTCTAGCACGCGGACAAGAAATCTCAGTCGAAGTTGACGAATCGGGGGCGGACGATCTCGTGCTTGCTCCCGGAGAGTTTTCTCTTCATCACCCCTCAATCATCCATGGTTCGCGGCCCAACACATCCACAATACCACGGATCGGGATCGCTCTGCGCTACATACCTGCACAAGTGCGACAGCATGTTACTGACCCGCTCGCCATGTTGGTTCGCGGCAATGACACGTACAGTCATTTTGACTTGATTCCTCCACCCACGTCGAGCGATCTCGATGAAATTGCTCGACTGCGCAAAAACTGTGTTAGGCGCGTCTACGGAAACTTAAGTTCAGTCGAATAATGCGAGAACGAGCGATTAAGAGACCTTGAATAAGTCCCGACTAAAGACGATCCACGATCTTCCCACACCGGCCCTCCTTCTCGATTGGCCTGCCGCCCGGCGTAATATCGAGTGGGCCGCTGCATTTGTTGCAGATAAACCGGTCCAGCTCCGGCCACACTTCAAACATCATAAATGCGTCCCGCTTGCTAAAGCTCAGATGGAAGCTGGGGGCTGCGTAGGCATGACCACGGCGACGGTAGCGGAGGCAAAAGCGCTCGTGGAGGGGGGTATAACCGATGTATTGATTGCCAACCAAGTTCTATCGGGGTTGGATCAGCTCGTGGAGATTGCCGAGAGAAACACTATCCGTGTGCTCGTAGACGATGTCGCGAATGCACATCCCATCGCAGAGGCTGGGCTAGCGGCCGGGTTTGATATTGGGGTCCTTGTAGAGGTAGATATTGGAACTCACCGGTCTGGGGTTCACCCAGGCGAACCCGCCCTCGACCTCGTACGTCACCTGATCGAAATGCCCGGTGTTCGATTTGATGGACTGCACGCTTACCACGGACACGTCGTAAATATTTTGGAGCCCGACGATCGGGCCGAATCAGCGCGAGTCACTATGCAGTTGGCCATCGATACGCGACGATTGGTAGAAAGTGCTGGCATTCCATGCCAAATACTGACCGGTGGGGGCGCCGCAACCTATAAAACAATCGGAGAGATGAACGGGGTAGATGAGCTACAGATCGGATCCTACGTGGGCATGGATTGGTCATATAAGGAGCGCGTGGGAGACGATTTTGAGATCGCCTTTTCTGTCCTTGCAACGGTAATCAGTGTCTCAACTCAGGGGATGGTGCTGGATGTCGGTGTCAAGGGTATAGCACACGAATCTGGTCCACCGCGACTCCTTGATCACCCGAACTTCGAGATTCCGAGGTTCAAATCCGAAGAACACACGATCGTCAAAGCCGAAGGACACGGTCTGTCTGTGGGAGATCGGATCCGATTAACTCCAAGTCACGGTTGCGGTACATGCAATCTATACAATCAAATCGTGATCTGTGACGGAGATGAGGTGCGCGATATCTGGACTACTTCGGCGAGAGGGTATTCGATTCCATCATGAAATCTACCCAGGCTGATGTCGTTGTCATCGGTGCTGGAGTCCTCGGCACGAGTTGTGCATTCCACCTCGCCGATGCGGGGGTACAAAACGTCGTCGTGTTAGATCGCGGCACTATTGGAGGCGGGACAACACAATTCGCAGCGGGGCAAACCGGGCATCTACGTAGTGATCGAATCTCTCTCGAGTTCACAAGCTATTGTGCAGACTTTTTTGAGAACTTTGAGGACAAAACTGGGCACGCAGTGGATTTTCATCAGTACGGAAGCCTCCGCATTGCGTTAACGGAAGCATATGTGACCGATCTAGAACAACGAGTAGAAGCCGCCAAAAGCATCGGCCAGAAAACTCACTACCTATCCGTACCTGAGGCATTGAAACTCGTCCCATCCCTCCGACTCGAACCTACCGCACAGATCCTCCTTTCACCGCGGGATGGATTCGTCGAGCCAAGATCTGTCGCAGTTGCTTATGCCGCAGCCGCAATTGATCACGGAGCACGTATACTTACAGGCACGGCAGTCAAAGACGTACTGACCAGCGGGGGTCGTGTGCGAGGTGTACAGACCTCTACTGGCGTGATTGAAACGGAAAGGGTTGTACTCGCGGCTGGCGCGTGGACTCGGCTACTCGGCGAACGGTTCGGGTTAAACATTCAAGTTGTACCTGTTCGCCACCAACTGTACGTAACGGCACCTTTGTCCTGTGTGCGTGAAGATCAGCCGATCGTGCGTATCACTGAGCCTCAACTCTATGCACGACAGCATATGGGCGGACTAATGGTGGGGGGATATGGATACCGACCGATGAGCTTCGAAATGGAGGATTTTCCAGAAGACTTCGAGATCCCCGCACTATCTGCAGACCACATTTATTACCGGGAAATGCACGAGGCCGCCCTACCCTTCTTCCCGGATCTTGAAAAGGTGCCCATCGTCGAACAGCGTCGTGGCCTCCCGACAATGGCTCCGGATGGACAGTCCATCGCCTCGAATGTCGAAGGTCTCGACGGACTTATCGTCGCATCAGCTTGTTCAGTCGGTGGCGTGCACCACTCGCCGGGCATCGGTCGGATCGTGGCAGACATTGTCACAGATCGGCCAAAATGGTTGCCAGCAGATGGTCTCTCTGCGGCCCGGTTTGGAAGCGAGTTCGACAATAACGCACATCTGCGCGAAGCCTGCGAGGCTGTCTACGCTCGGATGTACCGCGACAAGATATAAATTCTCATCCCTTCCGATTGAGTCCATCGCCCCTACATACCCCCGCTTCCAGAAACTATCAAACCCACTTAACCGAATCCTAACCTTGATTGTATCGGGGGGAGACGCACTCCTAAAACGATAACTTGCGAGGCCAGATCATCCCATGTATACTCGCTCCCTGTCATAGTTGAGACTGATTCTCAACTAATAATAATCATTATTAATTACGGATGCTAAAAAGCCAACATGGGAAGACAAAGAAAAAAAACTAACACGCTGCAACAGTCGCATTTTCGCTTGCTAGCATTATTCGGCATCGCCCTTTCTATGCTCATGCCAATCGGGGCCACAGCTCAGAGTGGGGCGGTCGCAGGACGGGTTTTAGGTGAGAGCGGGGATCCCCTTTCCAATGTCGTGGTGGAAATTGTCGAGTTGGGCCTAAGTACTCAGACTAACGACAATGGGTCATATCAGATTTCAGACGTCGCTGCTGGTTCATATACCCTTCGGTTCAGTGCCTTGGATCGTACTACGGAGGAACGTTCCGTTATAGTTGGGGCAGGCGTCATTGTTGTACCGGACACTGAGTTGTCCATCGCTGCCATATCACTCGCTCCCCTAGAAGTGCTCGAGCAACGTGTACGTATCACTAGCACACCCGAACTCATCCCTGGCTCTGCACAAGTTCTGGAGACCGAAGAGCTTGATGCCGCCATTACACCATTTGACGACATCCATAAGATCGTACGAAGGATCCCCGGCGTGAACGTATCGGAAGAGGACGGCTATGGGTTGCGTCCTAACATTGGGATTCGCGGTTCAGGGAGCGAACGAAGTTCAAAGATCACGCTTATGGAAGACGGCGTTCTCATAGCACCCGCACCTTACGCTGCTCCTTCGGCATACTACTTCCCCGTCGCTGGACGCATGGAAGCCATTGAGGTTCGGAAGGGTGCAAGCCAGATCAAATATGGGCCCAGAACAGTTGGAGGCGCACTGAACTTGGTGTCGTCCTCAATCCCGACAAAGAAAATCGGATTGACCGGTGAAATTAGCGGCGCCCCGGACGCCAGTAACCGGTTACGAGCCAAAATCGGCGGTTCAACCGACCGTTTTGGGTGGATGGCCGAAACCTACCAGATCAAGACCGATGGGTTCAAAACTATTCCAGTGCAGAATCAGGGCTCCGGCTTTGACATAAAGGACTACCTCGCGAAAGTCCGCTGGAATTCAGACCCAACCGCCGCAGACTTCTACCAGCAACTTGAGGTCAAATTCGGCAGTTACGATGAAAGATCCGACGAAACTTATCTCGGACTTACCGATGCGGATTTCCGATCAAATCCATTCCAGCGGTATGCAGCGTCACAAGAAGATGTGATGAATGCCGACCAGCAACAGCTTCAGGTCCGTCACTTCCTGCGAACGGGAGGCATGGATCTCACAACCACTGTTTATCGGAATGATTTCGCAAGAAATTGGTACAAACTTCAAACTGTATCTGGCCAGAAACATGGAAAGGTTCTGAGTTCACCCCACGATTTCCCGACAGAGATGGCGATCATTAAAGGGGCCAATAGTCCTGGTGCCGATGTAAAGCTTCGGGCGAACAACCGGGAGTATTATGGCCAAGGCATACAAGTTGCCCTTGGTACCACAGCCCAAGCGTTCGGAGCAGATCACGAATTCGAGGTGGGAGTACGGTATCACCGGGACGAAGAAGACCGGATGCAGCACGAAGACGGTTACCGGATGATCGACGCGGATATGGTTTTAGAAACCCCAGGAGCTAGGGGTAGTCAATCGAATCGGGTAAGCGATGCTACTGCCGTAGCATTCTACATCCAGGACCGAATGGAGTTCGGCGACCTTGCTCTCACACCGGGATTACGATTTGAATCGATAGATTTCACACGGACTGATTATGCGAAAGATGATCCCACGCGTAAGGACCCAACCCGTATTCGCGAGAATGGAGTAAACGCCATCATGCCAGGAATCGGCGCAACGCTCACCATGGGATCCAATGGGCGTCTTTTCGGTGGCATTCATCGCGGGTTTGCTCCCCCAGGTCCTGGGGCCGATGATGACACAGAAGCTGAAAGAAGTGTGAACTACGAACTCGGGTTTGGGCTGGATAGCAACAACGCAACAACTCAATTCGTTGCCTTCTACAATGACTACAGCAACGTTCTCGGCGAGGCTACCATAGCGTCAGGGACTGAACTGGATACGGGCGAATTGTTCAACGGTGGATCAGCCAGAATTTGGGGCCTCGAGGCTTCCACAAACATGGACTTAGCTACCGGTAGCGAAGACTGGAGCATTCCCCTGCAAGTCGCATACACTTTTACGAATGCAACATTTCGTACTGCCTTTGATAGCAAGTTCGACCCTTGGGGCGAAGTGGCAATCGGAGATAACATGCCCTACATCCCGGAGCATATGCTTTTCAGTAGCATAGGTGTCGCAAGGGATAACTGGAGACTGGGTCTCGAGATCACCGCCAGCAGTGCAATGCGAACCGAGGCAGGATCGGGAGATATCCCTACAACGAGCGGGACCGATTCCTATATCATGCTCGGGCTTGGCGGAGAGGTTGATCTCTCGAGTTGGGGAAGCCTTTTCATGACGGCCCACAATCTGAACAACACAACACATATTGTGGCCCGACGGCCGGCTGGCGTTCGACCCGGGCTCCCACGCATGGTAGAAGCCGGTATCCGATTTTCCTTCTAGTGGAACCTTCTTCCCAGGTGGTGGCTACCACGTAGCCACCACCAACGTGCGGCTAGCCCTCAAAATCTGAGGGTCAAAGGTAGGCCCCAAACCGTTGATCTGATTTGTCTCTCAGATGGATCTGCCTCCTAAGACAGTTCCGGTATTGGGGTCTACTTTTCATCACAATCTCCAATTTTTCAGAATCCGCCGAGCAATCTGCCGACGGCCAGCGAATCCAAGGGGCGCCGATTCCTTGCGATTTTTGTTCTGTCAGCCCTTTTTATCGATACACTACCAACCGACTTCGATAAGGAGTAGACATGCTACGAACCACTGTAGTTGCTCTTATAACATTTATCGGTTTGTCGACATTCGCCCATAAATCCGTACACGCCCAAAGCCGAACAACGCTAAAGAATGATTTCGGCATAGAATTGCTGGGTAAAGCAGCGATCTACAGTTTTTCTTACCAACGCATGGTTACACCGAGTGTGGGGTTGGAGGTTGGCCTTTCAGCACTTGGGGGAACCGGGGCAGGAGTTGTGTTCCTGCCGATTGGTGCAAGGTATTATGTGATCTCGAAGAATTTTTCTCCATACCTCACGGCTGGTGTGACACCCGTGTTTGGCACGATTGATGCGGGGCCAGACGACCTTTCCGGTTGGACGAGGTACGGATACGTAGGACCCGGATTCGAATTTCGTTCCCCAGGCGGGTTCCTGTTTCGGGGAACGCTTTACGCGCTTTTCGCAGACGGGGGGCTTTTTTTCTGGCCAGGGCTTAACGTCGGTTTTGCCTTTTAGAACGGGCCCACTGAAAACGAAATCCATGGAGTCATCTTATGCAGCATACAACAATCAACCCCCACATTTGTGGCAACACTAGACGCAGATATGGTGTTACTAGATTAACCATGCGATTCATACTTCTTCTCAGCCTGACACTGATTCCCGCGATGCTAGTAGCCCAAGAGGGCCGCATCGCCTTTCGTCGTTCGGTCCAGTTCGACTTCGAAGTTCCTGAAGAACTAGAGAAAAGGCTCGAACAAAGAGGAATGGGGGATCAGATCCCTTCTCAGCGTTCATCTGAACTGATTCTTCTGTTCAACCAATCCGAATCAGTCATGATTTCCGCCCCAAGACCCGAACAAGAAGCACCGATGAGAGTCGCCCGTCTGCGAGGGTTAGGAACGCGTCTCCGGATGGGGTCAAGTTCGCGGAGTGACCAAGAAACATTATTGCACTCCTACGTTAGCTTTGAGGGCGGAACGATGGCGGAGACGCGAGAATTTATGGGACGGAATTTTTTGATCTCGGGTACAAGGCCTACTTACAAGTGGAAGCTGACGGGCGAACAGCGCGAATTTTTGGGACATGTGGTTCAGAAGGCAACGGCCGAACACGATGGTTCCATGATCGAGGCTTGGTTTACTATGGAAATCCCGGTCCAAGCCGGTCCAGGTCCGTTTGGAGGACTCCCCGGTATGATTCTCATAGCTTCCATTGACGAGGGACATACGGTTTATACTGCGACAGATATTGATCTGACTAAGCTAGGTGAAGAGGCGATCCGAGCTCCGGAAGAAGGAAGTGAGGTGACCCGCGAAGATTATGAACGAATTGTCGCTGAAAAGCTCGAAGAGGTGAGAAAGCTCCGTGCGGGTCGAGTCCGAAGGCCTCCTTTTTAGTCGCAGGTACCTGCTCCATATGGTTAACAACCGGTCATTCTCTCCGTCAGCCTGGAGAACCATACTTGTCTTGATGTTGGTGGTGATCCTACCAACCAATCCGGCGCAGGCTCAAGTCGAATTTGACGTCACCGGCGTAGTTGCAGATTCCGCGGGTATCGGTGTGGGTGGCGCTATGGTAGTGGTCCTCGCGATGCCCGATTCCGTTCTTGCGGAATGGACTCAGACCAGCGGAAACGGAGCTTTCACCCTTCAGACATCTCCAGGAGAATACATCCTGCAGGTGACGTTGATCGGCCATAAGACAGTCCGACAGAGCTTCGCGGTGAATGACAAAAATGTCGCAGTAGGTAGGGTCGCTCTAGAGGTCTTGGCGGTTGAGATCGATCCGCTCGTTGTAAGTGTCGAGCATGTCCCGTTCATCAACCAGCGTGACACGCTTTCCTTTAACGCCTTAGCGTTCGAGACTCGCCCCAATGCCACAGTTGAAGATCTCCTCCGCAGGTTACCGGGCATAGAGGTTGAGAGTGATGGGTCGATCAAAGCACAGGGTGAAGATGTACAAAATGTGCTCGTAGACGGACGTGAATTTTTTGGGAGCGATCCTACAATCGCAACCAAAAATCTCCCGGCGGACGCAATTTTACAGATCGACGTGTACGACAAGGAATCAGACATGGCCGAATTCACTGGGATTCCTGATGGTGAAGAAGAACGCACAATCAACCTGGGGCTCAAAGAAGAGGCTCGGCGCGGCTACTTCGGAAAGGCCTCTGGTGGGCTCGGCACCGACGTAGGGAACACGGAGCCCTTCCAGTCACCTATGGCCGCCGACATGCCACTTGAGATGTCAGGCACTCGAGTCCCATACGATGGAGCACTTAGCATCAACCGGTTTTCACCAACCACACAATTGGCACTGCTTGGGAATGCGAACAACGTGAACCGGCCCGAGTTGCGCCAGGCAGGCGGTGGCGGGCGTGGGGGCGACGATGGTCCCACGCCAGCAGGTAGCGAAGGATTCAACGAAAGCTTGGGACTCGGACTCAACGCGAGTCGTGAGTTCGGGGCGGAAAGCTGGATCAGGACGAGCTACTTCTTTGGGATGACCGAAAACTTGCTCAATCAAACTCTTGAGGAAGAGCGCCTCCTGGGATCTGAAGTCGCATCACTTATCCAGGGAGCGAGCGAGGGTGATGCCGACAACCTAAATCACCGACTCAACCTAAATTCACAAGTCACATTGGCGGACGGACACGATCTCAGAATTCGAGGAAACCTCCAAGCCGGTTCCTTGTCCCAATCTTCTGCCAGTCTTCAGGACCAAACTGTGCTGGGACAACCGCTTAACAGTGCAGCCACGAGTTACCTGTCT
>Ga0310344_10001290_pt1 | contig 19242 bp, 19 predicted proteins | sample HC15DNA20200_MG_FD_203801 | JGI IMG/M metagenome (GOLD analysis project Ga0310344, IMG submission 203801) | Marine microbial communities from station ALOHA, North Pacific Subtropical Gyre - HC15-DNA-20-200_MG | ecosystem: Environmental > Aquatic > Marine > Oceanic | place: Pacific Ocean: North... | reverse complement strand
CGCCTGCACGCGGCCGAGTTCGGCGCGCCCCGTTGGCAGCCGGTCAACGGCGGTGAGTGCCTCGCCGCGAACTGACGTCTCAACGTCGCCGAGCCATCAAGACCAGGTCCGCAGAACGGTTCGGCTCGAATTCCGCGCCCGTCATCTCACCGGCGAAACTTGTGTCGAAGCCAACTTCGTCTAGTGCCGGCTTGAGGTCTGCCCTCGTCCAGGCGCGAAGGTCAAGCCGTCGACTCGACTTCACAGTGAGCGGCTCTTTCGCTCTAGCGTCGAGCTCCAACGTCGAGGGAAAGAACAGTACTCGACCCGGCGCGCCCCTCGACATTACCCGCACGAATACGATCTGTTTCCCGTCGTCACCCGAGCGGACGTTTACCGGGAGCGCCCGCCGCCCACCGTCGAGCACCGGCTCATAGTTGAGCAACTGGATCACCAGTGTGCCCCCAGGCAGTAGCTTTGCCCGCGTGGCCTGCAGGAACCGACCTAGATCCGCGTCCTCGAGGTGCGGCAGCATGTTACCCAGGCAAATCGCCAGTCCAAATGGTGGCTCGTCTACAAGCAGGGCCTCCGCTTCCGTCGCGTCGCCCTGCACAAAGCGGCCCTTTCCCGCCTCCTCGTAGCCACGCGCCGCCGAAATCATTGACTCCGAGAGATCGAGGCCCACAGCACGCGCTCCCTGCTCCGCAAAGAACGCCACATGCTCTCCAGTTCCGCAGCCAAGGTCCAGGACCGAGCGGTCTGGTGCCTGCTCTAGAAGCCCCCGCAAGAACGGCGCCTCGCGGGTAATGCGCTGCTCCCAGGCAAACAGACGGCGGTAGTTCACGCGGGAGTACGCGTCGTGCGGCCGGTGCGGGTCTGCGCTCACCTTCTCATCTGCCCCTGCTGGCTGCTACCATGACATGGTCGACGGACCGTTCCGAACACACTACCAGGAGCAGAAGGCGTATGAGAGCCACTGAACGACGCAGGCCCCCACTCGCGCTGGCGGCGGCACTGACCTGCGCACTTGCCCTCCCCGGTGCGGCGCTGGGTCAAGGGCCTGGCACCGAGAATGGCAACTGGACCTATCTGGGCGGCGACGCCTGGCATACCCGATACACCACGGCCACCGAGATCACGGCCGACAACTTCAACGACCTCGAGGTCGTGTGGGAGTGGAGCGCCACCAGCTTCGGCCCCAGCACCCCGCGCGCAACGCCATCCTACATCGACGGCAAGCTCATCACGGTCGCCGGTGACCGGCGTCACGTTGTGGCGATCGATCCGAAGAATGGGGACCTGATCTGGAGCTTCCGCGAACCCAACACATTTCGCCACGACTATTCCATGCGGAAGGGTTACGGCAAGGGCATCGCCTACACCGAGATCGATGGCCGCGGGGTGGTGTTTATTAGTTCCCCCGCGTTCTTCCTCCACGCCCTCGACGTCGAGACCGGGAAACCTCTCGAGAACTGGGGTCGTCCTGTGCCGATCGACGGCTTCAACGAGACCGGCACGGTCGACTTGGTCGAGGACCTTATCGCCGACTGGGGACCGTGGCTCGCCATGGACCGCCCGTATGACGCCGGCCAGGGCATCCCGATCGAAATCGGCTACATCACCGCCTCGTCGCCGCCGATCGTCGTTAACGACACGATCGTCGTGGGCAACTCGGCCGAGCAGGGCTACCTTCAGACCCGCGTCGAGAACGTCCCCGGAGACATCCTCGGTTACGACGTGCGGACAGGCGAGCACAAGTGGAAGTTCAACGTAGTCCCGCGGCCCGGCGAGTTCGGGCACGACACCTGGGAAAACGACGCCTGGCAGTGGATCGGCGACGTTTCGTCGTGGGCTCCAATGGCAGCCGACCCCGAGCTCGGGCTGGTCTACATCGTGACGAACGGCCCCACCATCGACTACTACGGGGGACATCACCCTGGCGACAACCTATTCAGCACGAGCATCATCGCGCTGAATGCCGATACCGGTGAACGGGAGTGGCATTATCAGATGGTGCACCACGACATCTGGAACTACGACACTCCCACCGCACCGGTCTTGATGGACGTGACCGTCGACGGTCGTGAGATCAAGGGGCTCTTTCAGGCCACCAAACAGGCGTTCCTCTACGCTCTCGACCGGGAGACCGGCGAGCCGATCTGGCCAATCGAGGAGCGACCGGTTCCCAGCTCGAGAATTCCCGGAGAGAAGCTATCTGAAACCCAGCCCTTCCCCACCAAGCCTGCTCCCTATGACCTGCAAGGACGAACCGAGGATCACCTGATCGACTACACGCCCGAGATCAAGGAGATGGCGCGCCAAGTGGCCGAGGAGAACAACCTCTTTAACGGGCTGTTCGATCCCCCCACGCACACCGACGATCCAGCCGGCCCAGCGTGGAACTGCCCGGGCGGCGGAGGCGGCACCAACATCACCGGCCCCGCAGTCGCCGACCCAGTGAACGGGATCATCTTCGTCAGCTCGCAGAGCAGCTGCTTCAGGCTTCAAGTGATGCCGGGCGTCGACTCACCACTCGATGAGCTCGAACAGTCGGGCACGACGCACACCGACTTCGCGGCGGTGGCCACGACGGTCCGCGGGAGCATCGAGCAGTTCACCATCGACGGACTGCCCATCTGGAAGGGTCCAGTGGGCCGCATCACGGCCATCGACCTCAACACCGGTGACCACCTGTGGGCGGTACCCTCCTCCGATGCGTCAGAGACTCAGCAGGACACCATCAGGAACCACCCGCTGGTGCAGGGGCTCGAGAACATTGAGATCAACCGCGGCCGTGGCGGGAACGCGGCCATGGTGGTCACACCTACGCTTCTGGTTGCCGGGGGCTTGAGCGCCGACAACACCCCGATGCTCTACGCCTATGACAAGCGGACGGGCGAGCGGGTCGGCGGCATCGAGATTCCGGGCGTGACGCGCTACGGCATGTCGAGCTGGGCGCATGACGGGCACCAGTACATCATCGTCCAACTGGCCGACGGCATCGCCGCGGTAGCCGTCCCAGAGGCGGCACCGGCCAGCGGCGGGTACTAGCCTTTCCGACGGGCGGCGGTTGTTCTTTGGGGGGCCTTCCCACGAAGGCCCCCCAACCTATGTACGGGGCGCGCGCCTTTACTTGGCGTGTCCTCTAAAGAAGTCTGCGATACGTTCGCTCGTGCTCGTGGGCCAGACGTGCGCCGCCGGATAGACCCAGGCCATCACGGGAGCCCCGGACTGTGGACCGTAGAGCGTGCAGCCCTCGCCGCACGACCGGGGTTGCCCCCCCACACCATTAACCTCGACGGCCGTCTCGATGGCCGCGAGCTGAGCCCGATAGTCGACTACGCGGTCGCCTTCCCCCGCAGCGTGGAAGAGAGGTTTCGGAGCAGCGGGCTCGACTCCTGGCCGCAACCGGGCAGCAATCGGCGCGAACGCGGCGAACAGATCCGCTCGTTCCGCCCACAGCAGGTAGGTGAACATGCCACCATTCGAGAACCCGGTGGCGTAAATCCGCGCGTCGTCGATCTGGTAGCTCTCCTTGAGCGCTGCCACGGCGATATCGACCATTCTCAGGTCGCGATTCTCGGCACTCGCCGATGACTGCCACCCGGGCATCCCTCGGCGCGTGGTTAGCCCTTGGAAGTAGACAACGATCGCCTCCGGCCATGCCTCGTGGATCTCGGTACGCTGGAAGTTCCGGGCCACGTCCCCGAAACCGTGAAACGCCAGCACGAGCGGTGTCGGCTGTGCCGTCGCGGTGTCAGGAGCATAGACAATGCCCTCACGCTGGATTCCGTCGACCTCCCACTCCACCACCTGACCCGCGGCGCAGCCCGTCAACAGGAAAAGCCCGAGGCCCGCCAGTATCAGCTCACGTCTCCGCATCAGCTCCCTCCAGACCTTGACGTAGAATGCGCCCATGCCCAAGCTCACAGTAGAAGGATACGGCACGGTCGACGTAGCCGATGGTAAGCGTCTCGTCCTGGCGCTGAAAGAGGATGCAGAAGTGGACGTGCTGCACGCCTGCGGCGGCAACTCCCGGTGCACCACCTGTCGCGTGGAATTCATCGACGGCGAGCCCAGCAAGATGACCGCGGCCGAGAAAGGGGTGTTCGAAGCGCGGAATATCAGCGGCGTGCGTCTGTCGTGTCAGATTCAGTGCGACCAGGACATGAGCGTGCGCGCGATCAGCCGACTCGAAGGCTCGGGTCGACCAGACGCCGGCGGGCCGCCGGCCGAGGAGATCACGCCTCCACCTGAGTGGGTTTAGCGTCCCCACGGCGCCCTGTTTGCGGAATCGCTCGACCTGGTCGTCAGACGGCCGGATATGGCACGCACGCCGTGATAGTGGCGGTCGCGGATAGCACTTCCCGCCGCCGCCACCCGGTGTATCCTCATGCCATGCGAACAACCGTTCTCGTCGCCACCGTTCTACTCCTCGGGGCCACCGCGACCCCGGGCGTAGCCCAACCCGAGGAGTTATCGCCAATCGCCCTCGCCTACACGCCGGTGAGCGACGCGGAACTGGTCGACCCGCCTGACAGCGATTGGCTCATGTGGCGACGCAGCTACGGCCACTGGGGTCACAGCCCACTCACCCAAATCAACACCTCGAACGTAGGCACGTTGCGGCTAGCGTGGGCCTGGACCATGGCCGAGGGGCTGCAAGAGACCACCCCCCTCGTGCACGACGGGATGATGTTTCTGGTACAGGCCTGCGATTACGTCGAGGCGCTGGACCTACGCGACGGCACGCGCATCTGGGAGTACCGACGGGAGCGGGTCGAACATCCGGCCAATCTGGCCTGCGCCAACCGGAGCGGCGCGCTGTACGACGACAAGATCTTTCTCGGCACCCACGACGCACATCTACTCGCGCTCAATGCCCGGACCGGCGAGGTCGAATGGGACGTTCAAGTCGGCGACTGGACGATCGGTCAGCACTATTCCGGCGGACCGATGGTGATCAAGGGACAGGTGGTTATCGGCATGTCCGGCTGCTATCACCTCAACACCCGCTGCTGGGTCTCCGCCCATAACGCGGACACTGGCGAGGAACGCTGGCGCACCTACACCATTCCAGGCCCGGGCGAGTTCGGCTACGACACCTGGGGCGACGTGCCCGAGGAGGACCGCCGCGGCGGATCGCCCTGGAACTCACCGAGCTACGACCCAGAGCTGAACCTGATCTACACCGGGGTGGGCGTCCCGATCCCTTGGGGCTCGGTGCAGCGCGGCACCGGCGACGGCGACGTGCTGTACACCAACTCGACGCTGGCGCTAAACGCCGACACGGGCGAAATTGCCTGGTACTTCCAGCACACGCCGAACGACGAGTGGGATCTCGATCATCCGTTCGCCAGGCTCGTGGTCGAAACCGAGGTCTCGCCGGGGGACGTCGAGTGGCGGAATAACGGCATCACCTCGGGGAATCGTCGAAAGATCGTCACTGGCATTCCTGGCAAGACCGGCATCGTGTGGGCGCTCGATGCCGCGACCGGCGCGTTTCTCTGGGCGCAGCCAACCAATACTCAGAATGTCGTCGAGGATATCGACGCGGAGAGCCGGCGGGTTCTCCTCAACCAGGCGCTCAAGTTCCCTCAGGTGGGCGAGCCCGTCTTTGTCTGTCCCAGCCTCCTCGGCGGCATCAACTGGCAAGCCACCGCGTACAATCCCGGCACCAACACGCTCTTCGCCCCGACCAATGACGTGTGCATGGACCTCACACTAAACGAGTTCCGCAACCGTCCGGGACGACACCACGGATCGGCGCGCGTCAACCGCTCCATCGCGCCCGAGGCCAATGGACAGGTCGGTATGTTCACCGCGATGGACCTGGCGACCGGCGAGCCCAGGTGGGTGTATCGCCAGCGCGCCGGCATCGGAGGCTCGGTGCTGAGCACCGGAGGCGGGCTCGTATTCGTGACCGATGACGCGCGCCGGTTCCGCGCCTTCGATGTCTCGACCGGCGATGTGCTCTGGGAGCAGACCCTAAATTCCAGCGCAGGCGGCTTCCCGGTCTCCTACGAACACGACGGGGACCAATATGTCGCCATCGCCACCGGCGGTGGGGTCAATCACCGCGGCCTAACGCCCGAGATCCGGCAGCCACCCCGCGGCAACACGCTCTTCGTCTTCCGACTGCCCTGACGGAGCGCGCTGCGCTTTCCCTTGTCGAAGCGGTCGCTAGTAAAGCGTCAAGGGATGGGCTCCGGACGAGCGCGAATGGTCGCAGGCGGCGTTAGCCGAACGGCTGGGAGTCTCTCGTCAGGCCGCGAACGTAATCGAGACCCGGAAGTACGACCCGGCCCTACCGGTCACCTTCTGGACCTCGCGGCTGTTCCACCTGCCAAGCGAGAAGCTCTGCGGTCCGGACGGCCAGTAAACACCCTCATCAGCCGCCGGCCGGGGGATGAACCCGACCGAGTTGCAAGCGCCAACGGTCTGGACCGCGCCGAGCCACCGCAGTAAACCGGCGACGGCGCCCGCGAAACCGGATCAGCCCATCGACGAGCGCCTGGGACGACGACAGCGGCAGGACAATATTGACGTCCAGCTCGAGTTCCTGGCCAGGCGGATTTTTCGGCTCCGGCCCTCGCCGATCGATCTCCTCCCGATACATCACCCTCACCGCTTCTCTGCCATCCGCATGCCCGCCAAAAGCATCGAACCGGTGGCCGTCATCGGTGTAGACCGCGGCAATTCCATCGGGGTCACCCTCGTTATAGAGGCCGACGAACTCGGTCATCAGAGCGCGAACTGCAATCTCCAGGGAGGGGTCGGTCATGAAACGGGAATTGTAGCTCTACAGAAAGCTCCCCACCACGGTGACCGAGACGGTGACACACACCGCCGCGGCCAAGCTCATCCAGACACCGGCCCGGGCCATGTCGCGGATCGAGAAGTAGCCAGCGCTGTACAGCACGACGTTGGCCGGACTCTCGGTCACCAGGATGAACGCCAGCGACGAGGCGAACCCGGCCGGGATGGCGATGGCGAGCGGCGTCAGACCCAGGTCACCAGCCAGGGCGATCAGGATGGGCAAAACCACGGTGGCCGTTACGGTGTTACTGGCAAACAGCAAGTGCATCACAGAGACCACCACCACGACGACGAACGGCTGCGCTAGTGCAGGGACTAGCGCTATTGGTGCAAGCAAGCCCAGCCCGACCCACCGGGCGGCGCCGGTTTCGAACACCGTCAAGCCGAGCGCCAAACCAGCCGCCACCAAGACAATGCCGCCCCACTGAATCTCCTGCTGCGCCATCTTCCAGCTCAGCACTCTCACGCCAGGCAGGAACATAGCCACCCCCCCGGCCAGCGCTACGGCGTGCATCGACGGGTTGACCCGCCCGTCGGTCCAGGCCGCTAGCAGGGGCGTCGTCAGCCAGACCAGGATGGTCATCGCGAAGATCACCAGCGTCTTCCGCTCCACCGGCGAGAATCCTCCTAGCGCCTCCTGACGACGCTCTAGCGCGCTGTCCTCAATCGGCAGGCGGGCGATCTCCGGCGGAAACACCCAGAGCAGCAGTCTCCAAGCGCACGGGATCATCAACACGGTGGCCGGCAACCCGAACGTCATCCAGTCCAGGAACGACAGCTCCACACCGGCCATGTCGCGTAGATACGCCATGGTCACCTGGTTAGCACCGGTGCCGGCCGGCGTAGCCACGCCGCCAATAAGGGGACCGAACGCGCACCCGATCATGAGCGCCCGCCCGAAGTTGCTCTCCTGTCGACGGAGCCCAGCATCCTCGAGCAGTCCGACCCCTAACGGCAAGAGCAGCGCCGCTGCGGCCAGGTCGTTCAACCACATCGAGAGAACCGCGCCGACAGACAGAAACCCCAGAAGCACCCTGTCGGTGCGAGTTCCAACCACCCTGAGAACACCAAGCACCAGCCGAGCACCAAGTCCCGAATGCCCGAACCCTGCCGCCAAGATCAAAATGCCGATAAGGAAGACGACTATCGAATGGCCGAACCCCTGACTGACCACGGTGGAGAAAGTGGACACCCCAAGGGCCGGGAGCAGGACCATAACCGACAGCGCCGTCACCGGAAACGGCAGCGCCTCGGTCACCCAGAGCACCACCGCGAAGGCAAGCACCGCCAGAGCGGCCTTCCCCTCCGCCGTCAGGGGTACCACTTCAGCCTCGTGCACAAGTGGGGAGGGGGATGGCAGCGCGGTCACGACCGTCATCACGGCGATCGCAGCCAGCAGCCAATATCCGCCTTGCTTGGGCAACGGCTATTTCCTGGCTAGTACATGGAGATGGCACAGATCACGAACAAGCTCAGCGACTGGGCCATCCCATCGCGAAAGCATCCGCCTTTAGCAAGCCGCCGACGCCGGCGAGGCAACCCAGGCCGTGCTAAAAGGCGTGTTCCCGGGCGAAGTCGACGGCCTGGGTATTGGAGTGAATGCGAGCCGGGACGCCGGCGTCAGGCCGCAGCTCGGCAAGCGGTCAATCAGGGGGCGAACCGGTCGATGGCGCAGGCCCGTCGCACGAAACGACGGCTACCAGCAGCACTCCGAGCCATGACCGACTCGCCCTCTACAGGAGGCAGTCTCCCCCCAGGGCCGACTACTTGAGATTCGAATAGTCGGAGGCGCTCAGCATGAACGCTTCGATGCTCAGGGGCACGGCATACTTAGCGCGCAGCGGGGGCCAGTCCGGATCGTTGCGGAACCCTTCGAAGACCTCGTCACGATGGGCGCGATCCCGATACGCCAGCATCCAGACCATGGTGTTTGGGTCGTCCATCCGCTGCCAAACCGCGACGATCTCGGCGCCGTGTTTCTCAAAGAGCGCCACTTCGCCTTCACGGAACCGCTGGTGCAGCGTGTCGATGTCGCCGCCCTCGGCTTCATTTGCGGTATACATCCGGATCTCGAAGCAGCGGGAATCCGCCGCCACGTTCTTCGAGAAATCGTCCGGCAGTTGACCCGAGGGGCCGCAGAACGCGGGCATATCCTGAGCCTGGGCGGCGCCGGCCAGGCCAAACACGACAAGCGCGGTGGCGAGCATGGTACGAATGGTGTGCATCTGTCTTCTCCTGTGCTGAAACTGCCGCCACGGTTCGCGTCGTGGCGTGCGCCATGATACCCGGTCCACCCCACGGGTGATAGGCTCCCCCACCAGAGCGGACGATCAGTATGGCGTGCGGATGGATTCTCGACTCGGGGGGAGCTGGCCGTGGCGCCTGGCAGGGCGGCGTACTGTACGAGCTAATGGCCTGGGCGCGTCAGCACGGCGGCTACCCCTCGGTGATGATGGGCGCCTCGGCCGGCGGGTACGCTGCGGCAGACGTGGCCACCGGCACCGAGGCGACGGTACTCAAGGGCTGGACCGCCTGGGGCTCTGACGACATTCCCATCCGCTACCCGCTCCCCCCCGACGTCACCCAGCTATGGCCGTCGAGTGCGTTCCGACGGCACCTCCATGCCTCTATCCGCTATGTCATGGAACCAGACGAGGTGGATCGGGTCTTCGATGAACACGCCAGCCGACGCCTGCTGGTGTTCACCACGCGAGTCCGGCGTCCTGACGGACGCCGTCCAGGCTCCACCGACCTGGCTCGCCTGTTTGCGATGGCCACCACCCGGAAACTGCCACGCAGGTTAAAGTACCAGCCCCGCTACCTGCTCGAACCCGTGATCTTCGCCAGTCACCTACCCGACGACCTGGCCACCGAATTCGTCCGGCCACTCACCCGCGAGAACTACCATAACGCGATCGAGGCCTCGTGCCTCGTCCCGCTAGCGATGGGCCCAGCCATCCCGCCAGATCGCCTGACCACATCCGGCCTCTACCCCGCTGACCAAGACGCGGCCTTCGTCGACGGCGGCTTCTCCCTGAAGATGCCCATGGGCATCTTCGGCGAAGGGCCACACTTCGCCAACGTCGCAATGTGGGCCGCGACCGACCGCAGGGTGGTCTTCTGTTGTGACCCTGCCGGCCACCTATGGGAGACCAGCCTGCGCCTCCGCTCCCTGAACGACGAACCGGCCGTGGCGAGGGACATCGCAGAGAACCGACTGCTAGTGATCTACCCGGACCATCCGATCGAGGCGGGATTCCTCTGCTTCGACCCAGAGGTCACGATGCGGACGTTCGAACGGGGACGAGAACAGGGGCGACGGCTGCTGGCAACGGCTGTCGCGCAACGGTTCTTGAGCGCGGACTAGCTGTCAGGGTTACAGCTGCGGGAGGCGATAAACGCGCTGCGCGGTGTCGTGGAACATCGCCGCCCGCTCATCGCTTGAGTAGCCTCGGGTCAGCTTCTTAAACTGGTTCCAGAGCACCACATAGGAACAGGACAGCTTGTCGACAGGAAAGTTACTCTCGAACATGCAGCGGTCCGGACCAAACGCTTCGATGGTGTGCTCGTACCAACGCCGGTTCGCCTCCAGCAAGTCGTCCGACGACGGTGGGCGCTCCTGCTCGTGCCAGCCGTAGCCATTTACTACCATCTGGATGCCGCCCACCTTGGCCACCACGTTCTCGTGCTTCGCAAGCTCGGTTACCGCTGGCCGCCACACGTCGAACACCTCATCCTGACGCCCAGCGTAGGGACCGATTCCGATCGGACCACCCAGGTGGTTGAAGATGATGGTTGTATCGGGGAACGCTCCAGCCAGATCGGCAAGATCCGCGATGTGGGTGTGGTAGAGCCAACCCTCGAAGGTAAGGCCATGCGTGCGAAGATGGGTGTAGCCGCGCCGGAATTCGCTGTCGAGCAGGAGGTGCTCTGGCCCGGGTGTGCGCCGGCCCACCACCGGCGGCTCGGCCCACGCCGCACGGTGTCGAATGCCTCGGAATCGCTGCGGGCTCGCCGCCTGGTGTGCCTCGAGGACTGACGCAACACGATCACCCAGCAAGAGATCCGCCGAGCTGACGATGCCCGTACACATCCGCGAGTCGCCATACTGACCGCTCGCGCTCTTGGCTGCGACCCCCTGCACGAACTCGGTCTCGCCCACCACCCGGAGTTCTTCCGGACCGTCAGCGCGATACATCGACGAACACTCCACGAACACCGTCTGACGTACGTTGTGCGTGCCGGTATCCTCGATCAACTCCTCAAGCATGTACCGGTTGCCGGGTCGGTCCCACAGATGGTGATGTGGATCGATGATAGGTAGAGCCGGCTCAAGCGCCGGCTCCGGAGTCAGGTCTAGCCAGTTCTGTCGCGGCTGCGCCCGCACACGCACCGGTCTCGTCACTGGCAAGAGGCCTGCGGCCGCGGCAGCAACCGCCCCCGCGCCCACTCGCCCCACAAAGCTCCGACGTGTGACAACAGCCATGGTTTCTGAAAAGCCGTGGCCGCCGCCGCGCCCAAGGGCGATCTGGCGGGGCCCACGCTGCTGAATCGTGGTTTCGCTACTGTCCCGCGGCCGCGCGCTCGGCTTCGCGGGCGCCGCGCAAGATGTTATCCAGCCCGTAATTACCCTCGTGACACGCGTACTCGAACATCATGTCGCCGCGCTTCACAGGAATCTGGGCCACGATCGGCTCTGTAAACGTCTGTGGGTCGTCGACGGTAAACTCATACAGCAGCGTATCGTCTGCCACCCGCGTAAACCGCTCCGTCAGGTTCAGCGTGGTACCGTCGCCGGCCGCCATGGTCACCGACGGGCTGAAGCTCGAGGTCTGGTCCGTGAAATTCTTCGACTCAACCACTAGCGTATCGCCGTCCCAGTACCCCCTGGAATCACCCATCCACTGCCGGACGCTCTCGGGCAGGTGCGGCCTCCGATCGAGCGGCACGATCCGCGAGTCGTGCACCATCTCGTGCAGAATGACCACGTGGTCCTTGGTCTGAAAGACCTGGAAGTTCTGGTTGTAACCGGCCGGCACGATCGGCGGACCAGAATTAAAGCCCAACAAGCACCGCTCGGCCAAGCCGCGATCCTGCCAGTGTGAGGTCCCGATCCCAGCCGCGCGAACGCGCACCGGCTGCTCGCCCGGAATGTCTTCGCCAAGCGACAGCCGCACCATCTCGACACCCGGCTGAAGGGCCGGCATCCGGCCGCTGGTCGGGGACACGATGAGCGACGTGCGGTTGTCGTCGACGACACCAGCACCACGGTCGAACCAGAAGTTGTTATAGCCGCCCACCGGCGCACCGACCGGCAGTGGCTCGGTGCGGATCTCGCTGGGGCGATCGGCCTCAATCGCCGCCTGGCGCGAGCGCTCCTCGATGGCGGCAGCCTCTTCATCAGTCAGCTGCTCAGCCGCATCTCCAGGACGCTGCAGCGGGGTGAGCGTACGGAAGTCCCAGACGCCACCTATGTCGGGATCGCCGTCTGCCGTGCGCGGCATAGTCCACCCATCCTGCGCGAGAACCGGACCCGCGACCACGATTGCCAACGCAAAGACCACGACACTGGAAAACGTGCGCCACTTGCTCATCGAATCCTCTCCTTGCTTCTCAGTCGGCACTCGATCGAGATAACTCTTGGTTGTCGCCGGACAAACTCATTCCTTGTCGAAGGCACCTAAAGTTCTAGCGTCTAGCCCAGGGAACCTATCTCGGCCAGAGCCGCGTCGACCGTGGCGGCGTCGAGGCCGCTGTGCGCGTGGAGCGCCTCGCCGAAGCCCTCTACCTCGGTCATACAGTCTTCGGTGTCGAGTTCCTCGGCCACACATTTCGGATGCACGTTAATGGGCCCACTCCGGACCTGGCTACCGAAGGCCACCTCACGGGCGAGCACCACGCGGAAACTGTCCTGCTCGATACCTGCACCGCAACGCTTGCACTTCGACCGTCCGGTAGGCGCCTTCTCAACGTAGGGCAACTCCTTTCGGTCGGCGCGCTCCTTCTCGGCCCTCTCCTGTAGCGCCTGCAGCTTCTCGAGCGCCGGGACCTTCAGGCCTTTCTCGAACGCAGGCTGGGCGTAGGCAGCCTCCACGTCGTCGAGCCTTCGTCTGGCCGCGCAGGTCAGATGGTGCCAGAGGTACCCCGTGCCATAAGGCCCCTCCAGCAAAATACCGAGGCGCAGTTTTCCCTTCTCGATCTTCTTCCGGCAAGTCCGACACCGCGAACGGCTCGACCGGGCCTCCTCGATGACATACGGCGCTAGCGCGTCCTCGACCATCACCGGTTCCTTGATTCTCCCGAACGCAGCAACGGCTCGATCGGCAGGGTCACCGACAATGTTTCCGTCCGCGGCGTGTAGCAGATGGTGTCGCTACAGGCCTGAAACAGCACCTCAATCGGAATATCCACCCCCTGCGACAACCGGGACGTGAACCGCTCCGCGTTCGGCGTTACCGGAATGGCCACATCGACAACGCCCTCATAGACATTCAACGTGACGCCCAGGAGCGGAAACTCTTGCTCATGCGTGGGCGGATACCGCGCCTCGCCCACCCGGAGGCCCGAAATATCGGGGATGTTCGCTTCCGACGCAATGTAGCCGTCAGGAAGCGGACGCCCGTACATGTGCAATCCATCCTCCAGCTCGAATCGAACGTAGACCATGGTCTGCGTCTCGAATTGCAATGACGGATCTGACGTGAACGCCGAAATCTTGACCTGCTCGTTAGCTAGCTCCACTACGGGCACTTCGTGCCGAACAAGGATCTCGCCGAGCGCCGAGTCGCGGATCGCGCCGGCGGACTCACGGGTGCCATAGTGACGATGAAAAAACTTCTCGGTCACCACGCCGTTACCGTCTGTGACATACACACCCGGAAAGGGCATGCCGTAGAAGCCTCGTCCCGCACTACTCTGCTCAGGGTCATCCGGTTCAATTAGGGTATTTAGAATCCCGAATGTCTTGATGACCTCGGAGTCGACATCAGCCAACAGGTCGTAGGTCACGTCGTAGTCACTCGCGAATGCGAGCAACTGCTCAGAGGTGTCGTAGCTGATGCCGTAGACCTTGATACCTTCCGCTTGAAACAATTCCAAGTTGTCCTGCAGCTCGACCAGCTGCGTACGGCAGTACGGTCACCATACGGCCGATCGGTAGAACACCACGACCGACTTAGATTCGCCACGGTCGGCGTGGAAATCCACCAGCTCGCCATGTTGGTTCGGTAGCGAGAACTCAGGCAGGCGTTCGCCGATACCGGGTCCACTCGGGAAATCGTGCGACGCGGGATAGCGCCGAGCCGGGTATGACACCGGAATCGGGATATCGATCCCGAGGTCGTCGGTGGTGGCGTCCGGATCGAGCACCCCATGCGCCGGTTCGACAGGCTGCTCGGTCTGCGCCCGAGCATCGCCTGCCACAATAAACAACGCCACCGCGGCGAAGGCTATGAGCACTCGATTCATCGCGTATCTCCCTGTGGCCACACGACTTTCAACCGTCAGATGGTATCAGTCCAGAGCTCCTATCGCACAATGCGACCGTCGCCCACGAACCGGCGGTGGTCCGAAAACTCCTGCCGCCGCACATAGCGTGGCACGAAGCCCGACCCGACCAGGGTCCAACTGCTCTCGACCGCCTCCGGCAGCATCAACGTCTCTGGTGGATCCTCGAAACGTACCCGGTTGTATCGGATGCTGAGTTGGGACCTTTCGAGCGTCAGACGAGCGGGAATATCCCTAGCCCGCTCTGGCGGCTCTCTGAACTCAAAACGGCCCATCAGATACTCGTCCAACCGGACCACGTCGCCGGTCTCGGGGTCGATCCAGAGTTCGCCCGCCGAATGTCCTGGGAGTTCCAACGAGACACAGTCGTCCTCCCAAGTAATCTTCGGGTCCCCCTGCTTGAGCGGTTCGTAGGCGACCCGGGTCGTCTGGCGGTCGTCGACCCGTTCATCACCGACCAATCGAAACGAAAACTCCTTTTGTCGATATGGAAGAAGCATCGCCAGGGGATCTTGGTCGACCTCCACCGGCATCAGGCAAGCGTCCCGATCATCCGCCGTAGGCGAACGCCCATCCACCTGCAGAAGGTCCCGGAAGACCGTCACGGTAGGCGGTAGCCCGGCACCCGCGGCGTCCCACTCCACACGATGCTCGAACTCCATGTGCCGGGGCGACCCGTTCGACCGCATGTTGCGGTGGAAGGACCGCACCCACACCTTCTCGGTCGAGACGATCCGCTGGGCACGTTGATAGTGCTCTTCGAGTTGGGCTCCTGCACGGGTCAGGAGGCCTTCGAGGTCTACTGGCCTCGACTGCGCCTCAGTCGAGGCCGGGAGTGCCACGGCGACAACACAGGCCACCAGCAGGGCAATGCCACTCCAGACAGCAACATCCCGGCTCCAGCCACGCTCTTTTGAGACCCGGGACGTCACTGCGCCCGCTCTCCCAGCACAGGAGTGCTCGCCGGCGCTCTCCTATGGCGAGTACCCTGCTCATAGGCATAGCCCAAGGCCAGCAACCGGGACTCCGACCATGGGCGCCCCAGCCATTCCAGGCCGACCGGCATCCCTTCGTCGGTAAACCCGGCCTGCACGGTTAGCGCTGGCAGACCCGTATTCGCGCTAATCCGACAGTTATCGCCTCCTTGCGGGCGACCGATCTCCGCTGCCACCTGTCGCATGGTCGGGTACAGCAACGCATCCAGATCGCGTTCATCCATCACCGCAATGATCCGGGCGGCCGTTTCCGCGCGACGCGCAAACGCCTCGAGATACTCCACCGTGTCAAGCGTCGTGACGGCATTGGAGGTGTTCAGACGCTCATCTATGCTGGCGTCGTAGCGTCCATCCGCGATGATTGCGTCCAGTGTCGAAACTGGAGCGTCCTCGACGGCGGCCAGATACCCCTCCACACTGAATTTGAACTCGCTGCTCAAAACAACATAGCTGTCGAGCAACTGCGCCAGGCCGTCGACCGCGACCACTTCAACCTCCGCACCAAGACGAGCCAGGTCCTCCATAGCGCCATCAAACACCGCCCCCACCGCATCATCTTCCGGGCCCTGGCGAACGTAGCCCCGAAGCACCCCCACCCGCGCCGACGCCAAGGCTCCGGCGTCGAGCCCGGTCACGTAGCTAATTGGGATGTTCGCGTCAGCGTCAGCCGTTGCCGGATCGGCTGGATCGGACCCCACTGTCGCGTCGAGCACTAGGGCCAGGTCCGTGACCGACCGCGCCATAGGTCCAGCGATATCCTGAGTATGAGACAGTGGGAACACGCCGTCTCGGCTAGACAGACCCTGCGTGCCGCGCAGGCCAGTCAAGTTGTTGTGTGCGGACGGAATCCGGATCGACCCACAGGTATCGCTACCCATGCCCACTGCAGCAAAGCTGGCGGCTACAGCCGCGCCCGTTCCGCCGCTCGACCCCCCGGGATTCCGCTCCGTATCGTACGGGTTCCGCGTCTGCCCTGCTCTCGAGCCAACCGTCGTGATGCCGCGCGCGAACTCGTGCAGATTCGTCTTGCCCAGGATAACTGCGCCGGCTTCCTTGAGCCGACGCACCTGGAAGCCGTCATCTGGCGGCATCAGTTCCGCCAATGCGACTGAACCGTTCGTCGTGGGCATCCCTGCCAAGTCGTAGTTGTCTTTAATCAGGATGGGGACGCCGTGTAGGGGGCCCCGGACATTACCCGCCGCCCGTTCTTCATCCAACGAACGCGCCGCATCCGACGCATCCGGATTCAACGCGATGATGGTATTCAGCGCCGGGCCTTGCTGGTCGTAAGCCCCGATTCGGGCAAGGTAGCGCTCGACCAGTTCCTCAGAGGTGACCCGCCCCGTCGCCATGGCCTCACCCAATTCGGCGATAGAGGCTTCGGTGACTTCAAGAGGCTCCACCGGCACCAATGGCCGTTCCGGGGACGTGCAGCCACCAAGCGAGGCGATGACCGTGGCGAAGGCTAGGCCCACCCGCCTCAACCTTGCCATCGCGCTCCCCACCTAGCTCGGTCTGACCCAATACATACAACCGGGACCATCGCCAGCGCTAAAGCTCAGTTCCATCGTGACTTCCAAGGTCTCAAGGTTCACGATCGCGACCTTATCGATCGCGCGAAGGCCGGCGTAGGCATAGCGCCCGTCGGGCCCGACCAGTAGGGCACCGTCACCCGTATCGACCTCTCCCAGACTGACCCGTTCGACAACCTCGCGCGAGCGCGAGTCCATCACCAGCAGTTGGGCGGCCTCGCCGTCAATGATCAGCACCCGACCGTCTGGCGTGAAGCGCAGCCGATTGGCGTCAATCATCCCCAAGTCCATATCGGCAACCACCTCGCGGCGAGCCACATCGATTACCGAGACGCCGCCGTCCGCCCGTGTGGCGGTCCACAGTTCGCTCCCATCCGGAGACAGATCAAGCGCCTCCGGCGTCTCCCCGGGAATATCAATATGGATGGTTCTGGCCTCGGCCGGTCCAGATGTCGCGTTCTCGATCATAGTCACCGTATTCGACCCAGTGTTTGGCGTGAACAGGTTACCTGTTCTGGGGTCGTGCACCAGCATGTGCACCCCCTCTTCGCCGATCCCGATGGTCCAATCGATCGTGTCCTCCGTCGGGTCGTAACGCCCGATCGACTTGTAGCCCTCGATGGTGAAATAGACCTTACCGTCGAGATACAACAGATCGTGGGTCTCGCTCCCGGGACCAGGGTCAACTCGGCGGACCTCCTCAAGGGTCTCCAGATCGATCACCGAGATCCCGTCGACCATGCTGGCCACAAACGCCAGTCGTCCATCGTCGGACGCCGTCACCTCATGCGGGTCGCGACCAGTCGGAACCTTCGCCAGAGTCTCACCCGTTGTCGGGTCGACGATGGCTAACTGGCTCGAATCGCGCAGTAACACCAGAAGCGTCCCCTGGGCCGACGGTTGGGCCCAGGCGGAGACCGTCACTCCAAATGTCGCGACCAGCACCAGTGGGGCGACTCTTCGAGAGAAGAATTTGGGACCCATTCGGACGACCTCCTTCGATCTTGCTGCTACGAGAGAACGAGCCGATTATAGTCGTCGACTGGCGCTCTTCGGTGCCCGTAGGCTACGCTGGCGAAGAAAGGAGCCAATCGATGGCAGCCCTGGATCTGGCGGCACAGTGGCGCCGGCGCCCCTGGTGGATGCAACCGCTCTTTGCCTTCTGCCTCTTCATGACGCTGGTCTACATGCCCTTCGACATCTTTCTGAAACCAGTGGCCGAGGACCAAGAGGTATGGTTCGGCTTCATGCTCACCGGCTGGGCGGCCAAGGCGACCGAACCACTGCACTGGGCCATCTACGGGGCCGGCGCCTACGGCTTCTGGAGGATGAAGCGGTGGATGTGGCCCTGGGCTGCGGTGTACGCGGCGCAGGTAGCCATCGCGATGGGGGTCTTCGGAGCGCGGCAGGGATCTTTGCTCGGGGGACTTATCCCCTTCGCGGTCTTCCTAGTACCAACCGTGGCGCTCTATCGGGCGAAGGAGCACTTCTCCGTCGACTAGCCGCCGCTCAGACGGGCTTTGACAAGCCGGCTGGCGATCGCACCGTCCAGGTCGGGATGGCCCTTCTTCAGGTGTCCCATGACCTGTCCCATGCCCTTCATATCCATGGCACCGACCGCCTGAACAGCTTCGTCCACCAGCGCCACAATCTCCTCCTCGGATAGCGCCTTCGGGAGCCACCGCCCGAGATAGTCCACCTCGAAGCGCAGTTTCGCGGCGGGGTCCGAATCTGACTGACCCAGTCGGTCATAGTCGGCCAGCGCCTTAGTCATCTTCTTGGCGTAGTTCCCGATGGTCTTCTGGTAGAGGGCGTCGTCTTCGTCTCCCTCGAAACCGGGTGCCTTCATGGCCCGCGCCACCTCGGTTGTGATCTGCCGTACAACGTCGGACCGATTGCGGTCCCGCGCCCGAAGCGCATCCACCAATTCCTTTTGCAACTCGTTCTTGATATTCAAGTTACTCCTCGAGCAACGTGCTCCCTCGCCAAGCCCTGGCAACGCCGGCCGGACGGGCTCTCTCTCCAGGTCCCGCAGAGAGAGATGGCTGACCGGATCGACCTCCTCACCAGCACACCCTCTCACCATCGTCAAGCGTGCTCGCGTGGGCGGACTCTGGCGCCTGCTACTTCCTCGCGAGACTCGTCTCGCCCCAGGCAAGACTCGAAAACGAATTGTCCGGGGTCGTTACGACGACTGGCTCAGCGATCGAGTATTTGTCGTCCGGGCCATCGTAGTCACGCACGGTCAGGATGGCGCTCAGGTCCTCGATGGAGTAATTCCCTTCTCCCTCGCCTTCCGCGTCTTCGAACTCGAACATGCCGTCCGATTTGAGCGTGACGCTGGGCGTTCCGCCCTCCGCTTCGAATGAAAGTTCTTCCTGCAGGTATAGACCACTGCCGTCAAGCTCGAG
>Ga0310344_10001289_pt1 | contig 19246 bp, 15 predicted proteins | sample HC15DNA20200_MG_FD_203801 | JGI IMG/M metagenome (GOLD analysis project Ga0310344, IMG submission 203801) | Marine microbial communities from station ALOHA, North Pacific Subtropical Gyre - HC15-DNA-20-200_MG | ecosystem: Environmental > Aquatic > Marine > Oceanic | place: Pacific Ocean: North... | reverse complement strand
TAGTAGCACTACTCGTCGTAGTAGCACTACTCGTCGTAGTAGCACTACTCGTCGTAGTAGCACTACTCGTCGTAGTAGCACTACTCGTCGTAGTAGCACCAGGAGTACGATCTTCCCCGCTCCCCCAAAAAAGTTTGTAAGCAAGAAATCCTGATACCACAAAAATGATGCTCACTATCAGAGGTATAGGAATACGCCGTGGAGGACGGGCGGAGGGCTGACTCACCTTGGAGGAAGATTGCGATGCAGCTAACGGAGAGTCAAACACTGACCTCGGTCCAACTGAAGCAATGCTTGGAGGAGGAGGTTGGCGTATAGGACTAGGTGCTACCCCTTCGATGTCCTCGCGAGTAACAATTGGGAGTGGGCCAGTCGGTGCATCCCCATGACGCAACCAAAACAGCGCTCCGAGCACCCCTGCCCGATCCTGATCATCTCCCTTAACTTCTCTCGGAGCATGGGCGGCAAACGCAGACCATGCTTGCGCCTCATCAAGGACTTGAATTTCTCCCAATAATCCGCGTTCTGCCGCCGCAATATACGCACTCTCAGAAAATCCATCTGAGATCCGAACAACGACAACTTTCTCTGGCACCCCATCCAAAATCCTGAGGCTTCTCGCATAAGCTTGTGCCAGAAAATATGCGAGAATGGTTTCCCCCTCAATGACACGACCAGACGCTTCCAAAAAGCCATCATCAAGTATTCGAGCCATAGCATCATCTACAAGCCCTGCGGGATGACCTGAAGCCCTACTAACAGCTTCGTCACCTACCGTTATATCTCCATCAGGGGAAACGTGAACTACCAATGGCATGCCCACGGTCTCATTGCCCAATGCAACTAGATCAATCCGACCTGCACGATCGATAGCGGCACGCGCTTCGAATGCGCCCAGATGTAGAACAAGGATGCTCGTTGTAGGAAGTGAGTCGGTCATAAGCTTTAGGTAATACTCGCAGAGAATGGTCTTTTTCTAGTAGCGACCCTAGATGCTCTCCTGGCCACTGAGGTTGACGCCCGAACCTTTCAGTTGTTTAAACAACTAAACAACACCTGTTTTCGGCGACGCTCAGAAGCCAGTCCATGGCATCATTGATAGTGATGGATCTTCGTCAACTCACCATCTTGCTTGCGGTAGCCGAGCACGGGAGCTTCTCGGCAGCGGCCCGATCACTCCATACTGTGCAATCAAACGTGTCCACTCACGTAGCTCGCCTGGAACAAGAGGTGAACGCTGTCCTAATTGACCGACGTTCCATGAAGCCCACGGCAGAAGGGAAAGCCGTTATAGAACGGGCACAACGTATCCGTACTGAACTCAACTCAATCGATAACGACATGCAGTCAATGCGAGAAGAAGTTCGCGGTACAGTCCGCATCGGCTGCATTGGGACAATCGCTCGTTGGATAGCGATACCCCTACTTGATCGGCTTGACACCCGATATCCAAGTCTCCATCCAGTTCTAATTGATTCAGCAACAACTTCGTTACAACAACTTCTGCGATCCGGCGATCTTGACCTGGCGATACTTGATGGCCCAATCCTTGATCGTGACTTCGAATCCGAGCCTCTTTTCGATGAGGAGCTCGTCGTATTGTCGAAAAGTAATCATCCTCTCGCTGCTTCAAACACGGTAACCCCAGAAGCGCTTGCAGCACATGAATTGGTGCTGACCCCAAAAGGAACAACATTTCGCGACGCACTCGACGCTGAACTTGCAATAAACGGAATCAAACTCCGCCAAAAAGCTGAGGTAGAAGGGCTTCGTTTACTAGCGACACTCGCTTACCAAGGCTACGCACCTGCGCTTGTTCCGGCTAGCGCAGCATCTGGTTTCCCTCCAGGAGACTGGGCAATAATCCATATAGAGGGAATGAGTCGTCGCTCCGTGCTACTAACTCACGATCGGCGAATCACACCCTCACTCCCAGTTCAAGCTACTCATACCGAGATACTAAATACAGCTAGAGAAATCGGACCTAATCAACCCGGTATTCATCTAACACTTCCACCACCAATGACTGTTCCAGCAACAACTCCACAATGAACACCCGCGAGCACTCAAAAAACTCTATCGATCTGAGAAATAAGGTCAGTGACAACATCTTTTTCGGAATCACAAATATCTCAAACCGCCGTGTAGTTCAAGTCGAAATTGGAAGTAACAACTCGATTGCTCTTCGGTCTGAGGACAGCGAAACTCTCGTAGCAGCAGCCCAAACCGCCCGAAAACAAAAGATCCCTCTGATCTGTTATCTAGCTTCCAGCGGTACCGAACTTTCGGAAGGTGTTGCCGCCATCCACGGCTGGGGTATGGCCGCACGAGAGTTTGTGGCCTGTTCAGGTGTCGTGCCAATTATTTGCTGTGTTACCGGTCCCGCTGTATCGGGCCCGGCTCTACTCATTGGTCTGGCAGACATAGTTGTCATGATCGAAGACACATATGCGTTCGTCAGTGGCCCTCAAATGGTCAAAAGATTTACTGGAGAGAATTTGACCAACGAAAGTCTTGGTGGTTCATCGATGCATCTACGGACCTCAGGCGTCGCTCATTTCATCGCCTCTAACCGCCAGGAAGCTACAGAATTGATCGAAGAAATCCTAGGTTTTCTGCCGAACAGTACCGACACCTTGCCACAGCCAGATCAGAACACAGATCCGACTGATCGCTCCACTCCTGAAGCTGGCGAGATTCTGCCGGATGCTTCCTCGGGGAGTTACGACGTACGGCGAATCGTCGAATGTATAGTTGACTACGGAAACCTGATCGAGCCAAGGGCTTCATTCGCACCCAACCTGGTTACAGCCTTTGGGAGAATCGGAGGAAGACCTGTAGGGATCGTTGCCAATCAACCTCAATCAATCGCTGGAACCCTTGACATTCCATCATCGCAGAAGGGGGCTCGCTTTGTTGCATTCTGTGATGCCTTTAACCTGCCATTAATAACTTTTGTCGACACTTCCGGTTTTTACCCAGGTAAGGATCTCGAATGGCGAGGCATGATCCGATATGGAGCCCAAATGGCTTTCGCTTATGCTCGAGCGACTGTTCCTCGCTTATGCCTGATCCTGCGTAAATCATACGGTGGGGCCTACATAGTCATGGATTCTCGATATATGGGTAACGATCTCATGTTGGCCTGGCCATCAGCGGAAATTGCTGTTATGGGAGCCAAGGGCGCTATTCAAATTCTGCACCGCGATGCCTCCGAGCAACAAAAGGCAGCTCTTGAATCTGAATATGAGAATCGCTTACTAAACCCATATATAGCAGCAGAACGGGGATCAGTAGATCGTGTGATAGAACCAGCCGATACTCGCCAAGCTCTATCCTCCTCACTTGAATTATTAATAAACAAACGAGAACGTCTTCCTCAGCGTCGCCACGACAACACACCGCTTTAGATATGAAACCAAACTTCTACAGAACAACTTCCGGAAAAACACAGCCTGAAAATATCTGTTTCTGGAAATCCTGCTAAGTGTCCAACTCTCGCAATAACGGTAAGATTGGGCTACAACCAACAACCTCTGATTCTCGTTCCTTGGTTTAAGCAAGGTATTTAACTTGAAAAATTCAGTCACAATCATCGATAATAGAACTGGCAATGAAGCCGAAATTCCCATTGTCGGGGACACTATTGATTCTGCAGAGTGGTCGCGACTACTCCCTAACACATACTTTCACGACCCCTCTTTTGGTAATACCTCAGGTGCTACAAGTGCCATCTGTGAACTAGACGGTGAACAAGGATTTCTCCGCTACCGCGGTTACCCAATTGAACAACTTGCCGAACAGGTCACTTTCTTAGAGGTTTCTTACTTACTGTTATTCGGTGAGCTTCCGAACCAGCCTCAACTCGACGCATTTGCCAGTGAAATTCGTGAAGCCTCAGCAATTCACGAGAACTTCCACAAGCGCATCCTCGAAGGGTTTAGAGACGATGCGCATGCGATGGGCGTACTGGTATCAAGTGTTGCGGCCCTGTCGACTTTCTACCCGGACGCAAAAGAAGTTGAGAATCCGACTACTCGACGTTCACACATCATTCGCCTACTGGCCAAAATGCCAACACTAGCGGCAAGCGCCTACCGGAGAAGCGCCGGCCTTACATACATTCAACCCGACCCAGACCTTGATTACACGGCAAATTTTCTCTCTATGATGTTTCACTCGACTGAGGGGAACTTTGAACCGAACGGCCTTCTTTCAAAAGCGCTCGATCTCCTCTTCATTCTTCACGCCGACCACGGCCAAAACTGTTCGACAACAACTGCACGAACAGTTGGTAGCGCTCTCACTGACCCTTATCTCGCGGTATCAGCAGCTTGCGGTGCACTTGCTGGCCCTCGACACGGTGGAGCTAACGAGGCTGTTCTCCGAATGCTCGAAGAAATCGGTTCTTACGATCGTGTGGATGACTTCGTAAACCAGGTCAAACTGGGCGAGCGGCGCCTAATGGGATTTGGACACCGTGTTTACAAAAACTACGATCCACGAGCGAAAATTTTAAAAGAAACTGCGCATCAAGTCTTTGAATTAACCGGCAAAAACCCGCTACTTGATATGGCCCTTAAACTGGAAGAAGTCGCTCTAGCCGACGAATACTTTGTCGAGCGTAAACTGTACCCGAACGTCGATTTCTATTCAGGTCTTATCTACCAGTCGATGGGATTTCCAGTGGAAATGTTCACCGTGTTATTTGCAATCGGGCGAACCGCAGGTTGGCTGGCACACTGGGACGAGATGCTGGAACAGGGTTCTAGAATTGCACGGCCAAGACAGCTGTATATAGGTGAGAGCCCTCGAGAGGTTGCTCCCATAGATCGGCGTTGACCTAACTTCATCCACTGGAGACGTCGAGCCCGATTTTTCCAATGTTTTCGTTTGTAGCCATATAGGCATGTGCTTCTGAAATCTCATCAAGGTCAAACCGTTTGCCAATGACAACCTGTAACAGGCCGTCTTCAAAGTACGGTAAAATCTCGTTTGCGAAAGCCTGACTGAGCTTTGCCTTCTCTTCGAGCGAACGAGAACGTAAGGTTGTTCCAACAATTCTTGCCCGCTTTGAAAGTACTTTGCCAAGATCTATTTCGGTAGTACGCCCGCCCATGACACCGACTTGGACAATGGTTCCACCGACAGTAAGAACATCCAGATTCCGATCGACATACTCCCCTCCTACCATGTCGAGCACTAGATCAACACCACGTTCCCCCACGTAGTTTTTAACTTCAGGGAGCCAGTCTCTGGACCTATAATCGACAGCCAGAGAGGCTCCTAACTGCAAACATGCCGAACATTTCGAACCTGAAGCAGTAACCAGAACATCAGAACCAAGAATATTCCCTAGTTGTATGGCGGCTGTACCTACACCCGAAGCTCCAGCATGGATAAGGATCGTGCTCCTAGGCCTGAGCCCTCCTTGAAAGACTAAAGCATCCCAAGCCGTGATAAATGCCTCAGGTAGCGCCCCAGCTATCGTTAGATCCATCCCATCCGGAACTCTCATAAGCTGATCCGAATCGATCACGACCTTTTCAGCATGCGCAGCCCCACCCGTAATGGCCATAACCTCATCACCTGACGACCAAATACTGACATTCTCGCCCACTTCCGCCACTCGACCAGCGAATTCAAGGCCCGGAATCTCGTATTCCATATTTGGCCCCGGATATAAGCCCATACGTTGGAGCAAGTCAGCTCGATTCAATCCGCTCGAAACCACATCAACCAAAACTTCCCGCGGGCCCAGTTCTCTAACCGGGAGTTCTCGAATAACTAGTACATCTGGCCCACCGTACGACTCAATAACAACTGCACGCATCCAGCGATCATGCCCCTTCATCTTGATGGCTGCCGACTCGGGCTTCCCATAAGCAGTAAAACAAACTCTACCGAGCGCATCTCTTCAGTTGAATCGGATACTAAAAATAGGATTTTGCAATAACCAAAATAGCAAACTCAGAACACTGTCACTAGCCAGATCTTAAGTTAGATATCGAGAACCAAGGCTATGCACCAAAACTCTCGATCGAACTTTTAGAAATCCTCCACCAACCGCAAACTTTATAATTGAGGATGACCCGCCTATCACTAACGTGGATCATTCGAAGAATATGGAAGGTCTTTGTCCACACGCGGCTCGGGCGGCAAACCAAGTAAACGATCGGCGACAATGTTTCGCTGCACCTCGTCTGTCCCCCCACGAATCGACATAGAAGGCGCGGTAAGAAATTCCAGATGACCGGGAGAGTCTTCGAGCATCCCTAATGCACCAGATACGTCCTTAAGTAGATAAGCCCTCGCCTTAAAGGCTCTAACACTCCGCAACTTAGTTTTCGATCCTTCAGAACTCGGAAATCTCTTACTACTTTCTTGTGTATTCAAAGCCGCAGTAATTCTGCTGACAGCGTCAAAAACGTATAAGCGTAAAGCCCGATCCCTGAACACGGGATCGTCGAGTGCACCTCTAGAAGCCAAAGATGTCAACCAACCTGGAACGGACTCTTCACTGGTATCTGACCCACCAAACGCTCGACCACCCAATGAAATACGTTCGTGAGCCAACATCTCGATGGCCACTTTCCAACCGTCCCCAAGCCGACCAATACGATTGCAATCACTGATTCTGACTCCTGCAATAAATATCTGACTAAAATGTCGATCCCCATTAACTTGTTCCAACGGCCGAACTTCAACACCGCTGTCTTCCATATCAATCACAAACATGCTGAGACCCCGATGTTTTGGCTGATTAGGATCGGTACGAGCCAAGCACATGCCCCACTTAGAATAAGTCCCCCTTGAAGTCCAGAGCTTCGAACCCGTTAAAACCCATTCCTCACCATTACGCACAGCACGAGTTCCGATATTTGCGAGATCGGAACCAGCATCGGGTTCACTAAACATCTGGCACCAAATCTCACTGCCATCCGCAATGGCTCTCAACCATCGACTTCTTTGACCCTGAGTGCCCCAATCAAGAAGAACTGGCCCAACCAAACTAATCCCAACACCATAGGGGTAAAGGTCTGCCGACTCATACCGATCCAGGGCTATAGAAATTCGGCGCGCCTCACCTTCAGTTGCCCCACGACCTCCGTATTCCACCGGCCATGTGGGTACCATCCATCCGCCATCTACAAGCTTCTCAAGGTACTCACGACCACCACTCAAGTCATCACTTCCGGCGCCAAGTACGGTTGCGGCTCGATTTGGATCCCTGCGCTCTAGAATCAGAGATAACTGTTTATGAATTCCTTCATCTGTAAGTTCCATATAGCCCCGGCACCTGTCAAATCAGCAACTCAGCTAATCCTGCCTAACCCCAGCCAGAATGAAAACGTGAAGCCGATTTCGTCAAGTTGGGAACCGGTCACCAACCAACTACTCCAACCAGTCTAGGTTTGTAATGGCCCACCCTGTTGACGACTTCATAACACTACTGGCACTCGAACCTCACGGACCCGATGTATTCGTAGGAGTCAGCCCCGACTACCCCTGGGGCAGAGTTTACGGTGGCCAGGTAATTGCCCAAGGACTTTGGGCAGCAATCTCTACGGTTCCTGCCGGTCATAGGGCTCATTCCGTCCATGCATACTTCATTCGTGGAGGGACAAGCGCCGAACCGATACGTTTCGAAGTCGACCGGATCCGTAACGGACGATCCTTTATTACTCGGCGGGTAGTTGCACGACAATCTGATGGGGCCATACTCAATCTCTCTTGCTCATTCCAGATAGACGAAGAACAGGCTGACATCCAAAAATCTTCCCTACCGAGGGATGTAGGTACACCCGGTTCCGGCCTCAACGAAGATTGGGGATTACTGTCGCGTCGGGTGATCCACCGGACCGAAGGACGAGCAACACTCTGGCTAAAGGTCAACGGCCCTCTAGGTGAGGATCCAGCCGTTCAACTGTGTGCATTGGCCTACGCAACTGATGACTCACCAACAACATCTGTAGCAAGCTCGCATCCGAGAATCGAAGATATTGAAAGCGGCAGAGTCACCTTTGGGGATACGTTCGTAGGAGCTAGTCTCGATCACGCCATCTGGTTTCATCGCCATGCACCAGCTGACAACTGGCAACTACACGAATTCCGCTCACACGGCCTGACTGGTGGACGAGGTCTCTCTATTGGTGAAGTTTTCAGCGCCGATGGGACACATATCGCAACTGTTGCTCAGGAAGTCCTCATGAGAGAGCGCACAAGATAACAATGGCAACCAAGCAGCCGAGCACCACTGTGATAATGCATCTTTCCGTCGATCACCTAGGAATCGATCGGCTGAAGGAACTTTTCCCGAACGTAAGTTTCGTTATTGTTGACCCATCCGAACCTATTGATGCCAACCTGCAAGGCGAAGTGCTGGTAACTGGCGGAGGCGATCCTTCGAACCTAGCGGAAATTCTCACCAGAGGCGTTAAGTGGATTCACTGTCCAGGCCACGGTGTGGACAATCTTCCGTTGGAACTTGTGGGGACACGTCTACTAACCTGTGCTCGCGGAGCCACCGCAATTCCTATCGCCGAATGGGTAATGGCAATGCTGCTCAGCGCTATCAAACGCCTGCCTTACAGCTGGAGTAAAACTCCTCCACCACACTGGTACCTTTCAAATCTTGACACTCTGCAAGATGCAACTGTCGCACTCATCGGCTATGGGTCCATCAATCAAGCTGTCGCTTATCGCCTAGCACCATTCGGATGCAAAATAATAGCCACCCGCCGCTCAAATATGCCCGTAGAAGAACACAATGTAGAGGTCGTTAGTAATTGGGAAACCGCCGTTGCGGATGCTGACCATGTGGTCATCGGAGTGCCGGCTACTCCTGCAACTACCAGAATGGTTGATACTCGATTTCTTTCAGCCTGTAAGAACGGAGCTCATATTGTGAATGTTGCAAGAGGAGCAATTATCGACCAAGATGCGCTTCGAAACGCCCTTGACCTTGGACAAATTGGTCTAGCTTCGCTCGACGTCTGTGAACCGGAACCTCTGCCAGAAGGACACTGGCTCTACCAGCATCCATCGGTACGGCTTAGCCCTCATCTCTCTTGGAGTAGCCCTTACTCCTTAAACCAAATCGCTAAGAATTTTTCAGCGAATCTTGAGCGTTGGCTGAATAACCGCCCGCTTGCCAACCTCGTTGATGTGAATGCTGGCTACTGAACTCTTGGAGAACAGCTAAGTTCGACACCAAATATCTAGACATCTTCGGTAAGGAAACCGCAATGCCCTTGACTAAAGGCTTTCTCAACTTACAAAAACAAGTACGCAACTGGGGCCGTTGGGGCGATGCAGACGAAATCGGAACGCTGAATTTGATCACTCCACAAACTGTTCTTGCCGCCCGAGACTGCATCCAAACTGGACGAACTTTTCCGCTTGCTGTTCCTCTAGAAACCGACGGAATACAAGTTGGGCTTGTCCCAGGCCGGGATAACCCAACTCTGACAATGCTAGCCCTTAACCAATCTCTGGACTCTGCCGAAGACCCAGACCTATTCCACACCAGTGACGACGCTGTACATTTTGGACTACAAGCAGGCACGCATTGGGATGGCCTTGGACACGTTTCCTACTCAGGGCAAATTTACAACGGCTACAAAGCTTCAACGGTGACCACCCGAACTGGTGCCACTAAATGCGGCATCGACCAAATAAAATCTCTGTGCTCTAGGGGCGTACTACTTGATGTGGCTCGTGCCAAGGGAGTCGACCTACTCGATTGTCCTTATGCCATCACTGCCGAAGATCTTGACAAGGCAGCTGCAATGGGCGGAATCCAAGTAAGAACCGGAGACATTGTCTTAGTGAGAACAGGCCGGATGCGCTTGTACCACGAATCTGGAGGTATGGCGTACTGCCTCGGACCCAACAACGACGGTTCAAACGCTGGGCTTTCACTATCGACAGTGCCCTGGCTATACAAACATGATGTAGCAGCCGTCGCCAATGACACACTCATCCTCGAGGTGTACCCGTCTGAAGATATCAACCTTGCGGTTCACATGCTTCATATAGTGGATATGGGACTCATCCAAGGCCAGAACTGGGACCTTGAAGCCCTAGCAGAGGACTGCGCAGCGGACGGAGTATACGAGTTTTTCTTGGCAGCGACGCCCGAGCCCTTTGTAGGAGGTGTTGGCTCGCCGGTAGCCCCCATAGCAATCAAATGAACTCCCTAACCATTACCTGAGACGAATGGCACGTGTGCCAGTGGCCACTTAGACAACCTTCCACCGGTTTAAGGGGCCAGAATGGAAGAAGAACTTCCACCTAAGGAGTAAATAATGGATACCGCTACCCGGGAGGACGCACTGTCACAAGTTCCGCTATTCGCGGAACTTTCCAAAACTGAACTTCGATCAATTTCAGGTCTCATGACCCCTATAACAGTCCCAGCTGGTCGGCAACTCATTCGAGAAGGCCAATTCGGCCGTGAATTCCTTGTACTGATCGACGGTAAAGCCACGGTGACACGACAAGGCGAATTCCTAGCCAACATTAGCTCGGGAGATTTTGTCGGCGAGATGAGCCTCGTAACTGGCGATCCTTGTAACGCTACTGTCGTTGCAGACTCTGATAGCACCTTGGCTGCTCTCAACCGTCGAGAATTTACCACTCTGCTTGACAAAAATCCTGGCCTAGTCCGAAACATCCTGACTGGAGCCATCCGCAGACTTCAAACAGCAACTGAACTGTCGTAACAATCAACCACAACAAACAATTAGCACCCTGATTGAACTCGACGTTCTAAGCACTTCCTGTATAACACAATGGTGATTCAGACCTTTATAAAAGACCTTCACCAGCTGTCAGTATTAGATAATTCAACTGCGTTAGACCGGTACGGATTTGCTCAGCTCTCTGAGTACCGGCTAACAGTGTGAAGGTGAAACCTCCCTTTATAGCCGTCGTTGGATCAACAAATCTCGACATAATGATTCCAGTCCCCCATATCCCCGTAAACGGAGAAACGGTTCTAGGGGCTGATTACAGCATGATTCTGGGCGGCAAGGGTGCAAACCAAGCCATAGCCGCTGCGCGCTTAGGCGCCAAAGTCTCTTTCACTGGTCGGATCGGAAACGATAAAGCCGGTAGACAAATACAGACCTCCCTCACAGAAGCCGGAATCAATATCTCAAATCTCATCGTGGATCCAACAGCACCCACAGGCCTGGCTCTGATCACAGTGGATCAGATAGGCGACAACGCCATCGTGGTTAGTCCCGGCAGTAACGCTCGTCTACAGCCTGAAGATCTCGACACTTCTCATCTGGCAGACGCAAGTATTACGCTACTGCAACTTGAGGTCAGTCTACCGACCGTTCTAGCAGCAGCAGAGGCAGCCACGGGAACTGTGATTCTCAATCCCGCCCCCGCCCAACCTCTCCCCCAGGAACTCCTCGCAAACGTTGATGTCATAGTTCCAAATCGATTCGAGCTTGAGGCTCTGACCGGATGTTCAGACAACCTTGTAGCTAACGCTAAGTCACTCGGTGTTCCAACTGTCATCGTGACTCTTGGTTCGGAGGGGGCTCTTCTGGTCTCTCCGGAAGAAGTCATAACGGTCGATGCTCCGACAGTTAAGGTCATCGATACCACCGCGTGTGGTGACGCATTCTGCGGAGCCTTAGCCGCCTGTATAGCTAGTGGCATGGAAACGGTGGATGCAACTCGCCGTGCTGTAATGGCGGGTAGCCTTACCGCTACTCGCTACGGTGCTCAACCCTCATTGCCGACGCTCTCGGAACTCGAAACAGCCGAGAATAAGATATGACAGAACGACCCCGGATCATTCTCGACTGCGACCCAGGTGTCGATGACGCTATGGCCATCATCACTGCTTCGCTCTGGACAGACCTCGTCGCACTAACAACCGTCTCCGGAAATGTCAACGTACAGCACACCACAGAGAACGCATTGCGCATAAGAAATCTGTTAAAAATGCCTGTTCCGATCCATAGGGGAGCAGACAGGCCGCTTGCCGCCAAACCCGTTGATGCCCGACATGTCCACGGAACTACAGGACTCGCCGATATTGACCTTCCTCTAGGAGATTCCGAACCTGATTCGATTAACGCTGTCGAAGCCATAGTGGAGTTAACTCGACTTGAAGAAGGGCTTCACCTAGTTCCAATTGGGCCACTCACAAACATCGCCCTCGCCATTCAGTTAGACCCGAAAATTGTCCAGCGTATTGCTTCTATAACACTGATGGGTGGAAGCGCTAGAGGCGGCAACGTTACGGCGGCTGCAGAATTCAACATCTTCGCCGATGTTGAAGCAGCTGACGAAGTCTTTAAATCGGGTGCACCGCTAAAGATGGTCGGCCTCAACTTAACCCAGCAACTTCAAATGGAGCGGTCCCATGTAGAGGTATGCCGCTCGTTTGATCATCCTGTCGGTGAGGTAGCGGCGAGGCTAATCGAATACAACTTGTCAGTTCCCCGCGGTGATGGACTGTCTGGGAGCGGAGTGATGCATGACCCATGTGCAGTTCTAGCTGTATCCCATCCACATTTGATCAAATCGGAACCCCGCCAGGTTGTCATCGAAGTAGACGGTAAACACACCAGAGGTCAGACTCTCGTTGATGAACGATCCAAAAATACTAAAGACTTTAATTGTCAGGTTGCATACACAATCGAAACCGACAAAGCACTAGCTTTGATTCTTCAAGCAGTCTGCGAGACAGGTTGAACTCCTAACAATCACCGAACGCTATGGAAAGTTGCAACCCAGCCTCCGAGAGTAGGAGCCTCAGTCAGTGCGACTGTCCCTTCAAGTAAATGCCCGACCACGGCATCTACCACTACTCGATCACCGTGAATCTCCCAGACCAATCCACGCTTGGGATGGTCTTGACGAGGAATCCAACCAACAGGTGCCACTACACCTGCTTCCGTTAATCGCTCAAGCGCAGTTCGTCCTACTCCATGAGAGAGACCCACTGAGGCCTTCTCAGTAGCCGAACCAGGAACAAACGTACCCATTGGAACTTTCGGGCCACGTGCTGAGAACCAAGAAAATATCCCCGGAGGCTCGTTACGATCCTGATCTCGCACAACCGGTTCAATATTGACCCACCCCCGACCAGAAGTCTTCAATTGATCTACTGCGGCCATCAACTCACGCCGATCATCTCCAATATGAATAACTTTAACTTCACTACGGACCACACAAAGACGCTATCTTGCACCCGACTTGGCCGTGCTCCCGGTAGGTTGAGTCCGTGCCAAAATCTGCCCCCAAAGACCAAAAACCACTCAAAATCGCAGCTCTTGTAAAGCAAATCCCAAAACTAGATGAAATGCAATTAGGCGAAGATGGCAGGCTCGTACGTACAGGGGTAGAGCTACATTTGAACGACTATTGTCGCCGAGCAATCCGAAAGGGTTGTGATATAGCTGAGGCAACAGGTGGATCCTGTACAGCGATAACGCTCGGACCTCCTGAAGCCCATACCGCTCTTAGGGAGGCGATCTTATGCGGGTGTGTTAACGGCCTTCACGTTTCCGACCCAGCATTTGCTGGCAGCGACACACTCGCCACCGCCCGAGCTCTCGCCGCAACACTCCAAATTCACGGACCCTGGGATCTCGTCTTGTGCGGTCGAAACTCAGTCGATGCTGACACTGGGCAAGTGCCTGCTCAAGTTGCCGAGCTACTAGGACTTCCCTTCATTGCCGGAGTGCGAGAATTGGACCTAACTGGTTCAACACTTAAAGCACTACTTGAACATGACGACGAATGGGTCGAAGTGGAAGTCGAAATGCCAGCCGTGCTTTCCTGCGCAGAACGGCTTTGTGACCCTTGCAAAATAAGGGATCCCGAAGCTTGGGCTACTGTTGATGCCACCCTTCTGACAAGTGTCACCGCATCCGATCTCGGACCGGGTCCGTGGGGTCAAGAAGGAAGCCCGACCTGGGTCGGAAATGTCCGACTCCTCGAAGTAACCCGAGCTGCGGAACAGCTAGACGGCCAAAACAGTGAGAACCTGGATCGCTTGATCGAGGTTCTCACCCAACGAAATGTATTTGCATCGAACCAGACTGACAACGGTGTGGTAGCGACACCAAACCCTGATGGACCATCAGCAATAGTCCTCTCCGAGCCTGGCCGAGAACGAACGACAGCGGAACTTCTAGCAGCCACCGCAAGCATGGGGTGTCAATCAACGGTTGTGGGAATGGGTGATCCGAAAGAACTCAGCACCCTCGGTGCCGACTTCCTAATCCAGGTAGACGATACGACACTTGAAGAAGAACTAGCTCAATCACTAGCGGACTATCTCACCAGTAATCCACCATGGGCCGTCCTGGCCCCTGGAACTGCTTGGGGTCGTCAAGTGGCTGCTCGAATTGCGGCAAGACTTGGAGCAGGCCTAACCGGGGACGCTGTAGGACTCGAAATCGATGACAACCGACTGGTCTCCCTTAAGCCGGCCTTTGGAGGACAACTGGTTGCTGAAATTCGATGCGACTCACCCATACAGATGGCAACAGTTCGACCTGGCGTTCTGCCTTTACCAACTCCACGAGCCGCTCGAGAAATTCCTGTAACTGATCTATCAGTAGATCCCCGAAACACCGTTCGTGTACATAAACGATGGCGAGATGATAATGCCGACCTTCTCGCAAACGCCGACATAGTGGTAGGTGTAGGAATTGGCGTCGACCCGAAAGATCTTCCACTAGTCGAACAGTGTGCCGATTCCATCGGCGCACAGCTATGTGCTACTCGCAAAGTAACCGACAATGGTTGGATGCCTCGGGCTCGCCAGGTCGGAATCACCGGTCATTCCATCGCCCCTCGACTGTACATTGCTGTTGGAACCTCCGGACGATTCAACCATACGGTCGGTGTTCGTCAAGCCGGGACTGTCGTCGGAATCAACACCGACCCTGACTGCGAGCTATGGAGCTGGTGTGATGTTGGACTTATCGCAGATTGGCGAGAAGCCCTCCCTGCTTTCACCAACCGTATAAGTCAAATTTCAGCCTAAGGATAATCCACCGCCAAGGCCCTTAAAGCATCTGCATCCACCCACTCAAGAGCCAACACATGGGTGGCCTCAAGTACTACCTGCGGAGCAAAGCCTGCCTCTTTAGCCTGCTGCCAACGAGTCGCACAAAGACACCAGCGGTCACCAGGACGGAGACCAGGAAATCCTGGCCGTGGGGTCGATAGATCGTTACCTGCACGAAAAGAGAAGTCCAGAAAATTCTGATCCATTACTGCACAAACAGCGTGGACTCCAAGATCTTCACCACCAGTGTTGCAACAACCATCTCTATAAAAGCCTGTAAGTGGCTCATGGCTACAATCGCGCAACTCGCCGCCCAAAACATTTACAGCCACCAGAACGATCCTTTCAATCTCAACTCTCCTAGCCAGATTATTACCTTTAGACCGGATGTATCACATACTATTTAGCTCCTCTGGCCTTGTTAACTATCCCAGCATCCTTTCGACTCCTCCCAGTGACTTCTGCCTTGAGCAGTCTCATAAAGGAGGTAAGCGGCCACTCGAACCTGAGCTTCAGGATCCGCTATAGAAACTCCGGAAAGACCAATAGCTTCTGTTCTCTCCTCCCAAAATTTCGGAAGGTGTTGAAACCAGCCCGAAGCCCGACTCGACGAATTTACTGCAAAGCTAAAAACGTCATCCGGTTCTGCACTCGATTCACAAAAAGCAACTCTTTCGGCCCATTCACGGTCCTCAAGCTTGAAATAGCTGCGGATCAAACTTCGAAGCGTCGGAACAACAACTGGTCGATCCACCTCATTGGGCTTAACTGCCGGTTGTGATCTCACGAGACGCAATCTAGGTGCAGCCGTCGTAGTGGTCGTAGTAGTAGAAACAGGCGCAGCCGTCGTAGTGGTCGTAGTAGTAGAAAGAGGCGCAGCCGTCGTAGTGGTCGTAGTAGTAGAAACAGGCGCAGCCGTCGTAGTGGTCGTAGTAGTAGAAACACTGAAATCACCAGAAACAGCAAGACCCGCCCCATCATCCCGACAACCAGCAGTACTAGTCACTCCTATTACAAAGAGAGTTGAAAGACAAACACTAATTGCCCTTCGCTTTATGACGTGTAGCCAAATTAACGATGTTGAACCCACTAAACTGGGAACCCCCAAAGATCGACTACGAGCTCTGCATGGTAGCAACCCCACAACAGGCATATCAGGACCCTCTCAGTACCAGCGCGAGGTAATTCCAAAGACCTTAATTTCCATTACATCCACCACCATTTAGCCTTTGACGCTAGTTATGGCTCCCTGCAAGCACTCTGGCATGATGTCGCCGTAACTGGCTAGGGAGAAGAACCGTGCAAAAAGTCCAAAAATCAACATCACTCTTCCATGCTTTTCTCACTTGCGCTCTTTTGAGCGGAGCGACCGCGTGTGGTGGGAGCTCAAACGATAAAGAGAATTCTTCGATCGATATACTGGAGGAAGCTGAAGCTGATCAGCTTCTCGAAGAGCTTTGGGAAGAAACTGATACGGCCACCGAAACAGACGACGGTGGCCGATCCTTAGGATTCAATATTGAGAATCACGGATGGTCATTCCCTAACTACGCAGCTAATACATCCCAGCAATTCAGTACGGCGGATGCAATCGCCTTGTTCGGCGATGACGCCGTCTGCAGCTCGACGGAGGGTGGTTGCACACCTACCCCTGCAGCCATGGAATGGATCAACATGGTCGCCCAAGCTATGGCTGGTGGAGTTTGCGAAGGCATGACAGTAACCGTTTTGGATCGATTTCTGGTACGAACAGACCCAGGTGCATTTGATGTACGAAAAGATCGACAAGTAGAACGGTCCCTCTCACGCTTGTTCGCGACACAGTTTCTGGGTGATGTAATTGACACAACAGCGCAGTGGAGATCACAACCCCTCAAAGCAATCATCGCTGAACTCGGACGTGCCTTGTCCGACCCAAGAAATGAGCAATATACAATCGGCATCTATTCCTCACACGGAGGCCACAGTGTCCTCCCATACCGACTTGATTGGATAGATAAGACCAACGTCCGTATCTATATTTACGATCCCAACTGGCCAGGAAAAGTCCGTTGGATTGACGCAGACATAAAAGCGAACACTTGGACCTTCGCCTTCGCAGCAACAAACCCAGACGAAGCTGCCGACGCGTGGTCCGGTGGACAAGGAACTATCGACCTAACCCCAATCAGTTCAAGAGCGGCACCTTTTCCAGAACCATTCTCCGGCGCAGGTAGCGGAAACGAAAGTGGAGGTCTTCTCCTTGCCGTGACCAGCGCAGATCGAAACTGGACAATTACCGATGCCGACGGATCTACCACCAATGGAAGCGAGGCAGTACCTGGCCAAGGTGGTGTCGTGGCTTCAATCAAAGGCTCGTTTGGTGTCACGACTGCCATCATCCGTCTCGCTTCGACAGACGTTGACATTCAAACAGGATCAGAGGCCTTTATTGCCGCCCGAACTGCAAATGGTGTCGCCTCAGTCGACTTGAAGGACGCAGGCATAATCGAGCTGCAAACGACTGAAGGAACCGAAGACCTGGCACTCGACGTCGCAACTGGTACCGCTGCCATAGTCTCGGTCGCAACTGCGACTGAACGTATCGTGGTGGACAAGCCCGCTAATCTCGAAGTCGAAGTTGCTGTGACGAAGCAAGCTACGGAACTCGACTACAAGGACGAAGCTGGTGAGCTCACACAAGAAGTAACTGTTGAACGCGGCACTGAACAACAAGACGTCCAAATCGACACTTCCTTTGAAATTCAATACACGGAACCTCTCCAACTTCCGGAACAGGTACGGCAAGAAACAATTGAGTTAGAACTTGAAACCAGCGAAATCTATCTGGCCGACTTCGTCGAAGTTGTGCAAAGCGAAGAAGGAGACACTTTCTACGACGTTCTTGATGAGGTCGAGATTGAGGAGCTTGACGACTGGCAGTTCACAGCTAAGGAAATCGAACTCGGTTTTGAAAACTTTGACCCCTCCCGTGACCGGACCGCTGAACAGACCATTGCAGCGGACTATTTCGGAGGCAACCCAGTCGACCAGTTCCTAGACCCTAATACCGGATGCTCACGCGTGGTCTACGCCAATGGAACCCGCGGCCAGCTCTGTCCGGACGGCAGCGGGGAATGGGTCGATGGTCGCGGCGGCATCGAAAGATGGGGGCCTAATCGTACACCAAACCCCAGTGATCTATTTTTAAATCTCACCGGACCCGACCAAGGTTTTGGTATCGGTGACACTGATAACCAATTCTCTGACGACTTTCCCGAGGAGTTGCAGAATCTCCAGCCCACAGAATTTACATTTAACGAAGAGACCGGATGTGAAATCGTTGCATTTGAGGACGGCTCAACCGGAACCCGATGTGAGCAATCTGACGGATCCTTCATCAATACCTACACAAGTATCGACGGCGAAACACAAGAGTGGGAAGAAGAGCCAAGGTTTGATGACCCAATGATGATGGGTGCACGATTTGACGAAAATCAGTTACGTCCAGAAGAAGCTGCACGATTCGGAATGTTCGAAGAAGGTATGGGACCACAAGATTTTATGGATGAAATGTTGCCAGGCGGTAACAACATCCCCGAAGAGATGAGAGACAAAATTCCAGCAGTCGTGCTGTTCGATCCCCAAACGGGGTGCGAAGAAGTCATCTTTGAGGATGGGACAAGCACCTCCCGCTGTATGAATCCTGATGGCACCTTCACAAACACTTTCCTTGATGAATCAGGCGAAATTCAAGAATGGGAAGAAGAACCTCCACCCATGATGCAACGGCGCATGGAAATGGGTGGCATGGGTATGGACAACTTCCAACCCGGCAACATGGGTGGCATGGGTATGGACAACTTCCAACCCGGCAACATGGGTATGAATATGGGTATGGGACCAGATTTGGTCCCTGAGGAACTCCGTGACCTGGAACCTGTAGATATGCGATTCGACGAAGACACAGGCTGCGAGCTAGTCACCTTTAATGATGGCTCTGAAGGACAACGATGTATAAACCCCGACGGCTCTACCAGCAACACTCATACCGGAACTGACGGACAAATCACTGAATGGGAAGAACCCAACATGGGTGGCATGGGTATGGACAACTTCCAACCCGGCAACATGGGTATGAATATGGGTATGGGACCAGATTTGGTCCCTGAGGAACTCCGTGACCTGGAACCTGTAGATATGCGATTCGACGAA
>Ga0310344_10001288_pt1 | contig 19252 bp, 25 predicted proteins | sample HC15DNA20200_MG_FD_203801 | JGI IMG/M metagenome (GOLD analysis project Ga0310344, IMG submission 203801) | Marine microbial communities from station ALOHA, North Pacific Subtropical Gyre - HC15-DNA-20-200_MG | ecosystem: Environmental > Aquatic > Marine > Oceanic | place: Pacific Ocean: North... | reverse complement strand
TTATTTTTTCTTCTGGAGATCATCATAAATTTTTTTGAGATCTTCAGGAGATAAATTTTTTTCTTTTAACTTATCTAATACTTCTTCATCTTCTTGGCTGACATTTTCATTTCTTTGTTGCTCTTTTACTTCACTTCTAGCTTCAAATCCTTTTTTAATATGTTTTGCAGAAACCAAGATTACGACGATGGCAATAATAACCGCTAAAGATAAAAATAATAATGTCATCAGTTCTATTTCACTTTTCCAAATATATTTAAAAGTACTACGCCTGTGATAATCAAAATTAAACCTAAAGTACCGTAGATATTTGGTGATTGGTTATATTTTAAAATCCCAAACAAAGTTACCGCTGTAATTGTAAGAGCTCCATAAGTCGCGTAGGTAAAACCCACAGGGATGATTGTCATAGCTTTTGAAAGACAAAACAAACAAACAACTATGCTGCTTACACAAAAAATAGTGGGACTTAGTTTTGTAAATCCCTCTGTAGTTTTTAAAAATCCGTTGGAAGCTATTCCAGTAATTACTGCTAGAACTAAATAAATATATCCCGATAATAAACTAATACTTTTCATTGTACTTTTGCAAACTGTCCACCATCTCTATATCTCCACAACCATTTTTTCATAGCTTCCTCAACGTCAGATGGTTTTACGTTTAGGTCTTCTAAAGTTAAATGATTATTTGAAACGATATTATCTGCTTCAGATAATATTTTACATTGATCAATCGTTAACATTGGAGGAATGGGAAGCATGCTCATGAGTACGCTTTGAGTTTTAGCTAGTGGCATTGGCATCTCTACTACAAATCTTTTTTTATTCAATGTTTTCATAATTGATTTTACCATATCGCCAAAGCTAATCACTTGTGGTCCCCCTATTTCATAAATTTTTCCATGATTATCTTTTGCTTCGATTGCCTTAACAATTGTATCAGCTACATCTGAAACTAATATAGGTTGAAATTTATAATTCATCTTAACAACTGGTATTATGGGTAGAATACTTAACTTAGAAAACAAATTTGTAAAATTATCTTCTGTCCCACAAACAACGCTCGGTCTAATAATTACAGTATTTTTAAAATTTGTAAGCGCATTAACTTCTCCTTGAAATTTAGACCTTTGATATAAAGATTTTGAATTTTCACTCGCACCTATTGCACTTACTTGAATGAATTTTTTTACATCTGAGTCTGCACATATTTTTGCAACTGCCTCAGGTATACCTGCATGAATATTCATAAATTTTTGTTTTCTCGTTTCATAAAGAATCCCGATTAAGTTAATGACAACATCTGAATTCTTTATTGATTCTTTTAATTCGTCAAAATTATTGGAATTCCAATTAATTAACTCTATAGATCCAGGAGTGGCTTGGGTCTTTAAATAACCTTTTTGAAAAGCATTTCTTGTAGATATGATGCATCTGTAGTTTTTCTTGGTCAAATTTCGAACAAGATATCTTCCTATAAAACCTCCACCACCTAAAATTGTGCAAATTTGATTTTTCATGATATTTAGAAACTATATATGAAAATAATTAAGATTAAAGAGGACATAACTTCAGAGATAGCCAATTCATTTAAAAATAGTATTGCAATAGATACAGAAGCTACTGGCCTACAAATCCCTGAAAGAGATAAATTAAGTCTCATTCAAATTTGTGATGAAAAAGAAAACGTTTATATCATTCAGCCAAATAAAAAAACTTACAAAGCTCCAAATTTAGTTTCCGTCTTAGAAAATGATAAAATTCTTAAAATTGGTCACTTTTTAAGATTCGATAAAAGTGCACTAGAATTTTTTTTAAAATGCAAAATGAAAAATATTTTTGATACTAAAATAGCATCAAAAATTGTGAGAACTTACACTGATGCTCACGGTTTAAAAAATCTTGCTCAAGAATTTTGCAACAAAAATTTAGACAAACGACAAGGTAGTAGTGATTGGAACAAAGATATCAACGACCTTTCGGATAAACAATTAGAGTATGCTGCTAATGATGTAATTTATTTACACAAAATTAAATCAGAATTAGAAAAAATGTTAATCAGAGAAAACCGAATGGATTTATTTAAAAGTTGTATAACTTTTTTAAATACAAGAGTTGAACTTGATCAAAATGGATTTAAATTTGATATTTTTGAACATTAATGAATAAAAAAAATTACATAAATTTAGCTAAAAAAACAGCAAATATACAAATTACAGAATTAAAAAAAATTAATAAAGTTTTTAATAATTCTTTTGTCAAAGCAATCGACTTAATTCTAAATTGTAAAGGTAAAGTTGTTTTTGCTGGTATAGGTAAATCAGGTCTAATTGCTAGAAAAATTTCAGCAACTTTTTCAAGTGTTGGGATTCCAAGTTTCTTTTGTGATCCTGCTCAAGCCTTACATGGAGACATGGGTCAAATAGAAAAAACAGACATTTTAATTATTTTTTCTTATTCAGGAAACACTTCAGAGCTAACGAACATGGTTAAATATGCTAATCGTTTTAGAATAAAAATTATAGGAGTAGCTTCAAAACCTAACAGCCTTCTTTTAAAAGCAAGTGACATAAAAATTTTATTACCAAAAGTAAAAGAAGCAGATGTAACTGGAATGGTTCCAACTTCAAGTACTTCAATTACCATGTTGTTAGGAGATTGTTTGGCTACAACAGTCATGCATAAAAGAAAGTTTTCAAAAGAAAAATTTAAAATCTTTCATCCTGGAGGGAATATTGGAGGTGCTTTGCTTTTAGCAAAAGATATTATGGTTACTGGCAACAAGCTTCCTATAATAAATTTTAACAAAAAATTAAATGACGCTTTAAAAATCATTAACCAAAAAAAACTTGGAATAGTGGTAATACTAAAAAATAAAAACATAGTTGGTTTGGTTACTGATGGAGATATAAGAAGAGAAATTAAATTTATGTCAAAAACAAAAGATCTTACTAAATTTATGACAAAAAAACCTTTGATAATTAATGAAAGTATGCCTGCATCTAAAGCACTTGCAATAATGAATGAAAAAAAAATAACTAGTCTACTTGTGGTCTCAGATAAAGATTATAAGAAAAAAAATAAAGTTAAATTAAAAGGAATCATTCATATACACTTTCTCTTACAATATGGCCTGAAATGATTGATAGGAAAAAAAAATTAAGATTCATTCAATCTTTTTTACTAATTTTTGCTATTTTAGTAATTTATTTAACTTACTATAAAAATCAAACAAATTTAAAACAAGAAATAATCTCTCCGTCAAGCAAGGAAAGACTAAAAGAATTATCTTCGAACAAAAATTCTGAAAATAGCGATATGTTTTTTAATATTGAATACACAGGACTAGACCTAAACGGAAATAGATATTTATTAAAATCTGAAGAAGCGAGTCTTGATGATTTAAAACCTGAAATCGTCTACATGAACATTGTTAATGCAACTTTTTATTTTAAAGACAATACAATTCTCTATATTTGGGCTGATAAAGCAATATACAATAACAAAACCCTAGATATTAAATTCAAAAATAATGTAGAAGCTCATTATCTAGATAGTAAACTTTTTGCAGATAGGGCTGAATATTCAAATACAGAAAACTACCTTAGTATTTACGAAAACGTTAAAGTCGACGATATAAGGGGAAACTTGATTGCAGATAAATTATTATTTGATATAACAAAACAAAAGTTAGATATAACATCTTTTAATGATGGTAAAATAAATGTTAATGTAAATTTAAATGAAAAAAGGTTTTAGAATATTAAAATTTAAGAAAGATAGACCCATCTTTGAAGTAAAAGATATAAGCAAGTCTTTTGATGGAAGACCAATCTTAAAAAAACTTTCAATAAAAGTATACCCAGGGGAATGTGTTGGAATTCTTGGGCCAAATGGATGTGGTAAAACAACATTATTCAGTATGTGTATTGGAGAACAAAACCCTGATAGTGGAAAAATTTATTTAAATAATAAATCCATAGACCAAATACCGATTCATATGAGGTCAAAAGAAGGACTAGGTTATCTGCCGCAACAAAGAAGTGTATTTGATATGTCTGTTTATGATAATTTGTTAGGCATTGCGCAAATAAGTATAAAAAATGTTACAAATCAAAAAGCAATAACTGAAAAACTTCTTGATGAATTTAATTTACAACATTTGCGATCACTAAATGCATCTGTATTATCAGGAGGTGAAATTCGTAGATTAATGATGGCAAGAGTAATGATAAACAAGCCAAAAATTGTTTTATTGGACGAGCCCCTTCAGGCCTTAGATCCAATTGTAATACAAGACATACAAAAATATATTCTTAAAATTCAAAATATGGGAGTTTCAATAGTTATAACAGATCATGCTGTAAAAAATTTATTTGATATTACAGACAGAAGTTATGTGCTTGGTGAACATTCTGTTATAGCAGAAGGAACATCTAGAGAATTATTAAAATCATCGAAAGCTATTGAAACTTATTTTGGATCAAATTTTTCCTAAAATTAATGCAATCTAAAAGCTTCTCGCTAAAAGTAAATCATGCAATAAAGCCTTACAATAAATCAATTAAAGTAGATTCTGATAAATCAATATCCATTAGAAGCTTTCTAATCGCTTCAATAAGTCAAAATGTTTCTATAGCACAAAATATTCTGGAGTCGGAAGATGTTTTTTCTACAATCAGTTGTCTAAAAAAACTTGGAGTACAAATAAAAAAAAACGGACCAAAATCTTATATAATTAGTGGAAAAGGTTTGGGTTCTTTATTTGCTAGAAAAAATTTAAAACTCAATTTTGGTAATTCAGGTACATTAGCAAGACTTTTAATCGGAATATTATCTACAACGCCATTCGTAGAAATCAAAGTACAAGGTGACAAATCTTTAAATAAAAGAAATATGAAAAAACTGATTAAACTTATGTCAGAATTTGGTGCTGAATTTTTTCCTAAAAAAAAATTTAACTTTCCTCTAAAGCTTATTTCCACAGAAATGCCCATTGGAATAAATTATAACGCTGGAATTTCTGCCCAACTAAAAAGTGCAGTAATTTTGGCAGGTTTAAATTCTTATGGGACAACTAAAATCTTAGAAGAAAAAGAAAGCAGAAACCATACAGAAAATATGCTTATCAAGAATCCCCAAGTCATAAAATTAAAAAAAAGTAAAAAAAAATTAATTGAAATATTTGGCAAAAAATATTTGAAACCAATTAATATTAGAGTTCCTGGCGACCCATCATCTGCAGCTTTTTTTGCAGCACTTACAATATTAAATAAAAATTCAAATCTTAAAATCAAAAACGTCGGGCTCAACCAAACCAGAATTGGCTTTTATGAATTGTTAAAAAAACATGGGGCAAAAATTAAATTTAAAAATATAAAAAAAAACAGTAATGAAATTCATGGAGATATTTATGTTAAAAGTTGTGAAGTTAATCCCATTAAAGCTTCTAAAGAATACTACGTAAAAGCCACAGATGAATATCCTATTTTATTTGTAATAGCAGCGTTGACTAATGGCATATCTACTTTCAAAGGTATTGAGGACCTTGCTAATAAAGAAAGCAATCGTATTAAAGAAATGGCAAAAATTTTAAAACAGATTGGTATTAAAACCATCGTTTCTAAAAATCAAATGAAAATTTTTGGAAAAAAAAATATTGATACAAAAAATAAAATAATAAAAGTTGCTGACCTGGGTGACCACCGAATTTGCCAAAGCGCAACAATTCTTTCTCTCGTTACTGGAGTGACAACATATCTAAAAGGATTTGAAACTGTTAATACTTCTGCTCCTTCTTTCTTAAAAATAATTAAATCTCTAGGAGGAAAATTTGAAATCAAAAAATAAAATAATCCAAATATCATGTGATGGTGGAGCAGCTACTGGAAAATCAACAGGTGCTAAAATGATTTCCAAGAAATATAAATTAAAATTCTTAAGTTCTGGCTTATTATACAGATATGCTAGTTTTCTTTTAATAAAACATAAGCCAAAAAATCAAATTAATTTTTTAAAACAAAAATTTAAAAACTTAAATTATAAAAAAATAAATACAATAAACTTACATACGCCTGAAATATCAAAAAAAACATCAAACATTGCAAAAATAAATAAAGTAAGAAAAATCTTAAAAACTTTTCAAAAAAAATTTTCAAATAAATTTAAAAATTGTTGCATTGAAGGAAGAGACATTTCAACAAAAATACTTCCTAATTCGGATGTAAAATTTTTCTTCATATGTAATTTAAATACTGCTGCTTTGAGAAGGTATAAAGAATTAAAAAAGAAAGATAATAAAATTAAATTTAATGACGTTAAAAAGGCCCTAAGAATAAGAAATAATCACGACATCAAAAGAAAAAACAGTCCTTTACTCAAACATAGAGATGCGATAGAAATCGACACCGGAAAACTAAACAAACGATCAATGCTGAAAAAAATGTCTAAATATGTAGATAAATTAGTTAAAAAAAAATATGGCAACTGAGCTAGAATCAAAAAAAATAAACCCCTTACATAAAGAATTTCAAAATCTTCTCGATGAAGATTTTAAAGATAGAAGACTAAAAGAAAACGAAATCATTAAAGCAACAATTACAGAAATTACAAAAAACTTCGTTGTATGTGATTGTAGAGCAAAAATGGAAGCGATGATACCTGTTGAAGAATTTAAAAACGATAATGAATTATCAAAATTAAAAGTTGGTTCAACAATTGAAGTTTATTTGGATAGAATAGAAAGTGCAAAAGGAGAGATCATTATCTCGAGAGATAAAGCAAGAAAAATGAAAGCTTGGAAAAAAATGGAAAAAGTTTTTGAATCTCAAGAAGAGCTAGTTGCGACCCTACAAGGAAAATGTAAAGGTGGCTTTATAGCTTATGTAGAGGGTTTGCCTTGTTTCATGCCATCTTCACAAATTGATATTAGACCTCTAAAAAAAGTTGACCACCTAATGAATACTCCAATAAAAGTAATTGCTACACGAATTGATAAAAATAGGGGAAACGTATGTGTTTCAAGAAGAGCAGTACTTGAAAAAAGTAAAAATGCAGAAATTACTAAAGCTTTAAAAAATATAAAAGAAGGTGATGTAATAAATGATGCAATTGTAAAAGCATGTACCGATTGGGGAATTTTTTTAGATATAAACGGTGTGGATGCGCTATTGCATGTTTCAGACCTCAGCCATGGCCGAGTTAAAAAGCCATCAGACTTGGTAACAATTGGTCAAAAATTAAAAGTTAAAATTACTAAAATTGATCCAAAAACAAATAGAGTATCAGCGTCTATAAAAGCATTAACAGAAGATCCATACTCAAATATAGAAAAAAAATATCAAGTAGGTAAAATATACGAAGGTACTGTAACTAAAATTATGGAGTACGGTTGTTTTGTCCGAATTGAAGATTCGATTGAAGGATTGATCCACAATTCAGAGCTTGATTGGACTAATAGAAATGTAAAACCAAGCAAAATTCTTTCAGTATCTCAAAAAATCAAATTTAAAATCGTAAACATTGATAAAGAATCTAAAAGAATTTCCTTATCTTATAAAGCTACATTAGAAAATCCTTGGGATAAAATTAAAAATAAAGTTGGGAAAGAAGTTAAAATAAAAATTAATAATGTAACTGATAAAGCAATATTTGGAGAATTAACAGACTCTGGGTTGACAGGCATGTGTCATTATAAGGAATTAAATTTTTCCGAAGATATCAATGAACTAAAAAAATACAAAAAAAATGATATTATAAATGTTAAAATTATTGAAATAAAAGATGATAAAATTAGATTCTCTAAAAGAGCTCTAGAAAAAGATCCATTAGATTTCTTTGCTGATAATAATAAAAAGGTGGGCGATATAATTACCACAAGAATACACGAAGTTTTAAAAACAGGTGTAAAGGTTTCAATTGATAAAGACAAAAAATTAATAGTAAATATAAAAAAAGCAGATTTAGCTAAGGATTCTGCAAACGCCAGACCAGAAGTGTTTTCTCCTGGCAACGCACTTGATGCAAAAATTACAGAATTAAATTTAGAAAAAAGGCTAATTAAATTAAGCGTAAAAGCTGCTCAGATAGATGAAGAGAAATCCTTAATTGCTAAATTTGGTGAAGGGGCAACTAAATCAGGCGCAACCCTAAAAGGAATATTTGAAAAAGCTATAGGCAGTAAAAAAAAGAAAAAGAAAAAAGAAGAAAAATAATTGTCACGACCCGAACTCATTAAACAGCTAAAATTAAAACATCCTAAACTTAATAAACTTCAATTAGAAACAATAATCGATACTTTCTTTCAGAGCATTGAGGATGCTCTAAAAGAAAAAAAATCTGTATTTCTTCGTGGATTTGGTACTTTTTTTATTAAAGAAATTAAGGAAAAATATTCAGCTAGAGATCCAAGAAATGGAAAACTGATTTATGTTCCAAAAAAGAATAAAGTAAGATTTAGAGCTAGTAAAAAATTTAAAGAATTTGTAAATCAATGAAAAAACAAAAGATATTTATAGCTTGTGACACTACAAATCTAAATACAGTAAGAAAAATTATTTCTCATACTAGCACTAATAAATTAAACATAGGATATAAGTTTGGTGTAGAATTTTTTTATTCTAAAGATGGGCGTAAATTTATTTCTAAATTAAAAAATAAAGAAATTTTTCTTGATCTAAAACTAAATGATATTCCTAATACATGTGCTTCAGTGGTTCATTCATTGAAAGACCTTAGGAACATTTCTTATCTAACTGTTCATGTCAATGGTGGTTATGAGATGCTAAGAGCGATTAAAACATCATCAAAAAAAATTAATAAAAAATTAAAAATCTTAGGTGTAACTGTATTAACCAGTTTCTCAAGCTCATCTATAAAAAAAATAGGTCATACAAAATCTATTAAGGACCTTGTAAAAAAACAAGCAGCTCTTGCTAAATCAGCAAGATTAGATGGAATTGTTTGCTCTGGATATGAAGCAAAATTATTAAAAAAGATTTGCAAAAAGATGGATATAATTACGCCTGGTATAAGACTAAAAGGAGACAGTGCTGGTGATCAAAAAAGAGTAATGTCTCCTAAAAACGCCTTTAAGAATGGAGCTAACGCTATTGTAATAGGTAGAAGTATTACTAAAGGTAATATTAAAAAAAATATTCAAAAGCTAATTAAATCATTATAAAAGAAATAATGATAAAAATTAAAAAGCGTATTCCGCTAATAGACCAGCACGATAAAAACTATATGTATGGTGGTAAATTTGGTGGAAATTTCATTCCCGAAACACTTAAAAAACCCATTGACGACTTAACTAAATTATTTGCCAAACTTAGAAAAGACAAAAAATTTCTCAAAGAAAGAGATTATTATTTTAAAAACTATGTTGGGGCTCCAACACCCTTTATTAAATTAGAAAATTTAACTGAACATCTGAGAGGAGCTCAAATTTATGCAAAGGTTGTTTCGGAAGCTAATGGAGGAGCTCATAAAATTTATAATGCAACAGTTCACTGTTTAATAGCTAAAAGAGCAGGTAAAAAATACATCGTAGGAGATACCGGAGCTGGTTATGCTGGAAAAATGCTTTCTATGGCTGCTAAGAAATTTGGTCTTAAATGCAAAATTTTTATGGGTGCCAAAGATATTAAAAGACAAAGGCCAAACGTTGAATCAATAAAAAAAAATGGAGCAGAAATTGTATCTGTAACTACTGGAAGCCAAACGCTAGTTGATGCAGTAAGCGAATGTATGCGTTACTGGGTTTCAAATTGTGAGCATGTTCATAATTGTATCGGATCTACAGTAGGCCCCAATATTTTTATTAAAATTTGTGCCTGGTCGACTGCACAAATTTCAAGAGAGTTAATGGTGCAAGTTAAAGAGGAATTTGGAGAAGTCCCAAAAAAGATGAAGCTATTAAATTGTGTAGGTGGTGGTAGTTCTGCTATGGGTTTTTGGAATGAATTTATGGACACTGATGCTGAGTTTGTCGGTATTGAAGCTGGTGGACCAAAAAATAGCAAATTACATGCGGCTCCCTTAACTAACGGATCTAAAATTGGAATTTTACACGGAGCTGCACAATACGTTATTCAAGATAAGGAAGGACAAATAGGATCGACGGAATCTATATCAGCTGGTTTAGATTATCCTGGAATTTCACCATTACATTGTTTCTTGAAGGATGCAAAAAGAGCTAGATATACTTCTGCAACTAATGAGGAAGCGTTAAGTGCTTATAAGCTTGTCTCAAAATTGGAAAACATTTCACCATCTTTAGAACCTTCTCATGCTTTTGCTGAAGCAATTAAAATTGCGCCAAAATTAAGTCCTTCAAATATAATTATTGTCAATAGTTGTGGCGACTCTTTAAAAGATAAAGATATTATTAAAAAAAGATTAGGTGCATATAAAAGATGAACTCAAAAATTACTCTAGCTTTTGAAAAATGTAAAAAAGAAAAAAGACCAGCTTTAATAACCTATATTGTTGCAGGAGATAATAATAAGAATACTTCACTAAAAATTCTTAATGCAATTTCAAAACACGCAGACATTTGCGAATTAGGCATGGGTCATAATTGTCCTGTAGCTGATGGAAAACAAATACAAAATAGTTCTTATAGAGCCTTAAAAAATGGAATAACTCTCAAAGATACTTTTATTATTGTAAAAAAATTTAAAAAAAATAATCCAAATAAACCTTTAATTTTAATGGGATATTACAATTTAATTTATCAAATGGGTGAAAATAATTTTTTAAAAAATTGTAAAGCCTCTGGAGTGGATGGGTTAATCATAGTTGATCTGCCTTTTCCAGAAAATAAAAAATTTGCAAGTAAATGTAAAAAAAAATCAATCAATTTTATTCAGCTGTTATCGCCTACTACATCTCAAGACAGAATGAAAAAAATTATTAAAGAATCACACGACATGGTTTATTATATTTCTATGGTCTCGACTACTGGTGGTAAACTTAAAGTATCACCTAAAAAAATTCTTCAAAATTACAACAAGATCAAAAAAATTAATCAAAAAAAAAACTTAGTAATAGGTTTTGGAATCACCAATAAAACTATATCCTCACTAAAAAACTCAGATGGACTAGTTTTGGGTAGTCAATTATGTAAAACTATTACAGATTCTATTAAAAAAAGACAAAATCCTGTCACAAAATTAGATAAATTAGTATACAGTTTAAAAAATAAGATTCTATGAATTGGATAACAAAATTTATAAAACCAAAAATTAAGTCACTATTTAAAAAAAAATCATCAAAATCAGAAGAAAATCTTTGGACTACTTGTGGATGTAAAAATTTAATTTATAGAGAAGATCTTCAATCTAATCTTAAATGTTGTCCTAAATGTGGAGCACATCATAAATTATCTTGCAAAGAAAGATTTGAGACTTTTTTTGACAATAAAGAATATGAATTGATAGAAACTCCACTACCAAAAGATGATCCTTTAAAATTTCAAGATAACAAGAAATATACGGACAGATTAAATTCAGCACGAAAAATCACAAAACAAGATGATGCGGTCTCAATAGCAAAAGGCAAAGTTAAAGATGTTAATGTTGTGGTAGGTGCCCAAGATTTTAGATTCATTGGTGGATCTTTTGGTGCTGCCTCTGGAGAAGCATTCATTGCGGGAATTCAACATTCTATAGAAAATAATATGCCATTTATTTTTTTTAGTTGTAGTGGTGGCCAGAGAATGATGGAATCATCTATTGCTTTAATGCAAATGTCTAGAACTACTTTGGCTGTGAATGAATTAAAAAAAAAAAATATTCCTTATATTGTTGTTTTAACAAATCCCACAACAGGAGGTGTCACGGCTTCTTGGGCTATGTTAGGAGACATTTTAATTGCGGAACCTAAAGCAACTATCGGTTTTGCTGGAAGACGTGTAATACAAGATACAGTAAGAGAAACTTTGCCAGAAGAATTTCAGACAGCAGAGTATGTAAAAGATCATGGTGGTATTGACCTTGTGGTTGAAAGAAAATATTTAAACTCAACTATAGGAACTTTGCTAAATGTATTGTTGAAAAAAGCAGAGGCTCAGGCTAAAAATGAGTCATCTAATGTCACAATCGATAAATCTTTACAATCAGCTAGCTAAAAATAAACTATTTAGTAAATCAGTAAATTTTGACCTTAAGAGAATTAAATTAATTCTTCAAAAATTGAACCATCCTGAAAAAGAATTAAAAAATGTTATTAATATCATTGGAAGTGATGGCAAATACTCACTTTTAACTTCCTTAAAATACTTTATTGAAGCAAATCATCAAAAAACATCAGCCTATATTTCACCTAGTTTAAAAAATATTAGAGAACGTTTCTGGATGGGTAATAGCTTTCTAAGTTATGAAGAGATTAAAAAAACAGTAAAAATTATAGAAAAACAGAAAATTAACTTAACAATTTTTGAAGCTCTAACAGTTATATTTATCTTAAATGTAGCAAAAAAAAATAATGATTATAATCTTATCGAAGCTGGCGCATTATTTGCTAAAGACTCAACAAATCTTTTTGATTTTCCAAAAATACAAGCTGTAGTAAATATAAATAAACAGCATTTAAATTTTTTAAAAAATAAAACATTAAATGAAGTTATTTATCAAAAAGTTGGATTTTTAAGTAATTTTACTAATATTTATATTGGAAAACAAAAATCCATAGTTTTAAAAAAAATTAAAAAAATCTTAAAAAAAAATAGCAGTTTAATTCAATATTCTAACTCATGGAGACTGATTAAATTAAATAATAGTTTTTTTTATAAAGATAAAAAGATAAAAATAAAATTAAACACAAAATATATTCATTCAAAAGGTCTACTAGAAAATCTTTGTCTGGCAATTAAAATTGCTTTAGATCTTAAAATTGATAAAAAAATAATAGCAAAAACTATTCCTAAAATTAAGTTTGAAGCTAGAATAGATTATATAAAGAAAGGTAAATTAACTAAAAAAATATATAAAAATGAAAAACTTTTAATAGACGGTTGTCATTCTGAAACGAGTGGTAGAAATTTAGCTAGTTATCTTAAAACTCTAAAAACTCCAATTTATGGCATATGGGCCATGACAAAAAACAAAGATCCCGATAGATTTATAAAACAATTTAAAGGAATATTTAAAAAAATTATAACTATTCCAATAGAAAATGAGTCTGCTGCCTTATCAAATCAACTATTATTCAAAATAGCAAAAAAAAATAATTATAATTCTGAAACTTCTAAAAGCTTTGAAGAAGCTTTAAAAAAAATTACCTCGAGAGAGAAAAAAGTTATTTGTGTTTTGGGATCTTTATATTTATGTGGAAATATCTTAAATAAAAATTAAATATTTTCTTTGATCCAAGAAACAATATTTGATTTTGTAGTTGCTCCTACTTTAGTAGCCTTAAGCTCGCCGCCTTTAAATAATAACATAGTGGGTATACCTTTAATTCCATACTTGGTAGGAGTGTTTGGTTCTTGATCAATATTATGTTTTGCAATAACAACCTGGTCTTTCATTTCGTCTGATATTTCTTCAAGGACTGGACCAATTTGTTTACAAGGCCCACACCATTCAGCCCAAAAATCTACAACAGTAGGTTTGTTTGATTTAATAACATCACTATCAAAACTTTCATCTGTAATTGCTTTTGTTGCCATACATTCTAATTAAGTATTTTTGATTTAAAGTCAACTAGGCAGAAGAGTAAATTTTTTCTAACTCTTCAACGTACGCGTTAATTTCATCTAGGATAACTAATTTTTCAGGCTGTTGTTCTTTTTCAAACTTAGCTCTAAGAGTATCTATTTCTGAATAAGTTCTTGGAATTGTATTCCATTTTTCATTATTCGTGCTTAAAAGTTTTTTTGCTGTATCCTTGTGAATTAAATTATAGTCTGACTTACTCAACATTTCTGGTTTTTCCATATAAAGAAGTTTTTTTCCAAAATATTGAAGTCTCTCATCTTTAAATTTAGCTATTACCAATAATTTTTTGTCCCATTCTGCTTTATGAAATTCAGGCATTACTTTATTGTCCTCGGTTGATGTAAATTTAGCATATATGCTTTCTTCGTTATATAAATCCTCTTGAGATTTGGACTGTTCTTTTTCTTCTACTTCAGAACGTTTTATTGAAATTATTTTTTCTGCAAATTCTTTGTTATCTTTAATAAGTTTAGCTCTAGCTTCTAGTTTGTTAGTTCCAATCATTTTATATTCATCAAATTTATCTCCATAAGAAGGGTTCATAATAACTGGATGTTTATTGTGTCTTACTGTTCTTATAAATTTTGGTTGTTTTTTCATAGCTGCTGTAAGTTCTTGAATTGGCATCTTTATAAAAATATTAGGATCATGTCTTAGATCAAAACATAAAGGCCACTGGTATAGGGGATGTTGACAAATAAAAGTTTGAACATAAGGTCTGCTTTTTCCATAAAAATATTCATTAGTACAAAATAGCAGTTCTTTTTGAATCAAGTTTAATGTTTGATTTTTATCCAATGACAGCATACTAGCTTTCCAAACATTAGGGGCTTTGCTAGCGATTAACTTTGCTATACCAACAGTAGCCATGACGTCTCCTATTGCACTATGTGCATCTCCATGATTAATTCCATTTAAAGGGGCCATTTGATCTAATTTATAAACGTCGTTACCTTTTTCATTTACAGAATTTTTAAGAGTATTAGGATAATAAAGATTAGCTGCACGAGCTAAGCTAAGAACATCGCCTCTTGTATTTCCGTTTGTACTAGTAATATAAGGATACTCCAAGGTCTGAAAGAGAGTACATCTTAAAAATTCCTCGTCAAACTCTATACTGTTAAATCCAATATAAGTCGCTTTACCCCATCTCTTTAATGTTTCAACAAATTGTCTAATCATTTCATAATGAGAAAGATTAGATTTTTTTAACATATTAGGTGAAGTTTTATTTACTATTAAAGCCATAGCCTCAGGTATTATTCCAGGACTAAGTCTGCATCTTGAGTCAAAACGATCTAATTCTTCTAAATTATCATTAGTTAAAACCGCGCCGATTTGAATTATTTGACCCCAATATTTATTAGAGGAGCTGGTCTCAAAATCGTAAAAGACAAAGTTAGACATAGTTTGTGTTTACTTTAGAACTTTTATCTTTTCTGGATTTTCTTTCAAGGAGTCCGTTACTTGCTCTGGGTCTTTGATGTTTCCAAGTGTATTCATTATTGATCTTGCGTCTCTACCAAAACCATCCGTTACTGCCATAGCCTGCTCTAATTTCTTTCTCAAGTCTTTAATTCCATCAAAATGCTTTTCAAATCTTGAACTAATATTTCTCAAATCACTATAAATTTGCGTAGCATGTTGCTGAACTTTTAATGTTTGAAATCCTAAATGGTAAGATTGTAACAAAGCAGATAAAGAATTAGGACCCGATACTGTTACTTTATATTTTGTTCTTAGTTCTTGTAATAATAATTCTTTTGTCTTTGGATCTCTATAGCTTGAAAGTTCTGAGAATAATCCTTCAGTTGGAACGTAAACAATTGCAAAATCTGTGCTTTTAGGTGGAGCTATATATTTTGCATTTACCGTTTTAGCTTTCAATCTGAATGCGGAAGCTAAATCTTTTCTCGCCTCGGCTTGTGCCTCTTTATTATTAGCATTGTAGGCATCATCAATGGCTTTATATTTTTCAACCGGCCAATGACTATCTATCGGCAGCAAAACATCTTGAAGCTTAATAGCAAATTCAACTGTCTCAGATGTATCATCTTTCATTTTTGCATTAGCTATAAATTGTGATGCGGGTAATAAGTCTTTTAGAAGAGCACCTAATCCAAATTCTGCAAGTGTTCCATATGTTTTTACACCACTTAAAATTCTACTAAAATTATCTTGGCTTTTATTTAATTCACTAACTTGCTGATTAAACACAGAGACTTTTTCATCAACTTTAGTAAGTGCCCCCGTCATATCTTTTGCGATCTCTTTACTCATAGAACCAAAAGATTGGCTAAAAGAATTTTTTAAGGAATTCACTTCATCTTTAAATACTTGTTCGTTATTAGTTTGTTCAGGTTGTTTACGTTTTAATAATATTATTAAACCAACTAAATTGGCTGCTAACAGTAACAATATTACTAAACTTACTATCGAATCCATAAAGCATTATATAACATTTAATTATTTTATGCTTTTTTATTTGCTAAAGAACCACATGAAGCATTAATATCTCTGCCTCTACTTCTTCTAAACAAAGAGAGAAACCCTGCATCTTGAATTGTTTTAGAAAATTTATCTATATTTTCTTGAGTTGCTGGTTTGAAATCTTTGTTTGATAGAGGGTTAAATTCAATCAAATTTAATTTTGAAGGGACTTTTTTCATTATCTTTATCAATTCTTTAGCATGATCGTCGGTTAAGTTTTCATCTAAACATATCCATTCTATAAAAATGGGTAATTTTGTTTTTTCATAATATTTTTTCAACTGAGGTATTAATGAATTAATTGAATACTTGTCATTAATCGGCATTAACTCTGATCTATGCTTTGGTATTGAGCTATGTAAACTCCAAGCAAGATAAACATCTAATTTATTTGCAGCCCACTCTATAGCATCTATATCATCCTTTTTAGTTCCAACCCCCACGGTGCTTACAGTTATTCTAGTTCTACCATATTCTAAACCGTCTTTATTTTTAGAATTATCTATGGCAATTTTAACGTTGTCTAAATTTAAAAAGGGAGATCCTTCACCCATTAAAACTTGATTGGTTATTTTTTTTTGTGTGGACCAGTCGTCTATATAATCCTTACACAATATTATTTGAGAAATAATTTCACCTGGAGACAAGTTTCTTACTAATTTTTTAGAAATTTGAGCAGTTGCGCAAAATTCACAAGAAAGATAGCAACCCACAGAAACTGATAAGCAAATAGTGTATCTACTTTGTGTTTTATCTGGAATTAAAACTGTTTCAACATTTCTCTTGTCTTTAAGTTCTAAAAGAAACTTGATTGTTCCATCTTTAGATTTTTGAATATCTATAATCTTTGGTTTATCTAAACTAATTAAATTTTTAATTTTATTTCTTAACTCAATTCCAAATGTTGTCAGTTCATCAAAACTTTTTATATTTTTCTTATAAACAGCATTAAAAAGCTGTTGAGATCTCATTTTAACTTTTTTAGGTTCGACTTCAGCGCTTTCTTCCAAAAATGCCTTAAGCTGATCAAAGTTTAAGTCATAGAAATTTTGTTTTTCCATTTTAAAGATTGTAAAGTCTTGAGAGGGGTTTTAAAACCCCTCTCTATAAAAGTTAAATATTCTCAGATGATTTTTTTAAATGCTTAAGAATTTTTCCAGCATTTGAACCTTCTTTAATCTTATATCCAGAAGTGCCATTAGCATTAACTTCTACTGCTTTTCTGGTCTTTTGCATTTTGTTAAGAAATTCAGCCTGAGATCTGCTTCGGCTGAATTCATTTAACAATTTAGTGTATCTATTCATAACACTCTCCTTGTTTTATATTATTCAACCTACTTTTAACTCATGTAGATGAGCCACTTTCTTACCATGTGGATGGTAATAATAATATAATGTATAATGTTTAAACGATCAATAGATGTAAAAAATGAATTATAAAACCCTAGGAATAATAGCTATAATATTTGGAAGTTTAGTCCTATACAGCGAACAGGAATATGCTTGGATAATATCTGCAGTTTTTATTGGAGCAGGTACAGGTATTTGGTTTTGGAAAGATAAAAAAAGCGATACAAAAAAATAATATGTCTAAACGAATTTTTATTGTTTACGGTCATCATAATACAAAAAAATGTTTTAACCAGGAAATTAGAGATACTTTTATTTCTGAAGCTAAAAAATTGGGTCATACTATTGATCTAATAAATTTACATAGGGAAAAGCCAATACCTTTTTATGATGGTTCAGAACCAAGTAAGCAAGTTTTAGATTACAGGGATAGATTAGAAAAAAGCGATGTACTATTTATGATCTCTCCTTGCTACAATTTAAGAGCAACAGCTATTTTAGAGAATTGGATAGATCTTGTTCTCGCTCCTAAATGGTTTTTTTCTTTTAAAAGGCTTGTTGGGAATTGGGGATATCCTGTTGCTGGTGCAATGAAAGACCGTTTGGCAATTATGTCTATGAGTTACGGAGGTAATTGGTTTAGTATTCAAACCTGGTTTCAAAATATTCCTTTTAGAAGGATAAAAGCTGGCGTTCTTAAACTTGGTGGCATGAAGACAACCTATATAAGATTTTATGAAGTTTTACCCGGAATGACAGAAGAAAAATTTGCAAAACATATGGAAAGGGTAAGAAAATTAGTGAAAAAAATATGAAAACAATAAATGTCTAAAAGATATAGCGGAAAGAGTAATAAAGACAGGAGTTTTAAAAAAAAAGCTAAACTTAGTCTTAAAGAAAAAAGAAAACTTAAGAGAGAAAAGAAAAAAAAATAATGTGTGGAAGGTACGTAATATCAAAACCTGTTAGTAAAACGGTAGATCTTGTAAAAACTAATATAAAGGTTGAAGATACAGACAATTTTAATGCTCACCCTTCCCAAAAATTACCCATTATAAAATCCTATACCAACGGTAAAGCTCTTGAATTATGTGAATGGGGACTCGTGCCTGCTTGGTCTAAAAAACTTGATAAATTTTCTCCACTTATTAACGCAAGAAAAGAAACTCTTATGGAAAAAGTTACTTTTAAAAACTTAATACAAACTTCAAGATGTGTAGTTCCTGCTGATGGTTACTATGAATGGAAACGAGAAGATAAAAATAAAGTCCCTTATTATTTTACTAAAGAAGATGATAAGATTATGTTTTTAGCAGCTATTCATCAAAATAATCAATTTTGCATTATAACTAGAGAAGCAACAGAAAAAATTAGTAACATTCACCATAGGGAACCTTTGATTATCAATCAAAGTCAGATTAATAATTATCTAAACATTAAAAAAGAAGCTATGGAAATTTTAAATTCTATTAAACCACCTAGCCTAAAATTTCATGAAATATCAAAGGATGTCAATAATCCTATAAATAATGACCCCGCTTTAATTAAGGCTATAAGTTAAATGAGTAGTCTGTCTATTACTCCAGGAACAAATAATGTTGGTGCTTACATTAATAGTATTGAGATAAAAGAATTAGATCAGAAACAAATAAACAAAATAAAAGATACTTTAAGTAAATTTGGAGTTATTTT
>Ga0310344_10001287_pt1 | contig 19259 bp, 16 predicted proteins | sample HC15DNA20200_MG_FD_203801 | JGI IMG/M metagenome (GOLD analysis project Ga0310344, IMG submission 203801) | Marine microbial communities from station ALOHA, North Pacific Subtropical Gyre - HC15-DNA-20-200_MG | ecosystem: Environmental > Aquatic > Marine > Oceanic | place: Pacific Ocean: North... | reverse complement strand
TTATTCCTATCTCAGTAGCTGATACTTCGTGTTTGTCTGTTATCGTGCTGATCCTACCCAAGTGTTCTGGCTTGTATGAGACTACTATTCTCGACGGTCCTTCTCCAAACCATAACTCATCTGCTCGGACACCTGTAGCATTGACATCTAATGCGACACCCAATTGTCCGGCAATTGCCGATTCGGCTACACACACCGTCAGACCACCTTCTGATATATCGTGTGCAGAGGAGAGTAACCCTTCTGAAATTAGCTCAAGACACGCAGATTGAAGGCGTTTTTCAAATGCAAGATCAAGTTCAGGATTACCGGCGATCACTCCATGGGCGATTTTTAAGTACTCGCTACCGTCTAATTTCCCATGAATCGTGCCTAGTACGGCGATGTGATCACCCTCGGTAACAAAGCCAAAATTACAACGCTTTTCAATGTCATCAAGCAACCCCAGCATCCCTATTATAGGGGTGGGTTGTATTTGCTGGTCACCTGACTCGTTGTACAGGCTAACGTTGCCACCGGTTATAGGGGTATCAAGTTCGCGACAGGCGTCTCCAATGCCCTTAACAGACTCTACCAATTGGAAGTAGACACTAGGTACCGTTGGTGATCCAAAATTCAGGCAATTAGTCGCTGCTATTGGTAGCGCACCTGTGCAGATTACATTTCTGGCCGCTTCGGCCACTGCCATTGCAGCTCCGACTCTAGGATTTAGAAATACCATGCGAGAATTACCGTCCGTTGAAAGGGCAATGCCACGCCGGGTGTTTTTGATGCGCAGTACTGCGGCGTCTGATCCGCAAGGAATGACAGTATTAGATCCAACTGTCTGATCGTAGGATTGATAAATACACAACTTCGACGCGATGTTTGGGGAGCCAAGTAAGTCTAGTGCACATTGTTTTAGAGATGTGGGTTCGGTGACTAGGCAAGGGTCGAAATTTTGGACTTGATCAATATAGTCAGGCCGAGACACAGGGTATTCATAGGTCGGAGCATTAGTTAGGTGCGTGATAGGTATTCGGGCTTCCTCTTTTTGCTCGGAAATTACGACTATGTCACCGTCATCAGTTACCTCACCGATTATGTCGCAGTGGAGTCCCCATCGATCGAATATCTCCAGTAATTCAGTCTCTCGACCTAGTTCAGCTACAACTAGCATCCGCTCTTGACTCTCGCTTAGCATGATTTCATAAGGGGTGAGACCGGTAGTTCGCCTGGACACTGAGTCTAAATTCAAGCGGATGCCTGATCCACTTCTGTCCGCTGCTTCTACGGCGGAGCTAGTCAATCCGGCTGCCCCCAGGTCTTGCAGTCCTACAACAGCCCCTGAGCCCAATGCTTCTAAACAGGATTCAATCAGCAACTTCTCGAGAAATGGATTTCCGACTTGAACGACCCCTCTTGCGGATTCTTGAGGGTTCTCTAAAGAGGCAAAAGTAGCTCCATGCACCCCGTCTCTCCCTGTATCTGCTCCTACCAATATGACTGGATTACCTTTGCCAGATGCGACTGCTCTTGTGATGCGGGAATGAGGAAGAATTCCTACGCACATGGCGTTTACGAGAGGGTTTCCTTCGTAACTACTGTCGATCACGAATTCCCCGCCAACGGTTGGCACTCCGACACAGTTGCCATAGTGTCCTATCCCACCAATGACCGCTTTTGCAAGATACCTGTTGCGAGGATTTGTTAAGTCGCCGAATCGTAGCGAATCAAGTAGGGCTATCGGTCTTGCGCCCATGGTGAAAATGTCGCGTATGATTCCGCCGACTCCGGTAGCCGCCCCCTCAAACGGCTCTACTGCACTTGGATGATTGTGACTTTCAATTTTGAACACTACTGCGAGACCATCACCAATGTCGACAGCGCCGGCATTTTCTTCCCCTGCTCCAACTAAGATTCTATCTCCTTCAGTAGGCAAGGTTTTCAGCAGAGGGCGGGAATGTTGGTAGCCACAATGTTCACTCCATAGAGCTCCGAACATGCCTAGTTCTACACTGTTTGGCGGTCTACCCAGAAGGCTAGTAATTTGGTTGTATTCGGATCGTGTCATCGAGACTTCGCGTAAGACGCTATCCGTCACCGCAGTTTCTGTGTTATCAGTCAATAGTTCATAACCCTTCCGCTAGGGAGCCCCACAGAAGAGACCCATCCGTGCCACCCAAGACTAATTCGGAGGCTCTTTCTGGATGTGGCATCATGCCTAAAACGTTCCGAGTCGCGTTACAGATTCCTGCAATGTTACTGACAGACCCGTTAGGATTGCTGGAGTCGGTTGCATTACCTTCGGAGTCACAGTAGCGAAATACTATCTGATCGTTGTGTTGTAGCTGTTCGGTGATATCTTTACTTGCAAAATAATTTCCTTCGCCGTGCGCTATGGGCATTCGCAGTAAACACGACCGGTCAATATTGCTCGTAAAAGGCGTTGATGTTGTTTCTGTCCGTAACGTGACCCATTGGTGTCTAAACGACACCTGGGTATTTCGTAACATCGCTCCTGGTAGAATCCCAGCTTCCAGCAATATTTGGAAACCGTTACAGATGCCAAGTATTGGCGTCCCTTTTGAAGCTTCCTCAGACACCCCCTTCATTACTGGTGCATACCTTGCAATCGCACCTGATCTGAGATGGTCCCCATACGAAAATCCGCCTGGAACGACAATGAGATCGAAGCCTGACAGATCAGTTTCTTCATGCCACCTATACTGCGTTTCGAAACCTGCTGCAACGTTCAGTGCATGATAGCTATCTCTGTCACAATTAGATCCTGGAAACACTAAAACACAGGCTTTCAAGATGTGTCACTCGTCGCTATCGAGATGTCGTATTCGAAGTCTTCAATGACGGGGTTCGACAACAGATTGTTGCTGAGCTGCTCTACTGTCTGTTTAGCATGGTCTATGGATGATGCATCGATCTGAAATTCTATGACTTTTCCGGCCCTTACGTTTGAAATACCGCAGAATCCAAGTGTGGACACTGCACTCTGTATAGTGAGCCCTTGGGGATCATTAACTTCAGACTGAAGACGAACCGTTACTGCCACGTCAAATTTTGCCATGTTAGCTGGATATTCTTTCCAGTGCTTCCATATATTTTGCAGAGGTGTCTATTACTACCTGCTCAGGCAAAGTGGGGGCTGGCGGGTTACGATCCCAGCCTGAATCTGTTAGGTAGTCACGAACATATTGCTTGTCATAACTAGAAGGCGAAGTCCCTTCTTTATAAGTTGATAGTTCCCAAAACCTGGAAGAATCCGGGGTCAATACCTCGTCTATCAAGATAAGGTCCTCCCCTATAAGCCCAAACTCAAATTTTGTATCTGCCAAGATAATACCCCTCTCTCGAGCGTGTTCATGGCCATACTCGTATATGCCGATTGTCAGGTCTCTCACTTTTTCAGCGAGTTGTGTCCCAACCAAATCAGAACTTTCTTCGAAGCTGATGTTCTCATCATGTCCAGTTTCAGCTTTTGTGGCGGGTGTATAAATGGTAGAGGGCAATCTTTGGGATTCATGAAGCCCGTCTGGAAGTGGTATTCCACAAACTTTTCCGGTGTTTTGATAGTCTGCCCAGCCTGAACCTGCCAAATAACCTCGTGCTACACACTCGATAGGGAGAGGGTTAGTTTTACGGACGAGCATAGTACGGCCTCGCAGAGAGTCGATGTTTGTCCCTGAAGGGAGGTCCATCTCTTCAACGTCGGTAGATAGCATGTGGTTCTTAACTAAATGGCTTGTCTTTTCAAACCAAAAAGCTGAGATCGCCGTCAATACGGCTCCCTTGCCCGGTATGGGTGTAGGGATTACCGAGTCGTATGCTGATATCCGATCGGTGGTAACCAATAGCAAGTTGTCACCGATGGAGTATATGTCTCGCACTTTCCCGCGGCCTAGCAAGTCTAGCCCTGGGATATCAGATTCTAGTAGTGGTGGTGATTCAAAGCTCAAGTAGCCTCTCCTGTTTCTATGTCCAGTCTTTTGTACGCCTCGCCGATGTGTTTTAAATGTCTATTCGGACTAAAAGCCTCGTCAAGAGTTTCGTTGTCTAGCTTAGATGAGACTTCTGGATCCGATTCTAACAATGATCTAAGTGATATTTTTTCGTTAAAGGCTGCCATGGCATTTCTGTGCACAATTTCATAAGCATCCTGTCGAGTCATGCCAGTATCTACAAGTGCCAATAGGACTGCTTGCGAATAAATTAGACCATGAGTGAGGTCCATGTTGGAGCGCATTCGGTCGATGTTTATATTTAGTCCGTTCATGATGTTCGTAAAAAGCCACAGTATGTAGTCAAGTGCCATACATGAGTCAGGCAATATTATACGTTCTGCTGAGCTGTGGCTTATGTCCCGTTCATGCCACAACACCATATTTTCTAATGCAACGCCGGCTGACGATCGTATAAGTCGAGCGAGTCCGGAAATTCGCTCGCTGCGTGAAGGATTACGTTTATGCGGCATGGATGAAGAACCGTGCCTACCCTCTTCAAATGGCTCCTCTGCTTCACCGATTTCAGTGCGTTGCAGATTTCTGATCTCAGTAGCAAACTTGTCAATAGACCCTGCGATTATTGCCAGAGTACTGACAAAATGGGCGTGCCGATCTCTCTGCAGGATTTGATTTGACACGGCGGCGGCCTTTAGCCCTAGTAGCGCGCAAGCTGACTCCTCAACACTTGGGGGTACATTAGCGTGGGTTCCTACGGAACCTGAAAATTTGCCAACCGAAATGTTTTTGGTAGCTTGGTCTAATCGCACCTTTGCTCGCCGAAGTTCATCTACCCAAATTAGCATCTTGAAGCCAAAGGTCGTGGGTTCGGCATGAATCCCATGCGACCGTCCGATTGTGAGTGTATTTTGATGTTCTATTGCGGTAGCCGTCACGATTTCTTCGAGGTCAGCAAGTCGATTCATCAAGATCTTGCTTGAAGCGATTAATTGTAAGGATAGTGCAGTGTCCAGAACATCTGAAGAGGTAAGTCCTAGATGCAGCCAACGAGACTCGTCACCCAATGTTTCTGCAACGGCAGACACAAAGGCATCTGTTTCATGGTCGGAAGTTGATTCAAAATGATCTATCCGCTCGAGGTTAAATGTGGCGTTATTTATTAATTTGACGTCCTCTATTGGAACTAATCCCGCTTCATTCCATGCTTGCACGACAGCTTTTTCCACTTGGAGCTGATATTCGAAATAAGACTGCCTGTTCCAAATAGTATCCATCTCAGGCCTGGCATACCTAGGGATCATAATTTTAGGTCCTCCAAATTAGCTGGATCATGTGCAGCGATATCCCTTCTGAAATACGCACCATCGAAGTTGATATTGGCAGCTGAAGTATAAGCCTTTTGTCTGGCCGCTGAGAGAGTTGAGCCAACACCAACGACACTCAAAACCCGGCCCCCGTTAGTTGCGAAGGCGTTGTTCTGTGTTGTCGTGCCAGCGTGAAAAATATAGCCGGTCTCTGCAGCTTCCTTCAATCCAGATATCACCATGCCCTTTTTATATTTCCCTGGGTATCCTCTTGAGGTTATTACAACGCATACTGAGTAGCCGGTTTGGTTAGACAAGACAGGTTTGTCTAACTTGTCTAACTTGTTTTGACTAGCTAAATCTAGGGCTTTCAGCAGGTCACCTTTTAGTAGCGGCATGATTGCTTGAGTTTCGGGATCGCCCAGCCTACAGTTGAATTCTACTACCTTGGGTCCGTCTCGAGTAATCATCAACCCTGCGTATAAGAACCCTATGTAATGCAGGTTTTCGGCCTCTAGCGCTGTAAGGGTGGGTCGTATGATTGCGTCGGTGATTAGGTTGCTTAGATCGTTAGTTAATATGCGGGCCGGAGAATAACTTCCCATTCCACCTGTGTTGGGACCCTGGTCCTGTTCTTTTGCTCGCTTGAAATCGCGCGCGCATGGGAGCAGCTGAAAATGGCGCCCACTGACAATGGATATGACCGACAATTCCTGTCCGTCTAAGTGTTCTTCAATTAGTACGCGGGCTCCCGAGTTACCGAATTGTCGTTCTACCATTATTTGATCTATGGCAAGGTCGGCTTCCTCTTGATTATTAGCAATAATTACACCTTTGCCCGCAGCTAGGCCATCGGCCTTTATAACTGTAGGGTATTGCCCAGTCGACAGGTGTTTTTTAGCCTCTTGCGGACTATCGAAAACATCAAAGTCGGCTGTGGGTATGGAGTGTCGTCGCATAAATTCTTTCGCAAAAATTTTACTGGATTCGAGGGAGGCAGCAGCTTTTATGGGCCCGAAGCATCGTATATTGGCTGTCTCCAGTTCATCAGCTATACCGTTGGCAAGTGCATCTTCGGGACCTATCACTACCAAATCGATATTGTTCGACTTGCACCATGCTGAGACTTCCTTGGGATTGGTAGGGGACAAAGATATATTCGTGGCCAGGCTACTTGTTCCTGGGTTACCTGGAGCGCAATACAAGTTGTCAAGAAGGGGGCTTTGAGAGAGCTTCCAAGCAATTGCATGCTCTCTTGCTCCCGAACCTAATACGAGTACTCTCATTCCCACTCTATAGTTCCTGGAGGCTTAGGGGTAATATCGTAGACTACTCTTGTGATTAGGGGTACTTCGTTTACGATTCGAGATGAGGTGCGTGCCAGGACTTCATATGGCAAGCGGTGCCAGTCGGCCGTCATAAAATCCTCTGTGATGACGGCGCGTAACGCAGCGACCTCGCCATAGGTTCTAGCATCACCCATTACCCCCACAGTTTTGGTGTTCGTCAAGACTACGAAATATTGATTTATAACCCTATCTAGTCCTTCGGATCGTATTTCCTCATCGAATATGGAATCTGCTGCCTGAAGCGCTGTGACTCGGTCCTTCGATATCTCTCCAATTATGCGCACTGCCAATCCCGGCCCAGGGAACGGCTGGCGCCACACGAGTTCGTCTGGCAGCCCTAGTTCCATGCCTACCTGTCGCACTTCATCCTTGAACAGACGTCTAAGAGGTTCTACGACCTTGAGATTGAGTGTGTCAGGAATATGAGTGTTGTGATGTGTCTTAATCTTTGCTGAGTTTAGACCAGCTGAGCCACTTTCAATGGTGTCAGGATAGATGGTTCCCTGTACGAAGAATTCTGCGTTTTCAATGTTTGCAGCTTCTTGGATAAAAACATTAATAAATTCTTCACCTACGATCTTGCGTTTAGTTTCAGGGTCGGTTACCCCATTAAGATGACTGAGGAACCTATCTGATGCATCATGGATGAGCAATGGTACTTCTAGGTTGTTTGATAATGATTCTTTCACCTGGGAAACCTCCTTAGCTCTCAGAAGGCCTGTATCTACAAAAACACCCTTCAGTCTTGTCCCTATGGCTCTATGTACGAGAGCTGATGCGACTGTTGAATCAACTCCACCACTAATTCCTGCAATGGCCACTCCATCGCCGACGATAGATTCTATTTCCTGGACAGTTTGTTTGATAAATGATGCGGGGGTCCATGATGTCTTACAACCGCACACATTTAACACAAAGTTTCTCAGCATGGCATGGCCCAACTGAGTGTGTTTCACCTCAGGATGAAATTGGACGAGTACGATATTGTTTTCGTTAGCTACCGCAGCCCATTCTGAGCTTTCTGTACGTGCGAGTTGCTCAAATCCAGGAGGGGGAAGTACCACCCGGTCACCATGGCTCATCCAGACACGAGTGGTCTCAGGAAAATCGGCAAATATTGGATGAGAAAGATCTGCTATTTCCATAGTGGCTGGTCCATACTCTCTGGATTTGCTCGGTGCGACCGCTCCACCTAGGTGATCTGTAATAATTTGCATGCCGTAACAAATACCCAAAATTGGGATGCCAAGGTCCAGCAAGTTTTGAGGTAAATGAGGTGAGTTATCATCATATACACTGGCGTCAGAACCCGATAGGATTATTCCGCGTGGGTTATTCTGGGTGATCCTTGAGGTCGGGTCTAAGTAGGAAAATATTTCACTGTAAACCTCAGCTTCTCTTATTCGTCTGGCGATTAATGGGGTGTACTGTGAACCAAAGTCTACGACTGCTATGGAGTCTCTAGGTGCCTGGCGATTAGAATAGCTCTGGTCTTCTTTGTCGATTGGTGTCACCTATTAGTCCTTGGTCCTTGCTGAATTTAATCCGAGCAGGTAGTGCTGATTGTGTTCACTTGTAGCTTGTAGGATTATATTGGCGCTAGCACTAGGCTCGCAAAATGGTGGGTGTTGTCACTACAGTATTTCGTACCCAAAATTTTGGAATGGTACCGTCAAGTATTGACACTCGAGTCCCGCCGACTCCGCTGCTGCGCACATGAGCGCACCTACATTATCGGGATCTGACGTACATAATGCCAGCACCGCGGATCCGGATCCGCTGAGAGCTGCTCCATGTGCTCCTCCGATATAGGCTTGCTCAAGTATTGAATCCAAAGTGTGATGTAATTTTGCTCGATGGGGTTGGTGGAATCTGTCTTCCATAGCCTGTCTCAGCAGTCGAAACTTCTGATTTTGCATAGCATGCATAAAGAGGGCGGTGCGAGATGAATTGAACACGGCATCATCAATACTCACGGTTCTAGGCAATACTCGCCTCGATTCTGCCGTGGGTATTCTAAGTTCCGGAATTGCGATAACTGCCGTCAGGGCGGATGGCACACTGACTTTTATCCAGTCAATGGGATGCGATCCGGCTATTGATAGCACTAGTCCGCCGCAAATTGCAGGAATTACATTGTCTGGATGACCTTCGATGTCTGTACCTAGCTCTATGAGTCGGTCTGTGGACAAAGGGTTTCCTAGTGCATGGTTAGCAGCTGCAAGGCCGGCAACAATGGCTCCTGCGCTACTACCAAGGCCGCGTGCTACAGGAATATTGGTATGCTCGGTTAGCCGTAAATGACAGAATTCCTTTCCCGCTTCGTGGGCCAGTCGTCTAGCTGAATCTAGGGCTAAATTGGGTTGGTCGATATCTATGTCCGGCTTGGCCACTCCCTCTACCCGAACTTCATCTCGGTTACATAATTGGAATTCATATATATCGTGCAGATGTAAAGCGATGCCTAAACAGTCAAAACCAGCCCCAAGATTGGCTGATGTGGCCGGGACTTTTATTCTGATCGGGGATCCATCATGAGTCACTCCGGATACTCCTTATTCAAGTGAGGAGCAGGCTTGCTGCGTGCAGGCAAAGAAACCCTCGTCGGTCTATCGAACAAACTATCGCCTCTATGAAGAGATATGCTTAGTAACAGGCCTATGCTTGCCATGGTCATCACTAGTGAGCTGCCGCCTGCACTTAGCAACGGCAGTGTGATGCCGGTAATCGGCGCCACCCCTATGTTCATTCCAATACTAACTGCAACTTCAAACGTAAACATTATAAGGAGTCCCCCAGCAGTTAGACGACCGAAGTTGTCAGTCGCTCGTATGGCTGCGATGAGGCTGTATCCGAAGACCATCGCAAACAATATTATGACTGTGATCGCCCCGACAAATCCTAAATGCTCAGCAATTACTGCAAATATAAAGTCAGTGTCACGAACTCTAAGAAACTCTAACTGACTTTGAGTGGCTTCGCTCACACCCCTTCCGAACCAACCGCCCGAGCCGACTGCAATTCTTGCTTGAAGAACGTTGTATCCTGCACCAAGAGGGTCTACAGTTGGGTCTATAAATGTCACTATTCGATCCCTCATGTAGGGCTGCATGAATATCCACGCTATAGGTAGTGACAACAATCCTATGGATAGCATGATGATTATGTGCCGTATTGCGGCTCCGCTAAGGAAAGTCATTCCGAACCATATCGTCACTAATACCATACTAGTACCAAGGTCAGGCTCTAGAAGTATCAGCAATATAAGTGGTGCAACTATAAGCATACTACCGAGTATTGTTGAAAGATCAGTTCTCTGTGTTGGTCGCCGAGAGAAGTATCGTGCGAGGACAAATATAATGGCTAGTTTGGCGAACTCCGAGGGCTGGAATTGGAAAGCCCCTAAGAGGAACCAGCGTTGCGAACCGAATCTTGTTACTCCTATAAAAAGCACCGCTAGTAGCAGAATGATTGCTAATAGGTATACCCACCACGCCAATACGGACCAGTTCCTGTAGTTAGTGAAAGCCATAAAAATCATGCCAAACAGGCCGATTACGGCAAACAACATCTGCCGAGCAACCTGGCTCTCGAGGCCATTTTCAATAGGTAATCCAATCCTCTCCAAAGTTACTAATCCGATTGTTAGTAACGCCAGTGTCGTTGCGATAAGTGCTATTTCAAAAAAGCCGATGTTTTTGATAAGGCTCAATCTATTGTCCTGCTGAAAATGTATTTTTGGTTAAAGCTGCGTATCGCATCGGAGGGATCTCACCGGTTTCATGTAATTCGACTATATCTCGTGCCAATAATGCCGCTGATTGAGATCCTTCGCCTCCGTCTATTACCAATACAGCAAAGGCTATATTTGGCGATTTATGTGGAGCATATCCAGCAAACCAAGCGTGACTTGGAAGTAAACCATCGGGTGATTTAGGTCCGCTGTATTCTGCCGTTCCTGTTTTGCCTGCGATGGTCACCAACTTGGATCGAGCGTTTCGGCCCGTTCCAGCGTAATCATTTACCGCCGAATACAGGGCGTTTTGTATCAAGTTCAAATGCTGGTCAGAAAATGGTAACTGTTTTAACGCCTGTATAGGAGGATGGCTTACCTGGCCGGTTTCAGACTCGACGCTGTCGATCAAGCGAGGCTTATACAATGTTCCTCCGTTTCCAATAGCCGCATACATGTTTAGTAGTTGTATCGGCGTGGACTGGACGAATCCTTGCCCGATTGCTGCCTGGTAAGTGTCACCTGTCACCCAGGGTCGGTCAATAGTATCTTGTTTCCATTTTCTGTCTGGAACTATCCCGGCAAGTTCGCCAGGCAGGTCTATTTGTGTGACTGAACCGAATCCAAAGTCGCGTCCGGCGTTTGCCAATAAGGTGTCGCCTATCCCATTGAACCGACTATAGGGGTTTCCTCCTGAGACCGTATAAAAATATACATTGCAGGATTCTGCTATCGCCCGGTGTAGGTCGACGGGTCCGTGGCCTTGACGCAACCAATCAGGGAATTCCCAGCCATTTGGAAGGACCAACTTGCCTTTGCAGTCAAACGCTGTGCTTGGTTCAACGGAATTTGAGGATAACGCGGCGCTTGCCGCCACTATTTTGTATGTAGATCCAGGAGGATATAGTCCGGAAACGGCATGATTAATAAGTGGACGCCTGTTGTCAGATGACAGTTGGTCGTAATCTTCAGCAGATATGCCGGATGCGAATAATTGATTGTCGAAGGATGGGTAACTAACCATCGAGAGGACGTTTCCCGTATTGGGATCTATTGCTACGGCTACACCGGCGCCTTTTTGTCCTAGATAGCGAGCCATGATGTTGTGCACACCACGCTGGAAATAAGAACTTACGGTAAGAGTTATGTTGCTGCCACCCGTTGGGTTTTCTATCGCTAGTTGCCTACGTTCCCTCCCTAGCGCCTCGACCTCGATAAACCGTTTACCATCTTTTCCTCGAAGAAGGTTTTGTTGGCTTTTCTCGAGGCCGTAAAGCCCTATGTCTTCGTCAAGACCCAGACCTTGCGTAGTGTAATAGGATGATTGTTCTGAAGGGATTGGGCCTGTGTACCCAATTATGTGTCCGAATACGTCACCGTTTTGGTAGGACCGTCGTGTGGCAAGGCTTGTCACGACACCGGGAAGCCGATAGGACTCTTCTTCTAGTGTTAGAAAGGTGTTTCGATCTATATGCTTTGCTATTGAGATGGGATCCCTAGGTTTGGACCGTCCCAAGCTGATTTTTGTGCTAACGTCAGTCGAAATTAGGCGAAGCAGCTTAGCCAGTACACCTGCTATTTCTTCAGTCTGAGCTTCAGGAATATCTTCTGGAATAACACTTACGTTGAACACCGGGATGTTTGTAACTAAATCGTTTCCCTCTTGGTCTCTAATTATTCCTCGGGTTGGACGAACTGGCAGTTCACGGGTGCGGTTAGCCTCCGCCTGGCCTACAAAGTTCTGGCTATTAACAATCTGCATATCCCATAAGCGCGCTATCAGTACTGAAGTTGCGATGCCTGAAGCCACTCCAAGTAATAGGGCTCTTCTGGAGGAAACAACGGGCCTGCCCTTGCCTCTTAAGCTTGCTTCTTCCATATCTCACATATCGGTGACAGCGTTTGGGTTAGTCATATCGCTGGTTATAACTATAGTATCTATCACGGTTAGTTGTCTGCGCAATCCTACGGACTGGGCCGTAGATAAGTACGGCAAGTAGAGAGTTATAGAGCACCGTTAAAGGGATAATCACGGTTATGGTTGTTGTCCAATCTATTGAAAGTCTGTGGATCGTCAGAAGAGCCATTGTAGTCAGGTAATATACGATGGTACATATTGCTACTGCTCCTATCGACCAGACGTAGGTTGTTCGAAAAAGACCAAATCCACCCACAGAACATAGGTAAGTAACCAGCGTTAATGCGAGGGCGCTCACGCCGATAGGCCCACTACTGACTAGATCTAGTAAAATACCCGCCCCAAAGCTCCAAGTCAGTGCATGTTTGTGGCGGAGCACAATTGTAGAAACTATTAACAAAATGAGCATGTAATCCGGGGATACCCCTCTGATGGAAAGCCAGGGTGGTGAAGAGGCCTGCATAAGGGCGGCCAAAAGCATCAATAATCCATAAAGGGTGACCTTAATTCTCCTGCTTTCAGAGATGGTTCGGTATGCGTAGCTAGGATAGTCGTTCATCGATTAACCGCTACTGAATGAAGTGATTATTTGTACGGTAGTAATGTCTTCGCTCCTAACAAAGGCACGTATGTTGGCTTCATCCATAATTGTTGAAGAGTTTGATGTAATGTTCACAACTTGTCCGACTAATATCCCTCTAGGAAAGCCGCCGCCGTGACCGGACGTGATGACAAATAAACCAGGTTTTAGGACATCTTGATCAACAACTTTTGACATTTTCAGAAGTTCCCCCTTACTCCCTGTGACAGTCCCGTCAGCGTCGTTGTATTCACCTTGGGCGACGACATTGACGGAGCTTTGGGGGCTGCTAACAGGAAGTATTCTGGACGTTCTTGCAGAGCTTGAAACTACTCTGCCTACCAGGCCCCCATTGGCTACTACCGGCATTCCTGGCGCAATTCCATCTGATCTGCCCCGGTCCACCAAAATTGTGTCCAAAAGCTTGGAGCTGTCCCGACCAATGATACCGGCAGTTGTTATTTTCAGTTCGGGATGTTGCTTCATATAACCTACGGCTTGTCGTAGCGAATCGTTTTCTCGGTCGATATTCCTGAGTCGAGCCACCTCGGCTAGCAGTATATTTTTCTCGCTAAGCAAAGATTCGTTTGTGGAACGCAGTTGTGAGAAGCTGGCTATGTCATCAGCTCCGTCCGAGACTGAACGAGATATATCAGAGGTTAGTTTTTGAAGCGGCGACAGGACTCTCAGGGCTGTATCCTGAATAGGGTTTAGAGATCCATTGTTATGAAGTACAGAAAGGGATAGAGATACGCTGCACAGAATAATTAACCAGAATAAAGATCGTTGAGGCTTCATGCAGGATAGGCATGTTGTATTAGTGCTTGCCGCACACACATGCTAATTGTAGGGGTATCCGTCTTCGGTAAGGAATACTTCACGATAAACTCTCAGGTTTTGAAGGCATTGTCCAGTTCCACGTACAACGGCTTCAAGAGGATGCTTAGCGATTTTTACTGGGATGTCCGTGTCCAGTTCAATGCGCCTATCCAATCCCTGTAACAATGCACCTCCGCCGGCCAAATATATACCATCCTCCATTATGTCTGCGAGAAGTTCTGGGGGTGTAGCCTCTAGGGCCAGCTTCACACTATCCACAAGTTCGGATACCGTGCTGGACATAGCTTCACGCACCTGTCCGGAGGATAATTCCAATGCTCGTGGCAATCCAGTATTCAAATCGCGTCCACGTACAAAGCTAGTTGAGTCTTCCATGTCATTGAATGCGGAACCGATATCTAATTTGCAAGATTCAGCAGTACGCTCGCCGATAAGCATTTGGTGTTCTATGCGCACGTAATCGACTAAGCATTGATCTAGAGCGTCACCGGCTACTCTAATAGAGTTGCTGACCACTACTCCCCCCAAAGATATAACTGCAACCTCGGTAGTCCCTCCTCCGATGTCGATGATCATATTCCCAGAAGCGTTCTGAATAGGTTGGCCGGCCCCTATTGCTGCAGCCATAGGTTCTTCGATCAAGTAGGCCTCTCGGGCTCCAGCCTGTATTGCGGCTTCGTGGACTGCCCGTTTTTCTACTTCTGTAACGCCCGAAGGGATGCCTACAATGACTCGTGGCCGAGGCAGGAATGGGGATTCCTCATGAACTCGGCCAATAAAATATCTCAGCATGACTTCGACTGTTTCGAAATCGGCAATTACGCCGCCTCTCAGAGGACGTGCTGCAACAATATTTGTTGGCGTTCTACCGACCATATTCTTTGCTGCTTGGCCCACTGCTAAAACTCTTGAAGTTCGAGTATCTGTAGCTACCACTGAAGGTTCTGATATCACTACTCCACGGTCTCGTACGTACACCAGAGTATTGGCTGTCCCTAGATCGATGCCCAAATCCCTGGAGAACAAACCCAACACCAAGCTTAAAGGTTTGAACATCCGGACTACTCCAATCTGATACTTTCGCCCTAGTTAGATTAGGGGCATGCCCTCGACTATTCAGTAAAGCATAGCCTGACGGCACGAAATCTGTGCGACCAATTCTTTGACGGCTTACGTGTCCGGCCACTTCTCCATTATTGACTACAGGATAGCCGAAGCCGATGTGCCTGACAGGGCCGATAGAACAACGTCTTGCATTTTGTTGGCAATAATAAAATTGATGCTGCTGCGCACATCGTCGGGCAGAGTGTCTAAGTCACGTTTGTTCCCCTTAGGAAGAATAAATTGCTTCAGGCCCGCCCTATGAGCCGCCAATATCTTGTCTTTTAACCCTTCAGTCCTAAGTACACGTCCCTGCAGAGTGAGTTCCCCGGTCATAGTAGTGTCTTTCCGCACCGGGATGTTAGTTAATGCAGAGACCAACGCAGTTGCTATGGTGATCCCCGCGGAAGCACCTTCTTTAGGAGTTGCTCCAGCTGGAATGTGGACATGAAAATCAAGCTTGTCGAAATCGTGGTTGGAGATTCCAAGTATGTTCGCATTGACTCTAGAATAAGTTTGTGCGGTACGCACGGACTCTTGCATAACATCGCCTACCCTTCCAGTGACGGTCAGCCGCCCAGAACCTCCAGAAACTGTTACTTCAACAGGCATCAATTCTCCACCGTGAATTGTCTGAAAAACCCCCATGGCCATAGCTACCTCATCCTGTTCTTCAGCCTCGCCGAAGCGGAACTTCTCAGATCCAAGCTGCTTTCTTAAGCTTCTCTTGCCGATTATTCTTGAATTATTGTCCCCTTCAGCCAGAGCAAAGGCGCGTCTGCGGCATAGTCTTGCTAATTGTCGTTCTAGCTCTCGCACTCCCGCCTCTCTCGTGTAACACCTGATTATTTGAGAGATCGCTGCGGGGCTGAAGGATAGATGTGTGTTGTCAAGTCCATGCTGACTCAGTTGATCGGGTATTAGGAATTGCTTTGCGATACTTGCTTTTTCAGATTCGGTGTAACCTGGTATTTCTACTATTTCCATCCGGTCAACTAATGCTGCTGGCATACGCCTTGTTGAATTGGCCGTTGTTATGAACAACACTTTGGATAAGTCGAATGGTTCTTCGATGTAATGGTCAGAAAAAGAATTGTTTTGTTCAGGGTCTAGCACTTCGAGTAATGCGGTTGCAGGGTCTCCGCGGAAGTCAACTCCTAATTTGTCAATTTCATCGAGCATGAAAACCGGATTTGAGGTGGATGCCTCTCGCATTGCTTGAATTATTCTGCCTGGCATTGATCCAATGTATGTGCGCCGGTGCCCTCGTATTTCGGCTTCATCTCTTACCCCACCCAGTGAAATACGCACAAATTGTCTGTTCATAGCGTCTGCGATCGCCTTGCCAAGGCTGGTCTTTCCAACTCCTGGTGGGCCAACGAAGCATAAAATTGGGCTACGCAGCTTACGTGATAGCTTTCGTACGGCAAGGTATTCTAGGACTCTATCTTTAACGTCGTTTAAACCATGGTGGCTTTGGTTCAGAATAGCTTGGGCCCGATCGATGTTTATGTTTTCTCGGCTACGTTTTTGCCAAGGAAGATCTAAAACCCATTCTATGTAATTGCGCAAAACGTTTATTTCTGGTGAGCCAGGGGGCATGGCGTTCAGACGTCCAATCTCTTTGTTGACTCGGTCTGTAATATGCGCAGGATAGCGACCCTTCGAAAGCCGTTCCGAGAATTCCTGGATGTCGCGAGTCATGGTGTCTGAGTCGCCGATTTCGTCCATTATGGCAGTCATCTGTTCTGTCAGGATTAAGTCGTGCTGAGTCTCGCTGATTCTGTTATTGATCTCCTCTTGTAGGTCTTGCTGCCGTTCCAGAATCGCAAGTTCTTCGCTCAGCATGGTATGAAGTTGTCTTAGTCGTTCAGATGGTTGTTCAGTCTCCAGTAGTTGTTGAGCCTTAAGGAACGGAACCTCTAAAGCGGCGGCTACAACGTCCGACAATATAGCTGGTGAATCAGCATTCATTGCCCGCACATACTCGTCTTCTTCAATTTGTTCGCTTAATTCAGTCGCTTTTTCAAATAGTGCTAACACCGCGTCGCCAAGTTGATCATCTGCTTTGCTGCTCGCGTCGGCCAAGTTAGGGATTGATCGGGCGGACGCTCTAAAGTGCGGTGATTCTTGCACAATGGCTTCGATCCGCACTCTTCTGAGTCCTTCAACTAGGACACTAGTGGTCCCGTCAGGCAGCTTCAGTATCCTGTTTACTGTAGCAAGTGTACCAACGCTAAATAGGTCGTCCGGAGAAACATGTTCTTTATCCGGATCTCTTTGTCCGACCACTAATAATTGGCGTGTGCTGCCTAAGGCTGATTCAATCGCTGCTATTGATTTTTCTCGGTTGACCAATAAGGGGGTTAGCATTTCCGGAACCGGAAACACAACATTGGCTCTTATTGGAAGCAGAGGAAGCTCATGATCCTCGTCTTCTGCCTCCTCAAAGTTGCTGATTTTGGTAAAGTCGGTATGGCTCATGCCATTCCCTGCTTTGTTTGTTGCCTAGATGGTGACTTACTGGGAGATCGCGAATTAATGGGTATTATCCAATTCATTTGAAATGTTGTTGTAGCATATAGACAGCGAATATTCGTTAAAGTATTTCAATAAAGTTTTATCGTTAATGGTTCCGAGAAGCGTTCTGAATGGATCACCCCGCTTCCCTATCCCCACATGTTACCGACTAAAGGTCCGGGAAGTTAACAATATTTGACATATTTATGAAAAGGTATTTGTTAGCCACTCTGTTAATCGTCCCATCGATACTACTACTAATGATCTTCGCTGTCGGGCTTCAAACAAACAGTTCCAGTTCCGGTGTTGTTAACCCTGCAGTCGGACAATCGGTGCTTGCGAGACGGCCAGCTCCAGATTTTAAGATGGAATTGTTTGATGGCACCCAATACCAACTATCTTCCCGGCTGGGCGAAGTGGTCGTGGTTAATTTTTGGGCCTCTTGGTGCGGTCCTTGTGTGAGAGAGGCGCCTGAACTTGAACGCGTATGGAAAGATAGGCCGTCCAATGTCTCTATGCTGGGTGTTGCGCTTTGGGACAAAGAAGTGGAGGCGCGAGGATTCGTGGAGAAACATGGCCTGTCTTTTCCTATGGGTATTGATGACGAAGGAAATATCGGAATTGAGTACGGTATAGCTGGTATTCCTGAGACAGTGGTAATTGACAAAAATGGGATGATAGTAATGCGCTGGATTGGCCCAGTGAACAAGTCCAATCTTATGTCTATGATCACACCCTTATTGGATGAGCCAATTGGTTGAATATACTTTTTGGGAAGGGATTGGGCTGTTGGTACGTTGGACTCATGCCCTCGTAGCAGCACTATGGGTAGGTGGTGGTCTGCTCTACATAGTAGCCGTCAAACCAGGGCTAAATGACGAATCGTTTCTTCGCAACAAAAATGTGTATCGAAATGTACACGCGAATGTTGGGAAGGCATTTTCAGGTTCCCTAGGTGTGTTTTTATTGACGGGAGCTATTCTGACTGCACAGAGATTGGCTCACCCGGATGTGTCTGCCCAGTACATACTAGTTTTATTGGGGAAAATACTATTGTCGGGAGTTGTTTTTGGTTTGGTCTGGAATCGTGGCGAACTATTTACTGGATGGAAACTTACGGCTATGTCATCGTTGTTACCCAGGCAGTTTCGTAGCAAAGGTGGGCTTGCTGTTGTCATCGGTTCTATGGTCTATTTGATCTCTTCTGTATTGCATCGCATTGTCGAACTTACCTTTAGGGCTAGCTAGGGATTTAGATCATGCAGTTTTGGCCGTATACTCCTCGAGAGAATGGGAGTGAATGCATTGTATGTGGGATGTGTAATTGACTGAATCACCTGTTTCATACCGAAAACCCCGAATATCTTCGCGATTGCTAATAGCAATTGTGGTAATAGTGTTGGCGTCTGGCTATCTAGTTTGGTCCGCAACCGGAGCCGCTTCTGTTTATTATCTCACCGTGAGCGAACTTGGTGAACGGGGTGAAAGCTTACAAGGTCGATCTGTGAGAGTGCAGGGTAGGATCGCTGATGACTCGATCGTCACTGACAACTCACGTTTATGGATTCGATTTGTTCTAACCGATGGTGAGGATAAGGTTTCGGTTTCTTATGCTGATACACCTCCAGACATGCTTGGATATTCTGATGAGCAGAAATACCAAGAGGTAATAGTGGAAGGCCGGATTGACCGGTTCGGCGTGTTGCAAGCTAGTAATCTGCTCGTTCAACATGGCCCTGAATTTCAGGCCGTCGATGATCTGTCTCTTACTAAGTGACTAGAAGCTGGGGTTCTATATTCAAGTATGGAATTGGTAAGAAAATTGGACGATAATTCTATCGTATCGATTCGCAATGTTTACCGCAGACGTGGCTACTCCCTGGTTCTGAATGACGTTACTTTAAATATACCCCAGGGTTCATTAACAATTGTGGCCGGGCCAAACGGTGCGGGTAAAA